>ERZ1066121.922-NODE-922-length-24184-cov-6.532637_pt1 | contig 24184 bp, 22 predicted proteins | sample MGYA00382768_ERZ1066121 | MGnify/ENA primary metagenome ERZ1066121 (study PRJEB33369, sample SAMEA5778351) | biofilm metagenome | biome: Industrial cooling water; feature: Water cooling tower basin; material: Biofilm | place: United Arab Emirates | collected...
GTGCTGGGCGAGATGTTGAATGCATCGACGCGTCGCATCACGATCGACGAGATCCAGCGGGCGGTGTCGGCGCATTACGGGATGCGGCAGGCCGAGATGGTCTCGGCACGCCGTGCGCGCGCCGTCGCGCGGCCCCGGCAGATCGCCATGTATCTTGCCAAGCGGCTCACGCCGCGTTCGCTTCCGGAGATCGGCCGGCGGTTCGGTGGGCGCGACCACACGACGGTAATCCACGCGGTCAAGCAGATCGAGCGGTTGCGCGGGGAGGATGCGGACCTCGACGCCGATGTCCGCACCCTGATCCGGCAGCTGGAGGCCTGAGGCCGAACGTCACCCCGGCCTGCGCCGGGGTGACGATTGCCCTACGAGCGGGTCCGCTGCTGCGGGATCCGGACGCGCACGGTCTTGCCCGAGTTGCCCGGGAAGTCCGTGAACAGCGCGTCGATCAGGTTCGGGACCAGATATGGCAGGTCGTCCGAGCGCGAGGTCGCCCGGGCGGTGCCCTCAAACAGACGGTCGCCGCTCGTGCGGTTGATCTCCATGCGCAGCTGGCTGTTGTAGATGGTGTAGCTGCGCACGTCCGGACCCCAGAACGGATCGAACCCGCCCCAGCCCCAGCCGCCGAGACCGCCCCAGCCGCCGCCCCAACCAAAGCCGCGGCCGCCCCAGCCGCCCCATGCAGGACCGCCCCAGCCGCCCCAGCCCCAGCCCCCGAAGCCCGGCGTGGTGGTCACGCGCTCACGGCCATTGTCGACGAAATAGTCGACGTTGACGACCAAGTCGGCGCCGCTCGGATTGAGCGCCTGGCGGTAGCCGAACTGCTCGAGCCGCTGCGCGACCAGCTGCGCGTAGGACCGGAACTCGATCGAGCCGTCGAGCTTACGGTCGGCCGGCTGGATGTAGAAGGTCTGCCCCTGGCTCGGCGGCGGGAGCAGAGAGAAGCGGTTCACACGCGCGTCGAAACTCTGCGCGCACCCGCCGAGAGTGACGAGCGCGAGCGGCGCGGCCGCTGCGATCATCTTGATCTTCAAAGACATTTGCGACACCTTTCACCCGGATATTTTGTACGCGTTCCCAATGCCCTAGCGGCCCTGAACATCGGTTGAACGCGCGTCCGGGGCAAGTGGCCGCAAGTGGAGGGTCAACGAAACAAGCCGACCGTCTCATAGGCCCGGGCCAGAGTGGGTGCCGCAAGCGCGCGAGCCCGGTCCGCGCCCTGCTCGAGCACCGCGTCGAGCGCGGCATGGTCGTCGCGCAACGCCAAGTAGCGCTCGCGGATCGGGCGCAGCGTTTCCACCAGCAGTTCGGCCAGCGCGGATTTGAACGCCCCGAAACCCTGGCCGGCGAAGCGCGCCAGCACCGCGTCGGGCGCGACGTCGCTCAGCGCGGCGAATATGGTGACCAGGTTGCGCGCCTCGGGGCGGCCTTCGAGTTCGTCCACCGTCTCGGGCAGCGGCTCGGGATCGGTCTTCGCCTTGCGGCATTTCTGCGCGATCGCGTCGTCGTCGTCGCTCATGTTGATGCGGCTCATGTCCGACGGGTCGGACTTGGACATTTTGGCCTTCCCGTCCCGCAGCGACATGACGCGCGCCGCGGCGGGCGGGATGATCGGCTCGGGGAGGGTGAACAGTTCCGTGCCGAAATCGGTGTTGAACTTGGTCGCGATGTCGCGCGCGAGCTCCAGATGCTGCTTTTGGTCCTCGCCCACCGGCACGTGCGTCGTCTGGTAGAGCAGCACGTCGGCGGCCTGCAGCACCGGATAGTCGAACAGCGCGACCGACGCGCCCTCGCGGTTCTTGCCCGACTTGTCCTTCCACTGGGTCATGCGGTTGAGCCAGCCCATCCGCGCGGTGCCGTTCAGCAGCCAGCACAGCTCGGCATGGGCAGGGACACGCGCCTGGTTGAAAAGCACGGCCTTGGCCGGGTCGATGCCGGCCGCGAGCAGGGCCGCCGTCATCTCGCGCACGCCCTCACGCCGCGCTTCGAGCAGCATGTGATCTGACAGCGAATGAAGATCGGCGAGGAAAAAGAGGGTCTGGCCGCCGCGCGCCGCATTCTCGTCCTGCATGCGCACCCAATTGCGAATCGCGCCGAGATAATTGCCCAGGTGCAGCTTGCCGGTCGGCTGGATGCCGGAGACGATGCGCATGTCAGTCCTTTGCTGGTGTCGCGCGCCGGCGAAGGAGCGCGCGCAGATCGCTCGGGCGATAGGCCCCGGTGGCGAGACAGGCGAGGCCGTAAACGGCTGCGCCGCCGCCGGTCAACAGCAGCAGAGCGGCGGCGCGGACGAGGAGCGAACCGGCGAGATAGGGCCAGAACAGGGGCGCTGCGAACCAGAGCGCGACGCCCATGGCGATGGCGGCGAGCGCGAGGCGGGGCAGGCGGCGCTTCAGCCGCGCGTCCATCGCGAACTGGCCGCGCTTGCGAAGCGATCCGTAGAGCAGCGCGACGTTGAGGCAGGAGGCAAGCGCGGTCGCAAGCGGCGGACCGACATGGCCGAAACCTAACCGGCCGAGCGTGGGGATAAGCATGAGGTTGCCGACGAGGTTCACCGCCACGGCCCATGTCGCGAACCGGACCGGGGTACGGGTGTCCTCGCGCGCATAGAAGCCGGGAACGAGCACCTTCACGAGCACGTAGGCGGGCAAGCCGATCGAGAAGGCAGACAGCGCCCAGGCGCAGCGCACGGTGTCCTCGCTCGTGAACGCGCCATGCTCGAACAGGCCGCGCACGATCGGTGCGGCCGCGGCGATGAAGGCGACGGTGGCGGGAAGGGTGAGGAACAGCGCCAACTCGATCCCGCGATTCTGCGTCTCCATCGCTTCGGCGTCCTTGCCCGCGCCGAGCAGGCGGGAGATGGTCGGCAGAAGGATGGTGCCGAGGCCGATGCCGATGATGCCGAGCGGCAGCTGGTTCAGCCGGTCGGCATAGTAGATGTAGGAAATGGAGCCGGCGTCGAGCAGCCCGCCCGCGAGCGCGGTCGAGATGGCGAGGTTGATCTGAACGACGCCTGCGCCGGCGGCGGCGGGCAGGATGAGCCTGAGAAGCTGGCGCACATCGTCGGTCATGCGCGGACGGCGGAGCCGCAGCCTTGCGCCCGCCGCACGGCAAGCGATCACGAGCCAGGCAAGCTGCGCGACACCGCCTGCGGTCACCGCGATCGCCTGCGCGCGCGCGGTCTCGTATGGGTCGCCATGGAAGAAGAGGAGGGCGATGATCATCGCGATGTTGAGCAGGATCGGTGCCGCCGCATTCGCCCAGAAGCGATCGAGCGAGTTGAGGATGCCGCCGAGCAGCGAGCCGAGCGAGATCAGCAGCAGATACGGAATGGTGATCCGCGACAGGCCAACCGCGAAGGCGAACTGGTCAGGCGTGGGATCCTTGAACCCGCCGGACAGCCCCCAGGTGATCGGCCAGGCGGCCACGAGCATGGAGCCGGTGAACAGGACCAGCACCGGCAGGAGAACGGCCAGCGCCTGCTCGGCAAAGCGGAGCCCCGCCGAGACCTCGCCCGTCTCGCCCACCCGCTTGTTGAACAAGGGCACGAAGGCCGCCGCGAACGCCCCTTCGGCAAAGAGCGCGCGGAACATGTTGGGCAGGCGGAACGCGACGAAGAAGGCATCGGACGCGAAGCCCGCGCCGACATAGGAGGCCTGAAGCGTATCGCGACCGAGCGCGAGCACGCGGCTGACCAGGGTGAGCCCGCCGACGGAGGTGAGGGAGCGGACGAGGGTCATAGAATCGATACGACCAGCAGAAACCGCGCGGCCGGATAACAGAACTCGGTTCGGGCTGAGCTTGTCGAAGCTCTCCCTTCCTTCATCTCGTAAAAGGCAAGGGAGGCCTTCGACAGGCTCAGGCCGAACCGGCGAGGTGGACGCAACCGAAGCTTAGGCCTGACCCGCGGCTTCGCCTGACTGGAGCGCGGCCTGTTGCTGGGCCTGCTGCATGTAGAGGCCAGCGAAGTCGATGGGTTCGAGGAGGAGCGGGGGGAAGCCGCCGTCGCGCACCGCGTCGGCCAGCACGCGACGGGCGAACGGGAAGACAAGGCGCGGCGCTTCGGCATAGCAGAAGGGCTGGATCTGCTCCTCGGGCACGTTGCGGATGCCGAACAGCCCGGCATAGGATAGCTCGACCGCGAAAGCGACGCCCTGGTCTCCCGCCGCCTTGACCTCGATCTTGAGCACGACCTCCCAGACCTCGTCCGCCGCCTTGTTCGAGCTGATGTTGAACTGGACGTCGATCTGGGGCTGGACCTGCCACTGGTAGACGGCCGGCGCGTTCGGGTTTTCGAACGACAGATCCTTCACATATTGCGAGATGATCGCGACCTGCGGCAGATTGTCCGCGCCGTTCGCGAACTGCTCAGCGCCCTGCACACCCGTGTCGTCTGCCATCTCTGCTTGTCCTTAGAAGGTGGAAAGAGGGCCCGCGGCCCTTGTGGCGCGCGGTTAGCAGGGGCGGCGCGCACGGGCAATGCTCGGTGGATCGAAGCTCGCACCCCGGGCATTTGAAACCGGCACCGCTCTCGCCTATGTTGCGGCGCTTCGGTGATCGGAGGTTTGGTGGTCGGGATCGTTCTGCTCGCGATGGTGGCGGCCTTCTTGGCGCTACGGCTGTACATGGTGCTGGGCAAGCGCTCGGGTCATGAACAAGCACTGCCGCCCAAACCGGCGGAGGAACGGCCCGCGCCGATCCCCCAACTGCGCGCGGTGCCCGAGCCGGTGCCCGAGACGGCGAGCGACAGCGTGATCGACGCCGGCGCGACCGCGGGTGTCCGCGCGATCCTGGCCGCCGACAGCAGCTTCGACGTTGCACGGTTCCTCGACGGGGCCAAGCAGGCCTATCGCATGATCCTCGAAGCCTTCTGGAAGGGCGACGAGGAGGAACTCGCCTGGCTCACCGGCCCGGACGTTCGCGAGGCTTTCGCCGCCGCGATTGCCGAGCGGCGCGAAGCCGGGCATGCGCTCGACAACCGGCTGATCTCGATCGAGAGCGCCCGGATCGAGGGCGCGCGCCTGGAGGGCAAGGTCGCGCTGATCACGGTCGACTTCGTGGCCGACATCGCGGCCGTCACGCGCGACGCCGACGGCAACGTGATTGCGGGCACGCTGACCGATGCGATCGCCACCAACGACAGCTGGACCTTCCGCCGCGACCTGAAGGACCGCGATCCGAACTGGCTGCTGGTCGAAACCGACGAGGCGGCGTGACCCGTCGCCTCGGCGGGCTCGCGCTTGCGCTCCTGCTGGCCGGGTGCGTGAGCCGCACGGCACCCCCCGCCGCGGTGACAGTACCCCCGCCGGCACCCGCCCCGACGCCTGCGCCCGCGCCGCCCGCCGATGCGCTGACGCTGGGCGTGCGCGCGGGCCCGGCGCTCACGCCCGCCCAGGTGCCGCCCGATCAGGCGGCGCGGGCGCTTACGGCCTTCCGCATCTCCTGCCCAAGCCTGCTTCGCCGCCGGGACCCGTCCGGCATCGCCGCCGACTGGTCGATTCCGTGCGCGCGCGCTGCGGCCGCGGCCGATCCCCAGGCCTTCTTCCTGTCCGCCTTCGAGACCGCGCAGGTGGGAGACGGGGCGGCGATGGCGACCGGCTATTACGAGCCGGAGATCGCCGCGTCATGGACTTCCGAGCCGGGCCTAGCCGCGGTTTATCGCAAGCCTGACGATCTGGTCGAGCAGGACGTGGCCGTCTGCCCCGCGGGTACACTGCCGACGCTGCCCGCAACTGCCTGCCCGACGCAGAAGCAGCGCGGCCGGATCGTGGACGGCGTGTTCGCGCCCTATTACGACCGCACGGAGATCGAGCTCGGTGCCCTGAACGGCCGCGGGCTGGAGATCGCCTGGGCCGACCCGATCGACCTGTTCTTTCTCCAAATCCAGGGCTCCGGCCGGCTGCGCTTCCCGGACGGTGCCATCCTGCGCATCGGTTATGCGGGCCAGAACGGGCACGCCTATACCGGGATCGGCACGCTGATGCGCCAGCGCCAGCTGCTCGGGCCCGGCCAGACCTCCATGCAGGGGATGGTCGCGTGGCTGCGTGCCAACCCGGAGGCGGGAACCGCGATCATGCGCGAGAACCGCTCCTTTGTCTTCTTCCGCGAGCTGACCGGGCCGGGACCGATCGGTGCCATGGGCCTGCCCGTCACGCCGCGCGCGAGCGTCGCGGCCGATCCGCGCTATGTGCCCCTGGGCGCGCCCGTGTTCATCGAGACGCCCGACCCGAACGCCACCGGCCTCTGGATCGCACAGGACACGGGTGGCGCGATCAAGGGTGCCAACCGGTTCGACACCTTCTGGGGGCCGGGCGAGGAGGCGGCGCGCATCGCCGGCCGCCTGCTCGCGCGCGGCCGCGCCTGGCTGCTGCTTCCCCTAGGCACGGTCGCGCGTCTCGCTGCTGCGGGAGGGGAGGGTGCGCCGCCTCAGCGCTGACGAACAGGCGCTGTGGGCGCGCGTGATCGCAAGTGTGGAGCCGTTGGAGGGGCGCGCGACGCCGCTGCCAAGTGCTCCGGCGAAGGCCAGAGCGGTGGACGACCCGCTGCCGCGCCGCGAGGCGGAGCTCCGGCCTTCGCCGGAGCGCAGCGAGGCGCGCCGCCAGCGGGGCGCCAATACCCTTGACGGCTCTTGGGACCGGCGTCTGTCCCGCGGGCTCGTGCAGCCGGACGTGTCGATCGACCTGCATGGCCACACGCTCGACAGCGCGTATCGCGCGCTCGACGCCGGGCTGGACCGGGCGATCCGGTCGCAGGCGCGCCTGCTCCTCCTCGTGACGGGCAAGCCGCGCGATCCCGGGTCCGGTCGTGGGGCCATTCGGGCGGCGGTCGGCGACTGGCTGGCCGCGTCGCGCCATGCCGATGCGATCGCGGCCGTCCGCGGTGCGCATCCCCGCCATGGCGGGGCAGGTGCGCTCTACCTCGTGCTCCGACGGCCGCGCACCGCTTCTTAACCTCTGCGCGGCATAAGCCAGCCATTCCGCGAAAACGAGAGTGTAGCCGCAAGCGATGAACGGGTTGACGCTGAGGAGCAGGGCGTTGGCATTCGCCGTCTGCACCGGCGCGGCGACCTTCATCCTTGCGCTCGGGGCCGGAGCCGCTGTTCATGACTGGGCCGGCGCGCTGATCCTCGCGATCGTGTGCGGCGCGATGAGCTGGGCCGCGGCCGCCCGTGCGACTGCCGGCTATGCCGAGGCGCTCGACCGGCTGATCGCGCGCATGGCAGAGGCGGCCGAAGGCGACCTGACCAGCTCGGCACCCTCGCAGGTGCAGGCGGTGCTGCCGGCGTTGGCGCACTCGCTCGACGGGCTGCTGGCGCGGGTCCGGACCAACCTCGACACGGTCAACTCGCTCGCGATGATCGACTCGGTGACGCAGCTACCCAATCGCATCTGCTTCCGCCGCGATGCGGCGCGCATTCTCGACGATCTGCCCGACGATGCGCCCGCCGCCCTGTATTTCATCGATCTCGACCGCTTCAAGGAGGTGAACGACACCTTTGGCCATGCGCAGGGCGATCAACTGCTCGCGATGGTGGCGCAGCGGCTGCGGGCAATCGCCGCCTCGATCGACTCGCCCTCGCCGTTCATCCGCGATCCGCTGGTGGCGCGGCTGGCTGGCGACGAGTTCACCATGCTCGTGCCCGATCTGACCAGCACGGAGGAGGCCAAGCGGATCGGCGACGCGCTGCTGGACACGCTGAGCGAGCCCTATGAGTTGCTGGGCCAGTTCGTCGATGTGGGCGCGTCGATCGGGGTCGCGATCCGCCCCGATCAGGGTCGCAGCGTGACCGACCTGATGCGTGCGGCCGATATCGCCATGTACCATGCCAAGGACAGCGGTCGGGCGCAGTGCCAGCTGTTCACGCCCAGCCTCGCCGCCAGACTGGCCGACAATCTCCGGCTGGAGGAAGAGCTCCGATCCGCGATCGACGGACGCGAGTTCACCTTCGTGTACCAGCCCCAGCTCGCGCTGGCGGACGGCAAGGTGATCGGGGCCGAGGCGCTGCTGCGCTGGCGGCACCCGCGCCTGGGGCTGCTTGCGCCCGACAGCTTCCTGGCGCGCGCCGAACAGAGCGGCCTCGTCAACGAGCTCGGTTATTGGGCGGTGGAGGAACTGGCCGAGGTGATCGGGCGCTGGCACGCCTGCGGCATGGGCTTACGCGTTGGGGCTAATATCAGCCTGCGTCAGCTCGGCCGACCCAATTTCTTCGGCCAGATCCGCAGCGCCATGGAAAGCCATGCCGCGCCCGCGACCATGCTGGAGATCGAGATCCTCGAGGAGCTCGCCTTCCGCTGCGACGACGCGGCGCTGGCGGGCCTTGCTTATTGGCGCGAGCAGGGGGCGAGCATCGCGATCGACGGGTTCGGCGGCGGGGCCTCCGATCTGTCGCGGCTGCGCGACCTGCCGATCGACCGCCTCAAGATCCATCGCGCGCTCGTCGCGGACCTCGTGCCCAGCGCCAAGGCGCGCACGGTCGTGCAGGCGATCATCGGCCTTGCGCACGGGCTCGGCTGCCGGGTGACCGCCGAGGGCGTCGAGACACCTGCGCAGCGCACCCTGCTCGAGGTCGCCGGGTGCGATGCCGTCCAAGGCGTTGCGATCGCCCGGCCGATGGAGGAAGCCGAGCTATTCCGATGGCTTGAACGGCGCGAGACCATCCGCCTGAGCGCCTGAGGTTTGCAGCGGGTCCGCCGCTGTGCCAGCATGCCGGCCGATGACCGATACGACCAGCGGCGCCCCTGAGCGCTCCGCCGCCCTTTCCGACGCGATCCGCCCCTACTTCGAGAAAGCGCCGCTCGCGGCCTTCTTTCTCGGCGTGTCCTCCGGCTTTCCGTACGCGATGATCGGCGCCACGCTCACGACCCGACTTGCGCAGGACGGCATCGACAAGAAGACGGTCACCGCGTTCACACTCGTCTTCCTCGCTTACAACCTCAAGTTCCTCTGGGCCTGGATCGTGGACGGTGTGCGCCTGCCTGTGATCGGGCGGCTGGGCCAGCGCGTTTCCTGGATGCTGGTTATGGGACTGGCGGTGATGGCGGCGGTGGCGAACCTCGCCTTCGTCGACCCTGCCGCCAACATCGGCGCGGTCGCGACCGCCGCGATCCTCGTCGGGATCGCGGGCGCGAGCTACGACATCGTGATCGACGCCTACCGCATCGAGATCCTCGAGCCGCGCCAGCTGGGCGTCGGATCGGGCATGAACCAATATGGCTGGCGCATCGGTTCGGCCGGGGCCGGCGCGCTCGCGCTCGTGGTGGCCGCGCGCGCGGGCTGGGAGGCCGCCTACCTCGCCTGCGCCGCGCTCGCCCTGCCGGCCATGCTGACGGCCCTCCTTTACGGCGAACCCGAGCGGCACCGCGAGCCCAAGCAACGCGCAGGGCTCGCACGCGCGGTGGAGGCGGTGTGGCGGCCCTTTGTCGAGTTCCTCACCCGCCGGGGCGCACTCCTCGTGCTGCTGTTCATCCTGCTGCACAAGATCGGCGATACGCTCGGGCAGCTCACACTCCGGCTGCTGCTCGACGACCTTGGCTTTACCAACGACGAGATCGCCTTGTGGGACGTGGGCGTGGGGTTCTGGGCGTATCTGGTCGGGATCTTTGTCGGTGGGGTGCTCTACGCCCGGCTCGGCATGAAGCGGTCGGTGCTGCTCAGCCTCGCACTGATGGCCGTATCGAACTTCAGCTTCGCGCTGCTCGCGGCTGCGGGCAAGACCAACTCCGGCCTGGCCGCCGCCATTGGCTTCGAGAACTTCGCAAGCGGCATCGGCGGCGTCACGGTCGTCGCCTATTTCTCGGCCCTGACCGACCTGCGCTTCACCGCCGCCCAGTATGCGCTGATCTCGGCGGCAGCGAGCATCGTCGGCCGATTCCTGACCGGAACGACGGCGGGCGCGCTCGTGGAGCAGCTCGGCTATGTCAACTTCTACCTGCTGACCACCGTTGCCGCGTTGCCGGGCATCCTGCTGTTCTGGGCGATGATGCGGGCGGGCCTGATCGATGCTTCGATCGGCAGCGCCGGCCGGGACGCCGCCGATCGGGGCTGAGGGCTCCATCCGGAACCCGGGATGCTGCCCGTCCGTTCTGGCAGCCTGTCCCACGGATAAACGGAGCCCTTCGTGGCAACCAAGCTTGTTGCGTCCTCGACGCCGCAGTTTCTCAACGATGCCTTTCAGCGAACGCTCGCGCACTGGAACCGGGAGCGCCTTTCGCCTGGCTTTCCGGACGTCGACTGGCGGCGCACCTTCGACCGGCAGATGCAGATGCTGCGGCTCGAAGGGGCTTTCCTCGACGAGCTGCGCGCCGAAGTCGCGGGCGATCTCGCCGCTGTGCCCGAGGAGGCGCACGCGTTCGTCGCCTGGTTCGAGGCCCTGCAAGACAAGGGTCCCGGCCAGAACCACCCGCTTTTCGCCTGGCTTGCCGAGACGGCCACCGTGGGGCAGATGCGCTGGTTCCTGACGCAGGAAGCCGCGGGCGAGGCGGGGTTCGACGACCTGGTCGCGATGACGCAGGTCAAGATGCCGCACGGGCCCAAGCTCGAGCTGGCCGAGAACTACTGGGACGAGATGGGGCGCGGACAGCTGCGCGGCATCCACGGCCTGCTCCTCACCGAACTGGTCGCGGCGATGACAATCGATCCGCAGATCGAGACCACCGTATGGGAAAGCCTCGCGCTCGCGAACGCGATGACCGCGATGGCCACGACGCGCCGCTATGCGTGGCTCTCGGTCGGCGCGCTTGGCGTGGTGGAGCTGACCGCGCCGTGGCGCTGCGTGCACGTCTCCAGGGGCTTGAAGCGGCTCGGCTTTGGGCAGCGCGAGCGGCTCTACTATGACCTGCACAGCCATATCGACGTCAAGCACAGCGCGGGCTGGAACAAGAACGCACTCTTGCCGCTCGTGGCCGAGGACCCTCGCCGGGCCCGCTTTATCGCGGAAGGCGCTCTGATCCGCATGCGCTGTGCCGAACGCTGCTTCGATCGCTACGCCGAACTGCTGGAAGACGGGGCCGAAATCCACGTCGGATAGGCAAGCAGGTCAGTCCGGCGTTTCCCCGTTCGCGGCGAGGACGAGGCCTGCGAGGTAGAGCGACCCGGCGATCAGCACCGGGCCGTCCAGCGCTTCGAGCGCAGTCGCCACGTCGGGTGCGGTGCGCGCCGACAGACCTTGGTGGTTCGCGATCGAGACCAGTTGCTCGGGCGGGTGATGCGCATGCCCGGGGACCGGCACGGCCGTCAGCCCGCGCAGGATCGGCGCCAGGATGGTGATGAAGCTCTCGGCGTCCTTGTTGCTCAGCATGCCGAGGATCAAATGCACAGGTTCCGGGCCGAGCGCTCCCCGCAGCGCCTCAGCCGCAGACGGGTTGTGCCCACCGTCGAGCCACACCTCGCGCTTCCCGATCAGCGGCCCCGGCCTCAGCCGCTGAAGCCGCGCGGGCCATGACGCGCGTTCGACGCCGGCACGCAGGGCCGGCTCGGGCACGGAGATCGCGTCCTGGTGCCGCAGCATGGCCACCGCCAACGCCGCGTTCTGGAGCTGGTGCAGGCCGGGCAGCGGAGCGGCGGCGGGCAAGTCGACGCTTCCCCACGCGTCGCGATAGGTGCGGCCGTCGAGCGACCAATCCGACCCTTGCGCCAGCCGTCGCGCGCCGGCCCGACGCACTTGTGCGTCGATAGACGCTTCCGCCTCGGCGGGATAGCGTAGGGTGACGAGCGGCACGCCCGCGCGCGCAATGCCGGCCTTCTCGAACGCGATCTCGCCAAGCGTGTGCCCAAGAAAGCTCTGGTGATCGAGACCAAGCGCCGCGATCGCGCAGGCGGCGGGCGCGGGGATCACGTTGGTGGCATCGAGTCGTCCGCCGAGGCCGACCTCGACGATACAGGCGTCGGCGGGGTGGCGCGCAAAGGCGAGAAGAGCGGCCGCCGTGGTCACCTCGAAAAAGCTCGGCGTGAGATCGGACGCCGCATCGAGCGCTTCGGCCAGCAGCGCCGCCAGCAGATCGTCGTCGATCAGCCGCCCGGCGAGGCGGACGCGTTCGTTGAAGCGCACGAGGTGGGGGCTGGTATAGACATGCACGCTGAGTCCCGCCGCCTCGATCATCGCGCGCAGGAAGGCGCAGGTGGAGCCCTTGCCGTTGGTGCCCGCGACATGCAGCACCGGGGGGAGAAGCCGCTCGGGATGGCCGAGCCGATCGAGCAGCGTCGTGATCCGCTCCAGGCCGAGCACGTCGCGCCCGGGCGAGAGCCGCCCGAGCCGGTCGAGCTGCGCCTGAACGGCGGGATGGGAGGAGCGCGCGAAGTCCAACGGCGGCGTGCTGTACCTAGGCGACCACCTCGGCGCGGACATAGCCCAACAGCCGCGCAAGCGTGTCGCGCAGGTCGCGGCGGTGCACCACCATGTCGAGCATGCCGTGCTCGAGCAGATACTCGGCGCGCTGGAAGCCTTCCGGCAGCGTTTCGCGGATGGTCTGCTCGATGACGCGCTGCCCCGCAAAGCCGATCAGCGCGCCCGGCTCGGCGATCTGGACGTCGCCGAGCATCGCAAAGCTTGCGGTCACGCCGCCCGTGGTCGGATCGGTGAGCACCACGAAGTAGGGTTGCCCCGCGTCCTTGAGCTCGGCGATCGCGGCGGTCGCGCGCGGCATCTGCATGAGGGACAGGATGCCTTCCTGCATCCGCGCGCCGCCGGCCGCGGTAAAGACGATGAAGGGCGCTCGCTCCGCCGTCGCCGCCCGCGCGCCCGCGACGAAGGCCTCGCCGACCGCGACGCCCATCGATCCGCCCATAAAAGCGAAGTCCTGCACGCCGACGACCGCGCGCTGCCCGGCGATCGTGCCGATGGCATTCACGAACGCGTCCGGCTCGCCGGTCGCGGTGCGCGCCGCCTTCAGCCGGTCGGAGTAGCGCTTGGTATCGCGGAAGCGGAGCGGATCCTCGGGCACGCGCGGCGCGGGCAGCAGCTCATGGCGGCCTTCGTCGAACAGCTGCGCGAAGCGTGCGCGCGGGCCGATCCGCCCGTGATGCTCGCACTTCGGGCAGACGAAGAGGTTCTCCTCATACTCCTTGTTGAAGACGAGCTGGCCGCAGGCCGGGCACTTGTTCCACAGATTGTCGGCGGTCTGCTTGTGCGTCACCGACGCGATCGCGTTGCGGACGCGGTTGATCCAGCTCATGCGGCTGCCTTTCCATTCTGGGCCAGTGCCTGCGCAAGCGAGGCCGCGAAGCCTTGCACCACGGCGGGTGCGGCCGCACCGTGCGCCTCGATCAGGTCAACGATCGCCGACCCGACCACCACGCCGTCAGCCACGGCGCCCACCGCCCGTGCCTGCTCGGACGTGCGGATGCCGAAGCCGACCGCGATCGGCAGATCGGTCGCGGCACGCAGCCGTGCGACGGCCTGCTCGACCGCGTGCTGCGGCGCCTGCTGCAGCCCCGTGACCCCGGCCACCGAGACATAATAAAGGAAGCCCGACGCACCCTGAAGCACCGCGGGCAGCCGCCGAACATCTGTGGTCGGCGTCGCGAGCCGGATCGGGTGGAGGCCGGCCGAACGTAACGCGGGGCCGAGCGCATCGTCCTCCTCGGGCGGCAGGTCGACGCAGATGACGCCGTCCACCCCGGCCGCCTTGGCCTGTCCGGCGAACCAGTCGCCGCCGCGCGCCAGCATGGGATTGGCATAGCCCATCAGCACGAGCGGAACGGTCGGGTGCCGCTCGCGAAAGCCGCGGGCGATCGCGAACAGGCCCGCCGTGGTCATGCCGGCACCAAGCGCGCGGATGTTGGCGCGCTGGATCGCGGGCCCGTCCGCCATCGGATCGGTGAAGGGCATGCCGAGCTCCACCACGTCCGCGCCGCCTGCCACGAGAGCGTCGAGGATCGCGGGCGTGTCGCCATCGCCCCCCGTCACGAACGTCACCAGCGCGGCCCGCACACGCGTGAAGGCCGCCGTGAGGCGGTCGTTCACAGCGCCACTCCCAGCGCGTCGGCGACCGTGAAAATGTCCTTGTCACCGCGCCCGCACAGATTGGCGATGATGATCTGGTCGGCGTGCATGTCCCTTGACTTGCGGACGACGGCTGCAAGCGCGTGCGAAGGTTCGAGCGCCGGGATAATACCCTCGGTGCGGCACAGGAGCTGGAAGGCATCAAGCGCCTCCTGGTCGGTCGCGCTCTCGTACCGCACGCGCCCGATCTCGTGCAGCCAGCTGTGTTCGGGCCCGATCCCCGGATAGTCGAGCCCGGCCGAGATCGAATGCGCCTCGGCGATCTGGCCGTCATCGTCCTGCAGCAGGAACGTGCGGTTGCCGTGCAGCACGCCCGGACGCCCGCCCGCGAGGCTGGCCGCGTGCGCGCCCGTGTTCAGACCACGCCCCGCCGCCTCCACGCCAAGCATGGCTACATCAGGGTCGTCGAGGAACGGGTGGAACAGCCCGATCGCGTTCGACCCGCCGCCGATCGCCGCGACCAGCAGGTCGGGCAGCCGTCCCTCGCGCTCAAGGATCTGCGCGCGCGCCTCGCGGCCGATCACCGACTGGAAGTCGCGCACCAGCTCCGGATAGGGATGCGGGCCCGCCGCCGTGCCGATGATGTAGAAAGTGTCCTCAACGTTCGCGACCCAGTCGCGCAACGCCTCGTTCATCGCGTCCTTGAGCGTTTGCGCGCCGCTCGTCACCGCGCGCACCTCCGCGCCCAAGAGCTTCATGCGGAACAGGTTGGGCGACTGCCGCTCGACGTCGCGCGCGCCCATGAAGATTGTGCACGGCAGGCCGAACCGCGCGGCCACGGTGGCGGTCGCGACGCCGTGCTGGCCGGCTCCGGTTTCGGCGATGATCCGCGTTTTGCCCATGCGGCGCGCGAGCAGGATCTGGCCGATGCAGTTGTTGATCTTGTGCGCGCCCGTGTGGTTCAGCTCGTCGCGCTTAAGGTAGATCTTTGGCCCGAAGCCTGAGGGGGCGCTGTCGCGCAGCGCCTCCGTCAGCCGCTCGGCGAAATAGAGCGGGCTCGGGCGGCCCACATAATGGGCGAGCAGGTCGTCGAACTCGGCCGCAAATGCCGGGTCGGCCTGCGCGGCGCGATACTCGCGCTCGAGGTCGAGGATTAGCGGCATCAGCGTTTCGGCAACGAAGCGGCCGCCGAACGCCCCGAAATGGCCGCGCGCGTCGGGCTGGGTACAAAGCGAGTTGGGAAGGGTCATGCGCGGGCGACCGCTTGGAGGAAGGCCGCGATCTTGTCTACCGCCTTCACGCCGGGCGCGGTCTCCACGCCCGAGGAGACGTCCACCATCGACGCGCCGGTAACTGTGATCGCATCGAAGACATTGTCGGGGGACAGCCCGCCCGATAGGGCCCAGGGTGCCGGATGCGCGACGCCGTCCAGAAGGCGCCAGTCGAAGCGCATCCCCATGCCGCCCGGGAGCGCGCCCGGCGGCGTCTTGGCGTCGTAGATGATGCGGTCGGCCAACCCGTGCCAACGGTGCGCCTCCGTCACGTCGGCGCGGGTGCGCACGGCGATCGCAATCCAAAGCGGGAGGCGGGATCGCGCGCGAACAGCCGCCGCGCGCTCCGGAGCGACGCCGTGGAGTTGGACCGCCGATAGCCGGCCGCTCCCGGTCGCGCGGTCGAGCAGCGCATCGTCGGGATCGACAAAGACTCCGACGCGGCTGACCCGATCGGGCACGCGCGCCGCGAGCGCCGCCGCCTGCTCGGGCGCGAGCACGCGCGGGGAGGGGGGGTAAAAGACGAAGCCGACATGGCTTGCCCCGCCCGCCACGGCAGCATCGAGCGTCGCGGGCGTGCTCAGGCCGCAAATCTTGATCTGGACGCGCGGCACGACGGCTAGAGCGTGGCCGCGATCGCCCGGGCGGCCCGGTCCGGGTCCTCGGCCGCGCTGATCGGGCGACCGACGACGAGGATCGACGCGCCGTCGTCGAGCGCCTGGCGCGGTGTCACCACCCGCTTCTGGTCGCCGGCATGGGCTTGGGCGGGGCGGACCCCCGGAACCACGAGAAAGCCGTCGGGCCAGAGCTGGCGGGCCGCCTTCACCTCGGCACCCGAGCATACCACGCCGTCGAGGCCGGCCTCGCGCGCCAGGCCGGTCAGCCGCGCGACCTGGTCGTGCACACCGTCGCGCACGCCCGCGGCCGCGAGGTCCTCGGCATCGAGGCTGGTGAGCACCGTCACGCCCACGACCTTAGTGCCGGACGGTGCCGCGGCCTTCGCATCCTCGAGCATGGCGCGGCCGCCACCGACATGAACGGTCAGCAGCGCGGGTTCGAGCACCCGCAGCGCCTCAATCGCCTTGGCGACCGTGTTGGGGATGTCGTGGAGCTTGAGGTCGAGAAAGATTGGCAGCCCGAGCCTGGCCATGGCCTGCACGCCGGGGCGGCCGTTCGCCGCGAAGAACTCCAGCCCGAGCTTCAGCCCACCGACATGGGTGCGGACCTGCGCCGCGAGCGTGCGCGCCCGCTCCAGGTCGGGCGTGTCGAGAGCAAGATAGACGGGGCTCATGCGCCGCCCGGCGGCACGGCCGAGATCGGACCGGCGGGCATGGTCGGCGGCGGCGCATAGCTCACCACCGGCTCGGGTGAGACGTGGCGGCGCAGCCGGTACTTGGCCGCCTGCCACAGCAGCAGCGGCGGCAGCAGGCCGGCGAGGAAGGCAAGCGCAAGCAGGATCGGCAGCTTGGTATCAAGGATCAGGCCGCCCCACAGGCTGATGCTGACCACCGTCCAGTTGTTGAAGCAGAACAGCGCGATCACCACGCCGACCACGATCCAGAGCAGGGTCTTGAGGAACGACATGGCCACAAGCTTACCGGCGACGGCCGCGCTTAGCTAGCCGATCTCGGCGCGCAGCGAGCGGGTGAGGGCGGTCACAGCGGTCAGGCGCGCTTCCTCTTCGTCCAGGATCGCATGGAGAAGGGTGCGCTTGAGCGTCGCCGCGCGCCCGGGCGGCAAGCCGCGGCCGGCGGGAAGGGCCGAGACGATGATGTCGACGAGGCGGTCGGCCCCGTGCAGCCGGCCCCAGAGATAGTCGTTCTCGCGGTAGGCGCGGCTGAAAAAGGCACCGAAGGCGTTGAACCGCGTGCCCTTGAGCGTGGCGTCCGTGCCGCCCGCCCGGATAAAGGTCGCATCGTCGGGCGAAATGCGGTCCACCTTGACCCGGTCGAACTCGCCATCTGCATCGCCGCCGGTCAGAGCGAGCGTGGTCAGATCGTAGAAGGCGAAGCCGAGATAGGCGAACAGCATCGCGCGCCGCTCCGCCTTGGGCAGGTCGGAAAGCGCCTCAGCCAATTGCCGGTCGGCCTCGTCGTCGATCGCGCGCAGGTCCCAGGCGGCGGCGATGGCGTCCAGCAGCTCGCCCGGGCGTGCGCCGGCCTCGGCGGCATGGCGACAGATGACGGGATCGAAGAAGCGCACCGACTCGCGCGCGAGGTACAGTGCCAGGATCGCGTAGAGCGCCCGCTCGAACCGCTCGCAGGCGGGCGCGATCACATCATTGCCTTGCTGGACGGACGCAAGGCGGCGCGCGACGAAGCGCAGGCGGCGGATGCGAAAGCCGAGATCGTGGCCGCGGAAGAAGGCGATCGCGACGGTGGTGGCTCCCCCGCCCGGTGCGGTCACCCGCTCCAGGCCGCGCCGGGCGAGCTCTCCCCAGATCGCCTCGCGCACGGCCGCGCGCGTCGGAGCCGAGCTTGCGGGCGCAATGCGCACGATCAGCGCCGCCAGATCCTCGACGATGGTCCCGACCTTCAGATGGCCATAGGCGGCATAGGCCGGCCCGGCGCGCCGCGCGGCCTCGTCCTGGGCGCGGGCGCGCCAGTTCGCGATGCGGCTTGGGGTCGGCGTATCGAGGAAGAAAGTGCGCCCAAACAGCCGCTCGATCACTTCCTCGACCTCGTCCTGCATCGCGTCGATCACGCGCCGCGTGCGCGCGATCCGCTCGGACCTGCCGTCGAGCGCCTCCAGATTGTCGCGGATCGGCTGCTCGCGCGGGATGTCCGTCAATGCGCCCAAGATCGTCCCGAAAAAGCCCGGCGTGTCGCTCGCGCCGCCGCCACCGAAGCGGAACCCGCCGGGGCCGGGCGTCGGGTCGATATAGATGAAGCGCCGATCCACCTCCCGCTGCGCGGATCGGTTCTTGAGCGCGTCGATCGCCGGCCGGAACGGAGCGTTCGACAGCACCGACCCGTCGATCAGCACTGCCCGCTCGGCGATCCCGGCAGCCCAGTGACGCGGCAGTGCCTGCTCAAGGAAGCGGTCGCGGCCGGGCCAGTCCGTCCCGCGCGCCGCGAGCACCCCGTCCAGCTCGGTCACGGTGAAGGGCGGGAACGCGCCCGGAAAGCTGGCGGTCGCACGCGCGGCAAATGCGAGCCCCGCGCAGTCGGCAAGCGTCCGGTCGCCGGCCCCGGCGCTCGCAAAGCCGAGCACGAGCCGGTGCTCGGTCTCGACGACCTCGGGCGGGCTGTTGAGCCGGAGCCGCTGCGGGTGGCCGCGAAAATCAGTGACGGTCACGAACAGGTCGAGCGGCTGGTCGTCCGGCAGCAGCGGCCGGTCCGCAGGTGCCGCCGCCATCGCGTCGAACGCGTCGAGCAACAGGTGGGTGAAGGTCGCCCCGCCGAAAGGCGGCTCGAACCAGCGCGCCCGCACGAAGGTCGACAACTTGCGCCTCACCTCCGCCCGCGTTTCCGGATCGAGGCTGTCGATCGCGCCGTCCCGGTTCGCGAGCATGGCAAGCGGAGCCGCCCAGAGCTTGGACAGGCGGGTTGGCTTGGCTTGCGCGTCGAGCAGATGCTCGACGTCCGCCGCTTCCAGCCAGAGGTCGGTCAGCGGGTCGAGCGATTGGCCGGTCGCGATCGCCTGCGCCAGGAAGATGCCGTTGATCCCGCCCGCACTCGCCCCGGCGATGATGTCGGCGAAGACGGTCAGGCTCAGCCCGCCATAGCTGCGCAGCTCGTCGAGCAGTTGCTGGTAGACGCTCTCGGCGCCCGTGCAGGCCCTGCCGTCGTGAAAGGCGCGGCTGGCGCGCGCCAGGCGCCAGATCTCCTTGGTCACGCCGTGCATGTACACGGCCAGGCTGATCCCGCCGTAGCAGATCAGCGCCAGCCGCAGGTCCTTTTCACGCATAGAAACAGGGTGTGCCGCGTCCCGCTTAGCCTGTCGAGGCGAAGTCCGCCCAGATCGGCAGGTGATCGGAAGCGCGGCGCGCGGCGGGGGACAGGTGCACGCCGCACGAGACGAGCGTCAGCCCGGCGTAGAGGATCCGGTCGAGCGCGGCGACCGGCCGGCGTGCGTGAAAACTCCGGCCGGTCGGCGCGAAAGTGAAGCGGTGGGCGAAATCGCGCAAGCAGCCGCCTTGCGGGGTCCACTCGTTCAGGTCGCCCATCAGCACCGTCGGCAGCGCCGGCCGCCGCTCGATATCGCGCAGGATGAAACGGCTCTGCTTGCGCCGCCACAGGCCCGACAGATCGAGGTGCATGCCCACCGCGCGTAGTCTCACGCCTTTGATCGCGATCTCGGTCAGCACCGCGCCGCGCGGCTCGAGCGCCGGCAGGTGGAGCGCGTCGCACGCAGTCACCTCGGCATTGCGGCGCACCAGGATTGCATTGCCGTGCCAGCCAATGCCCCCGGTCAGGTGCGAGGGGATTATGCAGCGGTACGGGCTGTGCTCTTCCAGCAGATGCGCAGGAAGGGCGCTCGCCCGGGTGCCGAAGCGACGGTCTGCTTCCTGTAGCGCCACCAGATCGGCGCCGATCTCGTTCAGTACCTCGATGATGCGCTCGGGCGCGCGCCGCCGGTCCGTCCCGATCCCCTTGCGCATGTTGTAGCTGGCGACGCGGATCATCGGCTGCGGCTTTAGGTAAGGGGGGCGAGCGCCGCAATCCGCCGTTGCCGGGCGCGGGTGCGTCCGCCATAGCCCCGGCGTGCTCCGCGTCCGCGTCCTTGCCGCCCTGCTCGCCGCGTCGCTCGTCGGGTGCGGCGCGGCACCCGACGCGGCTCCCGCCATCTCGGACGCCGACCGGGCTGCCGGGGCCGAACAGCATCCGCAGCTGCTCGCCGAGTTCGGCGGGGCCTATAGAGGGCCGGAGTCGCGCTACCTGAGCGCGCTGGGCGAAAAGATCGCCGCCGCGGCGGGCCTGCAGGGCCAGTGCGTCTTCACGCTCGTGAACAGCGACGTGGTCAACGCTTTCGCGGTGCCCGGCTGCTACATCTACCTGACGCGCGGGCTGTTCGCACTGGTCGGCAGCGAGGCCGAGCTTGCCTCGGTGCTGGGGCACGAGGTCGGTCACATCGTTGGCGCGCATTCGCAGCGGCAGCAGCGGCGCAGCATCTGGCGCACGCTCGGCGTGATCGCGGTCAGCCTGACCGGGTCCGAGACGCTGACCCGGCTTGCCAGCCAAGCCGCGCAATACTTCACCTTCCGCTACTCGCGCGGACAGGAATATGAATCTGACGCGCTCGGCATCCGCTATCTCGAGCGCGCCGGCTATGATCCGCATGCCGCCGCCGAGATGCTGGGGGCGCTTGGCCGCCACACCAAGTTCATCGCCCGGACGAGCGGGCGCGACGAGGCGAGCTCCATCCCCGAATGGGCGAGCAGCCACCCCTTGACCGAGAACCGCATCGGCCGCGCGCGCGCGATCGCGGCGAAGGTGACGCCCGACCCCGACGCGCTGCCCGAGAACGAAGCAGGCTATCTGGCCGAAGTGGACGGGCTGCTCTTCGCGGACGATCCGCAGCAGGGCTTCGTGCTGGGGCGGCGTTTCGCGCATCCGGTGATGCGCATCGGCTTCGAGGCCCCGCCCGGCTTCACCCTCACCAACTCGCCACAATCGATCCTGCTGACCGGGCCCGGTGGCCTGCGTGGCGAGTTCGGCGGCGGCGCAAAACCGGAAGGACGGCTCGACCTTTATGCCCGCCAGCTGATCGCGATGGTCGTGGGCCATGCAGAGGCACGCGCGCAGGTCAGCGAAGCGCTCGTGAACGGCATTCCGGCACTGCTGGTCGGGCTTGAGGTGGCGGGCGAACGCGGGGCGGTGCCGGTCAGCATCGCCGTCTATGACGACGGGCGGGGCGGGGCTTATCACTTCGTCATCCTCGCACCGCCCGAGCGCCCGGGCACGGCCGAAGTGGCGGCACTCGTCCGCTCCTTCCGCCTCCTGAGCCCGGAGGAAGCCGCCTCGCTCCGCCCCCGCGTGATCCGCACGGTCCGCGCCGGGTCTGGCGATACGGCCGAGACGCTCGCCCGGCAGACGGTCGACGCCAACCCGGCCGCGCTGTTCCGGCTGCTGAACGGGCTCTCGCCCACCGACGCCGTCAGGCCCGGACAGACCGTCAAGATCGTGTCCTGGGCCGAGCCGCTCCGCTGACTATTTTCCCACCCGCAGCGCTTGCGCGAACAGCGCAAGCGTGGCGGCGCGCACCTCCGCCCGAGCCCGCGCCGTACTGCCCGGCGCCGCATCCGCGCCGGGCCAGTTCATGGGCTCCCAACCGGTCCCGCTCAGGCCGTGCCCTGCATCGGGAAAGGTGAGGAGCGTGGTTCTCAGGCCATATCTGGCCCGGCGGGCGGCCATGGCTCGCGCCATGGGGCCGGATGCCCAGGTGCCGTCGGCATCACCCCCGGCGACCAGAAGCGCACCGCGGAAGCGCTCGACAGGGATACGCGCAAACGCCTCGAGCGCGGGATGCGCGGCGCGACCCTCGTCATGCGCCAGACGCAACCGACTGATGCGGCCGCGGCTCAGGTCGGTGATCAGGCCGTCAATGTCGCGATAAGGCATGAAGGGCAGGGGCTTGCCCCTCCAGCTGAACGAGGAGCGCGTGCCTGGACTCTTGACGTCCGGCCCCCAGCCCTCCCACACCACATCCGACGGCACGATAGCCGCCACCGCCCTGAGCCAAGGAAAGCGCGAGGCGGCCAGCAGCGCGAACTCGCCGCCTTTCGAGACGCCGTAAAGGCCGATGCGACGCGCATCGAGGTCGGGGCGGCGCGCGATCCAGTCGCGGACCTGTTCGAGACGATCCACCGGGATGTCGGCGAAGCTGGCCGACAACTCGGGTATCTCGCGGCCAGTCCACCCCGGCGAGTAATAGGGAAGTGCAAGCGCCGCATAGCCGAGGGCGGCGAACTGTGGCCCGAGGGTCCGGCCCGTCTCGCTGCCGCCTTCGGAGCCGCCGAGGATGATGATCACAGGCCGTCGTTGGGTACCGCAATGGCGGTAAAGCCGTGCAGCGGGGAAGCCAGATACCTCCTCGGAGACGATCTGTGGATCGGGTGCGACAGTCGCGGCCCGTGTCGTGACCGGCTTGCCATCGATCAACAGCGTGAGGCGCACGCTGTCTGCGGGCAAAGGCGTCGCAGCGTTGCTCTCGCCTGCCGACAGCGGGCGCATGGACCAGAACAGCCCCGCCGGATCGATGCCTTGATAGTCGCCCGCGATCGGCTGCGCGGTCGCGAGGTCAATCGCTCCATCGCTCCCGGACAGAAAAACGGCTCGCGACGCGAACCGGGCTTTGCCGATGCGGCGCTCAGCCGCGATCGTCACCTCGGTTCGCGGAGGCAATCCGGTTGCAGCCACCGGGATCGGGTCGGCGGGGGTCAACCGATCGGGCATAGACAGCGTCTGCGCCTGGAGCGCGGACGAGAATGCGAGCGTGGCAATGCAGCCCATGGTGGCACGACGAAGCACAAGCCTTTCTCCTGTATGTGGCAGTGCCTCACCTGCCAAAGGCGAGTGCGCGCGGACTCGCCGTGAATGGACTTTCGAACCCGCGAACGGACAGTGTCAGACCATGAATGAGCGCAGCAACTGCGCACCCGCGCGGCTGACTTCGACCGAATCGCCGTTCGCCATGTGCGCGAGCATCCGCCCGCCGCCGGCGGGCTCGGTCCTGTCGAGGTAATCGAAGTTAATGATGGCGGACCGGTGCACGCGCAGGAAGCGTTGGCCGTCGAGCCGGCGCTCGAACTCCGACAGGCTCAGCCGCACCAAGTGCCGGCCGGAAAGGGTTGCCACCTCCGCATAGTCCTGCGCGCCGGTGATGCTGACGATCTCGCGCACCTCCACGGGGCGCATCTCGTCACCCGTCTTTGTCAGATAGCGCTCAAGCGGGCGGGGCGCGTCGACGAACGACACGGTAGCCGCCTCGCGCCCGCCCCGGACTGCGTAACAGACTGCGGCGACAAGGGCGTAAAGCACCAGCCCTTGAAACACCTGCCAGGTGAAGGCCGGCCCTTGAAAGCTTCGGATGAGGTAACCGCCTCCGCTCACGCCGCGGACAAAGGCCAGCAGCACGATGACCAACGCATACCAGGTAGTCGCGAATGCGATTGCGAGGCCGGTGTGCGCGGCGGCCTGCACCGGTACGGTCTGCTCCATCACATGCGATTTGAGGAGCGCCCGCGTCGCCGCGGCGAGCAACGCGAGCGGCAGCACGTTTGCAAGCGCCGTCCGTGCGCAATCGACGAAGCCCGTCCCGACCGTCTGCACGAAGACGAAGGTGTAGATCGCCCATAAGAGCACTGTCCCGGCCACCCACAAGGCGGCGGCGCTCGGCGGACGCATGGCGATACCGTGGCCGTTCATGACAGGCAGCCCGGATCTGGCGGGCCACGACCGACGAAGATGATCACTATCAATACGCTGTGGCACTACGATAAACTGACGATGTGCCCGATCGGATGGCGTCTGGCATGTCTGAAACACGCGCCCGCCGGAAAATAGCCGCCGACTTCAAACCTTTTCATCCGCCCTCAATGCCACTTCCCGCATGGCCGCATACTGGTCGAACGATCGAAAGCAATCGCCAGTCGCTTCGATGCGCCCTTCATATTCAGATTGCGCGGTAAGCACCCGGTCCCCGTAAAGGCGGGGCGTTGCAGTTGCCCTTTTCACCACCTCAACCTCGCCCAAAAGCTCCTGCCCTCGCCAAATCTCATACAGCCTGCCTCTAACCGCCTCGTAGGTTTGGAAATCCCCTAGCGACCGCAATTCTCGACCACGGGGTTCGCGCGGTCCCAACATGCTGGCTGCTTGGTCGACTTTTCCAGCCTCGGCTTCAAGCCTAGCAGGAATTGCAAGGACCGGCTCAACAACTGACAGTGGCGCCGTGGGTTGTGAGGCCCGAGAAACAACAGCTGGCTCGGACTTAGGTTTACTAGGCCGTGAACTCATAAACGGGGTTGGCGCGGCGG
>ERZ1066121.923-NODE-923-length-24174-cov-9.428127_pt1 | contig 24174 bp, 21 predicted proteins | sample MGYA00382768_ERZ1066121 | MGnify/ENA primary metagenome ERZ1066121 (study PRJEB33369, sample SAMEA5778351) | biofilm metagenome | biome: Industrial cooling water; feature: Water cooling tower basin; material: Biofilm | place: United Arab Emirates | collected...
TCCGTCCCATAAAAATGCCCCCAAATAGTGTCTAACTTTTTGGGGGCAGTGCAAAGAGAGCAGCCTGTTTTTTTTTGTTCTTACAATTTTATTAAACCCGACCTTTTAACGAGTTAAACACCCAGGCATTGGCTAAAAATCCAACACCAACAGCGCCAAATCCCCAACCTGCGACATCATCGTACCGAAAGGCACCGAGACCAATCAGAATAAAACCCATTAAAACCATTAGAAGAGTGGCCCATCCTAAAATTGTATTCTTATTAGTACCCATAATTTTTGTTTAGAAACGCGAAGATGGGAAAAATTTACGATTTACCATGCTATTTTATGGGTGTGCTTCCTGACGGCATGCGCGTGGTGTCGTGCTTTGTATACATGTCTCCATCATTATTTTCAGCCGCTGTACCATTAGGAGCGCTATAACCCGATTTTGATTTTGCGCGCGCGTTATTGCGATTTGCCACCTGTACTTTTTTTGCCTTATTCACCGAAGTTCCGGCTGTGCGCCCGTCACTTCCATCGCCGGAAAATGCATTAGCATTCCCTGAGCCCGCAGGACTTTCGGAAGAAACCGAAGAGTTGCTATCAGTAGGATTTTGCCCGGCTTTATTGGTTTCGCCTCCACCTGCGGCATCATCAGTGGCTTCCTCCCCCATCGATTCTCCATCCGTCATACCATTTTCGGTAGTTTCGCCACTCGTGGGTGTTATGTCTTTGTTTTCTTTACAGGCCGCCAGAAGCAACAGCATAGCCAGCAAAATTGCCATAAAATTATAGTTGATGCGATTCATGATTTTTTCTTTCAAAGTTCGTAATGGCTTGCACTACCGGCTTTATAAAATTGTACGGAAGGTTTGCATTTTTTTGACGCCGCAGCACGTTTGCACTATCAACTTTCTACCTTACTTTTACCAAAATTTATTTGATGTCAACAGCCAAAAAAGATTACCGCAGGATTACCACCAAGTCGCTTACCGACATGAAAGCACATGGCGAAAAAATTTCGATGCTGACTGCCTACGATTTTACCATGGCGCGTATCGTAGATTCCGCGGGAATTGATGTGATCTTGGTTGGAGATTCCGCGTCTAACGTCATGGCGGGTCACGAAACAACGTTACCCATTACGCTGGATCAGATGATTTACCACGCATCGGGTGTTGTTCGGGGCACGAACCGCGCGCTCGTCGTTGTAGACTTACCGTTCGGAAGCTATCAATCCGATCCAAAAGAAGCGCTTCGTTCGGCCATTCGCATCATGAAAGAAAGCGGAGGCCATGCCGTAAAGCTGGAAGGCGGCAGCGAAATAAAAGATTCTATCAAACGCATTTTGAATGCGGGAATTCCTGTAATGGGACATTTAGGCCTCACGCCACAGTCGATCTACAAATTCGGGACGTATACCGTTCGGGCACGTGAAGAACAGGAAGCCGATAAATTAGTGGAAGACGCGCTGATGTTGGAAAAGTTGGGTTGTTTTGCGGTAGTTCTTGAAAAAATCCCGGCCGACCTTGCAGCACGCGTCGCAAAAAGCATTTCCATCCCGGTAATTGGCATTGGTGCAGGCAGCGGTGTCGACGGTCAGGTTCTGGTAATTCACGATATGCTCGGCATGAACAACGAATTTAGTCCACGCTTTTTGCGCCGGTACATGAATCTGTATGATGATATGACCAAAGCTATCGGCCGTTATGTTTCTGATGTAAAATCGATGGATTTTCCTAACGAAAAAGAACAATACTGACTTGCGATCTACGCCGGAAACACTCGAGGTTCTTTATGAAGACAATCATCTGATTGCGGTTAACAAACGCGTCGGGGATATTGTCCAGGGCGACAAAACCGGCGACATTCCTCTTTCAGAGATCGTTAAGGAATACATCAAACGAAAATACAATAAGCCGGGTGCCGTTTTTTTAGGAGTAGTTCATCGTTTAGACCGTCCTACGAGCGGTATCGTCGTATTCGCACGCACCTCAAAAGCCTTAAGCCGACTCAACGAACTTTTTAAAAACAGAGAGACGTCGAAAACATATTGGGCCATCGTAACCGCCCGGCCGGCCGAGAACGAAGCAACCCTTACGCATCATCTCACAAGACACGAAAAAACCAATACGTCAAGAGCACACGAAAAGCCGGTATCCGACAGTAAACCAGCAAGCCTTTCTTACAAAATAATTCATCAGTTTGAGCGGTATACCGCGCTGGAGATCGATTTGCATACAGGCAGGCATCATCAGATTCGCGCACAGTTATCCGCAATAAAATGTCCGATTAAAGGTGATTTAAAATACGGCGCACCTAGAAGCAATCCGGACGGTGGAATCCACCTGCACGCGCGAAGTCTTTCATTTCTTCACCCTGTTTCCAAACACCTTTTAACTCTCGTTGCGCCAACACCTCCGGACACACTTTGGAAACAAATAAAGGCTTAAAGATTGCCGTATTTGATTTATTTGTAACTTGTTGTAATAAAATTTACCACAAGAATGCGAAGAACACTTTTAACTCTGACATTACTCTCGCTCACTGCCTACGGTCAACAACATTTTAGCGGAATCAGCACATCCTCCCGAAGCGGTCTTATCAATGCAGGTCTGAACCCTGCCGAATTGGCGAATGTGGAAACTAAATTCACCATCAACATTCTGGCACCAAGCATCGCCGCCTCCAGTAATAAAGTGGGATTGGACGATTTTTCCGGCGACAATGATATTGCAGACTTACTTTTCAGCACCGGTGAAAATACCAACTTAAAGCTTGACGGTGAAATTGTGGGTCCCGGGCTCGCGTACCGTTATGACAAATGGACATTTGCTGTGTCGAGCCGGGCTTTTGCGCGACTGGATTTACTTGAAGTTAACCCGCTTTTCGGCTATGCCCTGCTAAACAATGATTTGCCGGGCACCGTTACGTCGACATTTATTACAAGCGACGCCAATCAGCGTTTAAATGGTACAACGTGGGGTGAAATTGGCTTTTCTGTAGCGCGAAATCTGTTTGAAGACGAAAAGCACAAACTAAGCGGCGGCATCACCTTCAAGCTGCTATTTCCGGGCTCTTATGCCAACTTCGGCGCAAGCGATTTTGACGGAACCGTAACAGTAGGCAACGGCACGGCATTTCTCAGCGATACTGATGCCGAACTGAATATTGCCTATTCCGGAAATTTGGGTGATGATTTTACGGACGCAAGTGATTATTTTTCCTCGTTGTACGGCAAACTTAACGGTTTGGCTGCCGATCTGGGCGTTAATTACCGACTGAAAGACGCCGCAGGCAATTATGGATACCGCTTAAACGCAGGAGTTTCCGTGCGAAATCTGGGAGCGATGAGTTTTAAAGCTGCAAATAATGCATCAACTAATTACACGCTAAACATTACGGGTGGCAATCAGCTCGATTTAAGCTTATTTGAAGATGTTACCAGCCTGCGCGAAATTGAGCAAATCCTGCTAAAAAGCGGGTATTTAGAACGCGAAAACGGTGAAACTGAGTTTCGTGTAACACTTCCGACTTTATTTGTAGCCTACGCCGATATACGAATAGTTCCGGACTTTTTTGCAACGGTGTACACACAACAAAAAGTAAATAAAGACAGCGAAAACGACCAGATCGGAAATGAAAATGTAGTATCGCTCACGCCGCGTTATGCGACACGCAGATTTGAGGCTTTTGCTCCACTTTCTTTGAACGAAATCTCCGGATTCTCCGCAGGACTGGGATTCCGGGCATACGGATTCTTCATCGGCTCATCGTCTGTTATTACTTCACTCACACAAAGCAGCGATCACGCGGATGTGTTTTTTGGATATGGATTTAATCTGTAGCGATGGACTTCAAACAGGATATCGGGTTTCGAAAGAAGAAATTGGCGGATTTGCTGGTGGCAATCCAAAAGCACGAAAAAGACATAATTGCAGCGCTTCGGCAAGATCTCGGAAAACCTGAATTTGAAGCAGTCGTGACCGAGACCGCTTTTGTTATCAGCGATCTTGAGCACACACTTCGAAATATTTACACGTGGTCTAAACCCGAGCGCGTGCGCCCTTCTATTTTAAATTTTCCGAGCCGCGACTATATTATCCGGGAGCCGTATGGCAAAGTATTGATTATGGCTCCGTGGAATTATCCCTTTCAACTGGCATTAGCACCGCTGATTGCTGCCGTGGCTGCAGGGAATTCTGTAGTGCTGAAACCTTCAGAGCACACGCCAAATGTAGCTTCGATCATCGAAATCATAATTGCGGAAACGTTTGATCCCGTGCATGTTGAAGTTTTTCAGGGAGGCGCTGAAGTTGCCCGTCTTTTGTTGGACCGAAAGTGGGATTATATCTTTTTTACAGGAAGTGTTGCCGTCGGGAAAATCGTGGCCAAAGCCGCCGCCGAAAATTTAACCCCCGTGACACTGGAACTCGGCGGAAAGAGTCCGTGCATCGTTGATCAATCAGCCAATTTATCCCTGGCGGCGCGGCGCATTGTGTGGGGAAAGTTTCTCAATGCAGGACAAACCTGCATTGCCCCTGATTACCTGCTCGTTCACGAGACAATAAAACACCGGATGGTCGAGACTCTTAAAACCGAAATTAATCGCCTTTACGGCGAAAACATACTTGATTCGCCCGATTATGCCCGACTGGTCAACGATCATCATTATAACCGTGTTCGCAACATGCTTGCGGATCAAAAGGTATTGTGCGGCGGTGTTTTTGACGATGCACAAAAATATATTGCTCCTACGCTAATCGACAATCCTTCGCCGGACAGCGCTTGCATGACGGAGGAGATTTTCGGACCGGTGCTGCCGGTTCTGACATACCGTGATGAAAGCGAAATGGATGCTGTACTTAACCGATATCCCCGGCCTCTGGCCTTTTATGTTTTTACAGCGGATATACAACGAGCAGATGAGCTGCTAAGAAAACATTCATTTGGAGGAGGATGCGTAAACGATGTGATTGTTCACGTTGCGAACCGACGATTGCCTTTCGGCGGCGTTGGTGATAGCGGCATGGGTGCATATCATGGGAAATTTGGTTTTGACACCTTTTCGCACAGGAAATCCGTGGTCTATCGCGGAACATGGATAGACCCGCCGTTACGTTATGCTCCCTATAAAGATATACTACGTCTAATCAAGCCATTGCTTCGATGGTTTAATTAATAATGATATGAAATGGATGGGACGCCGCGAAAGCGGAAATGTTGACGACCGACGAGGCATGTCAGGCGGGAAATTGATCGCAGGCGGAGGCGTAATCGGCCTGATTGTGCTGCTTGTGAATATGTTTCTCGGTGGCGATGCCGCGCAATTGGTAACGACAGTGCAGCAGCAGGTTGCTACCGGTGAGGTAACTCAGCGAGAGCTTACTCTGGAAGAGCAAAAAATAAAGCAGATGATGGCAACGCTGCTGGCAGACACCGAAGATGTCTGGGGAACCATTTTTAGCGAAAATGGTGCAGCATACCGCAAACCTACGCTGGTTCTTTTTACAGAAGCCGTTCAGACCGGATGTGGAAATGCAACGTCCGCAGCAGGACCCTTTTATTGCCCCGCTGATGAAAAGATTTATATGGACATGGCATTCTTCGTTGAACTCGAACAACGTTTTGGAGCGAAAGGCGGCGATTTCGCCATCGCGTATGTTTTGGCGCATGAAGTTGGCCATCACGTTCAAACCGTTCTGGGCACTTCGGAAAAAGTGCGACGACTTCAGGAACGTGTATCGCCTTCCGAAGCCAACGAGCTTTCGGTAGCGCTTGAACTTCAGGCTGATTTTTATGCCGGATTGTGGACCCATTACAATCAGAAGCGCACCCAATTTCTGGAATCGGGGGATATTGAAGAAGCCATAAGTGCCGCCGCTGCCGTAGGCGATGATGCCATTCAGCGCAGAATGCAAGGCCATGTCAATCCGGATTCCTTTACCCACGGAACCTCCGCACAGCGAATCGAATGGTTTAAGAAAGGGTATGAAACCGGCGATATACGGCGGCATAATACCTTCGCCGCGCTGGGAATCGACGGGTTTTAAGTATTACGTTACCGACTTTTGCTATTTTAACATTTATTACGGGAAAACCTTAAACGATTTAAAAGTGCACGTCAAATGTATTATCCGCGGCCAGTGTTAGTATAATTAGCAGCATGGTAGGTGCCTAACTGTTTATGGCAAATACTGGGGAACGAACATTTCCACAACTGCTTATGGGAGTCGGAACCATCACATTAATTCTGACCGCTATTCTGGCAATTATGGAGTTGAAGAAAAGGAAGCGGAATCAAAAACTTTAGTACTTTTCTCTGCTTACTACTTAACGGGGCTCTCGCAAAATTTGAGAAAGCCCTTTTTTTTTACATTAGGCGGGGAACTTTGATTTTCGCGAAAGAAGAAGCTGATATTCACTTTTGCGAAGGAACTTGCATACTGTCAGAGAAGATGTTCACCTTCAAAACGCTTTATAGTAATTCATTTCTACTTCTAAATTGTGTTGCAAGTTGAAGCCGCACGTAGTAATTCCCGATTAAACTCACCTTGCCGGATAAAGATACTTACATTCCTGCCCGCCATCCTTCGCGATCAAGACTGCGGTACTGAATTGCTTCTGCGATGTGAGCCGCTCCGATAGCATCTGCCTGCTCAAGATCCGCAATCGTACGCGCTACCTTAAGTATGCGGTCGTACGCGCGTGCGGACAAATTTAGGCGCTCCATGGCGTTTTTCAATAGTAGCATCGACACTTCATCTGCTTTGCAAAACTCACGAATTTGCTTCGATCCCATTTGCGCATTGTAATTGATATGCTCCAGTGCTGCAAAACGTTCTGCCTGCACCGCCCGCGCACGGGTTACGCGCTTTCGGATATCCGCGCTCGACTCCCCGCGGCTCACTTCGGCAAGTTTCTCAAACGGCACCGGAGTTACCTCGATATGAATATCGATGCGGTCCAGCAGCGGCCCGGAAATCCGGCCCATATACCGCTCCATTTGCATTAACGCACCTGCGGATGAGGTATTGCGGTCTAAGAAGTGTCCGCCCGGACTCGGGTTCATACTGGCCACCAGCATAAACGAAGCCGGATAAGTAACCGTGAACCGGGCACGGGTAATCGTTACCTCGCGGTCTTCCAAAGGCTGCCGCATCACTTCAAGAACATCGCGCTTAAATTCCGGCAGTTCGTCCAAAAACAACACGCCATTATGCGCCATGCTGATTTCTCCCGGCTGCGGAAAACTTCCTCCGCCAACAATAGACGCTGCTGAGGCCGAATGATGCGGGCAACGAAAAGGCCGCTGCCGCAGCAATCCCGTCCCCTTTAGTTTCCCCGCTACACTGTGTATTTTCGTGGTCTCCAACGCCTCCTGCATAGTCATCGGAGGCAAAATGCCGGGCAATCGCTTGGCGAGCATCGTCTTCCCCGCCCCGGGCGGCCCGATTAAAATGATGTTATGGCCACCCGCCGCCGCGATCTCCATACAACGTTTGATGGATTCCTGACCGCGAACATCGCTAAAATCATACTCCATCTCGCCATCCTGCGGCACATCGTCCAGTCCGCCGTACGGCGGCTCCGGCTGTAGTTGTCCGCCACCCTGAAAAAAGTGTATGACTTCAATAAGATTATCTACTGCAAACACATCGATACCGCTCACCACGGCAGCTTCTGCCGCATTCTGGCGCGGTATAAAAATTCCGGAAAATCCTTCCTGCTGGGCTTTTATCGCAATCGGCAGCGCGCCTTTAATGGGTTGCACCTGCCCGTCGAGCGACAGCTCGCCCATAATCACGTAGCGCCCTAGTTCCTGCGAAGGAATTTGTCCGGAAGCCGCCAGAATGCCGATGGCAATTGTCAGGTCGTAAGCCGAACCTTCCTTACGCAGGTCTGCGGGAGCAAGATTAATGGTGATTTTTTTTCCGGGAAGTGCAAAACCGTTGTTTTTCAGCGCGGCTGCAATCCGAAAACTACTCTCTTTAATGGCATTGTCGGGCAGCCCGACCAAGTGGTATCCAATACCGTTATCAGTGTTAACTTCGACGCTGATCGTCGTCGCCTCCACGCCAAAAACGGCGCTTCCAAAGACTTTTACTAACATGGCGTATACTCAATTTAAATGGCTCGCCACAAGCTTATAAAATTTTGAAAACCCGCCGTTACGGTTTGCGAAAAATTATTTCAGTACGTGCTTGCTCAAAATCTGGTAAACTTCATTGATGTTATCGCCGCCCTTTCCAAAATGTTTTACAATGGGTTGTGCTTCGTTGGTAATCCAGATTTTCAGTTCGGCATCCAAATCCATGATTCCGGCACTTTCTTTAGAAAACTTCTTGATCGACTGGTAGGGAATCGAAAGGTAATCTACCTTGCTGCCCACAAGCTGCTTATCCGCTAAAATCAGTCGCTTATTGGTAAAAATAAACATGTCGCGCACCAGGCGAAAACCTTTTTCAATAATTTCCCCCTCGATCAGCAGCGGTTGAAATTCTTTAGCCAAACTTTCCAGCGTCACCTCGGACGCATTACCTAAAATAGCGTTGAAAATTCCCATATTTTTTATTTCAAAGATAGGGACAATCTGCATCCGAACGGGATATCCCGGCACCTCAAATCGTCAGTATCGCGTTAAATATGTTCTAAATTTTAAGGGCAAATACCCGCATGCGGGTACCGGGCTATTCGCTGCAATCTCCTTCGGAGGATTTCCGCTACTATCCCTTTTGCAACTTACGGGATGATTGCGGTTAAAAAAGTACTTGCGGTAATGGAAAAAGGAATCTTGGTTCCGGGAGTTAAAAATAATTCCACACCAAGTATCAAGTTCCGGACTACGATCAGCGCTTGCTCCGGATAAACAGCATGGCAATGGCTGTGGTTACAGTACCCATCACTAAAGCACCGATGCTGCCCTGAATGGCATAGTTCTGATAGTTGAATTGCGCTTCGGCTTCCGCGGTAGTTTTAAAGTATCCTATTTCTACCGATCGCTTGATAACGTTGGCAAAGTAATCCGGAGTAATTACATAAGACGTAACCCATTGTGCCAAAGGCGACAGTAGCGCAATAAAAACCGAAAGCAGAATCCCCGATTTAAGTCCTTGCCCGTACGTCATCGTTCCGTTATAATACACTCTTTTCTTCTCCTTTAATGCCATAACCATCATGATGATCGCAGGAATCGCGAACAAATTGGTCAGGTACATGTGGTAATCGAGGTACTTGTCGTGCAACCCTACAGCCTTCTCCCCTGCCATCCAAATGAGGCCGGCAAGGGTAAAGATCACTGCCCACTTTACTTCAGTTCTGATATTTTTCATACGATTAATTTTAGTAAATGTAGCCAATTTTAGTGTCCGCGTTAGGGATAGCAGTGGCAGCCCCGCCGGAGGCGGGCTATAACGGATAGCCCGACCCTTGGCGGCAGGCAAGCCTGCCGCCAAGGGTAACGCCCCTATCAGGGCTTAAATCTGGCTACTCCACTCTCGAGCCAGGTACGGTATTCGTTGATATCGGGAGTGTAACTTACCGGATCAATCAGTGTTTTTTCCTGGTGATCGAGCAGGACGTAATACGGTTGCGTATTGGTTTTGTAGCGGGTAATGATAAAATCCGACCATTTGTTTCCGATAGTTACGACTTTCTTGCCGGTTTCTTTGGATACATATTGTTCGCTTTCCGGTAACTGGCGTTTGTCGTCTACGTAAAGTGAAATCACCACCACATCAGTTTTCAGTATTTTCAGTACCTGCTCGTCGCTCCAGACATTATTCTCCATTTTGCGGCAGTTGACGCAGGCGTATCCGGTAAAGTCGATCAGCACCGGTTTCCCCACCGACCGCGCATAGGAAAGTCCTTTCTCGTAATCGTGGAACGTCACGATGCCGTGAACGCCAAACTCAGCGCCTTCGGGCAGTGATTCAATATCGGCCGGCGGCGCACTGCCTAAAAGTCCGTTAGGGCTCTCGCTATAGGTCGGCGGCGGCGGAAACGCGCTTATGAGTTTGAGCGGCGCGCCAAATAAGCCGGGGATCATGTACACGGTAAAGGAAAGTACGAGCAATGCCATCACGAGTCGTCCCACGGAAATGTTCGGAAGCGGGCTGTCGTGCGGCATGTGTATTTTCCCGAGGAGGTAGAAGCCCCACGTGCCGAAGATCACAATCCACAGCGCCAGGAAAATCTCGCGCTCAATCAGGTGAAGTTGCAGTACAAGATCGGCGTTGGATAAAAATTTCAGTGCCAGCGCCAATTCGAGAAAGCCCAGAGAGACTTTTACCGTATTGAGCCATCCGCCGGATTTCGGGAGTGAGTTGAGATAGCCGGGGAACATGGCAAAAAACATGAAAGGCAATGCCAGTGCTGAGGAAAAGCCGAGCATTCCCACCAACGGCGCGATGCCTCCGCGTGAAGCCGACTCTACCAAGAGCGTACCGACAATGGGGCCGGTACACGAAAACGACACGATAGCCAGTGCCAGTGCCATGAATAAAATGCCAATGATACCGCCCCGGTCTGCCTGCCTGTCGACCTTATTTGCCCATGAGTTGGGAAGAACAATTTCGAAGGCACCGAGGAACGAAAACGCAAAAATTACGAGAAGCAGGAAGAAAATCACGTTGAACCACACGTTCGTGGAGAGTTCGTTAAGAGCTTCTGCGCCAAATAATGCCGTCACCAGCGAGCCAAGCACGAGGTATATCAGAATAATCGAAACCCCGTAGATAATACCGTTGCGTTTACCCTGAGCCTTGGTTTTACTTTGTTTGGTAAAGAAACTTACGGTCATGGGAATCATCGGGAAGACGCACGGTGTGAGCAATGCCGCGAATCCGCCGAGAAATGCCAGAAAGAAAATCGTCCACAAATTGCGCGACTCCGGGGCTTGCTCCGGTCCGGCTTGTTGTGGTACCGCAGCTTTTTCAACCGCCGTGGTGTCAGCCGTTGCAAGCGTATCAACAGGCACCGGCGCAACCGTATCGGTCGGAGTTTCCTCCGTGGCTACTTCCGGCGCTTTTGAATTTTGTGGCAAGGCCAACGTAAAAGACTTTTCCTGATTGATGCACACTTCCTTACAAACCTGATAATTGAGCGAGGCGCTTACCGATTTGAGGTTGGCGTCGGTAACTTTTATGCGCTGCGTCAGCCGCATGGTTTTTTCGAAGTAGTATTCATCTACTCCAAAAGTTTCGTTGAACTGCTTTTTGTACGGACTCTCCTTAGCTTTTCCGACGGCCTGATATCCTTTTCCGGTAAGTAAAACTTCTAATGGCAGCGGACCGTTATCGGGTGTAAACTGTGAATACACGTGCCATTCCGGATCGATTTTAGCGTCAAAAATGAGATTGTACTCGCCGGCGGCAACCGGTTCTATTTTCGCCGTCCATTTAACGGGATCGAGAATTTGAGCAGTTGTAAATCCGCAATAAAAAACCAGCAGCAAAAAGAGTTTCTTCATGAAGTCGAGATCTTAAGAATTTTTGTTGTGTCAGAGGTAACTTTAAAACGATCGTCAGCGCGCAAGCCTACTATCCAGACAATGTTGTTTTCTGAACAGAGCAGCCAGGTTTGATTTTTATCATCAAGGGAAAGTTTTTCATCTTTATAAAATTTGCTAACGCTTTTTTTTCCGTTCATCCCAAACGGTTGGAAAACGTCTGCTTCCCTCCTGTGGCGCAGGATTAAGGGAAATTTTAGCCGATCGGCATCCACAAATATACAATGATTCGCGACAACGCCGATAGCGTCTACTTCCTCAATCAGCAACTCAACGGGAGAAGCATTCGCGCCGGTGCGGTCTACGGAAAAATCGGTGTCGGTTTCTTTCGGAATCCGCATCACTTCGAGCACTTCGCGATTCCGGTAAATCATGTACTCTCCTGAAAAAACTTTTTTTCCCGAACTTCCGAAAGGTAGCCGCCAGATGTCTTCCCAGGCGGTAAAACCAAGGTCACGCAACCAATGAAACAGGTAACCCCGAAAATCGGAAAGTTCGAGCAATTCAGGAATTTTAATTAGTGTTTTGTTTTCGAGGCTGATCACAACCCGTCCGGACGCCCATCCAGCTGCGTCGCGGGCCATAGCCGCCGACTGGCGAAGATATCCACTTGATTTGCTGACGTTGTTCAGCAGATGCGGTGCACATTGTTTAAACGCAGGAATTACGTGATGACGCAAGCGGTTTCTAAGATAATCGTCCGTCTGATTGGAAGAGTCCTCGCGGTACGGAATCCGGTTTGTGAAAGCATACGTTTTTATTTCCTCCCGGGAAAACGGCAATAGCGGTCGCAGCACGGTTTCTGAAGTTTCGGGAATTCCGCACAATCCGTCAATTCCGGAACCCCGCGAGAGATTAATCAAAATGGTTTCCAGATGATCATCGGCGTGGTGCGCGGTTACGATGCGCGAAAAATTTTCATTCTTTCGAACTTCCTCCAGCCACTGGTATCGTAAAAAGCGTGCGGCTTGCTGGATCGACAATTTATGGTCTGCGGCGAAGGCGTCGGTATCGTATGACGTGGAGTAAAATCTGAGCCCGGATGTTGCGGCAGCCGTCCGAACAAAATGTTCATCGTCATCGCTCTCGGCACCACGAAGTTTAAAATTGACGTGCGCAATCGCAAAATCACATGCTGATTTTCGGAGTAAATCCACGAGCACCATGCTGTCGATTCCGCCGCTGACCGCTACCAGTAACGGCCGTTGTAGTGCATCCGCGAAGCGCAAAAGATTCTGTTTAAATCGAGCCAACATCGCGTAAAGATAACCAAAACGACTTTGTTATGAAGAGCTAAGAACCTGCATCATGGCACGGGCTTTCAGCATGCATTCTTCATACTCGGCTTCGGCGGTAGATTGTGCGGTAATGGCGCTGCCGGTGGAAAAAGAGACGTACTGTCTGGCAGCATTATACAAAATGGTACGTATCACCACGTTAAAATCAAAATTTCCTGCCGGGTCAAAGTATCCCAGTGAGCCGCTGTAAAGTCCGCGTTTTGCGTCTTCAAGGGCTTCGATGATTTTCATGGCGGAAATTTTGGGAGCTCCGGTCATGCTACCCATAGGAAATGAATCGCGTATACTATTGACGGGTGATTCATTGTGCTCCACTTCGGAAGAAATTGTTGAAATCAGGTGATGTACCTGATTGAAGGTATACACGCCACACAATTCGTCGACTGTTACGGAACCTTTAACGGCGCGCTTCGACAAGTCGTTACGCACCAAATCAACGATCATAACGTTTTCAGACCGCTCTTTAGCATCTGCGGCAAGTGCTGACTTCGACATCTGATCGGCTTCCGGATCCGGATGACGGGCGGCGGTTCCTTTAATTGGTTGGGAAATAATCTTTGAACCGTATTTACGCAGATAACGTTCCGGAGAAGCACAAAGCGCGTAATATTGTGCATTGCGGAACATGGCGGCAAATGGAGGAACCGAAATTGCGTTTAATTTAACGAAGGTATCGAGCGGATCGATAACGGCATTTTCAGCGTAAAACTCCATGCAGAAATTAGCTTCATAAATGTCGCCGCGATGGATGTGTTCCAGCATTTTACCGACTTGCCGCAGATAGCACGGTTTGGGCGTTCGGGGATGAATCCCGAAGGGTGCGGAGCTTGCCTTAGCAGGAACGGTCTGGCTGAGTATGTTTAGAAAATCGGTGTCGATCTCGTCATCACAAAGCGGAAGGTAATGCAGTTCGAGTGTGTTTTCCTTTAAAAACAGAAGTTTTTTCGGCTGGAAAAAAAACAGCTCGGGAAATGCTAACTCATCTCTATTCGACGAAGAAAGCTTCTCGGTGTCGTTCTTCAGGTCGTAGGTCAGGTATCCAAAAATCCAGTCCGCAGTGGCCGCGCGGTATTCCTCGAGTTTTTCAAAACCGTTGTACGCGTCCGTAGCTATTGAGGTAAAAGCATCTGCGGCCAGGGCGGCGCGGAATGACCCGTATTTATCAGGATAATCGTTGGAATCCAGAAAGAGAAATTCGCGAAAGGACTGCGACCATTGCAGCAAAGCTGTTTTAATGGTTTGCGGGTCTACCGTAAAAGTCTTTATGGTGCGCTGCATAAAAAAAACCGGCCGAAGCCGGTAGAATTAACTGTGTAAAGCTCTGTTTTCGGTTGCGGCCAATGCGGCTTCCTTGATGGCTTCGGCATAGGTTGGATGCGCGTGTGACATCCGTGCAATGTCTTCTGCAGAGGCACGAAATTCCATCGCAGTAACGGCTTCGGCAATCAAATCTGCTACGCGGGCGCCGATCATATGAACACCGAGCACTTCATCAGTGTTGGCGTCGGCCAGAATTTTTACAAACCCATCCGTATCACCGCTTGCTCTGGAGCGTCCCAGCGCTTTGAACGGGAAGCTACCCGATTTGTATGCAATACCTGCTTCTTTTAGTTGCTCTTCGGTTTTGCCGACACCTGCAACTTCCGGCCAGGTGTAGACCACGCCGGGAATCAGGTTGTAATCGATATGTGGCTTCTGCCCCGCGATTAACTCGGCTACCATTACTCCCTCTTCTTCAGCCTTGTGTGCCAGCATTGCTCCGCGCACTACATCGCCGATAGCGTAAACGTTTGATGCTGCAGTCCGGAGATGTTCGTCGACCTCGATCATGCCGCGGTCGGACACTTTAATTCCGGCATTTTCAGCGCGGAGACCGTCCGTAAAAGGACGTCGCCCTACGGACACCAATGTATAATCTCCTTCAAGAGTCAGTGTTTCGCCTTTAGCATTATCTGCCTCTACGGTAACGGTGTTGCCCTTGCGGGTGACGGATTTCACTTTATGTGACGTGTAGAATTTAAAGCCTTGCTTCTTTAAAACCTTCATAAGTTCTTTAGAGAGAGCGCCATCCATTCCCGGAATAATACGGTCGAGGTATTCTACGACAGACACTTCTGCGCCGAGCCTTCTGTATACCTGCCCTAATTCGAGACCAATTACGCCACCGCCAATCACGATCAGGTGTTTCGGGACTTCAGAAAGGCTAAGTGCTTCCGTTGACGTGATGATACGTTCCTTATCGATCGTGATAAAAGGAAGCGTTGCCGGTTTTGAGCCTGTTGCAATGATGACGTTTTTCGCGTCGAGTACTTCGTGTCCGCCGTCGTTTTTGGTTACGCGTACATGAGTCGCGTCATCGAAAGAACCCACGCCTTCAAAAACCGTAATTTTATTTTTGTCCATCAGGTATTTGATCCCGCTTACGTTCTGGTCGACGACACCTTTTTTGCGGTCGATCATTTTACTGAAATCGTACTTTACTTCGCCTGTCGTTATTCCGTGGTCCCCGAAATGCTTCACTGCATCTTCAAAGTGGTGTGAAGAATCGAGAAGGGCTTTTGAAGGGATACATCCGACATTGAGGCATGTACCGCCAAGGGTTGGATATTTTTCGATAATAGCGGTTTTCATGCCGAGCTGCGCGCAGCGAATTGCCGCTACGTATCCGCCGGGGCCTGAACCAATAACTACGACGTCGAATGAACTCATGATTTTTTTGGATTTAGCTGCACAAAGATAGCCTTCGCGAAGTGTATTCCAAAAAAAAAGCCCCACAATCGTGAGGCTTTTAAGGGTGAGGAAAAATTACTTTTTCTCGTTTTTCTCCATTTTAGCTTTCAGACCTGCTAAAATTTCGTTGTTATCTCCCAGCGTTTGCGCAGGCGCATTGTTAGAAGACGAAGTATCCTGAGATTGTCTTACGTTTTTCTCTTCTTCTTCGCGGAAAATTGCGGTATGCGATGCTACAATTCTCTTGAACTCTTTGTTGAATTCAATGATTTTGAAATCTGCAACATCACCTTTTTTCAGTTTCTTACCGTCTTCTTTCTCCAGGTGACGTGAAGGAACGAATGCTACAATTTCGCCGTTGTTAAAGTCAACTGTGGCACCTTTATCTACGATTTCAGCTACCACACCGTTGTGAACAGCACCAACGCCATAAGCATCTTCGTACTTATCCCAAGGATTTGGTTGCGTTTGCTTGTGTCCGAGCGACAATTTACGTCCGTCAACATCCAGTTCCAGAACAACTACTTCCAGTTTATCACCAACGTTTACAAACTCAGAAGGGTGTTTCACTTTCTTGGTCCAAGATAAATCGGAAATGTAAATAAGTCCGTCGATACCTTCTTCAAGCTCTACAAAAACTCCAAAGTTGGTGAAGTTGCGAACGATACCCGTATGACGTGAACCTACCGGATATTTAGCCGTGATGTCTGTCCATGGATCCGGTGTCAGTTGCTTGATACCCAGTGACATTTTGCGGTCTTCGCGGTCAAGTGTCAGGATTACTGCTTCAACAGTATCGCCCACTTTTACGAAATCCTGAGCCGAACGCAGGTGCGTTGACCATGACATTTCTGAAACGTGGATCAAACCTTCCACACCTTCTGCAACCTCGATAAATGCGCCGTAATCTGCGATTACAACTACTTTACCTTTCACCTTGTCACCCACTTTCAGGTTCGCATCAAGGGCATCCCACGGATGAGCGTGAAGTTGCTTCAGACCTAACTGAATACGAGTCTTCTCATCATCGAAATCAAGGATTACCACATTCAGTTTCTGATCCAGTTCAAGCACTTCGCTTGGGTGGTTAATACGTGACCATGACAAATCGGTGATGTGAATAAGTCCATCAACACCCCCGAGGTCGATAAATACACCGTAAGAAGTGATGTTTTTCACAACACCTTCCAGTACCTGACCTTTCTGCAGCTGGCCGATGATCTCTTTCTTCTGAACTTCGATATCTGCTTCGATCAGCGCTTTGTGCGATACAACTACGTTTTTAAATTCATGGTTAATTTTAACCACTTTGAATTCCATCATTTTATTAACGTACACATCGTAGTCGCGGATTGGCTTCACGTCAATTTGTGAACCCGGAAGGAACGCTTCGATTCCGAACACGTCCACGATCATACCGCCTTTAGTACGGCATTTCACAAATCCGTTAACGATTTCTCCGGTTTCGTGTGCATTGATTACGCGATCCCATGATTTGATGGTACGAGCTTTACGGTGTGACAAAACCAACTGCCCTGTTTTGTCCTCGCGAACATCAATCAGAACTTCCACTTTGTCACCCACTTTCAGACCCGGATTGTAGCGGAACTCGTTCAGAGAAATAACTCCCTCCGATTTTGCATTGATGTCAACAATAACATCGCGGTCGGTCAGACGTACAACTGTTCCCTCTACTACTTCTTCCTGATCGGTTGCAATAAAAGTTTTTGAAACCAATTCTTCGAATTCCTGCAGTTTCTTTTCGTCTACTGCATCAATTCCTTCCTGAAAATTGTGCCAGTTAAAACTGTTCAAAAACTCTTCCTGCGTTTTTTGTAATTCAGCCATGCTGAGTAAAAAATTTGTATCCTGCTCTTTGAGTTTATTGCGCGATTAAAAACAGGAGCGTGTTTACTTTATAAAATTAAGCCCTTCTTGTAAACTCTTACTCGCCAAAAAGGTTTGCAAAGGTACATTTTTTCTTTTTACGATGCGTAAAAGTTTTTTAATCAATAATTTGATATGTCAACGACTTTCCATTCCGGTACCGATCCGACATCCTATAAGTTATCCTTCAAATTATGTAATTCAACTTCCGGTGGGTTATGGATATTTGAAAAAACAAATTTGCATGCACCTAAACAGTAAAGCCACCGGAACAGAAGACGACGTACTTGCCCTGAGGAGTCTTTTTGAACAATCGCTTCGCGAAATGTACTGGTCAGAAATGCAGCTGGCAACGGCATTTGAAAACATTCTCGCGTCGGTCAGTTCAAAAGATACGGTCAGGATGCTTACGCTGCATGCGGTAACCACAAAGATGCACTGTGACCGGATTGAAAAAATTTTCGAAAGCATCGGCCTTCCGCCACAACATCAGCGCTTTGAACCGATGGAAAGCCTGATTGGCGACATGATGGCAAAAATTGCGCTAACTGAATTCGGATCCGTACGCGACGCCGCCGTGATTGCCTGCGTTCAGTTAATAACCCATTGCGAAATTGCTGCATACGGAACATTGAAATCATTTGCACTTTCTTTAAAAGAAGAAGACGTTGTGGCACTGCTCGAAAAAAATCTGGCAGATGAAAAAGAAATTGATTTAAAACTGACTGTCGTAGCGGAAGCATACATTAATGATGAAGCTGCGAATAAAGAATTTTAACTATGTCTAAAGCTAAATCCTTTCCGGAACAGCAACAAAATCAACCCGGAGACGAACATAAGATGACCCCGCAGCCGGAAGTTATCCGTCAATCTTACCGTGGAAGCGGAAAGCTTACGGGAAAAGTAGCTTTAATTACCGGCGGTGACAGCGGCATCGGACGCAGCGCCGCGGTCCATTTTGCCCGTGAGGGTGCCGATGTAGCCATCGTGTACCTTGAAGAATCCACGGACGCAAAAGACACCCAGTCCATGATCGAACAGGAAGGGCGGAAATGTCTGTTGTTAAAAGGAGATTTGAAAAAAGAAAACTTCGCACGCAAAGTGGTTCAAAAAACCGTCGACACGTTTGGAGGTCTTAATATTTTAGTCAACAATGCCGCTATGCAATTTCCTGCGAAACGCATTGATGACATTTCAGCGGAACACCTGCGTACGACATTTGAAACTAACATTATTTCATTTTTTTTCACCGTTCAGGAGGCGGTCTCTCACCTTAAAAAAGGCGACACCATCATCAATGTAACCTCAGTTACCGCCTATCGCGGAAGTGAGCACTTGCTGGATTATTCGAGTACCAAGGGAGCGATTGTAACGTTTACAAGGTCACTTTCCTCAATGCTTGTGGAAAAAGGCATTCGGGTAAATGGCATCGCGCCCGGACCGATATGGACTCCGCTGATTCCGGCGACTTTCAGCAAGAAGGAGGTATCGGAATTTGGAAAAGATGTACCGATGAAAAGGGCCGGTCAGCCTTCGGAGATTGGTCCCGCGTTTGTGTTCCTCGCCTCGGAGGATGCATCATACATGACAGGTCAGATTCTCCATATTAATGGCGGTGAAATGGTAGGAAGTTAAACCAAAACACTAAATAATTATGAAAGACAAAAATTTGTGGATTGCTCTGGCGGCGGGAGTTGCGGGAGCTGTAGTTGCCGGCATTGTTTTAAAACGAAGCGGCGTTTTGCATGGAATTATGGACAAAATCCGCGATCTCGCCGACACGGTTGATGATCATTTCGGGAGCGAAACCATGGGCATGCAAGACATTATTCCCCGCGGTGAAGACCGCAATGTGAGTAAATCCATGCAGCAACACTAACTTTAAAGAAATGCCTTCGGGCATTTTTTTATTGCACTATTAACTTTTGAATTATAGTTCCTGCAGAATTGCTGAAGCGCACCACATAAATACCGCTCGATAATTGCAATGGAATCGAACGGGAGTTGGTGATGTTTTGCTCCGAAAGAACCTTACCCGACATGTCGGAGATTACTACCTGAACCGGTGTGGATGTCACTACCGTAATCTGCTCTTGTGCAGGATTTGGATAAAACCGAACGTCACTAACTTCAGACTCATTTACCCCCAGCGAAAAACTCCACGGTTGTCCTGCATTAGCTCCCCAGATATAGTCGGCCAGAAGTGGGTAATCGATGAACGGATTGCGGTTGCGCTGCCATTCGTAAATTATATTATTTCGGTTCATTTCGAAATCATCAGACGGATCGGTTACGTTCCATGTCAAGAGACTTTGTAAATCGGCCATTTCGCCTAACGTATTGTCTGGCGGATTGCCATTCACGAGCTGGAGGCCATTGTAACGCACCGCCATATAAAACAGCGCACGGGCCACATCACCTTTCCAGCTGCCGCTGTTTCCGGCAGGACCGTTATAATCAGTGCCGTAATCGCGATTATTTCGGGATGAATTTTCCGGACCGTCTTCGGCACGAAGGTGATGCGCATCGGAATGTCCGGCGGCAATGTCGCCTGCGTCGGTGGTATCCCAAACGTCAAAACCGTCTGCGACGGCACTCGTACCGTTTGTAAATCCTCCCCGTGATTGCGGGAAGATATGTTCGCGATTCCAGAAACCCACGCTGCTTGACGTAGTTTGAAACTTATATTTTGCTCTTCCCTGCTCCACGTACATCAGCCAAACCTCGTTGCTGTTCTGCGGATTCTGATCCGCTTGTTTAAGGATAATTTCCGCATCACCATAAGTATGCTCTCTTACGGTTGACGGATCTGCAATGATAGCTTGTATTGCCTGCTTCAATTCGCTTCCGGCTTTACCTTCGAGTGTAGCGTAATAACCGGGAGGGGCCGTTGATACAACTTGTCCGTAGGTCGGGTTGAGCGGCGTCCCCCAGGGTGCGATCGTCCAATCATTATCAATTATCCGAACTTCCAGCGCATCATTCAACCGTGTGAAAAGCTGCGGTATAGCGCTAAAGCGAATGGTCAGTAATTCGTCGCCCTCATCGACTGTGTCATCCACGATTTGAAGTTGTACAGAACCTTGTGTACCACCGGCCGGAATTTCAATTACAGGGCTTCCGCTAAAATCTAAGAGGGTAAAAAACTCGTCTTCCAGTGCCAGTGGCAGCGATACGGCTTCGGTCACCGGCTGCTGTGCTGTAACTGTTATTTGCAAAACGTTGCCTTCGGGAATTGTAGTAGCACTGACCGTTATAGTGAGGCCGTTGTAAATAAATCCGCTGCCATCGTTATTAGCTCCGGGCGTAGGGTTTTTTACTTCGTACGTGCCGTCATTCTTTCGCTGTATTGACTGAGACGATGCCTGCGCATTCTGATTTTCATCATATTGCTGAGATTCCCCTAACAACGCCATGAGATCGAGCGCATCCGGATCACCTGTTCCGTATACCACCGCGTCGATCAGATTCGAGGTGGTGGCCAGCGTTCCGACGGGAAAATCAAAGGAATTTCCCTGATAAAGTGCTACGCCATCTTCACCATTTTGAATAACATTCTGTGAAATAATTATTTGCGGAACCGGACTTGTAGTAATACTTCCGATCGTGATAATTCCATTGATGTCGGTAACATATCCGTCAAGATCTACATTAAAATAGCTAAGATTTGCCGTGCTTGAAGTTGGTGATCCGTTATAAAAAACCAAAACGTAGCCATCCAGCGCAAAAAAAGGAGTAGCCGACTTCAATTCGATAAACTCTCGGTCATCCACACCGGGCGAATCCGAGTCGACTTCATTAATTACGATCTGGCCAAACGAAGCAGCATTAATAAAAAGCAGCAGAACTAAATAAAAGTATCTCATTACACGGGATTTGCACAAAGGTAAGTAATCTTCCCTGTGAGCGTGTTAATGCTACGTCAAATGCGCCTAATGCGCTCTATCAATAATTTATCAGCGCAGAAGTTAGGCCGGAGTTCAGGATGATTACTTTTACAATGAAATTGACAGTGCTGAAACCTTACTAAAAACCACCATCAATTTGGATATCGATTTTGCGGGTGAAGCCACGCACTAAAATCATCCGGATGTTCTATGTTTATCGTGGCGCCGGTGATTTTCGATAAGAAGTTATTTAAAGTACCTTTGTCGACAAATTTTGCTCATGAAAATCGAACAAATATACACCGGATGTCTGGCACAAGCCGCTTACTATATTGAAAGTAACGGAGAGGCTGCCATATTCGACCCGCTGCGCGAGGTGGATCCTTATATCGCGAAAGCCGCTGCGAATAATGCTAAGATCAAATTCATTTTTGAAACGCATTTCCACGCTGATTTTGTTTCGGGGCATCTTGACCTCCGGAAAAAGACAGGAGCGTCAATTGTTTATGGTCCGCTGGCGGCTCCTGATTTTGATGCCATAATTGCTGAGGACGGACAGGAATTCCAAATTGGCAGTTGTATTGTCCGCGCTATTCACACGCCTGGACACACGATGGAAAGCACGTGTTATTTGTTGTTTGATGAAAATAAAACCGCGGTAGGCATTATTACCGGAGATACTTTATTCATTGGAGACGTGGGTCGGCCTGACCTTGCACAATCCCTCATGCCCGGACTTACGCAGGAAATTCTTGCAGGGCATTTATATGATTCGCTTCGGGAAAAAATTCTCCCTTTGCCGGACGAACTAATCGTTTATCCGAGTCATGGCGCGGGTAGTGCCTGCGGAAAAAACATGAGTAAGGAAACAACCGATACGCTGGGAAATCAAAAACGGACAAATTACGCCCTGCGAGATGATTTAACCCGGGATGAATTTATTCGGGCAGTGCTCGATGGTCTTGCTCCTCCACCGGCCTATTTTCCGCAAAATGTGTTACTTAACGTGAAAGGCTACACCAGTTTGGATGTGCTTTTGAAAAAGGGCCTGCAGTTTTTATCGCCTGAAGAATTTGAGGAAAAACGAAAAGTTACAGGTGCCACAATACTGGATGTCCGTCACGAAAACGATTTTGTTAAATCACACATTCCCGGTGCAGTGTTTATCGGCATTCACGGAAATTTTGCGCCTTGGGTGGGCGCGCTGTTACGCGATGTAAACACTCCCCTGCTTTTAGTAGCTCCCGAGGGGAAGGAAGAGGAAACAATCACGCGGCTTTCGCGCGTCGGTTTTGACCAGGTTCTCGGTTTTCTGAAAGGCGGCATCGACGCCTGGACGGAAAGCGGATTTGAAACTGCTCATATTCCTTCGATTACACCACAGCAATTTGCACAAAACCTTCAGCAGGAGGACGTAGTTGTAGATGCGCGCAAGTGCAGTGAATTCAGCTCCGGACACTTGCCGGGTGCGCTCAATATTGCCCTTGATGATATTCACCAACGAATAGAGGAACTTCCCGGAAAACCTTTTTTTCTGCATTGTGCCGGAGGCTATCGATCGGTAATCATGGCATCACTACTAAAAAAATACGGTAATCACCACGCAATTAATGTCGAACAGGGAATGTCCGGGATAAAAACTACCAAACTACCAATTGAAATTTCACAAGCTGTTAATTAATTTTTTATGAGAAAACTTTTTTTACTGGGCAGTCTGTCGCTGCTAACCGCGTGCACTGCTCCTGAAAATAAATATGTTGTTGAAGGTACTATCGTGGGGAAGGGCGACTTTAAGAAGGCCATTCTGGAGCGCAGGGATCCTTTAACCGGGTTTCAGGGGATTGATACGGCCGACGTTCGTGAAGGAAAGTTCGTATTTGAAGGTAAGATCGACGAGCCCGGCATGTTCTTTATTAAAGTAGACGATTCGCCGCGCGCTACCATTATTCTGGAAAAAGGAACAATTCAAATGTCCTACAACCGCGACAGCATCATGGGTACGACGGTGAAGGGTACGTACAACAACGAGCAATTGATGAAATTTACGCGCGAGAGCATGTCATTTCAGAAGCAGTTGCTCGAATTCCGCAATAAGAATAAAGCCCGGATTGACGAGGCGACTGCCAAAAAAGACACCGCAACTTTTCTGAAACTTCGGGAAGAACTTTTTGCTTTGCGTCAAAAAATTGATAGTCAGGCAGTAAAGTATAACGATACGTATATTGCAGCTAATCCCAAATCATTTATCTCCGCATTGATTGTGGAAGATTACACGCGTCGATTCAACTCCGATCCGTCACGGGTGGAGGCTGCGTTTGCGAAGCTCGACCCGTCGCTCCGCAAAACACGCGTAGGTAAAAACATCACCAATGAAATTGCAAAAATGAAAGTGGTCGATGTACAGGAAAAAGCACCAAATTTTATGGCACCGAACCCTCAGGGAAAAGTGACATCCCTCTACGAATCGATGGGAAAAGTAACCATAATTGACTTCTGGGCATCGTGGTGCGGACCGTGTCGCCGCGAGAATCCTGCCATGGTTCGGTTGTATTCGGAATTTAAGGACAAGGGTCTGAAGGTTATCGGTGTATCGCTAGACAAGAAAGCGGACCAGTGGCAGCAAGCCATCGCAAAAGATGGATTAGCGTGGACACAGATTTCTCATTTAAAAGAATGGGATGATCCGATTGCAAAGCAGTACGGTGTGGAATCGATACCGGCAACATTTGTGCTTAATCAGTACGGTGTTGTTGTTGCAAAAAATATATACGGGGAAGAATTAAGAAGTAAAGTAGCTTCACTACTCAATCAAAAAGCCCCAAATTAGACTGCACCCAAAAAGTTAGACGAAGTTAATATTAATTTTGATAGTAATGAG
>ERZ1066121.926-NODE-926-length-24109-cov-6.093041_pt1 | contig 24109 bp, 23 predicted proteins | sample MGYA00382768_ERZ1066121 | MGnify/ENA primary metagenome ERZ1066121 (study PRJEB33369, sample SAMEA5778351) | biofilm metagenome | biome: Industrial cooling water; feature: Water cooling tower basin; material: Biofilm | place: United Arab Emirates | collected...
AGGATGCCCTGCCCTTCGCGCGGCAAAATGCTTGGGCTCGCGTAACGGGTCACCCCCTCGCTCAGCGAGGGCAAGCCGACCAGGTCGGGAGGTTCGAGCAAGCTCAAGTCGAGGACGATGACATCGATGCCGAGGGCACGGGCCGTATCCTGGACGATTTCGGATTTTCCGATGCCCGTTGGACCTTCGAGCAAAACCGGTCGGCGCACGCGGTAAGCGATGCCGAGCAGACGTTCGAGACGGGGACCGACCGGGAGTTCCGCGCCGAGGATCTCGTCTCCCAACTCTTCACGCATCTCTCGACGTTAGCAGTCTCCCTCGGACTGCCCAAGCGACTTCGCCGCGGCTCAGCCCAGAAAAACGCCGGATTCGGGGAGCACACCCCGGCTCCCGCCCTCGAAGGTGAGCTCGACCGCGGCAAAGCCTTGGCTCTCCTCCTCCTCGACCTGGCAGAGCGTCAGCGGCAAGCGGTAGTCGAGAAAGGCTTTGCTGCGCTCGATGGGCAGGCGAGGCAGACCCTTGTGGGGCAGGCGTTTCGATTCGCCTAAGGCGCAGGCTTCTTTGTCGAAGAAACCTCGCGTGCTGGCAAATGCGTTTTGAATGAAGCCGACGATGGCATGCACGCGCTGCACTCCATCGATGACTTCTAGACATGCTCCCCTTCCGCCGTGGTCACTATGGGAGGCGCAGAGCAAGGTGGGAATGGAGAGGCCCTGCAGCATGGCGTCGATCAAGCGCTGCTTTTTTGCCATATCCCATGTCCTGGAAGTACGCTCCGAGGCGGGGAAGAGAATGCGAGACTGGCACCACAATGCGTAGAGCTCGTTGACCCGTAGATTGGCGTGTTCGACCGTCATGGCAGTGTATGGTTAGGCATCTTACGATCGCCCTACCTCATTCCCCAAGAAGAATCGTCGCGCGAACCCTAGCGGAAGATCTCGGGTACTTTGAGATCGCCGCTCTCCGAAGCACGGGCGGGCGCACTTCCCCTCTCTCGCTTGGAAGCAGCTTTTCGCTCGCCTTTGCCGAGCTGAAGAATCAGCGAGCCATTTTCACTCGGGCGCAGACGTTGGACCACCGATTTGCGCCCTCCCCACGAAGCTCGCAGGACAAGCTCCTGGTCTTTCGCCACCTGTAGGATGCAGGGCGCATTGCGCTCACAGACGACACCCTGCCCCTCGATCGAGACGGTCGCTCCGGCGGGCTGGGTTTGCACTTCGAGTGAAAGCTTTTCTTGGGCGCCAGAAGCTGCGGCAGCCACGCGCTCGGGCTTCTCCGTCGCGGGATCCGAGGCAGGCTTCGGCGCGGGACTCCCCCCCAGGATTTCGCCTGCCGCTTTTCTCCCTTCGAGGCGCGGCGCTTCGGCAGCCGGGGGCACTTTCGCTTCCGCAGCGTGCGCATGGACCCGGCTTCCGGAGGGCCCCGCGGCGGCGGAACGGAAGAACCACGCGAGCAACGCCAAGACGAGAAGCGATGCGGCGAAGAGCGCGAAGCGGAGCCCACCTCGGCCACTCGGAGCCTGAGAGCTAGTCGAGGGCGCGTGGGTCGATGCGCTCGAAACTTCGACCGAAGCACGAGTCGCCGTCGGCAAGAGATGCAGATCGGTCTCATCGCCGCAGAGGGATTCGCAGCTCGCCAAGGCCTGCGCGAACTCGTCCATGCTGGCGTAGCGGGCCTGCGGATCCTTGGCGAGGGCTTTGGCCACGACCTCCTCGACCCGAGCGTCGCAGCGCAGATCGGGATTGAGCGAACGCATCGGAGGCGGTGGCTCGAAAAGGTGTTGGGTCAAGATGCCCATGAAGGTATCGCCCACGAAAGGGACGCGACCGGTGAGCATTTCGTAGAGGATGACGCCTAGGGCGTAGACGTCGACGCGGTGATCGAGGGCTTTGCCGGCGGCCTGCTCGGGCGACATGTACTCGGGGGTGCCGAAGATCATGCCGGTTTTGGTGAGCTTGCGCCCTCCCCCACCGGCCGTTTCGATGTCGCTGATCTTGGCAATGCCGAAGTCAACGATTTTGACGAAGTCTTTGAAGCCTTCACGCCGCGTCAGAAAGATGTTCTCCGGCTTCATATCGCGGTGAACGATGCCTTTGGCGTGGGCCGCACCCAAGGCGCGGCAGCATTGCAGCGCGATGCGCCCCGCCCGCGCCGGTGGGATGACGTAATCGTGCGCCAGCACGTTGGCCAGGTCTTCGCCGGCCAGCATCTCCATGACAAAATAGTGCTGACCGGAAGGTGTGATGCCGAAATCGGAGATGTCGACGATGTTGTCGTGCCCAATGAGGGAGGCGCTCCTCGCTTCTTGCCGGAAGCGCTCGACGACCTCCGGCTTGCCCGAGACGTCCGAGCGCAAGACCTTAAGCGCCATACGCTTTTCGATAATCGTGTGTTTCACCTCGTAGACGATGCCCATGCCGCCTTCGCCGATGCGGCGAACCACGGCGTAGCGCTCGCCGAGGATGGTGCCGATCAGGGGATCGTCCGTCTCTGCCCGCTTCAGGCTCATTTGCGAAGGAGTGCTGAGGCGCGTGGCGTCGATGGGACAGAAGACTTCGCCTCCGCCAAACTCCTTCTTACACGAGGGGCAGACTTTCATGGAGGTGACTAGGTCGGGTAAGCCACTGAGCACAACAGTATCATCGCTCTTTTCTCGGATCAACGCAGAGAAAATTTCGTACACCCTAGATTCTTTTCACTGGTGAAGCCTCGCTCGCCAAGGGACAACGCCTTGCTAGCGCACTCGCTCCTTGGTACTCCGCGCCCCATGGAGGCAGCGATTCGGCTCCTTTCGCCGGCGACGGTCGAGCGCATCGCCGCGGGCGAGGCCATCGACCGCCCGGCGAGCGTGGTCAAGGAGTTGGTCGAAAACGCGCTCGATGCCGGCGCGTCGCGCGTCGAAGTGGAGCTGCAAAACGCAGGGCTTTCGCTGATTCGGGTGCGGGACGACGGCCGCGGCATGCATCCGGCGGATCTGCAGATGGCGACCTTACGCCACGCCACGAGCAAGCTGCAGTCCTTCGAAGACTTGGAGCGACTCCGCACCTTGGGCTTTCGCGGCGAGGCCTTGGCGTCCATCGCCGCCGTCGCCACGCTCGGAATCGAGAGCAAAACCCGTGATGTCGAGGAAGGGCGACGCTGGGAGCCCCGCTCGGATCGTCCTGGCACCCTGAGCGCCAGCGGCTGTCCCGTCGGCACCTGTGTGGAAGTTCACGACCTCTTCGGGCAGACCCCTGCGCGACTCAAGTTCCTGCGTTCCCATCTGCGTGAAGCCGCACTCGTCCGCGAGGTCTGCCAGCGTATTGCGCTCGCCAACCCTTCCCTGCACCTGGTCTTACGGCACAACGGAAGGCGCGTGCAGGAGCATCTGCGGGTGGAGAGCTTTGAGATGCGCGCGCGCTCCATCTTCCCGGAAGAGGAGCTGGTGCACGCCAGGGACGAGGGGCCGGGCTTGTGCATCGACGCTTACCTCGCTCCGCTCGCCCGGAGCCGCACGACCGCTCGCGGGCTTTTTCTCTTCGTCAATGGGCGCCCGGTGCAAGACCGCGCTTTGCTCCGTTCGGTCTGCCTGGCCTACGGCGATGCCCTTGGGGGCGGCCGCTATCCTTTGGGAGTCGTTCATCTCGAGATCGATCCGGCCGCGGTCGACGTCAACGTGCACCCGCAGAAAGCCGAAATCCGCTTCCGCGATCCCCGCGAGGTCAACGAGCGGCTGATGCGCACTCTGGCGCCGGTATTGCGGCAGAGCAGCGAACGGACGAGGGCCACCGCAGCGAAGGCCGAAGACGCCGATGCAAGCTCGAGCCACCTTCCCGTAACGCCCGACCCCCGCTTTGCTTCCGCTTTCCCCCGCAGCCCGGTCGCGACGCCGAGCGGTGTGCGTGAAGAATTCCTGCCTTACGGACGACTCGACGAAGCTCGACCCACTTCGTCGCAGACGGCACGAGGGCTTTACCTCATCGGCCGCAGTCTCGAGGGGTGGCTGGTCTGCGAAAAGCGCGAGGCACTTTACCTCCTCGACGCGCACGCCTGTGCAGTGGCGCTTCGTGTCGCTTCCCTGCGGCGCCCGGAGACGATGGCGACGCGCACGCGCCTCTGGTTCCCCGAACGTGTCGAGTTGCCTCCAGCCATCGCGGACCTCCGGCCCTATGCCGAAGCGCTCTCGGCTTTGGGATTCGAGTGGAGCGAAATGGGAGGGCGCAGCATCGCCTTGCGTTCGGCGCCGGGAGGGCTCGGCGGCAATGCGGCGAGCTTCGTCCGCAAGTGGCTCGAGCGCTTGCGGCAAGCGCGACCCGAGAGCCCGAGCGCGCAGTTGGAAGAGGCGCTGGCAGAGTTGGCTTGCCATCTCGAGACGGAGGATCCGGCGCCCGAGGAGGCGCTTCGGAGCTGGCTCGAGCAGGTGGATGTCGACCGTCTGGACGCGATTCCCAGCTGTGAACACGGCCCTCTGCTGCGGGCGCGCATTCCCTTCAGCGCAAAGGCAAGGAGCGGTCGGTCGTGACATCCCTCGAGGTCAAAGCGCGTCCTCCGATCCTCGTCCTTGCCGGCCCGACGGCCTGCGGAAAAACGGAACGCGCCGTCGACCTGGCGCTGCGCCTGGATGCGGAGCTCATCGCTGCAGATAGCGTCCAGATTTACTGCGACTTCGACATCGGGTCGGCCAAGCCGCGCGAGGACGAACTCCGCGGTGTGCCGCACCACCTGATCAGCGTGCTGCACCCGGCACAGAGCATCGATGCCGTCGCCTACGCGAAGCGCGCCGATGAAGCCATCGCGGAGGTCGCGGCGCGCGGCAAGCTGCCCCTGGTCGTCGGCGGCACGGGCCTCTGGATCCGGGCGCTCTTGCAAGGCTTGGTCGAACTGCCAGCGCCCGATCCACAGATTCGCCGTGCCCTCGAGGAAGAAGCGGAGCGCGCCGGGACCGCGGAGCTTCATTGTCGACTCGCTGGCGTCGACCCGCGGGCGGCAGCGCGCCTTCATCCCAACGACCGCCTGCGTATCGTTCGAGCGCTCGAGGTCTTCGAGCAGACGGGACGCGCCTTGGGCGAACTCCATGCGGAGCATGCCTTGGGCGAGGCGCGTTACCGATCCTTCATGATGGTGATCGATCCGGAAGCCGAATCCCTTCGGCGGCGTATCGAAGCGCGTATGCATCGGATGTTTGCGCAAGGCTGGCTCGAAGAGGTGGCGGCGCTGCGCGCGCGCTATGGCTCTGAGGTCAAGGCCTTCGGCAGTCTGGGATACAAGCAGCTCCTCGCGCACCTCGAGGGCAGGAACTCGCTCGACGAGACCCAGCAGGAGATTCTGCGGGCGACCAAAGCCTACGCCCGGCATCAGAAGACCTGGTTCCGTACCGCAAAGGGAGTGACGTGGCGCGGTCAGGGCGAGGCGCTGAGCGACGAAATCACCCTCGATTCCATCCGTCGTTTCCTCGACTTGTAAGCAACGGCCCGAGGGCGCTACACTCTACGATGAACTTCTTCGGCCATTCCGTCGTCGCCGCTGCTCTGAAGCCCTCGGAGCCTTTCATCGCAGGTTCGATGTTGCCGGATTGGCTGGGGATTACGGGCGTCAAATTGCGCCGAGTCGAAAACGACGAACTCCGCGCCGGCATCCAGTTCCACCGCCGTACGGACGCGGTGTTCCATGCGCACCCGCATTTTTCGGCGCTCTGGCGCAAAGCGTCTCGTCTCATGCGCGAGCAGGGGCTGCCCAAGGCTTCGGCTTGGGCAGCCGCGCATGTGGGCGTCGAACTTTTGCTCGACGGCGAGTTCAGTCGCGTGGCGGCAACCCACGCGCATTATGAAGGTGGTCTTCGGGCGCTCAGCGATTCGCTCGGCAGTTTGCATTTCGATGGCGCGCAGGACGCCGCGCGCCTGCAACGTTTGCTCGAGGGCCTGAGCCAACACTTCGACGCCTCGCGTTATCGCGATGTCGACTTCGTCGAAGAGCGAATCACGCGTATTCTCCACGTTCGGCCCCGCCTCGCCATCCCGCCCGACAACACCGGTTGCGTTGCGCAGGTCTTGCGGGAGCTTCAACCCTGCGTGGATGGGCAGGGAAACTTCCTCGCCGACTTGAACGCGCTCCTCCGAGACGACCCGCAGCCATGAACTCCGCATCCACAACTTCTTCGCCGGCCTTCCCCGCCGCAAGGAAGCGTTTTCCCTATTTGGGCTCCGGTCTTCGCTGGCTGGTCACCTTGCTGGTGCTCGTTTGGGGAGTTCGTCAGATCTCGCCCAGCGCGATCCTTTCTTCGCTGCAAGGCATCGACCCGCTTGCCTTCGGCATGGCGCTCAGCGCGAGCGCTGCAGGTTTGCTCTGCAGCGTCGCTCGCTGGTGGCTTCTGCTCCGCGCCTTCCCCAGCGCGCAGGCGACCAGCTTTTCCTCGCTTCTGCGCCTGACGTGGATCGGTCTCTTCTTCAACACCTTCGTTCCCGGAAACGTCGGTGGAGATTTATGGCGCGCACATCGCACGCGGCATCTCTTCACCGCACCCTGGCAGGCCTACCTGATCGTCAGCCTCGAACGGATCGTCGGGCTCATGGGGCTGGGAAGCCTTTGGGTTTTGGGCTTCTTCTGGCTGCAGCAAAGCCAAGGGTTGCCCGTCGAGCTCGGGAGGCTCTCCGCGATTGCATGGCTCGGGTTGTGGACCTCCGGCGCAGCGCTGGTGCTCGCCTTCGCGCCCCTTCTCTCGCCGGTGACGCGTCTCCTACAAAGGCGTAAGATTCACGCCCGAGGCGCCGACTTGAGCGGCGTCTATCTGGGCAGCTGGTTGCTCTCGCTGGGCAGTCAAGCGGCGGTGGTTTTGAGCGCACACGTGCTGATGCAGTCTCTGCACCCGCAAGGGCTGACGCTCGCCGCCAGTTTTTGCTTCGCGCCCCTCGCTGTCCTGGCCACCTACCTTCCCGCTCTCGCGGGCATCGGCCCACGGGAGATGACCTTCGCCTATCTCTTTTCGACCCTCGGTTTTCCTCGCGCCGATGCAGTCGCCGCATCCTTGGCTCTTTTGGCGACGCAGCTGGTCTTCGCGCTTTCGGGAGGTTTGCTCTACTTGCTACGCCTCCGATTCGCGCCCTTTCCCGACAGCGAAAGGCGAGCGTTTGGTGATGTCGCCAAGCCTTGCTAGCGTCGGCACATGAGGCACCAAAGCCACGGCTCTGGCTTTTTTCGTAGCGAGGATCTCGCCGCGGTCGGTGAGGGCTGCGTTTTCGAGACTGGGGTTTTGATCTTTCACCCCGAAAACGTGCACCTCGGCGACAACGTCTATCTTGGCCACTACAGCATCCTCAAAGCTTACCACCGCAACGAACTGCGTATCGGTGACGAAAGCTGGATCGGCCAGCAATGTTTCCTGCATAGCGCCGGCGGGATTTCCATCGGCAAGCGGGTGGGTATCGGCCCCGGCGTGCGCATTTTCTCGTCGACCCATATCGAACCCCCACGCGGCGTGCCGTGGCTTTTGGCGCCGCTGCGCTTCGAGGGCGTCCGCATCGAAGAGGGGGCGGACGTCGGCATCGGCGCCATCGTATTGCCTGGAGTGACCATCGGCGAGGGCGCAATGGTCGGGGCCGGCGCGGTGGTGCGCGAAGACGTTCCCCCCTACACCGTCGTCGCGGGCGTACCCGCGCGCGTTTTGCGAGAGCGAGGCCCATGAAAGGCGCCGTACAAAACATCGAGTTGAGCATCATCGTCTTTGCCCACAATGAGGCTGACAACGTCCAGCCGGTGCTCGAAGAGTTGATGCTTTGGCTTTCGCAACACGAGAGCCGCTCGGAAGTCATCTTCGTCGACGACGGCTCCGACGACCAAAGCGAAGCGCGTGCGAGGGAGACTTTGGCTTCGTTTCCTCACCGCATCATTCGCCACACGCAGCGAGCAGGCATCGGGGCAGCACTCAAGAGCGGCGTCGATCTGGCCCGAGGCCGGTGGGTGACCTTCCTGCCTGCCGACGGACAAATCCCTCCGGCAGCGATCGGCATCTTGCGCGCGGCGCAGCGAGAGACGCAGGCGGAAGTCGTGTTCAGCGTCTACCCGGAACGTCAAGGCGGCGCCCATCGCGTCGTGATGTCCAACGCGGTTCGTTCGTTGATTTGGCTGCTGCACGGCGTGCGCGTGCGAAGCGACGGGCCTTATCTCTTTCCACGCAGCCTCTTTCGTCGAGAAGAGCTCCCTTCGGATAGCTTTTTCCTCAACTTCGAGTTTCCGATTCGCGTCCGCCTCGCGGGTCTGCCCTCGACCACCGTCGAAGTCGAATGCCGGCCACGCCGCGCTGGGCACTCCAAATCGGCCCGTCTGGACGTGATCGCCAGGGTGAGCAAGGAGCTCGTAGCCTTGCGCCTACGCCGCTGGGAGGAGCAGCGCGCCTTCTGGCAGGGCACTCCCCACTGAGCTCGCGGGCGGCGCCATCGAGGCTCGCGGCGAGCGCTGCGCGTCTGCGTGACGGAGGCGGTCTCTCAGGGTGGAGCGGGGTACCCCCAAGGCACGCGAGAGCGCCGAGACGTTTCCCTTGAAACGCTCGAGGAGCTCAGGCAGTGCTTCTTCCGCACTTCCTTCGGAGCTCGGCAAGGCGACGCGCTCGATGGCGAGGTCGATTTCCCTCGCGTCGATGAGCTCTCCCGAAGGCATCAGGGCTGCGGTCGTCACCACATTGCGCAGCTCGCGCACGTTGCCCGGCCAAGGATAGGCGAGCAAGCGGTGGTTTGCCTCGCGACTCAAGCGGCGTGGCCCAAGCTCCACGCTGCTCTGCGAGAGGAAATGGCGGCTCAAGGCCAGAATGTCTTCGGGGCGCTCGCGCAAGGGCGGAACCTCGATGACCAAACGCGCGATACGGAAGTAAAGGTCGGCACGAAAGGTCTCTGCAGCGACCATCGCCCGCAGGTCGCGATGTGTCGCACAGACCACGCGGAGGTCGAGGGATTGGTCCCCTCGCCCGCCCACGCGGCGGATTTCGAAGCGTTCCAGCACCCGCAGCAAACGCGCTTGCAGGCTAGGCGGCAACTCCCCCACCTCGTCCAGAAAAAGGGTGCCGCCCTGGGCCTGCTCGAAGAGGCCTTTGTGCTGCTGCAGCGCGCCAGTAAAGGAGCCGCGCTCGTGCCCGAAGAGCTCGCTGTCCGCGAGCGAGGGAAGCAAAGCGGCAGCGTTGACGGCGACAAAGGGGCCCTTCGCGCGGGAGCTCTCGAAGTGCAAGGTGCGGGCGATTTCCTCCTTGCCTGCGCCGCTCTCGCCGCGGATGAGCGCCGGCCAATCCAAGCGCGCGTAGCGTTTCGCTTGTGCCAAGGTCTCGACGATACGGGGGCTTTCTGCGATCCAGTTCGCTTGCGCGCCCTCGCCCACCCCTCGGCGGCGCAGGTAGAGCGAGCTGCGACCAATGGTGAAGCAAGATTGGGCGCGCAAGAGCGCCGCATACACTTGCAGGCCCTGCAGCCAGACGCCGCCTTTCTGGCTCAGATCGCGGAGCACGACGCCCGACTCACAAGGTTCGAGGCGGAGATGAAAGGCTTCGACCTCGGCATCGCAGAGCACCAGATCGCAGGCTGGATCGCTGCCGACCTGAATCGGCCGCTGCACCGACACCCGCCGCGCGCCCTGATGGTCGCCCACCGAGAGTTCGAAGGCGGCACCTCCCTCGCCCCAATCGGGGGGCGCTTCCGAGGAGGAGCGACCCCCGGGCTCGTAGTCGCGACGTAGCGCGTGATGCCGGCCCACGGCGACCCGGGTCCCCAGGGGCATGACCCGCGCTTCGCAGAGCGCCCCGGAGTCGTCGATCGCACGCAGGAATACACTACCGTGTTGGGGCAAGACGAGCAGGGCGCGGGCAGCGATCTCGGCCTCTTCGATGGCAATGTCGCAAGACGCTGCCCTCCCCACCTCAAGGGGTCGCGATCCCAAGACCCAGCTCCCGATCGCCTCACTGCCACGAAAGAGTCGAATGATATTCATAACCCTCCTGGTCGTGGCGGTTTTCGTCCCTCCCGGCGGCGGGTTGCCCCTAGCTCTGGGGCCTTGAACACGCGGCCTGCGACGCTATGGTCTGGCCCGTCTCATCCCTGGAGTCTCCGTGCAGAAAACGCCTCTTCATCAAAGCCATCGTGAGCTCGGCGCGCGTATGGTCGATTTCGCGGGCTGGGATATGCCCGTCCAATACAGCGGCATTCTCGACGAACACCGCGCCGTCCGCGAACGCGCCGGCCTCTTCGACGTCTCGCATATGGGTCGTCTCGAAGTGAGCGGCCCGGCCTCGACGCAGGTCGTCGACAGCTTGGTGACGCAGCGCGTCCGGGAGCTCGAAAGCGGCCGAGCGGCCTACGGCTTCTGCTGCAACGATGCGGGCTTCATCCTCGACGATATCATCGTCTACCGCCTCGGCGCCGAGGAATGGCTGGTCATCTGCAACGCCGGCAATCGCGAGCCGATCACCAGCCTTTTCGCCGAAACGAGCGCTCGCCTGGGCGCCAACTTCGTCGACCGCAGTGACGCGACGGCACTCATCGCGCTCCAAGGTCCCCGCGCCCGCGCCCTTCTTCCCGAAGCCGCGGCCCTCAAACGCTTCCGCGTCGAAACCTTGATCGTCGAGGGGATCCCGGCGCGGATCGCCTGTACGGGCTACACCGGCGAGGATGGCTTCGAACTCATGTGCGACGCTGGGCAGGTCGAAGCGCTGTGGAAGCTCCTCTTGCGCAGGGGCGAAGGCGAGCTGCTGCCGGCAGGTTTGGGTGCCCGCGACACCCTGAGAATGGAAGCCAGCTTACCCCTTTATGGTCACGAAATCGATGCCAAGACGCGGCCTTTCGAGGCGGGTCTCGCCCGCTTCGTCGCCCTCGACAAGGGCGATTTCCTGGGTCAAGCTGCGCTGCGCGCGGCGGCCGAAGCCGAGCTCCCGCGTCAGCTGGTAGGTCTCGTCATGAAAGAGCGCGGCATCGCGCGCCAAGGCTATGCGGTCATCGACGAAGCAGGAGAGGTCGTGGGAGAGGTGACGAGCGGCGGTCCTAGCCCTACGCTCCAGCAAAACATCGCCATGGCTTATGTTCCCCTCAGGCTCAGCGCCCTGGGCAGCTCGGTCAAAATCCAAATTCGAGACAAACGAGTCGCCGCCGAAGTCGTGGCCATGCCTTTTTACCGACGCAGCAAATAAAGGATGAACGCGTTCATGTCCCAATATCCCGAAGACCTCCGCTATACCCAAGATCACGAATGGGCCCGCGTCGAAGGCGACACGGTCCGTGTCGGCGTCACCTCCTATGCCGTACGGCAGCTCGGCGACGTGACCTTGGTGGACCTGCCCGCCCAGGGCAGCAAAGTGCAAGCCCATCAGCGCTTCGGCGACATCGAGTCGGTCAAGACGGTCAGCGAGCTCTTCGCTCCCATCAGCGGTGAAGTCATCGAGATCAACCCCGAGCTCGAGTCTAGGCCCGAGTTGGTCAACGAATCGCCCTACGGAGAAGGCTGGATGTTGGTCATCCGCCCAGACAACGCCGCCGACCTCGGGGAACTCCTCGACGCCGCCGGATACGCCGCACACGTCACCAAGATCGATGGCTGAAGGAGAGGCGAGCTTCATGAGGTACCTCCCCCATACCGCGCAGGAAATCGAATCGATGTTGGGCAGCATCGGCGTCGATAGCGTCGATGCCCTCTTCGCAGGTATCCCGGCGACTCACCGGCTGCAGCGTCCCTTGGCCATCGAGCCCTCGCTAGACGAGGCCGCGCTGATGCGCCACTTGGAAGACCTCGCCAAGACGAATGCGGCGGCAGAGGCGCTCTGTTTCCTCGGCGGCGGCTCCTACGACCACCATATCCCTCCCGCCGTCGACCAGCTTTTGCTGCGCAGCGAGTTCTACACCGCCTATACGCCTTATCAGGCCGAGGTCTCGCAGGGCACGCTGCAGAGCATCTTCGAGTTTCAGACCTTAGTCGCGGAGCTGACGGGTCTCGATGTAGCCAACGCCTCGATGTACGATGGCGCCAGCGCCGCCGCGGAAGCCGTGCTCATGGCGCGCCGCGTCACGGGAAAGTCACGCGTCCTGCTCAGCGTCGCGCTGCATCCCGAATACATCGAGACGGTCCGCACGTATCTGCGTAGCCTGAACGAGGGCCGCGAAGACGCCCTCGAGTTCATCCCGGCCTTGGCCAACGGCCAAGTCGATCTCGAAGCCCTGCGTGCTTCGCTCGGCAAAGACGCCGCCGCCGTCGTCATCGGCTACCCCAACTTCTGGGGCTGCGTCGAAGACCTGCGCGCCGTACAGGAAGTTCTGGCCGGCAGCGGTGCTCTCTTGATCAGCGCGACCAGTCAGCCTCATGCGCTGGCGTTGCTCGAAGCGCCCGGACGTCTCGGCGCCGACATCGCGGTTGCCGAAGGTCAGGCCCTGGCGGTGCCTCCTCAGTTTGGCGGCCCCGGAGTCGGTCTCTTGGCCTGTCGTGAAACTCACCTTCGCAACCTCCCCGGTCGACTGGTGGGCGAGACGGTCGATGCCGCTGGACGCCGCGGCTACGTCTTGACGCTTTCGACGCGCGAGCAGCATATCCGCCGCGAGCGCGCCACCTCGAACATCTGCACCAACCACGGCCTCATCGCCCTCGCCTTCACCATGCACGCAGCGATGCTCGGCCGGCATGGCCTGCGCGAAAAAGCGATGCTCTGCTTTTCGGGGGCCGAATATCTCAAGGGACGACTGAAGCAACTTTCGACCCTGCGCATTCCCTACAGCGCACCCACCTTCAATGAGTTCGTCGTCGAGTTGAGCCAAGGCAAGGCGAGCGAGGCGATCGCCAAACTCTCGCAGCAGGGACTGCTTGTCGGTCCGGCACTTTCGCGTTTCGCCGAAGGCGGGGACAAGCGCTTCCTGATAGCGGTAACCGAAAAGCATCGCCGCGAAGACATCGACCGCTTGGTCGACGCACTCGCTGCTCTCTGATCGCTCAACGAGGTCCAGATGAACCGCCGCTTCGAACTCGATAGCCTCAATCAACGAGCACTCGAGGGCGGCGGTCGTGATCGCCTCGACGAGCGGCGGCGTGCGGGCAAAGGGAGCGCGCGTGAACGCATCGAGGCCCTCGTCGACCCTGGTTCTTTCGTCGAAATCGACCGGCTGGTCACACACCGCTGCGCCGATTTCGGCATGGAAAAGAAGGTCTATCCCGGAGATGGGGTGATCACCGGTTCGGGCCGCATCGAAGGCCGTCCGGTCTTCGTCTTCTCGCAAGACTTCACCGTCCTCGGTGGCTCCCTGGGCGCGGCGCATGCGGGCAAAATCTGCAAGGTCATGGAGCTCGCCATGCGCACCGGTGCCCCCCTCGTCGGGCTCAACGATTCGGGCGGCGCGCGCATCCAAGAAGGCGTCGAGTCGCTCGGGGGCTATGCCGACGTCTTCTTCCGCAACGCGCAGGCCTCGGGCTCCATCCCGCAGATCAGCGTCATCTTGGGCCCTTGTGCGGGAGGCGCCGTCTACAGCCCGGCCTTGACCGACTTCATCTTCATGGTCGAAGGCACGAGCACGATGTTCATCACCGGCCCCGAGGTGATCGAGGCGGTGACGGGGGAGTCCATCAGCCAGCAGGACTTGGGCGGCAGCACGCGGCATGCCGGCCAGAGCGGCGTCGCCCACTTTGCCTACCCGGACGAGGCCAGCTGCTTGCACGCCGTGCGCACCTTGCTCGGCTACCTGCCGCTCAACCATTGCGAAGACCCACCGCGAGGCGCGAGCGAAGACGACCCGGAGCGCGACTGCCCCGAGCTCGAGACCCTCTTGCCCGAGGATGCGCGCAAATCCTACGACGTACGCCAAGTGATCGACGTCGTGGTGGACCGCGGGAGCTTCTTCGAGGTGCACGCCGACTTCGCCCCAAACCTGGTCGTGGGCTTCGCGCGCTTTGCGGGCCGTGCCGTGGGCATCGTCGCCAACCAGCCTGCCCATCTCGCCGGCTGCCTCGACATCGACTCCTCGGTCAAAGGGGCTCGCTTCGTGCGTTTCTGCGACGCCTTCAACCTACCTTTGGTCACCTTGGTCGACGTCCCGGGTTTCTTGCCGGGGGTCGAGCAGGAGAGCGGCGGCATCATCCGCCAAGGCGCCAAGCTCCTCTACGCTTATTGCGAAGCGAGCGTAGCGAAGATCACGTTGGTGATGCGCAAAGCCTACGGCGGAGCCTACGACGTGATGAGCTCCAAACATATCGGCGCTGATCTCAACTTTGCCTTTCCCAACGCCGAAATCGCCGTCATGGGCCCCGAAGCCGCCGTGCGCATCATCCACCGCCAAGAGCTCCGCGCCGACCCGAACGCCCTCGGCACGCTCACCGAGGCCTACCGGCAGCATTTCGCGAGCCCCTTCCGCGCCGCAACCCTAGGTTATATCGACGAGATCATCGAGCCCGTCCAAACGCGCAAGCGCCTCGTCCAGGCCCTCGAACTCCTGGCGAACAAACGCCGCCCTCCGATGCTCAAGCGCCACGACAATCTCCCCCTCTAAGGGCAGGGGTCACGCCCGCTTCGAGGAAAACGAGTGCAGATTTGACTCGATTGGCCTACCCTGACGTCCAATTCGGAGGCCTCGACAGGGGCAATCTCCCCGCGCGGACGTCTCATGTTGGAGCTCGGCGCGCTCTTTCGCTACACTGCTCTCGAGGGTCATGGGTCCGCAGCAAAAATCGGGCACGCTTTCGCAATCTCCAGGGCCGGCCGCGGCTCTGGCGTGCCAGCGCTGCGGCCATCTCAATTCCGAGGGCGCCAAATACTGCATGAGCTGCGGCGCCATGCTTGAAGCGGCGCTGGAGCAAGAGCAAGATCCGCTCATCGGGCGCGTCCTGCTCGGCCGCTACCGTGTACTGAGCGTGCTGGGCGAAGGCGGCATGGGTCGGGTTTACCTGGCCGATCAGAAGATGGGCGCCGCCACCCGCAAGGTCGCGATCAAAACCTTGCATCCCGAGCTCAGCGGCGACCCCCAGCTCATCGCGCGTTTCCACCGCGAATCCGAGACGGTCATCGAGCTCTCGCATCCGAATACGATCCAGTTTTACGACTTCGGCGAGCTCGATGATGGCGCGTTGATCATCGTCATGGAGTACATCGAGGGCGAATCTCTGGCGAGCATCCTCGAACGAGGCGCGCTCGAGCCGGGCCGCGTCGACCGCCTCCTCATCCAAATTTGCGGCTCGCTGCACGAAGCCCATCAGCGCGGCATCGTCCATCGCGACCTCAAGCCCGAAAACGTCTTGCTAACCGAACGCGGCGGGCACCGGGACTTCGTCAAAGTCTTGGATTTCGGCATCGCCAAACGCAGCGAAGCCGAGGGCAACCCGGGAGGCGGCCCCAAGCCGCGACTGACCACCAAAGGCATGGTCCTCGGCACCCCACCCTACATGAGCCCCGAGCAGTTCAGCGGCCAGGCGCTCGATGCGCGCTCGGACATCTACTCGCTGGGCGTCATGGCCTACGAGATGTTGACCGGGCGCCTGCCTTTCGAAGCCAATACGCCCTGGGAATGGGCAACGAAACATCTGATGGCCGAGCCCATCCCCTTCGATGCGCAGTCGCCTCCCTGGCCAATTCCGGAACGCAAGAAGGCGGCCGTGATGCGCGCGCTCGCCAAGTCGCGCGACCAGCGTCAGGCTTCCGCGATCGCCTTCCTAAGCGACTTCACCGGCTTCGAGGAGATCCCCACTCCCTGGGCGGTTGGCACCTTGCAAGCCAGCCGGGAGGAGAGCGCGCGGCATTCGACCTCCGCAGCTTCGTCCCCTTCGCAGACGCCGAGGCAGGCCCCGCCGGTCAGCGGCATGCGAGCGTCCTTTTCGGTGGAAAGCGGCGCGGCGGGCGGACGCGAGAGCGCCCTTAGCCGCCCCTCGGTGGGCGGACGAGCTTCGCGATCGCAGGCGGATCCCTACTCGGCCACCGCGGTGGTGGAGAGCGCCGACGTCATTCGCCCTCCCATGCGCCGCTTGCCCACTCTGGCGTTCGTCTTGGCGGCCGTCGGGCTGACTACCGGCGGTTTCGCACTCTGGAAAACGCAGACCAAAGCTCCGGCAGAGGTCGCGAATCCGCGCGTCGACGAGGAGGTAAAGCCGGAGTTCCGAGGACCGGCAAGCGAGCCGACGCCGGAGGCAGAGAAGCCAGACCAAGACGGTACTCCGAAAGCCGTCGACGCCAAGAAAGAAGAAACACGCGCCCCGCGAGAGCGACCGGAGACCAAAGAAAAGGAAGGCGAGCGCTCGGGGCGTCGCCCCAGTCGGACTCGGCCCGCTCGCGAGGAAAAGGCCCAAGGCGACCCCGCGCCCAGTGATACCCCCTCCACACGCGATCAAGCCGGCCTCGCCGCGCTGCAACAGTTCGAAGCGGCCCTGAGCCAGAACGATCTCGATTCGGCGCTGAACTCCCTCGAGGCCGCCGAACGCTCGCTGGGAGGGCGCGATCCGCAGCTGCGCGAGGCACGGCGCTCGATCGCCAAAAAGGCCGAAAACAAGGTGGGTATCCTCGTCCAGCAAGGCAAATGCGCCGACGCACAAGCGCTCTTCAAGCGCCTACGCGCTGCATCGGCCGCCGGAAACGCCGCCGCCCAGTTCTCCAGCGAGTGGTGCCCCGCTCCGAACTGAACACGGCCTCGGCTCGTTAGCCGGTTTGAAAGCAGGATGTCCTGGCCTTAGAAAACGAACGCGGGGTGAGCGCTTCCCTCCCCCACCCAGGCCTGCACAGTGGTTCAGATCCTAGCAAAAATCGCCTTGCGTCCTCCCTGGCCCTCTGTGAGGCTTATTCGGCCATGTTCACTCGCCTCCCTCTCTTCGACCTAGGCCCTTTGGACTTTCGACGGAGCGTCGGGGCGGAGCCGAGACATGAGCCGCCTAGAGAAGAAAAAGCTGAACTTTGCAATTTGCTACGCTTATTTGCTTCAATCCTCTTCGATGAAGACCGAAGGATCTCTCAACACACCTCCCTCACCTTGAATGGTCGACTCCTTTAGACCCTCGATGCGAGAGCTGGAGAATCGCATGGAACGAATCAGCTGGAACGATCTCTGTCAGCGAGAAGATTGTCGCGGCCGCTGGATCGCCTTGGATGACTGCCGCTACGACGAAGTCACGGGCCGCGCTACGGAGGGCTGCCTGATCGATATCGACGACGACCTCGTCGAACTCTGCCAACGCATCCGCAACTCCGACCGAAAGAACTGCTCGATTGTCTTCTGCACCGGCGAGTTTCTCGAAAGCGCCTCGCACTGCGGAGAAGTGGGCTGCGCCACTGCCTTGATGAGCCACAGTCTCCGCAGCTCGAACCGCCAAGCGTCGCGCTAAAGCCGCTCCAAGGCCGAGGGCGTCGGGCAGGAACGCCCTCCGTCCAGAGATTGGGAAAAACCCTGGATCCGCCGTCCTGAGGGCGCGATCCAGGGTTGAAGTGCTCCGGGCCTTATTGGTCTAGACCTTCGAGGTCATCGCTTCCCTGGGGGCTGCTACCTTCCTCCTCGCCCCCAGCCGCGTCGGGGCTCGAGGGAGGCTCGGAAGAGAGCTGCGGACGCTGTTTGCTGAGTTTGTAGGCTCGCCAGGGCCCGCCCCCCGTCTCGTGCATATCGTGGCCCCACTCGCCGACGAGGTAGTGTTTGGCGTCTTGGCCAATTTCGTAACGGAAGTAGCCGCGACCGCTGGTGATCGTGGGTCGCCCTTCGACGAGTTCGCGCCGCTCGGTCCAGCGAAAACGCAAGACGTCGCCCGTTACACGGCCTTCGATGCGGCCACGGCGGTCGTTTTTCTCGTATTCGCCCACGACGTCGAGTTCGTTCTGCACGAGCTGCATCTCACCGTACTGGGTAGAAAACCATACTCCCTGGAAGGAGCCACCGGCAGGCATGGGTCCCGCCTTGATCGAAGCACTCGTCCCGCCGCATGCGCCGATGCCCATTACGATCGCGAGCGTCGAGATCCACGCAGCTCCGGCCCTTCGAGATCCTCTATTGGTCATGGCGATAACGATAAACGACTCTCATCCTCGGCGGCAACTGCGGAACGCATCGCCAGGCGTCGATTTGCGCACTTCCCCAGCGCGCGGAGCTTCGGGGGAGGGAGCGGAGAGAGCAAAGCTTCAGGCGCGACCGCGCTTGAGCTCGGTCAGAACCAGCTTGGCCACCGCTTTGAGCGTCTCGAACACGCCGTTGCCTCGCGTCGCGACGGCTTCGAAGTCGGGGACGCCGTTGCTGTTGAGGAGCTCTCGAAGCTCCTCGGTAGAAGCGATATGCGGCATATCGCGCTTGTTGTATTGGATGACGCAGGGCAGCTTATCGAGGCTGTAGCCTTGCTCGGCCAAGTTGATGCGCAGGTTCTCCATCGACTCGACGTTCGCCTCGGTACGGGCGATTTGCGAGTCAGCGACGAAAACCACGCCGTCGACGCCTTTGAGAATGAGTTTGCGGCTGGCATCGTAGAAGACCTGCCCGGGAACCGTGTAGAGGTGGAAGCGGGTCTTGAAACCGCGGATTTCGCCCAAGGCGAGAGGAAGAAAGTCGAAGAAGAGGGTGCGCTCGGTCTCGGTGGCGAGACTGATCATCTTGCCCTTCGATTCGGGATTGGTCTTGTTGTAGATGTACTGAAGGTTCGTCGTCTTCCCGCACAACCCGGGGCCGTAATAAACGATCTTGCAGTTGATCTCGCGCGAGAGATAGTTGATGAACGACATGGCCGCCTTAGCCCCGAACCGCGTTTTCAGTCATTGAAGAGATTGTCGATGTCGTCGTCGGTGATTTCGGCGAAAGGTGTTTCTCCCGAGGGATCCTGCACTTTGGTCAGTAACGCCTCGAAGATGGCATTGAGCTCCTCGCTGGCTTTTTTGACGCGCAAGCGAACGAGGCCAAGGCTGGTTTTGTTGTCGAAGATGACCACGAGGATGACGCGGTTGCCGACCAGCTGAATGTGGATGTTGGCTCGCTGTCCTTCGTGGAACTGCGTCGTGAACTCGCTCTCCCGTAGCAGCTTGGCCATGCCGCCGGTCGCGGCGATGTTGCCGGCCGTCAAAGAGGCCAGCGACGTGGTATCGAGCTGTTCGGTTTCGCCAGCGGCGGCGATGAGCTGCCCGTTTTTGTCGATGATGAACACGACGCGCGCATTGGCTTCGCGCACCAGACGGTCGACGATCGTCTGGATTTGGTTGAACTCCTCTTCGTACATCACCATCTGCGGGCTCGTCATCCGCTCCTCCGCCTTCCCTGCTCACGCGTCGTACCGACGGCTCGCGCCATGGGGCTTACGCCTTCGCTGCTCACGCAGAAGCGCTTACGAACCAGCCGTATTCGATGACTCCGCGTTTTCGATTCCCGCATCTTGCAAACCAGCTCAGACACCATTCTCGCACTAGTCACTGCATCGTCGCTAGTCCATTTTGCCCGGGAGACAAAACCACATTTCCGCACCTCTCGCCAGTATTTCCCTGAGCTCGAGGTCGCGATGGACAGCCGCTGGCCTAGGCTTGACGCCCGAGGAGGGCATCCAAACGGCCTTCGCGGTCGAGGGCCTGCAGATCGGTGAAGCCTCCGATGGGCTGCTCGTCGATGAAGATCTGCGGCACGGTGCGCTGACCGCTGACTTCGACCAACCAGGCGCGTTTTTCGGGATCGTGACTGACGTCGATGGCCTCATAGTCGATGCCCTTGACCTGCAGCAGACGCTGCGCAGCCACGCAGTAGGGACAGGATTGGGTTAAGTAAATGCGTACCTTGGACATGCGAACCTCGTAGCTCTTGCGCGTCGGCGAGACTGTAGCATTGCTTCGCCATGACGGCCGGTTCACGCGCTTCTTTTGCCCTCGCGCACGCAGCGCTTTGGCTTTGCTGCAGCTCGCTTTGTTTTGCCTTTCCTTCCAGCTCGCGGGCCGAATCGTCGCCGCTGCGGAAGCGTGATGCCTGGCGAGAGAGTGGTTTGGGTGGCATTCGGGGCGTCACCGTCGGCCCCATCGAATCTTCTCAGCAGCCGGGCCGTGGTTATGGCAGCGCCGCCAGCGCTGTGCTCGTTCACGAGCTGCGACGCCTTGGCGTCACCTGGATCTCGCTGACGCCTTTCGGACGGATTTGGGATTTGCAGAGCACGCGCATCGACATGGATTTCGAGGCGCCTTTCGCCGAGAACCGCCAGGCGCTCGCCCGCATGATCGCACAGGCACACGAGGCAGGTTTGCGCGTCATCGTCATGCCGATGCTCTGGGTAGACCGCAGCGCCGCCAAGGGGGATGCCGAGGGAAGCTGGCGAGGCGAGATCGACCCGAGGAGCGACGAGGGCTGGAAAGCCTATCAGCACTCCTATCGCGAATTCATCCTCGCCTGGGCGAAGACGGCCGCCGAAGCCGATGCCGACGGTTTCGCCCTCGGCGTCGAGTGCATGAGCTGGTCGAGTCGCTTTCCCGATGTTTGGTTCTCGCTGATCGATCGCGTGCGGAGCATCTTTCCCGGCCTCTTGACCTACGCCGCCAACTGGTGGGCGGAGGCCGAGCAGGTGGTGTTTTGGGATCGCCTCGATCTCATCGGCATCCAAGCGTTTTACGAGCTCGCCAAGCAGCCCGATGCGCCTTACGCGAGCTATTTGGAGGGTGCCGCGCGAGCGAAGAAGCAGGTCGAGGCCCTCGCGCAGACCTTGGACAAACCCGTCCTGTTCACGGAGGTGGGGTATACGACGCGCCGAAACGCGGGCAGCGATCCTTGGCGCTGGCCGGACGGCATGAAAGACGTCGCGATCGACGAGTGGGAGCAGGCCCGCGCGCTCGCTGCGATCTTCCAAACCTTTCTCGGCGAAGAATGGTTCGCTGGTTTCTTCGTATGGCGTTATTTTGCGCATCTCGACGACATCTCGCAGGAGCCGATTTGGGGATTTTCTCCCCATGCAAAGCAGGCCGAGGCGCTGCTGCGCGATGTCTATGCGACACGCTTCGCGAGCGACCCTGAACCCTGGCCATGGTCGAGCCACGCGCTGCAAACCGAGCAGTGGTGGCGGCATTCGGCGCTGCAAAAAGCGCTGGGCGGAGGCCCTCGATAGGAGTAAGGGCTATCGATGACACGTATCCTGGCGATACGGAGCGCCTTCCCGGAGGGCTCGTACGCCCAAGAAGCGATCGTCGAGCTGCTTTCGCGTTCTTGGTCCAAACACGGCGAAGCTGCGGCGAAGCTCAAACAGCTCGCCAAACGCGTCGGAGTGGAGCGTCGCCACCTAGCTCTTCCGCTGGAGCGCTATCCGGCACTCGAAGGCTGGGAAGAGACGAATGCGCTGTGGACGCAGCAAGCACTGGCGCTGGGAACGCGTTCGCTCGGCGCCCTTCTGGAAACCTTGCCTTTTGCCCTGCCCGAGATCGGCGCGTTTTTGAGCACGACGGTGACGGGCATCGCGACGCCCTCTCTCGACGCGCATCTGCTCAATCGCTACGGCCTGCCCTCGGACCTCAAGCGCATGCCCCTCTTCGGTCTCGGCTGTGCGGCGGGCGCGAGTCTGCTGGCCCGCGCGAGCGATTACGTGCGCGCCTATCCGGAGAAGGTGGCGCTCGTCTTCGCGGTCGAGCTCTGTTCGCTGACCTGGCAGCAGAGAGACCTGTCGACGGCCAACCTCATCGCCAGCTTGCTCTTCGGGGATGGAGCGGCCACCGCCTTGGTCGCCGGCGAAGCCTTCGTCGAAGCTCACCTCCCGGCGCTGAGCGCTTCGACGCCTGGACGAGCGTTGCGACGGGCGCCGCAGGTCGTGGCCACGCGCTCGGTGTTCTATCGCGAAACCCTGCAGATCATGGGCTGGAAGGTCAAAGACTCGGGCCTCGAGATCGTCCTTGCACCCGAGCTCATCTCCCTCATCGAATCGCGTTTGCGCGACGACATGGAGGGCTTTTTGTCTAGCGCTGGCGTCGAGCGGGGCGAGATCGCAGAGTGGATCATCCATCCTGGAGGCCCCAAGGTCCTCAACGCCATCCAAAGCGCGCTGGAGCTCGACGACGAAGCCCTAGCCCCGAGCTGGACGCTGCTGCGCGAGCGGGGCAACCTTTCGTCGGTATCGGTCCTCACCTTGTTGGAAGAAAAGATGGCGGGCCGCGAGGCGCCGCGGGCCGGAAGCTACGGGCTCCTCTTTGCCATGGGGCCCGGTTTCGCGCTTGAGATGCTGCTCTTGAAGTGGTGAACGATGTTTTTGGGAATGAGCGAGATCGCCTTCGCGGCCTTGGTGGTGTTGCTTGGCTTCGCTCGCCTCGCCGAGCTACGTCGATCGGCGCGCAATGAGCAGCTCCTGAGGCGCCAGGGGGCTTACGAAGTCGGCGCCGCGCACTACCCTGCGATGGTGGCCATGCACAGCGCCTTTCTGCTCGCATGCTTGGCCGAGGTGCTGCTGCTGCCCACCTTCTTTCGCTGGACGCTGGCGGCTCCCATGCTCTCGCTCTGGGCGATGGCCACCGCCCTGCGCTACTGGGCGATCCGCAGCTTGGGCGGACGCTGGACGACGCGGATCTGGGTGCTCCCAAGCGCAGGTTTGAAGGCAAGGGGGCCTTATCGCTGGTTTCGACACCCGAACTACCTGGCGGTGATCGTCGAATTTGCCTGCTTTCCTCTGATTCACGGCGCGTGGCGAAGCGCCCTCTTCTTCAGCATCGCCAATGCCCTCGTTCTGCGGACACGCATCCGGCAGGAAGAGGCGGCCTTGAGCCTGCAAGCTCCGGCGAGCTGGAACGCTCAAGCGCGTTTTTGGCCGCAGCGAAAGACCTGAGGGGGCCGAGCGGCGATGTTTTCTTCCACCCGCGCTGGCAGGCTCGAGAAGAGCGACGTCGTCATCGTCGGCGGCGGCCCGGTCGGTTTGATGGTGGCCATCCACGCACGGCGCGCCGGCATGCGCGTCGTCGTGCTCGACAAGGCGACTCCGCCCATCGACAAAGCCTGCGGCGAAGGGCTCATGCCGGCAGCGGTAAGGGAGCTGCAAGAGGTCGGCATCGCTATGAATGCCGACCTGGGGCAGCCTTTCGAGGGCATTCGTTACCTCATGCAAGAGCCCCGGATCGACCTCTGTGGGCATTTTTTGCAGGGGCTGGGCTGGGGCGTGCGTCGCACCAAGCTCCATGCGGCCCTGGTGGAGTGCGCCGCATCGCTGGGTGCCGATCTGAGATGGGGGCAGGCTGCGCTGGGATTGAGCGAGGAAGGCGTGCACACGACCCACGGTCTCGTCCACGCCAGCTGGCGAGTCGGCGCCGACGGCTTGCATTCGAAGATGCGACGATGGGCAGGTCTCGAAGGGCGAACGAGAGCGACCATCCGATGGGGTTTGCGTTTGCACTACCGGGGACTCGAGCCGCTCCGCCAAGTCGAGGTGCATTGGAGCCATCGCGAAGGTGAGGTCTACCTTACCCCTCTGACCGATGGAGAGATCGGTGTCGCGTGGTTGAAAGGCCGCGGCGCGGCGACGATGGAGGGTATCGCCGAGGCCTTCCCGCAGCTGGCCGAACGCATCCGAGGCGCTACGCCCTCCTCGACGATGCGTGCCTCGGGGCCATTTTTTCAGAGCGCGCGTTGTCCCATCGCGGCGCGATTGGCGCTGGTCGGGGACGCATCGGGGTATGTCGACGCCTTGACGGGAGAGGGCCTGAGCCTTGGCTTTCTGCAGGCAAGAATTCTCGTCTCGGCGATCGCACGGGGTAATCTGACGCGCTATGCGCGCCAGCACCGCTTGGCCTCCTTTTTGCCTTCGCTTGTTGCGCGTGCGCTTTTATGGTTGCGCGCGGAGCCCAAGCGGCTCGAAGCTTTCCTACGTACCTTATCGACGCGCCCGACTCTTTTCGATCACGTGGTGACCTGGTCCCACCCTCCTTTGGCGCTCTTTTCCCGATGAAATCCTCTTTTTCCATGAGCGTTCCCCGCGCCATCCTCGAGGCTCCGCGAACCTGGCTCGCGCTGCAGTTCGCCTTGGTGCTCGCCTGCGTGCCGGGCTTGATGCGCCTCGAGAGCGACAACTCCCCCTCCGCCTTCCTCGAGCGGGAAAGCAGCGCGTTGGCGACCTACCAACATTTCCGTCTCCAGTTCGGCGGCGACAACTTCGTGCGAGTCGTCCTCCGCAGCGACCGCGCCGACGACCCCGGGCTCTTTCGTCGAATGGAGCGCGCCGCCGAGACCTTAGGGGGCCTGCAGGGCATCAGCGG
>ERZ1066121.927-NODE-927-length-24103-cov-10.138348_pt1 | contig 24103 bp, 17 predicted proteins | sample MGYA00382768_ERZ1066121 | MGnify/ENA primary metagenome ERZ1066121 (study PRJEB33369, sample SAMEA5778351) | biofilm metagenome | biome: Industrial cooling water; feature: Water cooling tower basin; material: Biofilm | place: United Arab Emirates | collected...
GCCTTCTGGTCATCGGTCAGGTCAAACTGGCTCATGCCCTCTCATAGGGGGCTGGAAACCGCGGTGCAATTCGTGGCAATGGCCCAAGATGAATCTCGCACCTGCCACCATCGTCGACCAGCTTGTCGACATCCACCGCCAGTCCACCGCCGCCCTGCGTGCCGCCCTGAAGGCGTTCATCAACGAAGGCACCGCGCCCGATGGCAGCCAGCGCGTCCGTGGCGACTGGGCCTATCCCGAACTCAGGCTTGAATATGGTGGGGAGCGCCGCGCGCTGCGGCCCGTGCGCGCCTTTGCCCGGCTCAATCGCCCCGGCAGCTATGCCGCCACCATCACCCGCCCGGCGATGTATCGCGCTTATCTCGAAGAGCAGTTGGGCCTGTTGATGGCGGATTATGATGTGGTCGTCTCGGTCGGGCGCTCCGAGGTCGAGATCCCCTATCCGTATGTCCTGGATGGCGCTGCCGATCTGAACCTCGAAGGGGTCGCCGCCGCCGAGCTGGCCCGGCATTTCCCCACCACCGAACTGCAGCAGATCGGCGATGAACTGGCCGATGGCCTGTGGGAGGATTTCCGTGTCGAGCATCGCCCGCTGGCGCTGTTTGATGGCCCGCGCACCGACTTTTCGCTGGCCCGCCTCAAGCACTACACCGGCACCGCGCCGGAGGATTTCCAGCACTATATCCTGCTCACCAACTATCATCGTTATGTCGATGAATTCGTGGCTTACGCCTGCCGGCAGCTGGGGAGTGGGTACAGCCGGCTTGCCTGCCCCGGTGGGCTGGACATCACGGCGGCCGATCCCGATCCGGCCCGCGCCGCCGAGGACTTTGCCTGGCGCAAGAACCAGATGCCGGCCTGGCACCTTGTCGCGCCCGGTGGCAAGGGCATCACGCTGGTCAACATCGGGGTGGGCCCGGCCAACGCCAAGACCATCTGCGATCACCTCGCCGTGCTGCGCCCGGAAGCCTGGCTGATGATTGGCCATTGCGGCGGCCTCAGGCCTTCACAGGCCATCGGCGATTATGTGCTGGCCCATGCTTACTTGCGCGATGATCATGTGCTCGATGACGTGATGCCGCCGGAAATCCCGATCCCGGCGCTTTCGGAAGTGCAGAAGGCGATGCAGCTGGCGACCGAGAAGGTGACCGGCATGACCGGGGACGCGCTGAAACCGCGCCTGCGCACCGGCACCGTGGTGACCACCGACGATCGCAACTGGGAGCTGCGCTATTCGCAAAGCAGCCTGCGCTTCAACCAGAGCCGCGCGGTCGCCATCGACATGGAATCGGCCACCATCGCCGCCCAGGGCTATCGCTTCCGCGTGCCCTACGGCACCTTGCTGTGCGTGTCGGACAAGCCGCTGCACGGCGAGATCAAGCTGCCCGGCCAGGCCAACCGCTTCTATGAAGGTGCGATTTCGGAGCATCTGCAGATCGGCATCGAAGCGATGATGATCCTGCGCGATGAGGGCCCGGCGCTGCATTCGCGCAAGCTCAGGGCGTTTGACGAGCCGCCGTTCCGCTGACGCAGTTCCTCCCCATTCTGTCGAATGGGGAGGGGGACCGCGCGAAGCGTGGTGGAGGGGCATGGAGCAATCGTGGCCCTCCACCGCCTGCGGCGGTCCCCCTCCCCAAACAAGTTTGGGGAGGATCAAGCTACAGCCCCACTTCCGCCAGCAACGCCGACCGCGCCGCCTTCACGTCGCGCCACAAGTCCGCGTTGGCCATGTCCCCCGGCCCGATCGCCGCCGGCCACCAGCGCTCGACCAGCCGTTCCAGCCGGTCGGCCTTGGCCGCGTCCAGCAGGAAGCGCGCGTCCACGCGGGCCGGATCGGCCACAACACGCAGGCGCAGACAGGCCGGGCCGCCGCCGTTCTGCATGGATTCGCGCACATCGACGAAATGCGCGGCGCGAATGGGGCCGTTCCCCGCCACCAGCGCCGCCAGATACGCCTTCACGGCTACCGTTTCCTCCGCCTCCTTTGGCAGCACCAGCGCCATGCTGCCATCGGGCAGGGTGAGCAGTTGCGAATTGAACAGGTAGGACTTGATTGAGTCCTCAAGGCTGACCGCGCTGGCCGGCACCTCGACATAGATCGCCTCGGGCATCCGTCGGGCGATGTCGGCCTTCAGGCCGGCCGCATCGGCAAAGGCGTGCTCATGGGCGAACAGCACGTTGCCGTTGGTCACCGCCACCACGTCATTGTGGAACGCGCCAGCATCGATCGCGGTCTGGCTCTGCGCCACGAACAGCGCGTTTGCCACGCCGTGGCGGCGGGCGATGGCCTCGCTCGCCCGGCGGTTCTGGCGGGCCGGGAAGCGGCCGCCTTCCTCGCCGTACACGAAGATCTCGAGGCCCGGCGCATCATGCGCGGCGCACAGGCGCATAAAGTTTGCGGCGCCCTCGTCCCCGAAGGCCGCCGGCAAAGCTTCGTGCACCGCGAACGCCGGATCGGCAAAGGCGATGGCCAGTTGTGCGTGGGTTTCGGGATGCTCGATGCTGCGATGCGCCATGCGCGACAGGTTGGCGGCGCTGATGTGGCAGCGGCCGTCCGCCGTGTCGGGCGCCGGCGAGACGGTGGCGGCATTGGCCGTCCACATCGAACTGGCCGACGCTGCCGTCGCGAACAGGCGCGGGTCCTCGGCGGCGGCGCGGGCGATCACCTGTTCGTCCGTCCCGGCAAAACCCATCTGGCGCAGGAAACCCACGTTGGGACGGTCGAGCGGCAGCAGATAGCCCTGGGTGAGGCCCAGCCCCATCACGAAGCGCATCTTGGCGAGGCCCTGCAACGCCGCGGCACGCGGGCGGGAGGTGGCGCCGCCATGTTTCGCACTGGCAAGATTGCCGAGCGACAGCGCCGCATAATTGTGGCTCGGCCCGATCAGGCCATCGAAATTGATTTCGCGGATCATGGCTTCAGGCCCGTGGTGATGCCGCCGCCCAGCGTGTCGGCGGCCAATGTCGCCACCGGGAAGGCGCAATAATCGGCGGCGTAATAGGCCGATGGCCGATGGTTGCCGCTCGCCCCGATGCCGCCGAATGGCGCGGCGGAGGAGGCGCCGTTGGTCGGCCGGTTCCAGTTGACGATGCCGGCGCGGCTTTCCGCCCAGAAGCGGTCGAACAGCGCCGCATCGCCGCCGATCAGGCCAGCCGCCAGGCCGAAGCGCGTGGCGTTGGCGGCCTGCATGGCGGCGTCCCAGTTGGCCACGCGGATGATCTGCAGGATGGGCCCGAACAGTTCGTCATCCGATGGCGCGCAGCCGGTCATGTCGATCACGGCCGGCGACAGGAAGGGGCGATCGGCGCGGGCGCGCAGCAGCGGACGCAGCACCCGGCCCCCTGCAGCCTGCAACTGCGCCCAGCCGCGTTCCAGCCCGTCGGCGGCACTGTTGGAAATCACCGGCCCCATGAACGGCTGTGGTTCGTCGAAAGGCGCGCCGACGATCAGCCGGTCGGTGAGCGCCAGCACGGCCTCCACCACCCGGTCATCCCCCACGATCAGGCGGCGCGCGTTGGTGCAGCGCTGGCCGGCCGACAGGAAGGCCGATTGCACTACGGTCGCCGCGGCGGCCTCGATGTCGTTTACATCCCAGGCGACCAGCGGGTTGTTGCCGCCCATCTCCAGCGCCAGGATGCGGTGCGGCGTGCCGGCGAACTGGCGGGCGAGTGCTGCCCCCACATGCGCAGAGCCGGTGAACAACAGGCCGTCGATCTCCGCCCCCGCCAGCTCGCGCCCGACATCGCCGCCGCCATGCACGATGGTCAGCACGCCCGCCGGCAGGCCAGCCTGCGCCCATAGCTGGCCCATGAAATCCGCCACCGCCGGCGTCTGTTCCGATGGCTTGAACACGATCACGTTGCCAGCCAGCAGCGCCGGCACGATATGGCCACCCGGCAGGTGCGCCGGGAAATTATAGGGGCCGAGCACCGCCAGCACACCGTGCGGCTTGTGGCGCAGCATCTGCTTCACGCCAGCGGCCTCGCCCGACTTCTCGCCAGCGCGTTCGGCCTGTGCGGTGATGCTGATCTCCACCTTGGCGGCGACGCTGGCGACTTCGGTGCGGGTTTCCCACAGCGGCTTGCCGGTTTCCCGGGCGATCAGCCGGGCGAAGGCGTCGGCATCAGCCTCCACCGCCGCCTTGAAGGCGCGGACGATGGCGATGCGGTCAGCCAGCGGCATCATCGCCCAGCCGCGCGCCGCGGCGCGGGCGCGGCTGACAGCAGCGGCAACACCACCTGTCGGCCCCTGCCAGATGGTCTCGCCGGTGCAGGGATCGGTGGAGACGAGTTCAGCAGGCGACATGACGGATCCTTGTGCCGGGCGTGAGCCCCAGCGGCTTGGCGATGGCGGCAGGCAGGGTGCTGCCCTCGGCTGAGACGGGGGCGCAGAAGGCCTGGAAGCCGTTGAGCCGCCCGGTGGCAACCAGGCTCGGCACGCCGTCCGCCCCGTCGCTGAACGCGCGCATTTCTGTCTCGCGGGCACCGCGCACCGTCTTCAGATCGTCGATCCGCGCCGCCACGGTGGGGCCGCCATCGAAGATGTCGACATAATTGTCGAACGCGAAGCCTTCCGCCTCCAGCATGGCCAGTGCGGCGCGGCCAGTGCGATGCGGCTGGCCGATGGCGGCGCGCGCCGCTTCGGGCAGCAGCGCGGTGTAGATCGGGTGCTTGGGCATCAGATCGGCGATGAACTGGTTGCCGTGGATGGCGTTGAACTCGTCGGCCTGAGGGAAGGACAGGCCGAAGAAGGCGCGGCCCAACGCATCCCAGAAGGGCGAATTGCCTGCATCGTCCATCACGCCGCGCAGCTCGGCGATCACCTGGGTGCCGAAGCGGGCGCGATGCTGGGCGATGAACAGATAACGCGAACGGGCGAGCAGCCGGCCCAGCCCGCCGGTGCGCAGATCAGGATGCAGGAACAGCCCGCCCACTTCGGTGGCGCCGTCGAAATCACTGGTGAGCGACAGGAACTGGGTGCGCAGGGTGCGGCCCAGTTCGCGGCTGGTTTGGGTGAGGGTGCATAATTTGTAGCTGTAGAAGGGCCATTCGGCGCCGACCCGGCTGAAGATCATCGCGGTGCCGCCAATGCGCCCCGTGGTCACCTCCTCCAGCAGCAGCAGGTAAAGTTCGTTGTGCGGCGCGTCCTCGGCGCGTGCGAAGCTTTTGGCGGACCAGTCGAGCCGGCGGGCCAGGGCATCGGCATCGGGCGGCAGGTTGGTGAAGCCGCCACCAGTCAGCCTGGCCAGCGCCAGCACGGCATCGAGATCGTCGGGCCGCGCCGCGCGCACCCGCCACAGCGGTTCGGTGCCGTTCATCGCTGCCAGCCCCGTTGTGCCACGCGCATCAGCAGCAGGGCCGAAAGCTTCGCCCGCTCCTCCAGCGAATCGGCGCACAGAAACTCGTCAGCGCTGTGAATACTGCCACCGCGTGGGCCGAGCGTGTCGACCACCGAAAGCCCGGTCGCGGCGATGTTGTTGCCATCACACACGCCGCCGGTGTCGCGCCAGCCGATGGCCAGCCCCAGTTCGGCGCCGCAGCCCTTCACCAGTTCGAACAGGCGCTGCTGGTGCGCGTCCATCGGCTTGGGCGGCCGGGCGAAGCGGCCATGCAGGTGAATATGGACATCATGCGCCTGCACCACGGCGGCGACTGCCTCCCGGATGCCGGCTTCCGCCCGGACCTGCGCTTGGGCATGGCGCGGCCGCATGTTCCAGCGCAGCACCGCCATGTCGGGCACGATATTGTTGGGGCCGCCGCCCTCGATCTTCGCCGGGTTCACGCTGAGATCGTCGCTGGCCAGCGCGGCGAGCCTGAGCGCCAGATCGGCAGCGGCCAGGATCGCATTGCGGCCATCCTGCGGGTTGCGCCCGGCATGGGCGGCGCGGCCATGAATGGCGGCGGAGAAATTGCCGGACCCGGCGCGACCGCCGGCCAGCGTGCCATCGGGCAGCGCCGGTTCATAGGTGAGGCCGAGATGGCATTGCCGCGCGGCAGCCTCCAGCAGCGGCGCCGAGCCGGGCGAGGAGACTTCCTCGTCGGCATTCAGCACCACCTCCCAGCCCAGCCCAGCGGCGAACGGGCTCGCCTCGAAAGCCATCAGCGCGGCTTTCAGCACGGCGATGCCGCCCTTCATGTCGGCAACGCCGGGGCCGTTCAGCGTGTCCCCATCCAGCCACCGGCAGGCCTGGAACGGATGATCGGCGCCAAACACCGTGTCCATGTGCCCGGTCAACAGCACGCGCACCGGGGCTTCCGGGCGGCAGACAATGTGGAGATTGTCGCCATGGCTGATCGCTTCCTCGCGGCCATCGGCGGCTAGCCGCGTGGCGGGGGCGGCAGGCACGCGGGCAATGCGTCCGCCCAGCGGCGCGAAAGCGTGCGCCAGCACATCGGCCATGCGGGACAGGCCTGCCAGATTGTGGCTGCCCGTGTTGATCGCTGCCCACGCCTCGATTTCGGCGAGCATGGCGGCGCGCTGCCCGTCGAGGCGGGCCAGCACGGCGGATTCGGCGGGCGACAGCATGGCATCAGCCTAGCCTGTTAGAAACAACACGGCCAGATATTTTTGTTATTTATCGCACATCGCCCCGCCTCCCGGTGCCCGGTCAACAAAGCCACCTTGACCGCAGGCCCTCCGGCTGGGCATGACGGGTGGATGACACCGGCGCTGCCTCCACGGGGAAAGGGAGAGCGGCGAACTCGCCAAGGGGAATGTCTTTGAGCACCACGTCTGGCAACAGCTGGCGGATCAAGTCGCTGGATGCGATCCTCGCCACCGCCGAGAAGAAATCCCTCACCCGCTCGCTGGGCGCCTTCCAGCTCACCATGCTGGGCATCGGCGGCATCATCGGCACCGGCATCTTCGTGCTGACCGCCGAAGCCGCGCAGCTCGCCGGGCCCGGCATGCTGATCAGCTTCGTGCTGTCCGCACTGGTCTGCGGCCTTGCCGCGCTCTGTTATGCCGAGCTGGCGGCGATGGTGCCGGTGTCGGGCAGTGCCTATACCTACAGCTATGCCACCTTCGGCGAGATCCTGGCCTGGATCGTCGGCTGGGCGCTGGTGCTGGAATATGCCGTGGCGGCCAGTGCCGTGGCGGTCGGCTGGTCCGGCTACATGGTGGGTGTCATCCAGAATTTCGCCGGTATCACCGTGCCGCCTGAACTGGTGAACGGGCCTTATGCCGGTGGCCTGATCAACCTGCCGGCGGTGGTGATCGCGCTCGCGGTCACCTGGCTCCTGGTGCTGGGCACCAAGGAAAGCGCCACGGTGAACGCGGTGCTCGTCGCCGTGAAGGTGGCGGCGCTGGCGGCTTTCGTGGCGCTGGCCGTGCCGGCCGCCCAGGCCGACAAGTTCGTGCCGTTCATGCCGCTGGGCGTCACCGGCGCCATCTCGGCGGCCTCGATCATCTTCTTTGCGTTCGTGGGCTTCGATGCGGTTTCCACCGCGGCGGAAGAAACCAAGGACCCGCAAAAGAACATCCCGATCGGCCTTGTCGGCAGCCTCGTTATCTGCACCATCTTCTACATGCTGGTGGGTGCCGGCGTGATCGGCGCCTATGGCGCGCAGCCGGTGGCCGGCCCCAATGGCGAGGCACTGGCGCCGGGCAGCCTGGAACTGGCCGAACAGTGCAAGACCTATGCGGAAGCCAGCCTGCCGGTCGTCTGTTCCAAGGAAGCGCTGGCGCACGTGCTGCGCATGATCGGCCACCCTGGCATCGGCAACGTGCTGGGCCTTGCTGCCGGCTTCGCGCTGCCCTCGGTGGTGCTGATGATGATGTTCGCGCAGACCCGCGTGTTCTTCGTGATGAGCCGCGATGGCCTGCTACCCGCCGCGCTGTCGAAGGTGCACCCGAAGTACAAGACCCCGCACGTGGTGACCATCATCACCGGCGTGGGCGTGGCGGTGTCGGCGGCCTTCTTCCCGGTCGGCCAGCTGGCATCCGTCTCAAACGGTGGCACGCTGTGCGCCTTCTTCTTCGTGGCGCTGGCGATCATGGCCCTGCGCCGCAGCGATCCGAACCGCCGCCGCGTGTTCCGCACGCCGGCGGTGTGGGTGGTCGCCCCGATGGCGGCGCTGGGCTGCCTGCTGCTCTTCACCTTCCTGTCGATCGAGGCGCAGATCGTCTTCTTCGGCTGGGCGGCCATCGGCCTGGTGTTCTATTTCCTCTATGGCCGCAGCCGCTCCAACGTGGCGCGCGGCATCACCGAAGTGGGCGAACTCAGCCCGGACGTGCCGCCGCAGGGCGTGCCGCCGCTGCCGGGGATCCATACGCCTGGGGGGAAAGATGCATGACCGGCCAGTGATTATCGCGCAGCGATAATCACGGACAAGGTCGCATCCGGACGGCGAGCGAAAAGGGCGGCCCCAACAGGCCGCCCTTTTTGACTCGTCCGACTGCGCGGCTTTGCCGCGACGCCACTTCTTCTTTCTGTCTGCCTCAGCCCAGCTTCGCCTTGACGAGCCCGGCCAAATCCGCCTCTGGCCGCGCGCCGAAATGGCTGATCACCTCGGCGGCCGAAATGCAGCCCACCCGCGCGCAATCGGGCAGGGAGCGCCCTTCCACCAGCGCCGCCATGAAGCCGCCGGCGAACAGGTCGCCCGCCCCCGTGGTATCGATCACCTTCGGCACCGCCTCACCCGGCACTTCCCAATGCTGGCCGCCGCCGATGACGACAGCGCCCTTCTCGCTGCGCGTCACCACGGTGATGCAGCTGTGGTTGGCCAGCTCCGCCATCGCCGCCGCCAGATTGTCGGTGCGATAGAGGCTCTTCACCTCGTTCTCGTTGCCGAACATGATGTCGACGTGGGAGGCAAGCAGATCAATGAAGTCGCCGCGATGGCCTTCCACGCAGAACACGTCAGACAGGGTGAAGGCCACCTTGTTGCCCGCTTCGCGCGCCACCTTGATCGCCGCCTGCATGGCCGCGCGCGGGGCCGGCGGATCCCACAGATAGCCTTCGAGGTAGAGGATGCCCGATTGCTTCACCAGCTCGGCGTTCAGATCGCTGGAGTCCAGCTCCTGGCAGGCGCCCAGATAGGTGTTCATCGTGCGCTCGCCATCGGGCGTCACCACGATCAGGCAGCGCCCGGTGGGGCGGCCATCGGTGGCCGGCGCGGTGTCGAAATGCACGCCCGCTGCCCGCATGTCGCTGATATAGCTTTCGCCCAGCCGATCGGCCGCCACGCGGCCCACGAAGGCGGTGCGCGCGCCCAACATGCGCGCGCCCACCACGGTGTTGCCGGCCGAACCGCCGCCAATCTCGCGGCCCGGACTCATCGCAGCATAAAGCGATTCAGCCTCGGCCGCATCGATCAGGCGCATGCAGCCATGCTGGATGCTGCGGCTGGAGAGGAACTCCGGCGCCTCGCTGCTGATCACGTCAACAATGGCGTTGCCCATGGCGAGGATGTCGAAACGCGTCATTACGGCTCCCGGTGCTGGTTTGCCGTCGCATAGCCGCTTGCCGCCACGCCCGCCAGACCTTAGCACCATGGGCCATGCCCGCCGCCTTCATCCTCAGCTTTGCGCAACTGCTGCGCGATGCCCGCGTGCGCGGCGTGTTGTGGCGGGCCCTGCTGATCACCCTCATCCTGTTCGCCGGCCTCGCCTGGGGCGTGTTCACCCTCATCGCCCTGATCCAGCCCACTGGCTGGCCGACATGGGCGGTGAAGCTCTGGACCGCTGGCGGCGACGATGCCGCCGCCGTGCTGCTCTCCGCCCTGCTGACGTGGCTCGGCTTCACCAGCATTGCCACCGCGGTGATGGCGGTGTGGCAAGACGAGATCATCATCGCCGTCGAAACCCGCTACTACCCCGCTGCCAGGGGCCACGCGCTGGGCCTCGGCGTCGAACTGGCCATGGGCGGCCGCGCCGCCATCCGCGTGGCGCTGATCAACACGCTGCTGCTGCCAGCCTACCTCCTGCTGCTGTTCACCGGCATCGGGCCGCTCATCCTGTTCGTCATCGCCAACGGCTGGGCGCTCGGCCGCGAATATCTCGAAGCCGTCGCCGCCCGCCACGTGCCGCTGGGGGAGTCGAGGGCCTGGCCGGGGCAGCACAAGTGGGATTCATGGGGCATCGGGATTTTGACCGCCGGCCTTTTCGCGGTGCCGTTCGTCAACCTCGTCGCACCGATGATGGGCGCCATGATGGCCACGCACATCTTCCACCGGGAGCTGGAAACGGCACGGAAGATGGGTGCAGCGGCCGACTGACGCTGCGGCAAAACTGGCAGGGTTGTGCGCCCGCCGATTCGGGTTTACGTAAACGTCAACCTATGTGTTGGGGAGACACCAGATGGACCTGAATTTCAGCGCCGAAGATGTTGCCTTCCGTGAGGAGGTGCGGGCCTTCATCCGTGATCATTATCCCGCCGAGCTGCGCGAGAAGATCGATGAGGGTGAGGAGATGGCCAAGGAGGATTTCCTCGCCTGGCACAAGATCCTGCACAAGAAGGGCTGGATCGCCCCCGCGTGGCCGGTGGAATATGGCGGCACCGGCTGGACCGCGACGCAGCGTTATATCTGGTCGGAAGAGACCGCGCGCGCCGACACCGTGCGGCTGATGCCGTTTGGCCTCTCCATGGTCGGCCCGGTCATCTACACCTTCGGCACGCCGGAGCAGAAGGCCAAGTTCCTGCCCCGCATCCTCTCTGGCGAGGATTGGTGGTGCCAGGGTTATTCGGAGCCGGGTTCGGGTTCGGACCTTGCCTCGCTGCGTACCCGCGCCGAGCGGTTCACCGGCGAGGATGGCAAGGAATATTATCGCGTCAACGGCCAGAAGACCTGGACGACGATGGCGCAGCATGCCGATTGGGGCTTCTTCCTGGTGCGCACCGATCCGGCCGCCAAGATGCAGGAAGGCATTTCCTTCCTGCTGATCGACATGAAGACGCCGGGCATCACCGTGCGCCCGATCATCACGCTGGGCGGCGAGCATGAGGTGAACGAGGTCTGGCTGGAAGACGTGATCGTGCCGGTGGAAAACCGCGTGTTCCACGAGAACAAGGGCTGGACCTGCGCCAAGTTCCTGCTCGCGCACGAGCGCACCGGCATCGCCGGCGTCGCCGCCTCCAAGCGCAACGTGGAGCGCATCAAGGACGTCGCCCGCAACACCGCCGATGGCGGCGAGAGCCTGCTGGCCAACCCCTTCTTCAAGCGCAAGGTGGCCGAGCTGGAAGTCGATCTGGCCGCGCTGGAATATACCGAGCTGCGCACGCTGGCCGGTGAGAGCGCCGGCAAGGGGCCTGGGCCTGAATCCTCCCTGCTGAAGATCAAGGGCACCGAAATCCAGCAGCGGCTGACCGAGCTGGCGCTGGAAGCCGCCGGCACCTATGGCGCGCCCTATTTCCGCTCGATGGGCGAGGGTGACAACAGCTTCGCCGTGGGGCCGGACAGCGCCCGCCGCGTCGCGCCGGTCTATTTCAACATGCGCAAGACCAGCATCTATGGCGGGTCCAACGAGATCCAGCGCAACATCATCGCCAAGATGGTGCTGGGGCTTTGAAATTCCTCTCCCGCGTGCGGGAGAGGGTGGCGAGCCGCAGGCGAGACGGGTGAGGGAATGACGGCACGCAGCCGCCCCCTCCCCCAAACCGAACAGTCCTTGGGGAACAACGATGGATTTCAACTTCACCGAAGAACAGACCATGCTGCGCGATTCGCTGTCGCGCTACCTGGCCGACACCTATGATTTCGACACCCGCCAGAAGGTGGTGCGCGAGGGCAAGGGCTGGAATCCGGCCGTGTGGAAGGCCTTTGCCGAGGAACTCGGCATCCTGTGCGCGCCGTTCAGCGAAGCGCACGGCGGGCTGGGCGGCGGCCCGGTGGAAAACATGGTGGTGATGGAGGAACTCGGTCGCGCCATCGTGCTGGAGCCCTATCTTTCCACCGTGGTGATCGGCGGCGGCGCGCTGAAGCAGGTTGGCGGCGCGGTGGCCGATGAGCTGATCCCCGGCATCATCGCCGGCAATGTGCGCATCGCCTTTGCCGCCTATGAACCGCAGGGCCGCTTCCATCTCAACGATGTCAGCACCACGCTGAAGGGCGGCCAGTTGAATGGCCACAAGGCGGTGGTGGAAGGCGCGTCCCACGCCACCCACCTGCTGGTGACGGCGCGCACCGCCGGCGGCCAGCGGGACAAGGCTGGCATCGCCTTGCTGCTGATCCCGGCGGACGCTGCCGGCATCACCCGCCGTGATTATCTCACCGTGCACGGCACCTCGGCCTCGGAAGTCTATTTCGAGAATGTCGCCGTGGGCGCCGCCCATGTGCTGAAGGATGATGCCCTGCCGCTGATCGAGCGTATCGTCGACGAAGCCACCGTCGCCCTGTGCGCGGAAGCCTGCGGCGTGCTGAAGGTTCTGCATGCGCAGACGCTGGATTATGCCAAGCAGCGCAAGCAGTTCGGCAAGGCCATCGGCGATTTCCAGGTGATCCAGCACCGGCTGGTGGACATGTTCATGGAGGTCGAGCAGGCTGTTTCGATGACCATGATGGCCACGCTGAAGCTGGACAGCGACGAACGCGCCGCCGCCGTTTCCATGGCCAAGGCCAAGGTGGGCAAGGCCTGCAAGTTCGTCGGCCAGAACGCCGTGCAGATCCACGGCGGCATCGGCATCACCCAGGAACTGGCGGTGGGCCATTATTTCAAGCGCGCCACGCTGATCGAGAACCAGTTCGGCAGCGTGGACTTCCACCTGTCCCGCTACGAAAATCTCACGCTGGCGGCGTAAGCTCCTCCCCATGCTCTGCATGGGGAGGGGGACCGCGCGAAGCGTGGTGGAGGGGCCGGGCCGCAAGGTCCGGCCTTTTTCGTTTCCGCCCACCCCCAACCCCTCCCGCTTGCGGGAGGGGAGCAGATCGGGCCAGGCGCACACGGTTCCCCTCCCGCTTGCGGGAGGGGCCAGGGGTGGGAACAGCCAAGCCCCTAGATCAAATCCCCGCCAGCCGCAGACGCCGTCGTCCCCGTCGCCTGGAAGGCCTTGATCACGTTGCGCCCAACCGTCCAGCGATGCACTTCATCCGGGCCATCCACCAGCCGCTGCGAGCGGATATGGGTATACCAGCTGGCCAGCGGCGTGTCCTGGCTGTAGCCCAATGCGCCGTGCAGCTGGATGGCGGTATCCACCACCTTGTGCACCATGTGGGCCAGGAACACCTTGGCAATGCTGTTTTCCTGCCGCAGGTCCATGCCCTTCTCCGCCTTGTAGGCGATGTGCAGCAGCATCAGCCGCGCCATGTAGAGCTCGCTGGCACATTCGGCGAGCATGAACTGCACCGCCTGGCGCTGGTAGAGCGGCTTGCCGAAGGTTTCTCGGCTCGTCACGTGCGCCGTCGCCAGATCAAGCGCCCGCTGCGCCATGGCGATATTGTGCATGCCGTGGCGCAGCCGGCCATAGGCCAGCCGGTGCTGGCCCATGTTGAAGCCATTGCCTTCGCCGCCGAGCAGGTTCTCGGCCGGCACCACCAGATCCCTGATCTCGATCTCGCTGTGGCCGCCACCCATCACGTGGGACAGCGGGCTTTCGATCGCCATCGTCTTGATGTCGCGCTTGATGATGTAGCCGGGGTTGGGCAGCTCCACGATGAAAGTGGAGAATTGCCGGTGGCGCGGCGCATCGGGATCGGTGCGCGCCATCACCACGGCGATATCGGCGGCGCTGGCGGCGGAGGAAAACCACTTCTCGCCGTTCAGCACATAATTCTCGTTGCCGTCCTTCACCGCGGTGGTGCGCATGCCCGTGGCGTCGGCGCCGGCGGCCTTCTCGGTCATTGAATAGCAGACGCGCTTCTCGCCATTGAGCAGGGGTTTCAGGAACTTCTCCTTCTGATACTCCGTGCCGTGCGCCAGCAGGGTGAGCATCGTCGCATCATCCGGCCCCTGGCTGTTCATCGACAGCGCGCCGAGATGGCTCTGCCCCAGCTCCATCTGCACCAGCGCATTGGCGAGCGGGCCCAGCCCCATGCCGCCATATTCCTTGGGGATGAACGGCAGCCACAGCCCCTGCGCGCGCGCCTTGGCGCGCAGCTCGGCCAGCACCGTCTTGTAGTCGGCGCCGTCCTTCAGCGCCTGCTCTGCTGGCCGGCATTCATCGTTCACCCACTGCCGCACCCGCTCGCGGATGGCCTTGGCCTCGGCTGGAATCTCGAAATCGATCGACATGGCCTCGTCTCCCCTTCCTGGGGGGGAACATAACGGCCGTGCCGGCACGCCGGCAGCTATCACATCGCGCCAGTGCCGCAGCCAGCGATCAGAACTCCCCGGCCAGCCCCACCCGGCCGATGACATTGCTGCCGCCGCCATGGGCGACGCCGGCGGTGAGCGCCAGCACCGCATCGGTTTTCAGCCGATGTGCCATCGCACCGCCCACCGCCCGGCGATCGCGGAACAGGGCGCCGTTCAGCGCCCAGCTGGTCTTGCCGGGCTGCGACGGGATCGGCGCATAGCCCAGGGCCGCTGCCGCCGCGATGCCGGACCGCGCATCGCGGCGATCCTGCCGCAGCGCCGCATCAAGGGCCACGACATCCTGCGGGCCGACATCCGAAAGCGCCAGATTGCCGGCGCGATCGGCTGTCACCCAGCCAATCGCGCCAGATTGCGCCGCCCGGCTGCCCGCCGAGCCGATGCCAGGCAGTGTGTAGGTGGCGCCGCCGCCCCCCAGCACCACCTGCCCGGCGCGCTGCGCCACCGCGCCGCCACCGATGGCCACCGCGCCGGCACCCGTTGCCACCGCGCCGCTGCCCAGCGCCACCGCGCCGTCACCAATCGCCTGGTTGAGATTGCCGATGGCCACTGCGCCCGTGCCCACGGCGCGGTTGGTGAAGCCCATCGCCACGGCGCCCTGGCCACTGGCTTCGTTGGGGTCGCCGATCGCCACCGCGCCATTGCCGCGCGCCACATTGCCCAGCCCGATGGCCACCGCCGCCCCATTTTCGGCGCGCGCACCCTGCCCGATGGCAATGCTGTTGTCGCCAGTGGCGGCGCTGTTGCCGCCCAGCGCGATGGCGTTGCTGCCGCTGGCCAGCGGCGCCGCGCCGCTGCCGTTTGCCTGCATCCAGGCCAAGCGTGCCACGGCCTGATCCGCCGTGGTCTGGGCAGCGGCGGCATTGGCCACGGCGCCATCCGCCACCTGGCGGGCGGTTACTGCATTGTCCTGCGCCAGCTGGGCCAGGCCCTGTGCCTGGTCCGCGCGGTTGCGGGCCTCATTGGCGGCAGTCTGCGCGGTGGCGGCGTTGGCCAGCGCCTGCTGCGCCTGTTCGCTGGTGATGGCACCGTTGGCCAACGCCAAGTTGGCGCTGGCCTGCGCGGCGTTGGCCGCAATTTGCGCCGCATCCGCCACCGCGCGCGCATCCACCGCCCGTGTGATCGCCAGATCGGCTGTGGCCTGGGCCGTGGCGGCGTTGGCCAGAGCCGTGCCGGCAGTGGCCAGCGCGGTATCTGCGGTGCCCTGCGCTGCAGTGGCGGCAGCCGACACCGTGTTCAGCTGGCCCATTGTCACCGCATCACTGTCCGCCACACCGGCCGCCACATGCACCAGTCGGCGCTGCGTGGCGACATTGCCGAACGAGACGGTGTTTGCCTCTGATGCCGCCGATTCCGCCCCGATGGCGATGCTGCCGTCGCCGGCGGTGCTGCCAAAGCCGATGGCCAGCGCCCGCAGACCCGCCGTGCTGCCCGTGCCGATGGCAACCGCATTGAGGTCGGACAGGCTGGTGTCGCCGATGCTCACGCTGCCATCGCGGGCATCGCTGTTGCTGCCCACCGCCACGGATCGTTCAAGCGCCCGGCTGCTGAAGCCCATGGCCACGGCAAACTGATCGGCCAGGCTGTCCATGCCAATCGCGGTTGCGCTGAAGCGCAGCGTCCGGCTGTTCAGGCCGAAGGCGGTGGAATTCCCTCCCGCGACTGCCGACGGCCCGCAGGCGACACCGTTCGAAAGCGGCAGAGTGCTGGCCCCGAAGTTATTGGTGCCGTTCCAGCACACCACTTGCGCGCTTGCGGGCACGCCGGCGGCCGCCAACAGCCCAGCCAGCAGCAGTGATGCACCCGCCCGCAACTGCCAATTTGAATTTCCCCTGACGGTCGCCGTCATGTTCGCGTTCCCCCTTGCCAGCGCCGGACAGGCCGGTCGCCGTCAAGGCTAACGCAGTCGCTGCAACAGCCGGCTGCCCGAAAAAAACCGCTTAATTCTGGACAGCCGGGGCATGATCCTCGGCAAGCAGCGTGAACAGCGCCAGCTCGCGCGCAATCCAGCCATCCATCTGCGCGGCAAACGCCTCGCCAAGAGCCACGGCGTGCTTTGGCCCATTGCGCCGCAGCCAGCCGCGCTGTTCCGCCGCCGCCAGCAGCGCCAGCAAGTGCGCGCGCGAAACCCCGCTGGCCCGCGCCAGCGCGCTGCGGCTGAAATCCCCGGCACCGCCCGCCAGCGCCAGCATCAGCATGTAGCCGCCGCGATGATCCATGAAGGCGGCCACTTCGGGATAATCGGTGAACACGGTGAAGCCATCGCGCACATGGCGCAGCATCACATCGGTGAGATAGGCCTCCGCCAGCCCCGGCACGTCGGCCAGCGCGCGCGGCGGCAGCGGCAGCGGGCTCACCAGCGCCGTCGCGGCCAGATTGGCCGCCAGCCAGTCGCGGTGCAGGGCGTTCAGCAGGGGTGAGGGGCGCAGCAGCCGGCGGCGCCGGTCTTTCGGGTCGGGCAGGCTTTCGATGGCGCCCTGGGCGTCCAGCAGCCGGATCAGCGCACGGCTGCGGGACGGGCTGTCCAGCCCGCTGGCCGCCAGCGCATCGATCAGCCGCTGTACCGGCACCGCACCGGTACGGCTGAGCCTTGCCATCCCGGTGAGGCTGATGGCCAGCGCGATGCCGCCAGTATCGGCAATCAGATCACGGTGCAGCCGGGACGACAGCCAGAAGCTGGCCACGCCCGTGCAGAACAATCCCCGGGCGGCTGGAAAATTCGGGTGCCGGCCGATCCGGGCTGCCGCCAGCTGCAAGCGCCGCTGAAACAGCTGCGCATCATGGTGATGATCTGGCGACCGGCCTGGCATCGCTTCAGTCAACACGGCTGGGCGCAGGCCTCAAGCCCTTCCCGATACCGCGCGACATCACAGCGCCTTGCTGCCGAAGGCGCACTGCGGAACAGGCCGGGCGATGACCACGATTGTGCCAATCCTTGGCGATCAGCTTTCCCACGGCCTTGCCAGCCTCAAGGTCGTCGCGCCGGCTGACGCCATCATCCTGATGATGGAGGTGGCGGAAGAAGCCACCTATGTCCCCCACCATCCGCAGAAGATCGCGCTGTTCTTCAGCGCCATGCGCCACTTCGCCCAGGAACTGCGCGCGGCCGGCTGGCGCGTGGATTATGTGACGCTCGATGATCCCGCCAACAGCGGCAATTTCAGCGGCGAGGTGGCCCGCGCTGCCGCCCGCCACAACGCCAGCCGCATCGTCACCGTGAAGGCAGGCGAATGGCGGGTGCTGGAAGCGCAGCAATCATGGCCGAACGTCACATGCCTCGAAGACGACCGCTTCCTCTGTTCCATCCAGCAGTTCGCCGACTGGGCGCGCCCGCGCAAACGGCTGGTGATGGAGGATTTCTACCGCCTGATGCGCCGCCAGACCGGCCTCCTCATGGATGGGGACCAGCCCATCGGCGGCCAGTGGAACTACGACACCGAAAACCGCAAGCCCGTGCCCAAGGGCCACCGCTTCACGCCCCCCATCCACTTCACCCCCGATGCCACCACCGCCGAGGTGCTGGCCCTCGTCGCCGCCCGTTTCCACAATCATTTCGGCAGCCTCCAAAGCTTCGGCTGGCCCGTCACCCGCGCCGAGGCACTGGCCGCCCTCGCCGATTTCATCACCCACCGCCTGCCCGGCTTCGGCGACTATCAGGACGCGATGGTGACCGGCGAGGACGTGCTCAACCACAGCCTCCTCTCCCCCGCCCTCAACCTCGGCCTGCTCTCCCCCCTCGAAGTCTGCCAGGCCGCAGAGGCTGCCTTCCACGCGGGCCACGCCCCGCTGAACGCCGTCGAAGGCTTCATCCGGCAGATCCTCGGCTGGCGCGAATATGTGCGCGGCCTCTACTGGTTCGCCGGGCCGGACTACACGGCCCGGAACCACCTGAACGCCCGCCGCCCGCTGCCCGCCCTGTTCTGGGGCGCCCCCACCGATCTCAACTGCCTCCACGAAGCCATCAGCGCCACGCGCCGCAACGCCATGGCCCACCATATCCAGCGCCTGATGATCCTCGGCAATTTCGCCATGCTGGTGGGCGCCGACCCTACGCAAGTCCACCGCTGGTATCTCAGCGTCTATGCCGACGCCCTCGAATGGGTCGAAGCCCCCAACGTCATCGGCATGTCCCAGTTCGCCGACGGCGGCCTGATGGCCACGAAGCCCTACGCCGCCGGCGGTGCCTATGTGAACCGCATGAGCGACCACTGCAAATCCTGCCGCTACGACGTGAAACAACGCACCGGCCCCAACGCCTGCCCCCTCAACGCCCTCTACTGGGACTTCCTCGCCCGCCACGAAGAAACCCTCGCAGGCAACCAACGCCTCTGGCGCATGTACGACGGCTGGCGGCGGTTCTCAGCCGACGAACAGGCGCGCATCCGGGCCCAGGCGGCGGGGTTCCTGGAGGGATTGCCGTAAAAGCGCCTCCGCCCCGGATCAAGTCCGGGGTGACGTGGGCAGGGACTCGTCCCTGCACCCCATTTTGTTTGGGTAGCGATCTAAGGCGGAAGTGCGCCCTCCCTCCAGCCATTCGCGCCGGAGCGCGGCGATCCCGAAAGCGGATGTTCGAACCAGAGCAAACTGGCTGCTTTGGCCTGGGCGGTTTGGACATATTTGTGCCAGTATCTGGCGGCGGCGAAGCGATCATAGCGCGTGGCGATGGCGCGGTTGATGTTCAGGCGGCCGAAGACGCGTTCGATGTGATTGCGTTCCCCGGAAAGCGGCTATGCGCTAACACTGAACTTGTCCACGCCGCCCAGGGGTCAGCTGCCGCCGCCCTTTTCGGAAGAACGCAACAAATCGCACAGCTGCTTGCACAGGCGCGATGTCTGCCCGCGCCACAGAACGGAGCCCGACGTGATCAGATTCTTCTACAACATGGCACCCAACCCGATGAAAGTGGCGCTTTTTCTGGAGGAAGCGGGCCTCGCGTACGAAGCGATCCCGATCGACACCAAGCTTGGCGATCAGCACACGCCAACCTTCCGGGCGATCAATCCCAACGGCAAGGTCCCGGCACTGATCGACGGTGACGCCATACTTTTCGACAGCAACGCCATCCTGCTCTACCTTGCGGAAAAGACCGGCAAGTTCCTGCCCAGGCCGGACTCTGGGCCGGACGCCGGGTCGGCTGCGCGCGCCGAGCTGCTGTCCTGGCTGATGTTCGTGGCAACAGGCGTCGGCCCCTATTCCGGGCAATGCGTGCATTTCCGCCTGTTCGCGCCGGAGCGGCTGGCCTACCCGATCAAGCGCTATGATTTCGAAGCACGGCGTCACTGGCAGATTGTCGACGATCGGCTGGCAGGCACCGGCTACATGGTCGGCGGCACCTATTCGATCGTCGACATGGCGGTCTGGGGATGGGCGCCACGGATCCCCGCCATGCTCGGCGATGAAGCCGCGATGGCCAAGTTTCCGCACATCGCCCGGCTGATGGCAGAAATCGAGGCCCGGCCAGCCGCCACACGGGCGCGCGCGATTGAAACCCGGCATCCCTTCAAGGCCGATTTCGACGAAGCCGCGATGCGCAATCTCTACCCGCAGATCTTCGCGCCGGATCCCCCCACTGCACGCGCGAACCAGGCCGTGAACCCATAAACGCCATACCCCGCCACGGCCCGGAGCGGCCAACGCCGCTACACCGGGCTCCTGACGCGCGAACTGCTGACCCGAAGGGCAGGGTGAACGAGGAGGAGTGAAGGGGGCCTCCGGCGGGCAGGGTCGCGGACCCTGCACCCGTTTGTTGGGGCGGCGGCCCCTACCGGCGTTGTGATGCCCGCTTCATGCGTTCAAACATCTACCGAATCATATCCTTGATCAAGGCCCGAAACGTAAGCTAGTCTTCGCTAAACTTGGGCCGCTTCTCACAACCTGCACGCTTAGGATAAGTCGTAATGGCCTCCATCTCTAGGATCATAATTAGAAACTGGCGGCAGTTCCTCACGGTGGATGTAGCACTCCATCCGAAACTCACGGTTATAACAGGATCAAACGGATCAGGTAAAAGCACGATCCTCAACATAATATCGCAACACTTTGGTCATGCCAGACCGTTCCTAGGAACACCGTTGAAAAAAAAAGTGGAGGAGTGATTTGGCATGCGGGCTATCACGGCCACTCAAATTGGCTGGATGATCTGGAATTGCCTGCATCAGAAGACCCAGTCGATTTCGACCGAACGATTTTCAAATTATTGTATGAACTGCCACCGGCTCCGCCTCCGCCTCCGCCTCCAGTGCAGCCTGGTGCCTTTGTGGATATTGGTTCAATAAACTACTCTAATGGGGCCACTTCTCAAATAGGTTTACACGAGCATCAAGCTACTCAATATGGTCTCAATATTGTCAACCAACAACATATTAATGGTCTTAACATTGCGTCACATAGATCAAATTCTTCCTACCAGCCTGTTAAGGGATTTGATTTTAGCGTAATTAACACGAATCAAATGTTTTCTACATTTTACTCAGAGGTGATGACAAGATACAACGGCGGTCATACACAGTATTCCCCTACCTACAGAATGAAGGAGGCCCTCATCAGCATGGCGGCCTTTGGCGAGGGAAATTCCCACCTTGAAAGCAATAGTGAGCTTCTGTCGGCATTTAATAGATTCCAAGACATATTGCGTAAAGTATTACCCGCAGAAATTGGATTCAAGAGTCTAAGGATAAGGATACCAGATATTGTTATAGACACACATTCCGGTGAATTTCTGCTGGATGCCTCTTCAGGTGGAATAAACGCATTATTCGAAATTAGCTGGCAGCTATTCCTTTATTCTCTTGACCATCAATCCTTTGTTGTCACGATGGATGAGCCCGAAAACCACCTTCACCCCGCGCTGCAAAGGTCGATACTTGGAAGTTTGCTGGTGGCCTTTCCCCAAGCGCAGTTTATTGTGGCGACGCATAGTCCATTCATCGTGTCCTCGGTAGAGGAGGCTCATGTTTATGCTCTTCGATATATTGGCGGGGGGCAGGAGCAATTTAAGGTTAGGAATCAGTCTAGGGCAGTTGTTTCAATAAAATTGGATCAGAAAGACAGGTCGGGATCAGCTGGAAGAATACTACGAGAGGTATTGGGCGTCGACAGCACCATGCCAGAGTGGGCTCAATCTAAATTAGATGGAATCGTAGAAGAGATCAGAAATAAGGAAATTAGCACTGAAGTTCTTGAGCATCTTCGTCGGCAGCTTGTAGATATTGGTTTTGGCGATTTTTATCCTCAAGCACTTTCTCGTCTGGTGGGCGATAAATGATTAAGCTAGAGAAGATTGACGAACCTGAGGTTTTGCGGACTCACGCTGCCGATTGGACCAAGACTCTGGAGGACAGGATAGCCGCAGGTGAGACGCCAACAGAGGCTGAAAAGGGGCGCTATCGTCACCCAAGAATTAAGGAGCGGTTACTGCAAGAGACCAACAAAAAATGCGCCTACTGTGAATCGTATTTGGTTCATATATCGTACGGAGATGTTGAACACATTCACCCAAAATCGGATGATCCGATGCTGACCTTCTCGTGGAACAATCTTACGCTCGCGTGTGATGTTTGTAATACTAATAAGGGCAGTTACATGGGAGTGATCGATCCTTATATTAGAGACCCAGCACAGGATTTTTGGTTTCTTGGGGCAATGGTGTTACCCAAAGCAGGAGATATTGAGGCATCAATTTCGGAGCGGCGATTGAGACTTAATCGCCTGGAACTTGTTGAACGAAGGGCGGAGCGGATAAGATTTATTAATGAGCAAATATTGCTAATGGAGCAAGTGGCCGATCTCGATCACAAGAGGGCCATTCGCGACGATGTTATTCGACAGATAGAATCGCGCGAGGAGTATTCAGCTTACGTAAGGGCTTTTGCCGAGTTCTGTTTGTCTGAGGAGGCTGTGCTTGATGGTGACGAAGTAGGTCGACCGGAATAGTACGTTGACGTGTAATCTGGCATGTGGCCCGTTGATGGGTGCAGGGGCTCAGCCCCTGCCCGCCGGAGGCCTGCCTGCTTGGGTCTCTGTCCTACACGGGCCTTGCCTGTCATCATGGCGGCTGAGGTTTGTCGGCGGCAGGGCGGGCCGGTGCCGCCCGTACGAGATGCGTCAGTTTTGGCAAAATTGGCCGGGTGTGGCTGGCTGGAAAAGGCGGAATCCCACCGGAATCGTCAAGTGTGTCAAAACTGGCGCGGCAGGATGCGGGGCTCCGGATCGGGGTTCGGGGTGAGGGACAGAAAGAGGGGCGGCTGGTGGGCCGCCCCGGTTGGGTTTGGTGATGGTGGAGAGGGTCCTGCAGTGCACCCCTCCACCGCGCCCCTCCACCGCCTGCGGCGGTCCCCCTCCCCGTCCTTCGGACAGGGAGGAAAGGCGGTCCCCCTGCCCTGATAGGGGAGGATTGGGAGGTCAACCCGCGAGGGCGGCCAACAACAACAGCGCCACAATGTTAGTGATCTTGATCATCGGGTTTACGGCGGGGCCGGCGGTGTCCTTGTAGGGGTCGCCCACGGTGTCGCCGGTCACGGCGGCCTTGTGGGCGTCGCTGCCCTTGCCGCCGTAGTTGCCGTCTTCGATATATTTCTTGGCGTTGTCCCAGGCGCCGCCGCCGCTGGTCATGGAGATGGCGACGAACAGGCCCGAGACGATGACGCCCAGCAGCAGCGCGCCCAGCGCCGCGAAGCCCTGGGCCTGGCCGGCGATGAGGCGCACGAGGAAATAGACCGCCACGGGTGCGAGGACGGGCAGCAGCGAGGGGATGACCATCTCGCGGATGGCGGCCTTGGTGACGAGGTCCACGGTGCGGGCATAGTCGGGCTTTGACGTGCCTGCCATGATGCCCTTGTTGGTGGCGAACTGGTCGCGCACGTCCACCACCACGTCCCCGGCGGCCTTGCCCACCGCTGTCATCCCCATGGCGCCGAACAGATAGGGCAGCAGCGCGCCCAGAAGGAGCCCGACGACGACGAAGGGGTTGGAGAGCGAGAAGTCCACCTGAAGCCCGCCGAAATAGGCGGAAAGGTCGGTGGTGTAGGCGCCGAACAGCACCAGGGCGGCCAGCGCGGCGGAGCCGATGGCATAGCCCTTGGTGACCGCCTTGGTGGTGTTGCCCACCGCATCCAGCGCATCGGTGCGGGTGCGCACGTCGCTGTCGAGGTGGCTCATCTCCGCGATGCCGCCGGCGTTGTCGGTGACAGGGCCATAGGCATCGAGGGCCACGACCATGCCGGCCAGCGCCAGCATGGCGGTGGCGGCAAAGGCGATGCCGATGAGGCCGGCCAGCTGATAGGCCATGATGATGCCGGCGCAGATGACGAGCGTGGGCAGCGCGGTCGATTCCAGGCTGATGGCCAGGCCCTGAATGACGTTGGTGCCGTGGCCGGTCACGCTGGCCTTGGCGATGGACTTGACCGGGCGGAAGCCGGTGCCGGTGTAATATTCGGTGATCCACACCAGAGCTGCGGTAACGACCAGGCCGATCATGCAGGACCAGAACAGGTCCATCGCGGTGAAGGCCTGGATGGCATCATCCGGATCGTCGATGACGGCGGTGAGGTCCCCCATCGTCATGCTGAACACGCCATAGATGGCCGGCACGGCGAGGATGGTGGTGGTCCAGAAGCCCTTGTAGAGCGCGCCCATGATGTTGTTGGTGGCGCCCAGCCGCACCATGTAGGTGCCGATGATCGAGGTGATGATGCACACGCCGCCGATCAGCAGCGGCAGGGCGAGGATGCGCTCCACCTGTTCGGTGGCCAGCCCGCCCAGCAGCAGGGCGGAGAGCACCATGGTGGCACCGATGGTGACCACATAGGTCTCGAACAGGTCGGCCGCCATGCCGGCGCAGTCGCCGACGTTGTCGCC
>ERZ1066121.928-NODE-928-length-24100-cov-58.748929_pt1 | contig 24100 bp, 22 predicted proteins | sample MGYA00382768_ERZ1066121 | MGnify/ENA primary metagenome ERZ1066121 (study PRJEB33369, sample SAMEA5778351) | biofilm metagenome | biome: Industrial cooling water; feature: Water cooling tower basin; material: Biofilm | place: United Arab Emirates | collected...
AAGACACTGTTTCGGCAGGTTGGGGAGTGTGGCGATCGCAGTTCACCTGTCCCACAGCACTGTAAATTCCTGACCCGGCACTCTCAATACTCGTGATGGCATCGGCGAGCGATCGCCAATCGACTCCGCCCGGACTATTTAGCAGGGTTGTGGGCATTCTAAGGAGGAAGTTTATTTCAGGGAAACATCTACTATGCCAACAACCCAAATTAGTACAACGTTGAACAAAGCCGATCGCGAGGCGGTGATGGCAGCGGTGAATACGATTAAGGAGAAATTGCCGTTTCTGGTGGATTTGAGTGCGGAGGAACGGAAGGCGTTACCCAAGATGGGGGATAAGAGCCGAGCGTTTGTGAGTAAGGCGCTGGAGGTGGCGACGCAAAACCCAGACTTTTTGCCGCGATCGTTTGATGTGGAAGAGTTGCGAAAGGATGTGCAGTTGTTTGAGGCGATGTATCCGATCGTGGTGGCGCTGACGCAGTTACAGGAATTGGTGGATGATACCTGTATGGCGGTGGGCAGTGAGGCGTATGCGGCGGCGTTGCAGGTGTATACCTATGCCAAGGCAAGTGGGAATACAGGTGGGTTAGATGCGGTGGTGGGTGAAATGGGGCAACGGTTTGCCCGAAAACCTCGGAAGGCGAAGAGCCAGGAGGGAACGGTGAAGGTTGAAACGGCAACGGTTTAGCCTAAAGCTTGACTATTTGACCTTTGAGATTCACGTTTGAGGCTCAGAAGCTTGGAGTTTGAGTAATTTGCTTGACGTTCCGAGTTCTGAGCTTCGTTTTTGGAGCAAAAAGGTTGAAGTTTCGAGTTGGGAAGTTGAAAGGTAAGGACTGGAGGGAGATCGCTGCATCCTCCACTTTCAGCGATCGCTCATTCAGTAGGACGACGAATTCTAGTTTGGATTTCATCAGCAACAACCAGACAACCTTGCAAAGATTCCAGCGGGTATTCGTTAACAATACGAGATAGCAGATCTAATACAGCCTGTCTGCTCCGGCTACGGGGACGCAAAAGCAAGATGCCGGGATGAGTTCCGGGTGGAAAACGTCGGACATCTGAAAAATCCAGGTCAAGGGTGATGAAAAAGCGTTGTTCCAGACAGACTTGCTGCCAAACAACGTCATCGGTTGCGCCGGAAAGCCCTTCATCGGTGACACGATCGCACTCATACCCTACCTACCTGAGAAAGTCAGTATGGGCATTGCTCAGGTTCTCATCCAGTTTGATCAGCATTGCAATTTACCGCAGGGGCAATAGTTCTTCTTCCCTTGCCAGTGCAGCAGCATAAGCGATCGCCGCTCGGATATCAATTAGGGTAAGGGGAGGATAATCAGTCACAATGTCATCAGGGTTTAAGCCCTCTGCAAGATTGTCGAGGATGACCGATACCATGATGCGGGTTCCGGTAATACAGGGTTTACCGTGACAGATAGCAGGATTGGTAGTGATGCGTTCTTGCCAGTTGTTCATTGCTTCAATTCCGCTTACTTTGGTTCTTCCATCACACCTTCCAAAAAGGCGATCGCACCTTTACCCAGTGGGTTTTGCTCCGCGTAATGCTCACCTACAATGTCGAACCAGTACTATTCAACCAGTAACGTACACCTGGATAGCATCAATTGCATTAGATAAATGTTCAGCAGCTAAATCGATTTCATCTTCAGTTGTAAATTTGCCAATTCCGATTCGGAGGGATCCTTCGACCCATGTGTCCGGCAGTCCTAATGCTTGGAGAACGTGAGACGGTGCTTCAACGCCGGAAGAACAAGCAGAACCTGTCGAAATTGCGAGTTTGTGCCGAACTCTGGCGATGATGGCGCTATTGGGTACACCTGGAACAGAAAGATGCAAGTTGCCTGCTAGCCGATGCTCCAAGTCACCGTTGATGATAAGGTTGGGAATCTTTTCTAGCAGTAAGTTCTGAAGCCTGTCCCGTTTCGCCCCGATCGCCTGTTCATCTTCTTCCATCTCCAGCGATCGCAACCGACACGCCTCTCCCAACCCAACAATCCCAGGGACATTGAGAGTCCCCGATCGCATTCCTCGCTGATGACCGCCACCAAATATAAGTGGCTCTAAATGATAGCCTTTACGAACGACTAGTGCCCCAACTCCTTTGGGTCCATAAAACTTGTGGGCAGAGATTGCTAGGTAGGTGATGCCCCACTCTTCAAATTGAATCGGAAGCTTGCCGACTGCCTGAGAGCCGTCACATAGAAAAGGAATGCCGTAGTGTTGAGCAATCAGCCCAATCGTCTGAATCGGGTAGATGTTACCAATCTCATTGTTAGCTGCCATAACACAGAGCATAGACAGCCCCTCGTCGCAGACTTCTTCCAAATGCTCCAGGTCAAGTCTACCTTTGGAATCTACTTGGAGATAAACCAATTCAGCCCAACCTCGTTTCTCTAAAGCACGACAGGTGTCGAGGACGGCTTTGTGCTCGATCTGCATTAAGCCAATTCGATGCTTGCCCTCACCCCCAACCCCTCTCCCAGAACGGGCGAGGGGAGAAAGCAGGCTCCCCTGAATTGCCAGATTAATGCTCTCAGTCGCACCGGATGTCCAAACAATTTCCCTCAGTGAGGCTCCGATGAGGTCTGCAATTTCTTTGGCAGCTTGTTTGATAGCAGTTTCAGCGCGATCGCCCCACTCATGATCGGTGCTGCTGGCGTTACCAAATTCCTCAGTCATGTAGTGATAGATGCGATCGGCGACGCGGCGATCGACGGGTGTGGTGGCGTGGTAATCCAGATAGATCACGGTTTTGAGGGATGCACAAGGTTGTAACAGAAGTTAGGCAAACAGGATAGCAAAGCCCTGCTACAAGATTTATAGGATTTACTTGTTTAGGCAATGTCTGGTGCTTGCCAGACTTTGAACCCTTGATGACTGGCTAGGGAAATTAAGGGATGCACAACATTGTCATAGGCATTCCTGAGCTTTTCTAAATCTAATAAATCATCTTGATTGTGGATATTTAGACCTTCAATATAGGCTTCTACGATTTTCTCCCACGCTTTATTTGAGAGTTTCTGATGACATATACTTAAACCTTGATGCTGTGTTGTAATAAACCTCTCTAAAAACTCAGGTGGAGGTAAATCATTAGACTTAGATGAGTTAATTTCAGGGGTTGTGGGAATTAAATTCCATAACTGATCATGCGCGATAAATGACCAGGGTAAGTAGTGATCAAGTGAGAACCGTTGAGGGTCAATTCTCTGACCTGAATAGATACAGTGAAGATCTAAGCTTTGTAAAACAATTTTCCAATAAGTTGTTTGCTTCGATAATGACTCGCGCTTGCTGGGGGCAAACAGTTTGTTGACTAAACCCGGTGTGTTTGGGTTCCGTCTCTGCATATAGTCAAGCCATTCCCACGCCGCCCATCCGCGCACAATACGGTAGTGTTTTTGAAGATAGTCTGCCCAATCCGGGTGAATGATAATGGACTGACAACTACTATATTGATTTGAGTCAAAGCGATATAGAGGTTTGAGACTACCAAAGTTAGCTTCGGCAACTTTAGGCACTGCGTAATCTAAATTACTTCCTTTATGCTTGTTGGGAATATCTGCTAACTCTTTCTCGAAAAAAGGTGTAATCAGACGGAATGGCACGAATCGCTGAAGCTTTTTCACAACACCTGACAGATCTTGAGACTCAATCGTTGCCCGTAGCAACTTCTTATCCGTATCCGTGAACTTAAGAATGGGTTCTGCTATCTCCAGACTTAAAGAATCAAGATTTTTAGTGATCTGATCTTGTGTTCCGAATGACAATTTGAAATAGGTGTGCGGATACCAAGCATTTGCCAGCATCTCAACCACTAATTCCTCAAACGTAATCGGTTGAGACACCTCAAAATTGCGTCTCCTCAAAATGTCGAGCAAAGAGATAAAGAAGACAAATTTGTAAGAATTGGTTGTGTCTGCAAAAAGTCGAGAAAACGCAGGAATGTTGACTTCCTCTGAAGGTGGAAGCTTGGGGGAATTTCCGGTGTAATAACCTGCGCCTTTTTCCGCCATATCACCAAGAATCTGAGTAGGTGGCGTTATCTCCTAATCTTATTCACGTTCTGAGCTAAAGTCATCGGGTAGTTCATTGAGTGACAGACCCAGGGCTTCACAGAGGGCTTTCATTTGGGGAACGGTTAGACTGGCGACGTTGGTGCCACGCTCCCAATTACTAACCGTCTTGCTGCTGACTCCCACCAGCCGCGCTAAAGCTTCCTGTGAGAGTCCTGCTTGTTCTCGCAGTTGCTTAAAGGTTTGCTGAGGTTGCTGATCGGGTAGCTGCTGTTCCATTTAAAAAAGTTTTCTAGAAACACTTGACAATCTCCCTCTTTTCTAGAAAACTTTTCTAGTAAGAGGTTCGCTTTTATCCTTCATTAAACGACTCCGAGAGGCACTTTAGCTAGTGTCTCACTGAATTTTGTGCTGATTGCAAGGAATATTTATGGATGCCAGTCCGCTCCAGGTCTGGGCAGTCGTTCGCCTGCTGCCCAATATGCAATGTGTTGTGCTAAATCGGTTTCGTCGTCGCAGTGATGCAGAAAACTACTTGCACGTACTCAGACGGCAGATTTATGACGCTAATTTAACGATCGTGTTTGATCCCCTCTCTAATAAGGACAATCTCGATGCCCATTCCAAGAATTTCAAGAGATCGGGCGTACTATCGTTATCGTCCAACACGGATGCTAAGGATTGAATCAAGGGGCGATTGGGAGTCGCAATGTCATTCTCATAAGCTTTCTCCAGTAGTTCGAGCGAAGACTCCCAGCAACGGTAAATTTGATAGGGAAATTCATTTTCTTCTCTAGGTTGTGTTTTTATCCCAACTGAGTGCGGCTTTGCCGATCGCTGTTCAATGATTTGATGTTTTGCAAGCCTATCTAATTCACTTTTTAGTGAGTCTTGATCGATACCTAACACTACTCCTAATTTCACCTTTTCACTTAAAATCTCATTCACTAAAATCGAATCTCTCGATTGAAATTGATCTTCCCAGAGTTTAGCGAATATATAGCCCATAGTGTAGGTGTTGGAAAGGTCAGGATAACTTTTAGAATACTTTTTACTCTGTTTAGTAATGAATTGAATTTTAGCGATCGCATTTGACTCGGTATAAGCTTTTAGCATCAGCTTGAGACTTTTCTTCAACTGCTCCTGCGACTCTAAGGAGAAAGCATGAATACACGCTTGCAAGAGTTCATCCTGAGTGAAGGTGATCTGTGCTGACATAAAATCACCAATCACATATCGCCATAACCGTTGATCACCTGTACTAAGATGAAAATGAATTAACCAGTCTGTAACGGTTGTTTCCAGGTAAGGATCTTTCGTCGCAACCAGATTTCCTTCTGGAGTTAATCCTTGAGCATTCAGCCAGCTCAACTCGATCACCCATTGCTCAGTTTTGCGGCGATCGCTGGGAGACAAGGGCAACTCGCCCGCCTGGGGATGAAGCCAGCGCGCCAGGAGCGATCGCAACTTTGCTTTGTCCAGTGGAGAGGTGGGGAACAGGGGCATGGGCAACCCAAATGACACGACAACAAATTTAGTCAGTCTACAGCGATCGCTGCTTTCGTTACAAATGGCAGGCTAAACAGGGTAGGCTTTCATCTTCCTCATCTAAAATTGCCTCCAAGGCTTCGACCAAGGGGCGATCAGGTTTTTGCTGTGCTGCTCGCGCCATCGCTTTGTGATGGTCAGCAATGATTTGATCCTTACGGGCAATCAGTTCTAGCAAGGTTTCGCCCTGCGTCCAAGTGTAGGTTCTGCCGTCTTTGTGTTGACTTTCGTATGCGATCGCCTTAGCAAATAGCTCTGGATGGGTTTCGTGTAGCATCACCCATTCATACTTGCGTTGAAAAAAACAAAAATAGCAACCCGATCGCGATCGCCACTCATAATATTTCGGCAAGCCAATGCCGCTTTCTTCCAACAGCCGCACAATATCCGCTTTTACCAGCCCCCGTTCCTTAAACGGATAATACGGCTTTAATGTTGGGCTTGGTGGAAATGTACCCATCTCGATGCTCATCGGCACGAATCCCGATATAACTGACGGCTTCATCATTTCCAATAAACGCTTCTAACGGCTTGATTTTTAGTTGTTTGGTGCACCACCGCATTTGGGGAGACGGTAGCGCCCCACCGTATACATCTAGCCAATGTTCAAAGCCTCGTTCTGCACTCAAATAGTGAATTTTGATGCCCAACCGAGCCTTAATTCGCTCCAGATATTCGTAGGTTTCTGGCAGTTCTCGATGGGTATCGCAAAAAAAATACTCCATCTGCGGCACTTCTTGATGCAGCAAAATGGCGAGGGCAGTGCTGTCTTTGCCCCCAGACAGCCCCAGAATATGGCGAGTGTGGTTGTTTGTCGAGTTGCTTTTCATATTGGCTATTATGGTTCCAGTCCAGGCGAATGGCAGCCTCAGGATGCTCGGATACTCAAGTTTTTTTGTAAATTCTTCATGAAGAATAACTGACATTGTCAGTATATTTGGCGCTACCGTACAAGTCTTATCGCTCTGCAGGAAATCCTGCGTAAGGCTGAGCAGCTTGTATGCTGGTTTTCAGCGCCATCATCACCTACTCAAAATTCATTCCATGCCTTCTATCGTGGTTAGTTGGTCTGTAACCCATTTGCGAAAAGCTTTGATGGTTTTATTCCGTCCGACCGTTTTACTTTCAGCTAGGTAACGGGTCAGCACCATCGTCAATGGCAACCCTGGGAAATTGGGACTTTCAGCGACAAGTTCATAGCGTTCGCCCTGAAGCACTTTGATTTGCAACGTGCCGCGATCGAATTGCCACAATTCAGGCACCCCTAGTGCTGCATAAATACTGGGATGGGTGCGAGAGGTGACATCAATTTCGATCGCTAAGTCCGGCGGTGGATCGAGCGTTAAATCGAGGCGAGGTTTGCCTCGAATGACAGACTCATGCTGAATATAAAAACACTGGTCTGGCTCTAAACCTTGAGTCTGGGATTTTTTGAACGTTGTAGAACCCAGGCTTCTAAACTCAATGTCCAGTTCTTCCAACAGAGCCTTGATCAAATCCCCAATAATCTCTTTGTCGTCCTCATGTTCTGGCAGCGGCATCATGATCTCCAATGTGCCCTGATCGTAGGCAAGACGTGATCCTCGATGCTCTCCTAGTTCGTCCAGGATGGTTTCAAATTCTTGCCAGGTGACATCCCGCAACAACAGCCGTTGCCCTGGTGGAACCTCTAATCGTCTTAACTCCAAGAGCATGGATCGTTTCTGCCTGAGCGATCTACCGTCTATTATCTGCTCAAATTGAGCGTATGACCGAAGCTGTAATGCATCCGTCGCATTCTAGCGGGCTGATGACTGTTTCGTAGAGCGTTGTTCAAAGTTTTCTGTTGGTTCTCCCAACACTCGTTCGGTTAACAAAGTCAGCAGCGCCTGTTGAAGTTGGGAACTCGGACATTCGGCGAGAAGCTGGTCAATCAAGGGGGCGAGACGTTCCTGCTGTTCTTGATCCATACAAACGATGCTATGAATTTCGCTACCATCAGGACGAGTCACAGTCAATCGTCGCGCTTCAAATCCCCCTTGATTACGAGCTGCTACCCCTTTCTGGAGCGCTTCCCAATTCTTAAAGCGACGGGCTAAATCGCCTAGATTGTGCTCAAAGGTAATAAAGTCCGCATCGCTCCACGATTCGGCAGGCTTATCCGCCACAATCATCAAGAGGGCTTCGAGCCAAGCTTGTTGATCTTTCGTTTCATCTACAGCGGCTCGGACAAATCGGTCAAGCGTCCTTTCAGCGCAACTCCCCAACAAATACTTCGCTCGAAACTGCAAGTCGAGCCGGAGCTGATCGCGCGCGGCTTTGCCGTTACCGCAAGGGTCGCTCCTCAGTCCAAAGGCGTTATACAGCAAGACCTCACATTCATTTAACAACGCTTCGTAGGCATTGTGAATCTCCCGCAGGATTTGCACCAACTGTTCCCGAAATCGTCGCGCCGTGGCAGAATCTGTTGCCGTTTCATCCTTTGCAGCCACACGAATGGCTTCTAACCCACAGGCTTGGGGCAGAGCTGAAAATAGCAGATCATCGGGTTCTTGCGTTTGCAGCAGGGTTTGAATCACTGCCTGAGCCTGAGGACTGATCCGCTTTGATTTCACGGTATAAGTCGGGAGCTTGCGGACAAACTGCACCAACGGTTTCACCACCGATAGAATGGTGCGATTGCGCGTTCCCGGTTGCCCCTTGGCTGGGCTACTCCTGAGAATTGCCTCTAACTCACGGAACACCTGCGATCGCAACCCCACGACAGCAATATGTTTCACCGCAAACCGCACCGGATCTTTCACCAATAACTCGAAATGTTCTGCTCCTAGAACAGGAATAAACGTCCCATCCTTGTAAATGGAGACTTCATCAATAAAATGCAGTAACACTGCGGCGAGGAGTACGGGCACCACTCCCGGTTTCACTCCATACGGCGGACTTGCAAGTTGATGATAAAGCTGATCCAACGTTCTCGGTTGCTCGGTGGCATCTAAGCAAAACTGAGCGATCGCCTCCCACACTGTAGCCACCCCTGCACTCGATGGTGGCGGATAAAAGCCCCACACCCCGGCTTCTTGACGATGAATTTGCGTGGCTTCCAGCACTGAGCCATACATTGCCACTTCGGGACCGTACCCCTCAAACCCTAAACGCGCATGACCACCCCGTTCCAACATCCCTTCAATCAATTCGCGCCGCGCCTTTGCTCCTTGAGAAGTCAGTTCGCGGCGGTTGATCAATTCATTGTCTAGCACCAACCCTTGAGCGTAGGTGCGATCGCAAAGGTCGGATAACGCTGCCTGAAACTCACGGGGGCTGTGAATGGGTTGAAGTTGTCCGGCAATCCAGCAGGAGTTTTGCTCGTCTGCCCAGCGAAAGGCTTGCTGCATCGTGTCATTCAGCAGGCGATCGGCTTCACTCAAACGGTGATTGACTTCTTTCCGCGCTACGACATCTTTATCCAGTTCTGGCGCAGCCTGAATCGTCTGCAACGCCTGGAGATGTTGCGCCCGTAGCCGGAGTTGCTCCAAGTGCGGAGTGGTGATTAAGACGAAGGGTTTACCGGCGGCGGTGTAAGCAGGCACCTCGCTGGGAGCATCTGACTCCAACCAGTAGCCAATTAGCCCATCTGCACCGGGTAACTGACAAGCCACCTCCGCCAAATTCGTCATTGTGTCGAGATACCGCTGTTCAAAGTAGCGCAGGTTTCCCGTTGTGGTGTAATGCCGTTGGGCAACCGCAGGCTTGAGGGGATGGGTTTGGGTGAGGAGGTTAGAGAGTGACGATCGCTGCTGCGATTCAATGTGATGCAGGATTGCTGCTTCCACATCAAAGTCAGACCCCTCCCAGATTCGCAGTTCATCGGCGAGAACCCGATGGGTAATTGTCCCCTGTTGCTTCAGCCGTTCAATCTGTTTGTGCCACTGTTTCAGCGCCGCTTTGTCATGGGGGCGATCGCAGAGTGCCAAAGCTACTAACTCTGGACTCGCTTTGAAGCTGCCCGTGGAGGCGACCAGATTTAAGATGCCAATCGTCTTCAACACCTGCAAAACCGCTTCGTCACGCGTCTGGCTCTCCTGAATCAATCGTTGGATTTCCACCCATCGCTGTAAATTGGTCTGGTTCGCCAAGCCTGCCGCCGACTCGACAAAGTAGTCATAGAGCTGGTGCAGTTTCAAGGTGGGAATTGTGTCCCCTTCTAAGGAATGGGTTTGCAAAAACTGAGTCAACCCAAAGGGTTCGTCACTGGTCAGAAAGGTGAACAGGGAGCGATCGTTTTGGGCATAACGAGTACATAGGAGCGGCAGCACCAGTGCCGTGAGGGGATGGAGCGGGGCAATGGAAGCAAGCACTGGGGCGGGAAGTTCCTGCTCCTGAACGATCGCCTGGAGTGCTCGATGCCAATCCTGCGCGTATTGGTGACAGATGTGAGCAATGGTGTCTGCTTGGGCGATCGCCAGTCCAATCAAACGAGTGGTCTGGCTGGGCGCATCCATCAGTTGCAGATTTTCAAAGCGCCCCTGAATCTTCGTCCACTCATTCTGTTCGATCGTGGTGAGTTGTTCACTATACCCTGCAAACGATTGATGCAGTAATCCCAGCAAATAAACGCGCTGTTTGCCTTTGCGGAGTTCAGCCATTTGCTGCAACAGGTACAAATCTTCAGTCCCCCGATGCTGTGCGGCGTACTCCAGATTTTTGCCCAACTCATCAATCACTAGCAGCACATCCATTTTGGATAGCTGGATCAACTGTTGCAGTTCATCCAACACTTGCTGATTCGTGGCATCACAGCGTCCCACCGATACTTCACTATCCCAATCCAGCCAGAGTTGCAGATAATTCGGCTTGCGTTTCCCTGTCCAATTCTGGTGAATCGCCCCGGTGATAGCACGAATGATCGTCCATCGCAATGGTTCCCGTTGTCCCGCCACCACTGCCCGGAGCAGCCCTGACTCCGGTACGTGGGTCGATAGTGCCTCCAGGATGGGGTTGTCTGCTGGCAACGTGCGTTGGGCAATAATCTTCGCAGATTGGGCAATCTCGCTACTGGCAGGGGCACAGAGCGCTGCGAGAAACAGGGCAAAGGCTGATTTGCCGGTGCCATACGCGCCCGTAATTGTCCAGGCATGGTGCGCTTTGGGATTGGCGATCGCGGTGATGATCCGGTGTAGCGCCTCACCAGAACGGGCAGTCAGGATATAGCCTTCAACGGCATCAGGTTTATCAAAATCTCGTTCTAAGTTGATGGAGCGATGGTAGCGACGATGCAGACTGAAGTAGTGATCAAGGGTCTGCGTCACAGTTCCACCTCTGGTGTGATCTGGTAATACTCGTTCAAGATATCATTTGCCAGCGACTCTGGCTCACCCCGCCAGAAAAATTCCCGTTTCCCCGCTGCATCACTGATACCCAGATTTTTCCCGTCTGCATAAACCTCGATCGCCGCATCCAAGGCGCTCTCCGTCAACCGAAACACGACTCCTGGACTGTCGCGATCGTAAAGCAATTTACCCAGTGGCACCCGCTGTTGCCCCTCTAGCACTCGGTTCGCGTATTGAAGGCAGGCGTAGAGGACGATCGCGGCAGGTAGGGTCGGCTTGTACCCCATGCGAAAGGCGTAGGTTTGGGAATTACTGGTGTCATATATTAACCCTAGTTCGGCAAAGGGACAATCGAGGGAATCTTCCCCGATCGTCTTGGAGCGACTTTGCTGTTGGGTATACATCCGCAGTAAGCAACTGATGTCCTTCTTCAAAGAAGACTCTGCCATGCGTGGGGCGATGCGGTCTCGATAGCGGCTCAACTGCTGAAATAGCTCGTCTGCGGAAAACTCTACGGGACGAAACTCGTTAAAGACAAAACTCCAAGTCGTGGCATAACAGGTATGATTCGGCTCTAACAGTTTCCAATGTAGTAACCATAGCGATGCCGGATCTTCGAGGTAGGGGTCCCAGCCCGTTCCTCCCAAAAGTTGTTTACCAAAGGGAGTCGGACAATCCTCCTCCAACAGCTTGAACGCCTGACACCAGTAGCGCAGCGATCGCACCATATTCTTGCCCACCCCTAACCGCACTGGCGCATCGTCTGCCAGGAAAATATCAGGGTCAGCAGCGGCGCGATCGAACCCCTTTTTCAACCACCCAAATCGGGGATGAAAGGTTTCATGCCGCGCAAAAAACTGACGGTTTTCAGACGACTGTAAGGCAGTAACAGCCACAATACCAACCTCTTCAAGTTTCCCTAATCCAGATTAAAACAAGTGATCTAGTTAGTCACCTGTCAAATCACAAATGTTATCTTTATTTGATCCGTGACTACGGTACTTCAAAATCGAAAGAACGAAGCGATCGTGTTTCAGCACTTATGGAAGTAGCCCCAAGTTCTTCTGCTGATCTGTTTGTTTTAGCTGAGGCTTGCCAGCGAAGTAAAGTTGGCAAACGGTTGCCAGACGCTTTGTATGTTCACATATCCGCTTTGCCCGCTTTAGATCCGCTGTTACAACGCTACGAAAACGAAGCTAGGCAATTGATTTCCTCCTGGGAGGATGTGACCCTGGTCAAGTTCAGCTTAGAGAAGCCGACGATTTCTTACTTACGCTATCCAGACTTTGATTCTGACCCTCATCCTGGGCTGCAATCGAGTACCCAAGTGAACTGGCAAACTGGGGAAACTCAGTGTCGAGAGTACGGTGATGCCACCAATCCGTTCATTCTGCATCGTAAAGAAACCTTTGTCGCGACTGATTATCCCCACTATCAGCAATTTGCTGCCCTGACCCGACAGGAGGAAGCTCTGGGGCTGCTGGATAATCCGAGAGCGATCGGAACGCGCTTAGCTTGGGAGGAACGGTTAGCCCAGTTTAAGGTCGCGTTTCAAGGGCATACCCTAATTCATCGCGCCCCTTCAGGGATGGCTTCGCCCGCGCTCCTCAATACCAACTCTACGCAGGTCAAGATCGATCGCCACAAAGCAGCCATCAGCCGCAACGACTTCTCTAAACCTGTACGTCTAGCATTAGAAGCAGGGCTGCTGAACCAGAACACAACCTTCTTTGACTATGGATGTGGGCAGGGCGGCGATCTGGAACGGGTGGGCAAACTCGGCTACGAGAGTGCTGGCTGGGACCCCTACTACCGTCCAGATTTCCCCTTGGTTCCTGCGGATGTTGTCAACTTGGGATACGTCATCAACGTCATTGAATCTCAGGCAGAGCGGCGTGAGGCTTTGATTAAAGCCTGGGAGCTAACCCGGCAGATGCTAATTGTGGCAGCCCAAGTTCTCATCGCACAGGGGAATAGCCAGATTGCCTACGAAGACGGGGTAATTACCAGTCGTAACACCTTCCAGAAATACTATGACCAGGAAGAACTGAAGCTTTACATTGACCAAGTGCTTGGGGTTGATGCGGTTCCGGCAGGGTTAGGCATCTACTTCGTTTTTCGGGACGAGGCACAAGCCCAGAGTTTTCGGGCATCGCGGTTTCGATCGCGGGTCAGCGTCCCTAAAGTTCAACTGGCAAATAAGCGGTTTGAGGATTACAAGGAACTGCTCACTCCGTTAATGGCGTTCTTTACGGAACGAGGACGATTGCCAACCCTAGAGGAACTGCCTGAGACGGAAGCACTCAGTACCGAATTTGGTAATCTGCGACGAGCATTCCAGATCGTCCTGCAAGCCACAAACCCGCAAGAATGGGATGAAATTAGCGATCGCCGTCGTCAAGACTTATTGGTTTATCTGGCGTTAAGCCATTTTGGTCGTCGTCCCAAGCTACGAGATTTGACACCTGTCGTTCAGAACGACATTAAAAGCCTGTTTGGAGGCTATCAGCAAGCCTGTGCTGCCGCAGACCTGATGCTGATGAGCTTGGGTAATCTGGAGGTCGTCGAGGAACGCTGCAAGAGTAGTGCGATCGGGCAGAAGCGACCCAATTCGTTGTGGGTTCATGTGTCGGCGATCGAGGCACTTGATCCACTGCTCAGGCTTTACGAAGGTTGCGCCTCTCGCACGATCGGTCGCCCCCAGGAAGCCAATGTCGTCAAGTTCCACTTCCGTAAGCCCAAGATTTCCTATCTGTTCTACCCCAATTTTGACACTGATCCTCATCCTGCCTTGCACACCAGTATGGCGATCGACCTACGAGATCTACACGTACATTACCGGGATTATGACTCCAACGACAATCCACCCCTACTGCACCAAAAAGATTCAATGGTGACAGCCGACTATCCGCTATACGAGAAGTTTGCCAAGTTGACTCGGCAGGAGGAAGGATGGGGCTTGCTAGACGATTTGCATCTGATTTACGACACTCGTGGCTGGCAGAAATGCCTGGAGGAGCATTGTGCCGAATTAAAGGGGCATCGTGTGGTGTGGCGGAAAGATGCTGATCCCTATCGGGTGAAATTAGTGCGATCGGTTATCAGGGCAAAACAGGAGAAGCATAAAAAAGAAAAGGCGTAACTGCAAGACTAAGTTTTATGCGACTGAGAAGGGTGCTGTGAGGTGGGGATTTAAGTGCGATCAAGATGCGATCATCATCTCTTACTGGCGGAATGTCCCTTAGCCAATAAAGCTGGTAGAAGTGTTCGAGCAAAAATCATACTTCAAATTGGGCAATTCATAGTGGCGTAGTGCAAGGTTTAGCAGACAACCCATATTGGTATAGCAAAGACAACAGCAGGCAGCAGGAATTTTGTGTCATACCTGAGAACACTAAAAACTACTATGACTCCCGTCTTTCAAGGCTAATTCTCAAATGGCTTTCGATTGCAACGATCTATGGCACGATATTCCGGTTGTAAAAGATTTACAAGATGCTTATCCATCTAACCTTTTTAGAATTAGCCTTGCTGATTTTATGTGTATTTGGCAAGGATTTAAGTCTTTTGATGTAGATCAACAAAGATCACGTATAGAAAAAACTTTTAACTCAAACTACTTCGATGACTATTTGTTAGTGACTGATGAAATTAGCCTTCTTAAACTTAGAGAAGTTAATTTTGATGCTCCTGCAACTAGAGATAGAGATGGTTTTATCTACATCTACACTTACCCAGCTTATGTTGATAAATTGCCCAAAAATTTCTTCCTTTTCTGGGCTAAAACCTACATCGAAATGTCGATGAAAATTGGAAAGACAGAGCGTAATCCCTTCAAAAGAATTGATGAGCAATTTAAGAAAGCAAAAACAGTTGTCCCAGAACTTCCAATACTACTAGTCGCTCTATGGACTAAACAGGTATCTAATTGTGAAAATCAAATCCATGATCTACTTGAGAACAAGAAAATAAATGACAATCAAAGAAAAAGAACCAATGTAGGTGATGAATGGTTTAGAGACATCCTAATTCAAAGTTTACCCACGATCTATGACTGGGTGAAGCACTATAGGAATAGTGAGAATGATGATGAGCTAGAGGATGAAGGTAAGGAATTTCCCATTGAGGCTGCGAAGGTCACTGGTAAGACCAAACGCCGTTCCAAACCCGATATTGAGGACGAAGACCTCGAGCTGCTTCTAGAAGAGGACCAAGAGGACGAAGATGCTCCCGTTCAGGTGAGTTTGTCTTTGGTACGTCCGGATAAACCTAAGTCGATACGCCAAGACACTGTGAAGCTTGTGGCATCGTCTGCACCCAAAGCGAAGAAGACTACCTCCCGCGATCACCGCAAACGGCAGGAGCAAGAAGCTAAAGTTGAGAATCCTGAAGTTATTACCCTCATCGGTAACGTGACGGTGCAAGAACTAGCAGCAAAAATGGCTATTCAAGCGACGGAAATTATTAAAACCCTATTTATGCAGGGTATTGGAATAAACATAACCCAAACGCTCGATGTGGCAACTGCCACAATGGTGGCTGAAGAACTGGGCGTATTGGTCGAAACGGGCACCAAAGAATCGGAAGCCCGGAAAGTGACCGAGATCCTGGCAGCGGAAGACCTGGAGAATCTCCATCGTCGTCCCCCCGTTGTCACCATTATGGGACACGTTGACCACGGTAAAACCTCCCTCCTCGACTCCATTCGCAAAACGAAAGTGGCGCAAGGTGAAGCAGGTGGTATTACCCAACATATCGGGGCTTACCACGTGGATGTAGAACACAACGGCGAAATGCAGCAAGTGGTGTTCCTCGATACGCCTGGTCACGAAGCCTTCACCGCGATGCGGGCACGCGGGGCGCGGGTGACGGATATTGCCATTCTGGTAGTTGCCGCAGATGACGGGGTTCAACCTCAAACCATTGAGGCGATTAGCCACGCCAAAGCGGCTGAAGTGCCAATCGTCGTCGCGATCAACAAGGTGGATAAAGAGGGCGCTCAGCCCGATCGCGTTAAACAAGAGTTGACTGAATTTGGGCTAGTGCCTGAAGAATGGGGTGGTGAAACCATCATGGTGCCTGTTAGTGCGTTAACGGGTGAAAACCTGGATACGCTGCTGGAAATGGTGCTCCTAGTGGCAGAAGTTGAAGACTTGCACGCTAACCCCGATCGCCCTGCGAAGGGCACTGTAATTGAAGCCCATCTCGACAAAGCTAAAGGACCCGTGGCGACCTTACTGGTACAAAACGGCACCTTGCGAGTTGGGGATGTGCTGGTGGCAGGATCAGTCTTCGGCAAAGTGCGGGCAATGGTTGATGATCGCGGTCAACGCGTGAAAGAAGCCAGTCCTTCCTTTGCGGTAAAAGTTTTGGGTCTCACTGATGTTCCTGCTGCTGGGGATGAGTTTGATGTCTTCTTGGATGAGAAAGAAGCCCGTTCTGTAGCATCTGATCGAACAGATGAGCAACGTCAATCCCGTCTATTGGCAGCAATGTCGTCGCGTCGCGTCAGCCTCAATACTCTGTCGGCTCAAGCCCAAGAAGGCGCACTGAAGGAACTCAACCTGGTACTTAAGGCAGACGTTCAAGGGTCTGTGGAAGCAATTCTGGGTTCCCTCAAGCAACTGCCTCAAAACGAAGTGCAGGTGCGGGTGCTCTATGCTGCTCCGGGTGAGATCACCGAGACAGATGTGGATCTTGCCGCCGCGAGTGCAGCAGTCATCATTGGCTTCAACACGACACTGGCTCCCGGAGCGCGACAAGCTGCCGATCGTCTAGGCGTAGATGTGCGGGATTACAACATCATCTACAAGTTGCTGGATGATATTCAGGCAGCGATGGAAGGTCTGCTCGATCCCGAATTGGTTGAGGAACCGCTTGGTCAGGTCGAAGTGCGGGCTGTCTTCCCCGTGGGACGAGGGCAAGTCGCGGGCTGTTATGTGCAGTCAGGCAAGATCATTCGGAACTGCAAGGTGCGCATCCGTCGTGGTGGCAATGTCATTCACGAGGGTAGTCTGGACTCCTTAAAGCGGATGAAGGAAGATGCACGTGAAGTCTATGCCGGCTACGAGTGCGGGATTGGTGTCGATGATTTCATCACTTGGGAACTGGGTGATATTATTGAAGCCTATCGGATAAATTCCAAACGCCGCACATTACTGATATAAAGAGATGGGAATAGGCTTGTTGCCCCCATAGTAATTCAGAAAATCAAACGGCAACTGCTGCTTCAGAATTGCCTCTACGAGGCGATCACTCTCCAAACCCATAGTCCGAAAATCACAGGCAGCACCAAGGCGATCGCATCCCAATTACCCCCGTTGGTTAATCCATTGCTCAATGCCTTTCCTCGTAGGCACGCCTCCACTTGTAAACGTCCAAATATTCTGCCTTTGCTGAGGAGCGTAACTGATGTGGATGGGTCGCGCGGCTTCGCCGATACCGCAAGGGTCGCCCCCATAGTAGTACAGCGAGTCAAACGGTAATTGCTCCTCCAAGATCCATTCCACGAGGCGATCGCTCTCCACCCCCATAATCCGAAAATCACAGGCAGCACCGAGGCGTGAACAATAATACTTGCCGTTCCGGTTCTTCTCATGCGCCATATGCTGATCCCGACTCGGATCAACCCGCCCATTCTTGATGCCTGTCTCTGGATCTTTCTGGCTCAAAAATCGCTTCAAATCCTTTGAGCAGAAGCCGTAGGTCAACTGAAACCGCTCCCTGCCGAAGTGGTCAATCACTGGATCGATGATGTGTTGGCACAACGCCTCCAAAGCTGGAATCGTTTCCTCCAAGTTTTCAGGGTAGGGGTTTATTTGGTCAGCATACTTCTGGTACGTCCGCGTACAAGTGCAAAATTCCTGCAAAGTCAGGTACTTCCCCAACAAGATTTCGTGCATTCAATCGTCAGCCTCCTGAATCGGGAACTCTAACTCTGAACAGAGTTAAAATTCTCACACCCAAAGTATGGCTGTCTCCCTGACAAAATCCAACTTTATGAGCGGGCTGCAATGCCACAAGCAGTTTTGGTTAACCGTGAAGGAACCACACCGAGCCACTCCCTTAAACCTGGCTCAACAACGGATTATCGATCAGGGTGAAGTTGTCGGGCAATATGCGCGTCGGCAGTTTCCCACTGGACACCTAATTGAGGGCTATGGGAGTGGAGCGATTCAAGCGACCCAAGAGGCGACCCTTGCGGTAACGCCGAAGGCGATCGCGGCTGGAACAACTTGCCTATTTGAAGCCGCATTCAACTTCGATGGAGTGTTTATTCGCTGCGACATCCTCCAGCAAACCTCAGCAACCACCTGGGAACTGGTTGAAGTTAAGTCTTCCAGCAAAGTGAAAGACGAGCATTATTGGGATTTAGCCCTGCAACAATACATCCTGACCCAAAGCGGGTTGTCCATCAGTGCAACTAGGCTAATGCACATTAACACCGAAGACTGCTTCTTTCCCCACATGGACAACCTCTTCACTCTTGTAGACATTTCCGCCGAAGTGAATTCCCGCCTACTTGAGATACCCACCAAGCTTGATCAATTCAAATCCGTTCTGACCCACGACTCAGAACCTCCCTTGGCAATTGGAAAACACTGCGATCAGCCCAATCCTTGCCCCTTCAAAGAGGATTGCTGGCAGCACATTCCTGAAGTCTCCATCTTCACCATTCCTCGTCTCGATTGGAAGAAAAAAGATGCGCTCATTGCCCAGGGTATTCTGGCGATCGCCGATTTTCCACCCGGTTATCGCCTCTCCGAAAACCAACAAACCTACGTCGATGCTGTTCTGTCAAATCAACCTGCCATTGATCAAAATGCGATCGCTCGCAGCCTCACTCAGCTTGAGTATCCCATCCATTTCTTCGACTTTGAGGCACAAAACCCAGCCATCCCCAGATTTAACGGGTTAAAGCCCTACGAGCAATTTCCGTTTCAATACAGTTGTCACATTCTTGGGGCAGATGGTTCCATCGAGCATCGTGAGTACCTTCACATCAATCAGTCCGATCCTAGACCCGCTCTGATTGCAGCCCTGACAACGGACATTTCCCCTACAGGCTCCGTCGTGGTCTATCACAAGTCTTTTGAAGCCAGCTTACTGCGGAAACTTGCTAAAGACTTTCCCCAATACGCCCCTCAGCTCGAAGCGATCGCAAACCGACTTTGGGATCTGGAGGACATTTTCAAATACCACTACAAGCATCCTGGCTTTCGTGGCTCCACCTCCATCAAAAATGTTCTGCCAGTCCTTGTGCCCAATCTCAGCTACAAAACCTTGAATGTCCAGCGAGGCGATCAAGCGCAGACCATTTGGGAGGAGATGATTGCTTGTACTGACCCCATTGAGAAGCAACGTTTAGTCGATGACCTAAGAGCTTACTGTCAACTAGACACCTTAGCAATGGTCGAAATTCATCGATCTCTTGTTAATTTTGTTGAAGCTTGATTTGGCAAACAGAACTTTTCTTCCCAAAAATTATGAATTGATGCAGGGCAAAGTTCTGCCTGCCTGAAATAATTTTATGAAAAATTAGAAGTGCCGCGTGACTCAATCTGACCTAATGTGACCTAAAAACACTCAACTTTTTAGCATTGGGGTAAGAATTGGGGTAAATTTTCCAGGTCTGGTAGTTGGGGAACCCTGAAATCAAGTTGTAGAAGGGGTTCCATAAAACGCTGTTTTTCCTTCACACAGAGTAGGGGTCACTGGTTCAAATCCAGTATCGCCCATACAAAATGAAACCCAACGAGACATGGACTACGGGCAGTTTGATCCCCAAAATCTTGACAAGTACAAGATTGGGGTAAGCCCGACTACCGTTGACCCAGTTACCCCAATTACCCCAATGCCTACAGTGCTTAATATCTGGAAGGGGTATTTTGAGAACAAGCGGGGTGAGCTAAGGAAGCGTGTAAGAATAACTTAAGCAACTAAGCAGATTTTCTGGGGCTAATTTGATAGTTCCAATCGCCATGAAACCGCTTTCGCCGCAGGGCAATGGTATTGAACTGTTCATCGGTTACTTTGAGGCCCGTTTTGTATTGGTTTTCATCCAGTTGAGCCTGAACTTTTAACCCTTGCTCGGTCGTGGTACTCCCAATCAGATTGACGATGACTTGCAGACTGGTTAAGGGTCTACCCCGCCAGTTTTGGGTGATATGACAGAACAGTCGATGTTCAATTTTGTTCCATTTACTCGTACCTGGCGGGAAATGACACAGGTGGATGGTTAAGCCCATTTCGTCGGCAAACTCTTGCAGTTTCAACTTCCACAAGCGATTGCGGTAGCCATTGCTGCCGCCACAATCGGCGGTAATCAACAGGTGTTTGCTGCGAGGATAGAGTGATTGTCCCATTCCCAACCACCAGTGGCGAATGGACTCGACCGCGAATTGAGCGGTGTCATGGTCAATCCCAACATTCACCCAACCCTGATTCTGAGTTACATCATAAATGCCGTAGGGAATCGCTTTGCCCAAGGTCTTGTCTGGAAAGTCATGCACGTTGACCTCAATTGGCTCTCCCTTGGGTTCCCACTCTTGACCCCGGTTGGGGAAATTGCCCACCAGTTCCTTTTTCTTGGTGTCAATCGAAATCACCGGACGATGCTGCGCTTGAAACTGCTCCACCGTTGTGGCGATGTACTCAAACTGGGCATTGCGGTCAGGATGGTCTTCTCCTTCACGGGTTTTGCGATTGCTTTGCAGACTGTAGTCCATCGCCTTGAGCAAGGTATAGACGGTCTTAGCACTTACTTGATACCCCTGCTGTTGGAGTTCTTGGGTTAATTTACTCACGCTTTTACACGTCCAGCGTAGGGGTGATTCGGGGTCGCCTCGGGTCATCGGTGCCACGAGGTGATCTAGACTTTCAATCAGGGTCTCATCTTGGTCTTCTACCCGTTTACGTCCTCCACCCGGTTGGCGAATCATCCCAGCCACGACCGTCCCACTCGCCTCTGCCTCTAGCGTTCTTTGCCCGACGGCAATCGTATTGCGGCTCAGTCCAGTTGCCTCTGATACTGCACTCACTCCCCCATAGCCCAAACTTCGGGCTTCAATTGCCGCCCATACCCGGCGCGTTTGCTCATTCAAGTAGGGGGTGAACAATTCATACTTGACGCGGATTTGCTCAACAATTTCTGCTCTGATCATCCGGCTTATGCCAACCCTGCCCCTCCAACCATAGTGGCTCGATTGGAACAAAGCATCGAATCTGGAAAATGCTCAACTTATTTTTACAAGCTGCCTTAGTCGTTAGCTAGCTCCGCATCCAAACCTTGCACTTGTCCCGCCAGGTTGCTGTTCAGCCCGAAAGCACCCAGGAGACTGGGGTTGAGACTGTCGTTCAGAGTTTCTGCAGTGTCCCCAAGCGCTCAGGAGACTGGGGTTGAGGTAGTTGCCAGAGACCGAGTGTGAGATGGAAGGCGCTCAGGAGATTGGGGGTGGAGCGGTACATAAAGGCGATCGTGCGTCACCCAGCTAACAACGCTGTTGCGTCGGATTGTTAGTGCCCAGTCGTGGCATAGCAAAGCAAGCCTGCAACCGCTGAACAGCAACGTTAGCTGGCTCTATCTCGTCTGTGGGACATCCACAGAGCTTACCTGTTTCCCAAAGTCAAGCTAAGTCAATCTCGTTAACAAGTTGTAAAACGCTGTTATACAAAGGTTCTGCCACCCAAAATCCAGCTTCATTAATCAACGCATCTAATAGCGGTTTCACCTCAGCGATCAAGCCTTTATTCTTCGCTTCGACTAGGATTCCCAAGATACCTGTGTAGCGAAGGTTTAGCCTACTAGCAACTAACCGACCTCGGCGTTCATCAATCAAAACTTGATCGGCTTGCATCTCGACTGCTAGAGCGATCGCTTCTGCTTCTCCAATATCAAGTTCATTACTCAATGCTTCGACAAGGGTGCGATCGCTAATAGTACGAGTTTGAATCCAGTCAAAGGTTTGTACTTCAGTCACACCTGCAACAGGAAAATTGGGGTCAGTTAATTCTCGATAAACAGCTTCGGGAATAAAAACCGTTCCGTATAATTGATGAAGAAGATGGAGGTGATTGATTGCAGCAAGGTTGTTGATGGGTGATGTGTCACTGACGATAATCACAATCTACCCATCTCCCGCAGGTTTTGAATGTCCTGCTCAAAATCTTCTACTCCATAATGTACTGGGATACGACGGCTAGCGAGTAGGTGCTGAAAGGCTACACGGTGCATTCCCGCAAAACGACTAGCCTGAGCAAGGGTAAGCTTTTCCCGTTGAAAGAGCATAATAGCAATTTCCTGAAGCATTTCAGCCTCAGACATGCGAGTTGCAGTTAAAATTTCGTCAGGGACAATAACGCTCATGGCTAAATTCCTTGTTACTCCTACTATTTTATGCTTCTAAGGCAGCAAATGTCTCTGTTCTGCCCGATCCAGCTAACACTGCGTTGGTGCGGACGGTACAGAGGTTATCGGCGAGAGTTCGAGGTTATCTGCCGCCGCACAACTTCGACGTTATGCGGCTTTGATTGTAGTTTGGGAAGGTTCTTTAAGATAAATGACGAGGCGATCGCTCAGAGAGGTGCGTTTCAAATATTATGTGATGCATTGTGCGGGTGGAATTTGGACAAGAGGAACTCTGAAGGATTTGCTACTTGCGATGCCCTACGTATTGCATAAATTTATTCCACCTTTCCATGTAATAAGTTGCTTGTTGCAGCATGGTGTGCCCAATGAGTTTTTCCCTGACGGTCTTTTGCCAGACGGAAAAGTTCAATATGATGCTGAGATGAGTGGAGGTTGTTCATGGCAACCGTTTGAGATTACACGAAAGGATTATGAGGAATTGGTTTTAGATTTGCTGACCGATCCAGAGTCGCAATTTGAAGTTTTGGATGCGCCCGCAGAGGTTCAAACCTATGTGCAGTGCGTAGAGTGGAAACTGAATCATCTAAAGTGAAGGTGAATCAATTGCCACTGCAAAGCTATAATTTGATTAGTATTCAGATACTTTCAACGTATGAACTACCGAAATCACATCACGATCGAACCCAATAAACGTGGTGGTAAGCCTTGCGTCCGTGGCTTGCGAATTACTGTTTATGAAGTGCTTGAATACCTGGCTTCCGAGATGACCGAAGCAGAAATCCTCGACGATTTTCCTGATCTGACGCGAGAAGATCTGAAGGCTTGCATTGCTTATGCTGCTGACCGTGAACGGCGATTTATGACCGCTCCATTATCCGCATGAGATTACTTTTTGATGAAAACTTGTCGCCCAAGTTACCGAATCGTTTAAGTGATCTTTTCCCAAACTCACTTCACGTCCGAGATGTAGGAATGAAAGCAACGATCGATCCAATCGTTTGGGATTATGCAAAAGACAATGATTTGATGATTGTCTCGAAAGACGCTGACATGCACGACCTGAGCTTAGTGTTTGGAAATCCACCGAAAGTTATTTGGCTTCGCCTTGGAAACTGTTTGACATCGCAAGTTGAGAACTTGCTGCGTCAGAATTTTGACGCGATTAGATTGTTTTATAAAGATCAGAATTTATCGCTGCTTGCTCTATCATGATGCACTGACGGCTTTGGATATCTTTGTCACGAGTTTTACAAATGGGGAATGCACAATGGCGATCGCCGCATAACAACCCCAATGCACACCGACCGTCGAGAGGTTGTCGGTTGGAAGTTCGAGGTTATCTGCGGCGGGTGATTGGGAACGACTATGAAGCCGTGAGGGGTGTCAAGCGGTTTTGGGTATTTGTGCGTGAGACAGTTCTGTAATTTAGTCGAACGAAGTCAACCATTCCAGTTGCTGGATGAGGGTTAGTCTTTATAGTAGCCTCCTAAAAATGCAACGGATTGAGTTCTAAACGACTATCCGAGGTGTCAATGCAGTTTGTATTTCTAGTTCTAGAGCTACAACTCAAGCATTGTCTCAATTATCTTTTCAAGATTACCTGTCTTATTCGTTAGATCAACATTTCATGTTAGTTCCGAGCTTCAAGATCAAGTAACAAAAACCTATCGACTACATTCTTAGTTAACTTACTAGTTCAATTCATCCCATTGTGAAGCTTGTCTTATTCGTTAGATCAACAATGTTTCATGTTAGTTCCCAGGTTCAAGATCAAGCAGTTGAAAACGGCGTTGTTGCATGAAGGGGTTGCGGATAGGTGACGTGATAGGGTTGAAGTACCA
>ERZ1066121.929-NODE-929-length-24071-cov-8.932253_pt1 | contig 24071 bp, 26 predicted proteins | sample MGYA00382768_ERZ1066121 | MGnify/ENA primary metagenome ERZ1066121 (study PRJEB33369, sample SAMEA5778351) | biofilm metagenome | biome: Industrial cooling water; feature: Water cooling tower basin; material: Biofilm | place: United Arab Emirates | collected...
CCGAATGGCGCACCAAGCTGCGGCGCGAGATGAACGATCTCGACGGCAAGGCGCTGCACCGCGCGGTCGATTCGCTGCTGAATTACGAGACGGTCAAATATTTCGGTGCCGAACACCGCGAGGAAGCGCGCTATTCCCAGGCCGCACGCGCCTATGCCGAAGCCGCGATCAAGTCGGAAAATTCGGTGGGTCTCCTCAACATGGCGCAAGGGGCGATCACCAATGCGCTGGTCGCGGGCGCGATGGCCTATACCGTATGGGGGTGGAGCACCGGCGCGCTGACGGTGGGCGATCTGGTGCTGGTGAACACCTACCTGATCCAGCTGTTCCGCCCATTGGACGTGCTCGGCTGGGTATACCGCACCATCCGCCAGGGCCTGATCGACATGGCCGAGATGTTCCGCCTGATCGACACCGCCATCGAGGTCGAGGACAAGCCCGGCGCGCCCGCGCTGGTCGTGCGCAGGCCCACGGTCGCCTTCGACGACGTGACCTTCGGCTATGACCCGGGCCGCACGATCTTGAACGGCCTCTCCTTCGAGGTGCCTGCCGGCACCACCACCGCCATCGTCGGCCCCTCGGGCGCGGGCAAGAGCACCATCGGCAGGCTGCTGTTCCGATTCTACGATCCGCTCTCTGGCCGGGTGCTGGTGGGGGGCGAGGATATTGCCGAGGTCACGCAGGAATCGGTGCGCGCCGCGATCGGCATCGTTCCGCAGGATTCGGTGCTGTTCAACGAGAGCCTTGCGTACAACATCGCCTATGGTGCGGAAGGTGCAGACCAGGCGCGGATCGAGGCAGCCGCGCGCGATGCCGCGCTCACCCCGCTGATCGAGCGTCTGCCCGACCGCTATGACACCATGGTCGGCGAGCGCGGACTGAAGCTTTCGGGCGGCGAGAAGCAGCGCGTCGCGATCGCCCGCACGCTGGTCAAGAACCCGCCGATCCTGCTGCTCGACGAGGCGACCAGCGCATTGGACACCCGCACCGAACAGGAGATCCTCGCCACCCTCAGGCGGATCGCCGAAGGGCGCACCACCATCGCCATCGCCCACCGCCTGTCGACCATCGCCGACGCGGACAACATCCTCGTCCTCGATCACGGGCGGCTGGTGGAAAGCGGCAACCACACGGCGCTGCTCAAACGCGGCGGGCTTTATGCCGAGATGTGGACCCGGCAGGCGAGCGAGCGGCGCGATGACGCGGTTCCTGCCGAAGCGGCCGAATAGGCCTCGCGCGGATTGCCCTCGATCGGGGCCGGCGTTACCTCTGATGGTCCGGCCCCCGGACGACGGGAGCATATCAGCTGAAAGAGACCTGCCCCCGATGCCTCATGCACGACTGATTACCGCGCTGCTGGTCGGCGCTGCACTCCCGCTTGCCCCCCTCGCCGCACAGGACGCCTCCGCCCCACAGCCCGCAACCGCGCCTGCCGAAGCGGCCGCCGTGGCGATCCCGGCAGCACTGACCGCCGAGGCCATGCCCCCCGTGCCCCTCGCCACCGCCGAGCGCGCCCGGCCCTATCTCGAATCGCGCGGCGCAGGGTTCGCCGGGTGGGACCCGAACAGCCGGGCCGTCCTGATCACGACCCGCTTCGGCAATGTCACCCAGCTCCACCATGTCGCCCAGCCGATGGGCGCGCGCACTCAGCTGAGCTTCGAGGCAGAGCCTGTCTCGGGCAGCTATGCGCCTGTCAAGGGCGACGTCATCCTCGTCAGCAAGGACCGAGGCGGGGACGAATACTTCCAGCTTCACACTCTCAAGGACGGCCGCCTCACTCTGCTGACCGACGGCAGGAGCCGCAACGAGATCAACGTGTGGAGCAATGACGGGACACTGATCGGGTTCAGCTCGACCCGCCGCAACGGCGTCGATTCAGACCTCTACGTCATGGATCCGCGCGATCCCGCCTCGGCGCGGATGGTGCACGAGAGCAAGGGCGGCGGCTGGGCGATCATCGGCTTCGCGCCCGACAACACCGCCGCCTACGTCGCCGACTACAATTCGGTGCAGGACGTCGACCTCTACACCCTCAACCTTGCAACCGGCGCGATGTCCCCCATCGGCGATCCGAAGGCCGAGATCGCTCACGGCGCCGCGCGGATCGGGCCGGACGGCACGCTATGGGTGACGAGCGATCAGGGATCGGACTTCCAGCGCCTCGGCCGCCTCGATCCGCTCACGGGCGCCTTTACCCCGGTCACCGAGGAGGCTTGGGATGTCGACGGCTTCGACATTTCCGACGACGGGCGAACCATCGTCTACGAGGTGAACGAGGCGGGGTCAGACCGCCTGCGCATCCTTGATGTCGCCACCGGCAAGATCACGCGGGTCGATGCCCTGCCCGCCGGCCAGATCGGCAGGCTGCAGATCGCGCCATGGGGCGAGATCGGCTTCTCCTTCTCCAGCGCCAAGAGCGCCGCCGACGTCTGGTCGCTGGACCCTGCTACGCTGGAGCTGACCCGCTGGACACAGAGCGAGACCGGCGGGCTCGATCCGCAGCTCAACGTCGAGCCGCGCATCGTGACGACGAAGAGCTTCGACGGGTTGGCGGTGACGGGACTCCTCTACCTGCCCGATCCGGCGAAGTTTCCGGGCAAGCGTCCCCTTATCGTCAGCGTGCACGGCGGGCCGGAAGGGCAGAGCGTCGCGGGCTTCCTCGGGCGCAACAATTACTACCTCAACGAACTCGGGATCGGCATCTTCTACCCCAATGTGCGCGGGTCGACCGGGTTCGGCAAGACCTTCGTCAGCCTCGACAACGGGCCGTTCCGGCGCGAGGATTCGGTGAAGGACATGGCTGCCCTCATCGACGCGGTGCGCAAGGACGCCCGCGTCGACCCGGCGCGGGTGGGCCTGACCGGCGGCTCCTACGGCGGCTACATGTGCTATGCGGCCGCGGTGCAACTGAAGGCCAAGCTCGCCGCAACCCAGTGCACGGTGGCGATCAGCAATTTCGTCAGCTTCCTCGAGAACACCAATCCCTACCGTCAGGACCTGCGCCGCGTCGAATACGGCGACGAGCGGATCCCCGCCCAGCGCGCCAAGCTGATGGAGATCAGCCCGCTAACCCGTGTCAGCGAGATCACCAAGCCGATGTTCGTCATCACCGGCGCCAACGACCCGCGCGTGCCGAAGTCCGAAGCCGACCAGATGGTCGCCGCGATCCGTGCGGGCGGGGGCGAGGCCTGGCACCTCATCGCTGCCGACGAAGGCCACGGCTTCGCCAAGAAGGCCAATGCCGACTACGCCTTCCTCGCGCAGCTGATGTTCTGGGAGAAGCACCTTTCGGAGGAGTGAGGTCCTGATAGCTCCCTCCCCGCAGGGAGGGGGTTGGGGGTGGGGCCCGATGGCCGTCAGGCCGAAGGACCCCCGCCAACGGCCACGCCCTTGCTCAACACTGCAAGTGTTCGCAAGGCCTCCTTGGCGCGCGCCCATGGCACGAACAGGTGATCGTGGTGGAACCCGGCCACGACATTGCAGGCAATCCCCCGCTCCGCCAGCGCGCCCGCAACCGCTGCGGTGAGACCCACGCCGTCGAGCGCGGAGTGGACCGTCAGGGTGATGCGCGCGAAGTCGCCGCCTGCATCGGGCACGATCGCGGTGGTGCCCTCGTCCTCGCGGATCAGGGCGAAGGCATCTGCCGGGGGTGAGGCCTCTATCAGCACGAAGCCCCAGCGCCTGACGTCCAGCACCGGGGCCATGCCCGACAGCATCGCTCGCAGATCAGATACCGGCAATGCTACCTCCCTCCCTCGAGAGAGAGGGGGTCGGGGCGGTGGGTGTTCGCCGTTTCGGACGCAGAGCCCCATCCCCAACCCTTTTCCCCAGGGAAAGGGGCTTTGTCGGCGCGCCGATGGTCATCAGAGGATATACTTCGACAGGTCGGTGTTCCCCGCGAGCCCCGCCAGCCGCGCCTCGACATAGGCCGCGTCGATCGTGATCGTCTCGCCGACATGATCCTCGGCCTCGAAGCTGATCTCCTCGAGCAGCCGCTCCATCACCGTCTGCAGCCGCCGCGCGCCGATGTTCTCGACGCCCGCATTCACCTGCGCGGCGATGCGGGCGATGGCGTCAACCGCATCCTCCGCGAAATCGAGCGTAACCTGCTCGGTCCCCAACAGCGCCTTGTACTGCGTCACCAGATTGGCGCGGGTCTCGGAAAGGATGCGCACGAAATCGGCCTCGGTCAGCGCGCGCAATTCCACCCGGATCGGCAGGCGGCCCTGCAATTCCGGCAGCATGTCCGAAGGCTTGGCGACATGAAACGCGCCGCTGGCGATGAACAGCACGTGGTCGGTCTTCATCGGACCGTACTTGGTCGCCACCGTCGTGCCCTCGATCAGGGGGAGCAGGTCGCGCTGCACGCCCTCGCGGCTGACACTCCCGCCGCGCACATCCGACACGGCGATCTTGTCGATCTCGTCGAGGAACACGATCCCGTTGGTCTCCGCGTTCTGAAGCGCGGCGCGCGCGACATCGTCCTGGTCGAGCCGCTTGTCTGCCTCCTCGTCGACCAGCCTGTCCCATGCATCGGGCACGCGCAGCTTCTGGCGACGGGTGTTCTTCCGGCCGAGCGCCTTGCCCATCATGTCGGAGAGGTCGATCATCCCGATCTGCCCGCCCATGTTGCCCAAGTCGAAGGGGGCGGCGGGGGTGTCGCGCACCTCGATCTCGACCTCGACATCGTTCATCGCGTTCTGGACGATGCGCTGGCGGAAGCTTTCGCGGGTCGCCTCCGAGGCGTTCTCGCCGACCAGCGCATTGAGGAGCCGCTGCATCGCCGCCTCGCTCGCGGCCTCGCGCACCTTCTCGCGGCGGCGTTCCTTCTCGAGGCGGATCGCCTCTTCCACGAGGTCGCGGGCGATCTGCTCGACGTCGCGGCCGACATAGCCGACCTCGGTGAACTTGGTCGCCTCGACCTTGATGAAGGGGGCCTCGGCAAGCTTCGCCAGACGCCGGCTGATCTCGGTCTTGCCGCAGCCCGTCGGCCCGATCATCAGGATATTCTTGGGCGTGACCTCGTCACGCAGGTCAGCGCCGAGCCTTTGCCTTCTCCAGCGATTCCGCAGCGCGACGGCTACCGCGCGCTTGGCGTCGGCCTGGCCGATGATGTGCTCGTCGAGCGCGGCGACGATCGCCTTGGGAGTGAGATTGTCCATGGGGCTTTCTGTTCTTGTTGCTCGCGCTCATTTGGCAAGGATGGCGACAGGATCAAGAGCGCAAGCTCGCTTGTCGCGGAGGACGCAGCGGTTTAGCCCTCGGGCGATGCAGGAAGGCACGCCATCGTGGCGCAACGCAGCGCGCAGCCGTGCTTTGACCGGCGGGCTGATCGCCTGCGCGCTGGCGGGCGGTGTGCTGCTCCTGTTCGCCTTCCGGGCGAGCGAGCTTCGCGGCGACGAAGTGACCTATGCCACGAACGCCCGCATTCTTGCCAATGCCTTGACCGGACGCGGCGGGGACGGGGCGAGTGCCCTTGCGCAAATCATCGGCACAGGCTGGTTCATGCCGGGGATGGCGATCATCGGTTCGCCCCTCTACGCGATGTGGCCCGCCGCACCCAACGTGATGGCCTACGCATGGATCGGTGCGATCAATGCCGGCCTGCTTGCCCTCGCCATCCGCGCGCTCGTGCCCGTGATCGGGCCGTGCTGGCGCTTGCTGCTGCTTTTCCCCCTGCTGGCACCGCTCTGGCAGGCAGGGGCGCTGTGGTTCCTGCCCGATCTGCCCGCCGGCATGTTGCTGACCATCGCCATGGCGCTGGCATGGCAAATCGGCATGGCCATGCTGACCGGCGAACCACCTGGCTGGCGCAAGCTGCTCGCCTTCGAGGCCTGTCTGATCGCCGCGCTCTATCTTCGCGGGCCGATGCTCGTCGCATCGCTCGGGCTTCATGCCATCCTGCTGGCCGTGGCTCTGGGCATGGCAGGACAACGCTGGCGGCTGAGCGGCCCCATCCTTGCGGGCCTGATCGCGTTCGGGGCGGCGCTATCGCCGTGGAGCATCACCGTCAGCCGCCACTTCGACTATCCCATCGTCACCACCACCAACTTTGCGCTGGTGATTGCCGACGGCTTCGGCGATCCGGACCGCCTGTGCGGCGGGCCATGCGGCGCGGGGGCCGATATCGTTCCAGCATGGGAATATTCGCTGCAGCAGGCCGCCCGGCAGGGCCGGCACCCCTTCGATCTCCAGCGCACCATGATGGCAGCCTCGCTCGAAGGGTTGACCGTACGCGGCTATCTTGCCGAAGTGCGCCGGCATTTCGGCGCGTTCCTGTTTGCGCCGGATGAACGGCTCCGGATCCGGCTCGGGCTGAGCTTCGCCGTGCCGCGCGAGCATCGCGCCACGTTCCTGCACGCGGCGCTAATCGCGACGCTCGTCCTCTACATCCCGTTCCTTGCGGCGCTGCTTGCCGCCAATGTCGTTCCGGTTGTCAGGAACGATGCGCTGGCGCTGCAATCGATCCTGATCAAGGGGATGACAGCCTGCCTGTTCCTGCAGCCCTTTCTGCACAAGTCCAGTGGGCGCTACTGGATCGCGCTGTGCGCGATGGCGGCATGGAGCGCGGCGCTGCTGTGGCGGGCCTGGCAAGGCTGGGCCGCGCCGGTGGCAAAGGACCGCGCCCTGCCGCGCTGGCTTGACGCGATGCAGGTCTTCTACGGTATCGGGTTTGCCGCTACGGGGGCAGCAATCCTGCTGGCGTGAGGAAGGCTCAGACCGTCTCGACCGTCAGGTTGCCGTTGGTGAAGACACAGATGTCGGCCGCCACCGCCATCGCCTTGCGCGCGATGGTTTGCGCGTCAGCCTCGTAATCGGCGAGCGCCCGCGCAGCGGCGAGCGCGAAATTGCCGCCCGATCCGATCGCGGCGATATCGCCGACGGGCTCCAGCACGTCGCCGTTGCCGGTCAGCACAAGCAGTGTGTCCTTGTCGGCGACGATCATCAACGCCTCCAGATTGCGCAGGTACTTGTCCGTGCGCCAGTCCTTGGCAAGCTCGACCGAAGCGCGCATCAGCTGGCCGGAATATTGTTCGAGCTTCTTCTCCAGCCGCTCGAACAGGGTGAAGGCATCCGCCGTCGCGCCTGCAAACCCTGCGATCACGCTGCCATCACCGATGCGGCGGACCTTGCGGGCGTTGGGCTTCATCACGGTGTTGCCCATCGATACCTGCCCGTCACCGGCGATGACGGTGGTGCCGCCGCGGCGGACGCCGATGATGGTTGTGCCATGCCATGGGACAAGGCCATGGGCGTTGGAATCGTTGCTCATGCGGGCAGATATGGCGCGCCCCTTCGCAGGATCAAGCAGGTGACGATCAGGTCACAGGCCATGTCACTGGCCAGGTCACTGGCCGTTCGGCCCGCCGCCCGGTGCCCCGCCAAGCCCGGCGCCGCCGACCTGCCCGATGTTGCCGAACCGATCCTCGAGGAAACCGCGCTCGCGGCCCAGGGTCGGGGTCTTGTTGCCGTTGGGGTCGAGATAGACCACCTGCTCCACCCCGCTGCGCTTCACTTCGGCCACACGCCCGTTGGCGTCGAAGGTGACGGCAAGCACCGAGTGGTTGCGGATGCGCGGGCGGTTGAAGGGACGCTGGCCGGTGACGCTGGAGACGTAGTACCAGGTGGGAGTGCCGAACTGGCTGGTGAAGGTCGGCCGCCCGAGGGTGCCCTCGACCGATTGCTGATTGTCGATCTTCGGCTGAACAAGGCCCGTCAAGGTCGGATCGACGATGTAGCCGCGCGATTCGCGGATCGCCGAACAGCCCGGCAGCGCCAGCACTGCCGCGGCCACGGCCAGCACCGCCGCCGCACGCCGCCCATGCCCGCCTGCACCAAACGCGCCTGCTGTCTTCATCTGCGCCAAACCGTGTCCATCCCGTCTCGATGCTCGCGCACGCTGCGCCTTGTCCCTTGGGCGTCGTGCTTTAAGGGGCTAGTCGCGCGCTTGCAACGCACCATATGGCATTGCGGTGGCGGGTGAGCGTTGAACCGCAGTTGAACGCATCCGTGCCTCGTGCGTTGGCGTAGTGCGATCAGCAGTAAAGGCCCCGATCCGATGTCGTTCCTCTCCCGCCTGCTCGGCACCGCTCCTGACCCGCGCGAAGGCGTGCGCCCCCTGTGGCACCGCGTGATCGAACTTGCCCGCGACAGCGTCTACTACACCGAATGCGGCGTGGCGGACACGGTCGCGGGGCGTTTCGACATGATCTGCGCCGTGCTGAGCGCGGTGATGGTGCGCGTCGAGGCGTCTGATATGCGTGCCGAAAGTGCGCTGCTGGCGGAACTCTTCGTGGAGGACATGGACGGGCAGCTGCGCGAGTTCGGGGTCAATGATGTCGTCGTGGGCAAGCGCATCGGCAAGCTGATGAGCGTGCTCGGCGGGCGGCTCGGCACCTATCGCGGCGCGCTGAATGCGGGCGATCTGGAGCGGCTGACGGCAGCGGTGGCACGCAACGTGACCTTTGCCGAAGGCACCGACGAGGCCGCCGCCGCGCAGGCCGTCGCGGCGAGAATCATGAAGCTGTTCGAGCGTCTGGGCCGCTTCTCCGACGCCGAGATGCTCAAGGCGAGCGCGATCTGGTGAGCGGCCCCCTGCCCCCTTCCGAACTGCCGCGCCTCATCCGCACCCGGCCGCTGCCCGGCGGCGAGGTGGTGATCGAGGCAACCGGGGCCGAGCGTGCGGCGCTGGCGGCGCGGTTCGGGCTCGGCGCGGTCGAGCGCCTCGTGGCGACCATCGCGCTCGAGCAGCGCCCCCGCGCGGTCCGCGCCTCCGGGCGCCTCGAGGCGGCGATCATGCAGCCCTGCGCGATCAGCGGCGAGGACTTCCCCGTCATCATCGACGAGCCGATCGACCTCAGATTTGTCGAGGCAAACCAGCGCCCAGTTGCCGAAGACGAGGAGATCGAACTCGAAGCAGACGACTGCGACGAGATCGAATATGCAGGCGAGATGTTCGATCTCGGCGAGGCGGTGGCGCAGACGCTGGGGCTTGCGATCGATCCCTATGCCGAAGGTCCTGACGCCGATGCCGCGCGGGCCGCGGCCGGGATCGTGCCGGACGACGCGGTGCGCGGGCCGCTGGCCGATCTGCTCGCCGGGCTGAAGAAGCAGAACTGACCTGGCGCGTGTCCCCCGGCATGGCGGCACCGGTCCTTGCGCACCTGCCCGCCAAAGGGGCGGAGGTGGTGCCGGGCTACGTCAACCGGCATGTCGTGCGCGAGCGGGCCGGACCGGATCAAGCACACCGCCAACGTGACCCTGTCCATGACCTTCCAATGCCCGCGCGCAGAGCGCAATGTTCCACGTGAAACATGCCGCAATCGTGCAACGGGTGCGGGACGAGTGGGCGATGACAGCGGGACGACAGGGGGATGCGATCGGGTCGTGGCCCGAGCCTGCCGTTCGCGCCGGATCAGAACGGAATGTCGTCGTCGAGATCGTCGTAACCGGCAGCACCGCCCGAGGGACCACCGCCGAAGCCGCCGCCAGCCGACCCGCCGGAACCACCGCCGCCGTAGCCGCCGCTCGCACCGCCGCCGCCGTAGCCGCCCCCGCCCGACCGGCCGCCACCGCCGCCACCCATGCCGCCGCCACCGCCGCCCGGCGCGCCGTCGAGCATGGTCATCACCGAGTTCGGCCCGCGCAGCACCACTTCGGTGGTGTAGCGATCCTGGCCGTTCTGGTCGGTCCATTTGCGGGTCTGGAGCTGGCCTTCGATATAGACCTTGCTGCCCTTCTTCAGATAGCGTTCGGCCACGCCCGCCAGACCTTCATTGAAGATCGCGACATTGTGCCATTCGGTCTTTTCCTGCCGCTCGCCGCTGTTGCGGTCCTTCCAGCTTTCCGAGGTCGCGATCGAGAAATTGCAGACCTTGCCCCCGTTGGCGAAGGTGCGCACTTCCGGGTCCTTGCCCAGATTGCCGATCAGCATCACCTTGTTGAGCGAACCCGCCATCGAAATACCCTTCCCGTCAACAGCTTGACCCCGGCCGCGCAAGATGCGCTCCGAATCTGCGTCAGGCAATAGGCAAGCATTGCGCGCCGCGCATCAGCGCAAGGCCCTTAATCCACCACTTACCGCGCCGGATAGCGCAGCCGCCCGAGGAAGCGCGTCAGGCTCGGCAGTTCGCGGTCCTTGCCGAGGAACTGCGCCTTGGCCTTCTCGAAGCGCATCACCCCGTCGATACGCCGTTCGAGGAAGGCGTGGGTATCGGCCTTGCCCTCCGAATCGTCGCCCACGAACACCGCCAGCGTCGCCGAGTAGATGCCAGCCAGAATGGCGCGCTTGGTGTAGTGGTTGTAATCGGTCGCGGTATCGCCCGCGAGCCGCCACATGATGTCCGCCGAATGCCAGCCGAGCTTGAGCGCGCGCCGGGCGTTCTGCGGCTGGGCCATCACCGCAAGCGCGCGGCGCACCGCCTCGTCGATATGCGCCACCGCCTCCAGCCGGAAGGCGACCAGCGTGCGGATGCGCTCGCGAATCTTGAGCGTCGCCAGGCGTTCGGCCGGCCATTCCTCGGCCATCGCCTGATCGACGGATGCGATCCATGCCTCGATCATGTCCATCGGCCTTGCGCCCGGAAAGGCGAGCCGGGCGATATCGACATCGCACCCCGCCATTTCGGCGGCGGCGACCAGCGCGGTCTCGTTCCAGCCATCGAAAATGGCGGAAGCAGCGATGTCGGGGGCGAGCGCGATGCGCAGTTCGTCCAGCGTCATGTCGCCAAAGTCGGTCGGTGTGTCGGTCATGTCAGAAGGAAGGCCCGTAGTTCTTCTTGGTTCCCGCCGTCTCGGCACGCTTCTTGTCGGCGGCCTCGAACTCCTGGCGCAGCATCCCGTTGCCGTTCTGCAATTCCATGTAGTTGCGCGCCGAGCGGCCTGAATTGTCGTTGCGGTCAGGGTCCGCGCCCTGCGCCAGCAGCAGCCGGACAAGTGCGGTGTTGCGGGCATGAACGGCTGCGATCAGCGGGGTTTCGCCCGTCTGGTCGGCGATATTGACGTTGGCCCCGCCCTTGATGAGCGCCTCGGCCCCCTCGATGAAGCCGAGCGCCGTCGCCAGCTGGAGCGGGGTGACGCCCTTCCGGTTGCGGATGTTGGGATCGGCCCCGCGCTGGAGCAGGAAGCGGGTCCACACCGCGTCGCTGCGGGCAATGACGATGTGCAGCCCGGTGTCGCCCGAGGTGATGTCGCGGGTGTTGACGATCTGCGTGCCCGGCTTGTTGAGCATGTCGGTCGCCTTGTCGCCCTCGCGGTCCTTGACCGCTTCGAGGAACTGGTAGCCCTCCGACTGGAACTGCGCGGCGGCCGGTGCCGAAAGGACAATCGCGCTGGCAATTGCGCCGACGGCCCCTAACTTGCGCAAAACATCCAAGCCCACGGTTTGATCCTTTCCCATTACCTGCCACATATCGGGTGTGGCGAGGCGCTCAGGTCCGCCACAGGGCAAGCCGCAGCGCCTTTGACGAGCGACCAGTTAGCAGAGCATGAACCGCATCAACAAGCCTTCCGCCACTCTCGCCCTCGCAATCGCGGCTGCGCTTTCGCTGGCAGGATGCAGCGCATCCTCCGCCCCGGCCGAGGAACCGCCGCTGGCGGGCGCGGCGATCGGCGGGGACTTCGCCCTGACGAACAGCAAGGGCGAGACCGTTCGCTGGGGGGATTTTGCCGGCAAGTACCGGATCGTCTATTTCGGCTATGCCTTCTGCCCCGATGTCTGCCCCACCGACATGCAGCGCGTGGCGCAGGGGCTGAAGGAGCTGGCCGCCAAGGACCCGGCCAAGGCTGCGCGCATCGCCGCCATGTTCATCACCGTCGATCCCGAACGCGACACGCAGGAAGTCGTGGGCGAATTCGCCGCCGCCTTCTCGCCCGACATCGTCGGCCTCACCGGCACGCCCGATCAGATCGCGGCCGCCGCCAGGGCCTTCAAGGTGTTCTACCAGAAGGGCGAGGCGCAGCCGGGCGGAGGATACCTCGTCGATCATTCCAACGTCACCTACCTGTTCGGCCCCGAAGGCGAGCCGATCGCCACCCTGCCCACCGACAAGGGGGCCAAGGCGGTCGCGGCGGAACTGGATCGATGGGTGAGCTGAGGGACCGCTTCTGGGAGCTGCCGCTGGGCGAGCTCTCCCGCGCGGAATGGGAGGCGCTGTGCGACGGCTGCGGGCGCTGCTGCCTGCACAAGCTGGAAGACGAGGACACCGGCGAGGTGGTCGACACCAACATCGCCTGCCGCCTGCTCGACACGCGGACGGCGCAATGTTCGGACTATCGCAACCGCAAGGCCTTCGTGCCCGATTGCCTGCGCCTGACCTTGCGGATCGTCGAGCAGGTGAGCTGGCTCCCTTCCACCTGCGCCTACCGCCTGCGCGCCGATGGCCGCCCCCTGCCGGGGTGGCATTACCTGCTGTCCGGGGACCGGGATGCGGTGCGCCGGGCCGGGGTCTCGGTGATCGGGCGGGTGGTGAGCGAGACCGATGCCGGGCCGATGGAGCACCACATCACCCAGTGGCCCGCGCCCCGGCGCGACTGGGACCGGGAGGAGGAAAGCGCATGATCGACTGGCTGCGCGGCGCCTCGGCCCGGCACGCACTCGATCCCGAGATCGACCTCGGCGGCACGCGGGTGCCGATCGTTCTGAAGCGCCTGAGGAATGCGCGGCGGCTGACGCTGCGGCTGGCGCCCGACGGCAGCGAGGTGCGCATCACCCTTCCCGCCTGGGCCGAGGGGCGCGAGGCGATCGCCTTTGCCCATGCGCGCAGGCCCTGGCTTGCCGAACAGCACGCCAAGCTCCCCCGCCGCGCCGCGCCCGCGCCGGGCGGCGAGGTGCGCTATCGCGGGCGCTCGCTGAGGCTGGCATGGGAACCGCGCGCGCCGCGGCGTCCGGTGCTGACGGGCGACGTCTTGCGCCTCGGCGGCCCCGAGGCCGGGATCGAGAGCCGGGTGAAACGCTGGCTCGAAGCCGAGGCCCTGACGCTCGCCGAGGGGGACATGCGCGAATACTGCACCGCCGCGGGGCTCGATCCGGTGCCGCTCGGATTGACCCGGGCGCAGCGGCGCTGGGGCTCGTGCTCGGACCGCAGCCGCATCCGCATCAACTGGCGGCTGGTGCAGGCCCCCGACTTCGTGCGGCGTTCGGTGGTCGCGCACGAGGTCGCGCACCTCGTCCATTTCGACCACTCCCCCGCCTTCCACGCCCTGCTGGGACGCCTCTACGAGGGCGACATCACGCTCGCCGACCGCTGGCTGAAGGATTACGGCCGCGGGCTCTACGCGAGCTTCGGGTAAGGCGGGCTGCAACACAGAAGGGGGCGCGCGCGGGGGCTTTGCCATCCGCCCCCTGCCCCCTATATTGCCGGGATGCGCATCATCCCCTCCCGTTTCAACCCGGCCAATGGCTTTGCCGATTTCTGGAACGAGATCCGCCGCCCCAACCCCTATCGCTGGCCGATCCTGTTCCTCTCGATCCTGCCGGTTGCGGGGATGCTGTGGTGGGGCGTGAACAGCACCGTCTATGGCGAGCCCGAGCGGCCGCGCATCACCTACATCACCACGCTCGATGCCGCCCGCAGCGATGCCGAGATCATGGCCGAGAACCGCGCCAATCAGGAAATCAAGGACCTGCGCGAGGCCGAGGAGGCGCGCATCGCGCAAAGGAAGCGCGAAATGTACAAGGCGCTCGGCCGGGCTGCGGGAATGGATGTCGAGGAGATCGAGCGCAAGGCCGAGGCCGAGCGCGCCGCCGAGGCTGCCGCCGCCGCTGCCCGCCGCCGCGAGGCTTCCTCGGCACCCGCTCCTGCCCCGGCCCCGACCAGCGAAAGCGCCCGGCAATAGCCGCCAGCCTCCCCCCGACCGATCACGACTGGATGGCCGCCGCAGCGCGCCTCGCCGCGCGGGCGCGCCCGCTTGCCCGGCCCAATCCGGGCGTCGCGGCGCTGGTGGTCGAGGATGGCCGCCTCGTCGCCCGCGGCTGGACGCAGGCGGGCGGGCGTCCCCATGCCGAGGCGATGGCGCTCGCCGGGCTTTCTCCCGCGCAGCTTGCCGGAGCGACGCTCTACGTCACGCTCGAACCCTGCGCCCATGTCTCACGGCGCGGGCCTGCCTGCACCGATCTTGTTCTGGCCGCGCGTCCGGCACGTGTGGTGATCGGCCAGCGCGACCCCGATCCGCGCACCGCCGGGCAGGGCATGGCGCGCCTATCGGCGGCGGGGATCGCGGTCACGCTGCTCGAAGACCCCGCCTCAGCTGCCAGCCTTGCCGGTTTCCTCACCCGCGCGGCGCTCGGCCGGCCGTGGGTGACGCTGAAGCTGGCGATCTCATTGGACGGCTGCATCGCGCTCGCCGACGGCACCAGCCGGTGGATCACCGGCGAGGCGGCGCGCGCCCATGTCCATGCGCAGCGCGCGCGGCATGACGCGATCCTTGTGGGCGGCGGCACGTGGCGGGCAGACGCGCCGCGGCTCGACGTGCGCCTGCCGGGGCTCGCGGCGCGCTCGCCAAGCCGCGTGGTGCTGACCCGCGGCCCCGCGCCCGACAGCACCACCGCCCTTGCCGCGCCCCAGGCGATCGCGGGCCTTGCGGGCGTGCAGTATCTCTATGTCGAGGGCGGGGCCGCCACCGCCGCCGCTTTCCTCGCCGCCGACCTGGTCGACGAGCTCCACCTCTACACCGCCCCGATCCTGATCGGTGACGGCAAGCGGGCGCTCGGCCCGCTGGGCCATGCGAACCTGGATGCGGCCCATGGCCGCTGGCACCTTCACGAACGCCGCCAGCTTGGCAGCGACAGCTTCGCCGCCTATTGGCGCACCCGGACAACCTGAAAAAAGAGCACCTGCCCATGTTCACCGGCATCGTCACCGCCATCGGCACCATCGCCGCCGCCGAGCAGCGCGGCGACCTCAGGCTGCGCATCACCGCCCCGCTCGATCCCGCCCGGATCGACATCGGCGCGTCTATCGCGTGCTCGGGCGTGTGCCTCACCGTGGTCGAGCGCGGCGGCACGGCGGGCGATGCCTGGTTCGACGTCGACCTCTCGGGCGAGACCGTCAGCCGCACGGTGCCGGGGATGTGGAAAGCGGGCGCGCGGCTCAATATCGAGCCCTCCTTGCGCCTCGGCGACGAACTCGGCGGCCACATCGTCACCGGCCACGTCGATTCGGTCGGCGAGGTGGTGAAGGTGGCGCAGTCCGGCGACAGCTGGCAGGTCGCGATCCGCGCCCGCGCCGAGATGGCGCCCTTCATCGCCGAAAAGGGCTCGATCACCGTCAACGGCGTGTCGCTGACCGTCAACGACGTGCGCGACCGCGAGGATCGCACCTGCGACTTCCTGCTCAACATCATCCCCCACACCGCCGCCGTCACGACGCTGGGCGCGCTCAGGGAGGGCAACCGGGTCAACCTCGAGATCGACGTGCTGGCGCGCTACCTCAAGCGCATGCAGAGCCTAGCGGCAGCGCGCTGAGGTGCGGGGAGCAGGAATTCTGGCGGGGCTGGCGCTGCTGGCCGGCTGCCAGGGCGCACCGGCGTCCGATGACCCAGCCGCCGCCCGGCAAGGCGCATCTTCCGTGACCGGCGCCGCGTCCGCCAACCCGGTCGTCCACTTCGAGATCCCGGTCGCCGACATGGACCGCGCCGTTGCCTTTTACGAGACGGTGTTCGCGGTGACGCTCGAGCGGCGGCAGGTCGACGGCTACGACATGGCCTTCTTCCCGCGCGCCGACGGCGGCCCGGGCGCGAGCGGCGCGCTGGCCCGGGGGGACGTCTACCGCCCGACCCGCAACGGGGCGATCCTCTACTTCGACGTGGCCGATATCGACGCGGTGATCGCCCGCGCGGGTGCGCGCGGGGGCATGGTGCTCTACCCGAAGAAGGACATCGGAGAGGCAGGCTTCGTCGCCGAAATCGCCGACAGCGAAGGCAATCGCATCGCCCTGTCGCAGGCCCCCGCCCAGAGCACTTTCTAGCGCCGCACGTTGGCCAACGCGGTCAGCGGTGCGTCACGATCGTCGGCGCGGGCGATCACGCTGAGGCTGCCGTCGGTTTCCAGCACCACTGCCGCGACATCCTCAAGCCGCCCCACCCCGGCCGCGCGCACCACGCCGGCAATCTCGTCCTCGGTGATCCGCTCGTCCCGCATCGCCTCGTGCCGGTAGGCCCCGTCCTCGAACACGAGGCGTGGCTGGCTGCGTATCAGCTTGCGAAATGGCCGCGATGCAATCGACAAGCGCGAGACCGCCCATTGCAGCAGCGCGAGCATGGCGAAGGCGAGAACGCCCTCGGCAAAGGCCACATCGGCGCTCAGCAGCACCGTGGCAAGCGTCGAGCCGAGCGCCACCGTGACCACGAAATCGAAGGCATTGAGCTTGGCAAGCGCGCGCTTGCCGGCAAGCCGCAGCGTGAGGATCACCGCCGCATAGGCGCAAAGCGCGACGATCACGACACGCAGAAGGCCGAAGGCACCATCGAAGAACACGCCGCCTTTGCACGCGAGCCTGCGGAAATGTTCCCGGCCGCAAGGCGCGGCCCGGCCGGCAGGGACGCGTGCGGGGCGGGCCGAGCGCGCAGGCGCTCAGGCGGCGAGCGGGCCTGCGGCGAATTGCACGCGGGTGACGGCGTAGATGAGGTGCGGGATCACGGTGCCGTCCGCCATGACGCGCTCCTCGCGCCGGTCGGTGAGCCGGGCGCCGATTTTCTCGAGAGCGCGGCGCGAGCGGATGTTGGTCTCGCCGACGAGGAAGCGGACCTCGGCAACGCTGGCGAGCGCGTGGGAGAGCATCAGCCGCTTCATTGCATGGTTCCAGCGCCCGCCCCAGTGCGAGCGCGCGAGGAAGGTCCAGCCGATCTCGACCGAGCCGCCGCCAGCTTCCTCCAGCCCCTCGAAACGCGACGAGCCGATCACAGCGCCGTTCAGCACGTCGATTGCCACAAGTGCGCCCCGATTGGCGAGGGCGTCATCGAAGAAGGCCCGGAACACCGGCTCCTGCCAGCGATCATGCGCCGGGTGCTGCTCCCAGATCAGGGGATCGGAGGCGACCGCGAACAGCGCGTCCCAATCGGTCTCGTGCAGCGGGCGCAGGCGGACATGCTCGTCCTCCAGCACGGGCTGGCGGTCGAGCATCGCCGCGCTCTCAGACCGCGACCGCCGCGAGCGCGGCGATGAACTTCGGCAGGTTCGCCTCGGTCAGCCCCGCGATGTTGATGCGGCCCGAGGCGGCCATGTAGATGCCGTGCTCCTCGCGCAGCTGCGCGACCTCCTCCTTGGTGATCGGCAGCATCGAGAACAGCCCGTTCTGGTGGCCGAGCGGGGTCAGGTCGACCCGTCCCGCCGTGCCTGCCGCCGCCAGCGCATCGCGCACCTTGCGCATCCGCGCGCGCATGGTGTCGAGCTCGGCCAGCCATTGCGCCGTCATGTCGGGATCGCGCAGGATGATGCGCACCGCCGCGCCGCCGTGATCGGGCGGCATCGACCAGCCCGCACGCGCCAGCGCATTGGCGTTGGAGAAGGCCGTGTCGAGCGCGCCGGGCTCCTTCGCCATGACGTAGAACGCGCCCACACGGTCACGGTACTGGCCGAAGTTCTTGTCGCAGGAATAGGCGATGAAGGCTTCCGGCACCTTCGCCAGCAGGCCGCGCATGCCCGCCGCATCCGCCTCCATCCCGTGCCCGAGGCCCTGATAGGCGGCATCGATGATCGGGAAGGTGCCGCTGGCCGCGAAAGCCTCGGCGATCTCTTCCCACTGCTCGGCGGTGTAGTCGATACCGGTCGGGTTGTGGCAGCAGGCGTGAAGCAGCACCGCGTCATCCGCGCCGGTGCTGTTGATGGCGGCGAGCACGGCACCAAGGTTCGCCGTCCCGTCCGCCTCGGCATGGTCGAAGGGCACGACCTCGAGACCGAGATCGGCGAGGATCTGCGCGTGGTTGGGCCAGGACGGCACGCCCAGGTGAACGCGCTTCACGCCCGCCTTCTGCGCCAGCGCGCAGGCAAGCCGAACCGCGCCGGTCCCGCCCGGGGTCTGCATCCCCTGGATGCGCCCGCCCATCGTCGCGTTGCCGCCGAAGATATAGGGCATCAGCGCGTTGACGAAGCCCATGTCGCCCTCCGGCCCGAGGTAGGACTTGCTGTCCTGCGTGTCGATCAGCACCTGCTCGGCCGCCTTGATCGCGGCAAAGACGGGCGTGTCGCCCGCGTCGGTGCGATAGACGCCGACGCCGAGGTCGATCTTGTCCTCGCGCGGGTCGGCGGCATGAAGGCGGATGAGGGCGAGCAGCGCGTCGGGCGCCTGGGGGCTGAGTCGGTCTAGCATCATGGGCACGCGCATTACGCGCCCTTTGCGCCGCCGCAACCGGGATTTCTCAGGGTGCCCTCAGAAAGGCACCCACCGCTGCTTTTTGGAGAATTTCATGTAGCCCGCATTGACCCCGAGCCTGAGCCCCGCACCGACCCGGATCGGGATGAGCACCACGTCCCCGCGCCGCAGGTAGCTGGCGTGCAGCCCGCCGACGAGATAGGCCTGCCCCTCGCCCGCCGGGAAGCGTTTGAAGAGGTCCTCGGTGTCGAAGAGGTTGTAGACCAGCACGAAGGTGTTGGCGGCATTGGCCCCGGCATCGAAGCCGACCGAGGGTCCGGTCCAGTAGACCGGCTGGGTCCCCTCGACCTTGTGGTGGAGCGTCCCCGAGCCATAGCGCGCGCCGACGATGAATGCGCCCCCGGCCTCGCGTCCGACGATATAGCCGTTGGGTTCGCCCTGCTTCCTGAGCAGGTCCTCGATCAGCTTGGCGAGCCCCTCGGCGCCCTTGCCGAACACGCCTTCGGCAGCGCCGATCAGGTCGTCCTCGCCATAGGTCTGGCCGGCATTCTGCGCAGCGGCGGTGACGGGGGCGACGCCGCCCTCGGCCGTCTGTGCCGCGTTCCCCGTGGCAGGCGCCGGTGCGGCGTAATCCTCGAAAGTCTGGTCGAAGGCCGGATCGACGGGCGTGGGTGTGGGTGTGGGCGTGGGCGTGGGCGCAGAGGCAGGCGGGGCCTGCGGACTGGCCAGATCGGCATCGATCCCGCCGCCCGCGTTCTGCTGTCCGTAGGCCGCATCGGGATCGAAGGTCTCCAGCTCCTGCGCCGCAGCAGGTGCCACGGCCAGGCAAAGCGCCGCCAGCGCGCCCAACGCCATACCTTCTGCACGGCCGCGCATCTCTGCAAGGCGGGCGATCATCATGCTCATACTGCGGCCTTTCGCATGGTCCTGTCAGCCCCGGTTTTTCTGTGCCAGGAACGAGAATCGCTTCCCCGGGCAATGGCAACAGCCCGTCGCCGGGGCGAATCCGAATTGCGACGAACCGTTGGCCCCGGCTATCCGCGCCCGCCTGAACGCGCCCAGAACCACCATATGCCTGCAGCCCTGCGGCAGGACGGCGGTTTTTTGTCCAACCCACCTTGCCGCTGACACAAGTGCCGACTATAGCGCCGTCCCTGCAGCCCAAACTGAGGCCCGGAGACGTGGGTGAGTGGCTGAAACCAGTTCCCTGCTAAGGAACCGTACTCTATCAGGGTACCGAGGGTTCGAATCCCTCCGTCTCCGCCACCGGCCCTTCAAAGCCGGTCCAAACCCAGTCAAAGACCTGGCAAGCCCTTTACAATACAGGGTTTTGGCGTCCAATCCGTTCCAGCCCAATCCTGCCCTGGCCAGATGCAAGTCGGGGTAGAAGTTCGGGACGTCGCCTTGGGCACCTTCAACCGGACGCACGAGCGATCCGGGGAAGTTGCTGGGCTGCGGTAAGTTGCGACGCCTCGCAAGGTGGCGAGCGATGGGGTGAGCGTGCGGCCCGCTTCCTAGGCGCAAAGCCTTGGAGCCGTTATTCCGCAATCGGCCCAGAACTTGCCGCTCGATATCACATGAGAAATGGTCGCTTTTCGCTGGAAGCTGACAGGCAGGATCGGGTATCGACCATGCATTGGGTCGCAACAGCGCGCAAGGCTGAAGTCGAGGTTCGACTAGCCTCCTTGCCTTGTTCAAGCAACGGGAGACGGCCGATTGATGCAGCCGTCTCCTATGCAACGACCGCCGACCGCACGGGGCGGCCGGCGGGTTTGTGGTTGGTTGGATCAGTGAGGCTCTCTTCCGGTCGCAGGCACAGGCGCTGCCTCGCGCGCATCTGCCGACCCGCCCGCTCCGCCTCGCGCTTCGCCAGCGACCAGTGCGTTGCCCGAGGCACTGAACATACCAGCGGGAAGCGTGCGGATGATTTTGCCCTGCTTGACGACGACCTGCTCGACTTCGCCCCGTCCGTTGGCAACCACTTGGCGAACCTTACCGAGCGAAGCGCCGTCAGGCGTCATTACCGGCATGCCGCGCGAGACTTCAAACGCGCCCTGACCGGCTGCGGCAGCACTTCCGGCGACCGCAAACAGCGGACCGGCGAGCGAGGCGCTGCCACCGCCCGAGGCTGAGCCGCTGCCATTGCCGCTCGCACCGCCGCTTCCGGGGAGTGCGGAAAGCGACGGTACGCCGGGCACCGGTGCATTCTGCGCCGCGCCGCGGGCCGTCCCGACAATGGTGTCTGCGACATCGCCGGCGTAGTTACGCGCCTGCCCCGCGATCGGAACGACCGCGCCGGTCACCGCATCGGTGCCGATCAGCTGCGCATTGGCGCTGCCCTGGCCACCGGCCGAGCCGCTCCCGCTCGCCTGCGTGGTGGCGCCCATCGGGGGCACGACCAGATCGGCGAGGCTGGCGGTCGTTCCGGTCAGCGAACCTTCGGCGCTGCGTTCGGCCTGAACGCTGCCCTTGCGCGCGTCGACCGACTGGCTGCCGCGGGTGGAACCGCGACCGCTGACAGTGCTGTCAACCGTGCCGCGGACGGTGGTGGTGGTGCGTTCGACGGTGCCGCCGAGCGTGCCGCCAAGGCCACCGCCAAGGCCACCGCCAAGGCCGCCCCCACCCAGCAGCTGCGCCTGTGCAGCAGCGGGGATCATCGCGATGACGCTCGCGGCGAGGATAAGCTTCTTCATGTCCGTCTCCTTCCTGGTGTCCAGCGGGCCTTCTCTTGCCCGCTCGAAAGGAAAACGGATGGGGTTTCGCGCTTAATGCATCGCAGGCGGGAAAAGTTACTTTCGCTGGGCGCAATTCCCGCACAGCAGGCCGCGGCCATAGGTTCTGTCCTCGCCCTTGGGGCCGAGATCGCGCGCCTCGGCATCTACGCGCGCGCGCCAAGCGCCCCCGCTGCCCAGCGCTGCGGCCACCCGCGAAGCGGCAAGCGGTGCGGCGAAACTCGTGCCACGCCAGGCCTTGATCTTGCCATTGGCGTCTTGCGCAAAAACCCCGGCGCCGGGCGCGGCAAAATCGAGATGAAGCGCGCGCCCCGCCTCGATCAGCGCACGTCCCTTGCGATCCACCCCCGTGATGGCGAGCACACCTTCATAGGAGGCGGGATAGGCCGGCGGGGCGGCCGGGCCATCATTCCCCACTGCGGCGACCACCACCACGCCCCTGCCTTGTGCAGCCGTGATCGCGCGCTCCAACAGCGCGCTGCGCGGCCCGACAATACTAACCGTCACCACCTTGCAGCCGCTGGCCGTCAACCACCCGAGCGCCTTGGCGATGGCCGAGGCATTGCCGCCCGCAGGATCGGTGCCATAAACGTCGGCGACCCAAAGCCGCGTGCCCCCCTGCGACTGGAGCAGGCTGGCGACTGCGCTGCCGTGATCAGAGGCGCGCGGTGCTCCGGCGGCGAAGCCCTTTTGCCCCGATGTGGGCACGGCCTTGCCAACACCGCCATCAATCACCCCAACTTTCACGTCAGACTCGGCTGGCGTTGCAGAGGATGCCTTTGCAATAGGCAGAAGCGATTGACGCGCTTGCTGGCCGCCCGCTTCCAGATGAAGCTTATCGGCTTCGACCTGAGCATCAGGGACGAGCTCTGCGGCGCGCTTCTGCCCTTCGGCCAGCGTCATTCCGGCCGGAACTGCGAGGCGCGAATAAGCAATGTCGAGGCCTTCGATCTGCTCGTGTGCCAGCAAGCGAAAGCCGGCCTGCTCCAGCGCCGCGAACTCCGGTTCGGCAAGGCCCGTCGCCAGCAACTCACCGCGCCGCGCGAGGTTGCCTGTCGCGTCACGCTCGATGGCCTGCGGGTTGGCGCGAAGCAGCGTCTCGAGCGTGCGTTCGCGAAGTCGCAGCAGGCGCCGGGCTTCACGCTCGGTGAGCGCCGTGGCCTCCCCAACCGTCTGGTCGAGTTGCCCGGTGACCTCGCCAAGCACCCCGCCGACAGGCGGGACGCGAACCGGAACGCCGGGCACCTGAAGCTGCGCCGACAGCGGGCCCGCGAGCGTCGCCGCGAGCATCGACAGAGCCAGAAGTTTCGTCCCTCCGCGCATGATTGTCTCTTTCCACTATTTGGCATTAAGCATGGATGAAACGGACAAGCCCATCCGTTTCATCCGCAGAGAGGCAAGGAACGCTGCCCAAGAGCTTCGAAAATCAGGTGCTCGATCTGCTGCCGCGGCTGCGGCGGTTCGCGATCGGGCTTGCAGGGTCGCGGGCCGACGGCGACGACCTGTGTCAGATGACCATCGAGCGCGCTCTTGCCCGCCGGGACCAATGGCAGGAAGGATCACGGCTCGACAGCTGGATGTATCGGATCATGCGCAACATCTTCATTGACGAATCCCGGGCCACGGCGCGCCGCCGTGAGACCTTCGTGGATCCGGACGCCGGGCTCGCGGTTGGCGGTGACGGCAGCCAGGAAGCGGCGGTCGAGCTGTCGCTGGTTGACCGTGCAATGGCCCGCCTGCCCGAAGAACAGCGCGAAGCCGTGCTGTTGGTGATGGTCGAGGGCTGGTCCTACAAGGAAGCGGCCGAAATCGTCGGCTGCCCGGTGGGCACGCTCAATTCGCGGCTCGTGCGCGGGCGCGATGCACTGATGGCGATGCTGGAGGATGCGCAATGAGCGTAACCGAGGATATGCTGGCGGCCTATGCCGATGGCGAGCTGGGCTCGGCAGAGCAGGCCAAGGTCGAGGCGGCGATCGCTGCGAACCCGGCGCTCGCCCGCAAGGTCCAGGCGCACCGCGCGCTGAGGGCCTCGCTGTCAGCGCATTACGCGCCGATTGCCGAAGAGGCAGTGCCGCCCGGCCTCGCTGCGCTGCTCGTCAAGCCGACGCAAAGCGGCGGGGCCAACGATGCGGAGGTGGTAAGCTTGGCTGCCGCCCGACAGAAGCGCGGCCTTGCACCGGCTGTTCGGCGCTGGGCGCCCATCGCCGGTCCGGCCCTGGCGGCCTCGCTGGTGCTGGCGATTGTGCAGCCATGGCAGGCGAGCACGCCCGATGGCTATGCGCAGGGTGAGCTTGCTGCGGCGCTCGAAACGCAGCTTACCGCTACCCAGCCCGATGAGGCGGGCACCCGCATCCTGCTCACCTTCGCACGCGAAGGTGGCGATCTGTGCCGCGCATGGAAAAGAGCCAACGCCGGCGGGATCGCATGCCGTGACGACACGGGCTGGGCGATCGCGCAGCAATTCGCGCTAGGGGATGTGCAGGGAACCGAATTTCGTCAGGCCGGCAGCGAAGCCGATCTGCTCGCCGCGGCGCAGGACATGGCGGCGGGCGACGCTTTGGACGCCGCGCAGGAGCGTGCCGCGCGCGCGCGCGGCTGGAAGCAGCCGTAGCCCGGCCTGATGCAAGAAGAGGCCGGCATCACTGCCAGCCCCTTCCCGGTGCCTTGGTCGACAAGAATACGGCGGATCAGCCCACCGTGACGGTGCCGGCGCGATAGCCGCGCTCCGCCATTTCCTTGATGTAGTGCTTGCGTTCGTTGCGCAGTTCGCGGGCATATTCCTCCCATGCATCACGCAGGTCTTCGATGTCGCTCGCCCGTCCGAGATCGGCACGCAGCTCCTTCTGCGCTTCAGTGATGTCGATGCGGTAATCGAACCACAGGCTGTTTTCGATCCCGGCGATGGGCGCTGCCAGGATCAGGCGCTCTTCGGCGCGGGCAAGGCGCTCCTCATAAAGGTCGCTAACGGCGGCATGCCCGGCGGCGGCCATCATGCCCAGCGCGAGGATCGGGGTAGCGATTGCGATTTTCA
>ERZ1066121.931-NODE-931-length-24025-cov-12.719483_pt1 | contig 24025 bp, 19 predicted proteins | sample MGYA00382768_ERZ1066121 | MGnify/ENA primary metagenome ERZ1066121 (study PRJEB33369, sample SAMEA5778351) | biofilm metagenome | biome: Industrial cooling water; feature: Water cooling tower basin; material: Biofilm | place: United Arab Emirates | collected...
GGCCACCAGGAGCCGGGCGTCGGGGTGGCGCACCGCCGCGAAGGCGCGCAGCACCAGCTCCACTCCCTTGTACCGCTTCAGGCGCCCGAGGTAGGCGAAGGTGGGCATCGGCGCGCGCCGCTCGGGCGCCGGGGTGAAGTGCCTCGTGTCGATCCCGCAGTAGATCACGCGCACCGCGGCCGCCGGGATCCCGCGCGTGACGAGGTCGTCACGCGTGCTCTCGCTGATCGCCTGGAACGCCACGCCGCGGTAGGCCACCGGGAGCGGGCGCTCGGCCAGCCACACCGCCGCGGCCAGCGGCCACGGCGCCTCCTGGAAGGCCGTGCCGCCGAAGAGGTGCGGCACGATCGCGACGGTGCGCCGGGCGCCCCAGCGCGGCGTGAACAGCGGCACCTTGTTGATGTCCTCGACGAGCACGTCGGGGCGCGCCGGGGCGAGGACGCGGGCCCAGTACCGGCGCGCGTGCAGCGGGAAGGTGTGGCGCGTGCCGACGCGGTGCACGTCGATCCCGTCGAGCCGCGCGCGCGGCGGGCAGCCGGGCCAGCCGCCGCACAGCAGCGTCACCTCGTGGCCGAGCGCGGCGACGCGGCCGAAGATCTCGTGCAGGTGGATCTCGGCGCCCCCCGCCTGCGGGTTCTCGCGATCCTGCCAGTTGACGACGACGATTTTCACCGCCGGAGCCACCGCGGGCGGGTCAGAGCCGCCCCGTGCGCCGCGCCAGCGCGTCGAGCACCCCGTTGACGAAGCGCGCGCTCTGGGCGCTGCCGTAGCGCTCGGCCAGGCGGACCGCCTCCTGGATGACGACCTTCGGCGGCGTCACGCCCAGCTCCAGCTCCGCGGCGGCGACGCGCAGCACGCACCGGTCGATGACGCTCAGCCGCTCCAGCCGCCAGTTGGTCGTCACCTCGCCGAGCAGCGCGTCGATGGCCGAGGCGCGACGGACGACGACGCCGACGATCTGGCTGGCGAGCTTGCGCTCCTCGGGGCCGATGGCGAGATCGTCCCAGACCTGCGTCGCGACGCGCTCGAGCCCTTCCTCGCCGCGCACGTCCCAGGCGTAGAGCGCCTGCAGCGCGCGGCTCCGCGCGCGGCTCTCGATGCGCGCCATCAGCGAGCGCCCCGCGCGTCGCCACGGCGCGCGTCGTCGCCGTCCCCGTCGCCCTCCTCGTCACCCTCGTCCCCGCCCTCGGCGCCGTCGTCGTCGGTGGAGGCGTCGAGCATCGCGAACAGGTCGGCCATCTCCAGCGCCGCCATCGCCGCGTCCCACCCCTTGTTGCCGTGGGCGCCACCGGCGCGCGCCTCGGCCTGGGTCATGGTGTCGGTGGTGAGCAGGCCGAGCGTGACGGGCACGTCGTACTCGGCTCCCGCGTCGGCGATGCCGCGCGCCGCCTCGCCGGCGACGATGTCGAAGTGCGGCGTCTCGCCGCGCACCACGGCGCCGACGACGACGACGGCCGCGTAGCGGTCGGTGGCGAGCACGCGCCGCACCGCCGCCGGCAGCTCCCACGCGCCGGGGACCCACACCAGGTCGACGTCGGCCATCGCCGCGCCGTGGCGCACGAAGGCGTCGATCGCGCCCTCGGCGAGCGGCTGCGTGATCGACTCGTTGAAGCGGCTGGCGACGACCGCGAAGCGGCGGCCCTCGCCCGTGGGGGTGCCGGCGTACTCGGGCATGGGATCCGGGCCGGGGTCGTCCGGCGGGAAGACGGGGAGCGAGCGCCGGCTCATCGCCAGGACGCGGGCGCGGGATCGACGCCGCCGACGGGGGGCGTCGGCGGCGGGGCGGACGGGCGGGCGGAGCGCCGCGCGGCGAGCGTCACGAGGCGAGCAGGTGGCCGAGCTTCGCCCGCTTGGTCTCAAGGTACGTGGCGTTCTCCTCGTTGGTCGGGGCCACGAGGCGCACGCTGTCGAGGATGCGCAGCCCGTAGCCGTCGGCGCCCACGAGCTTGCGCGGGTTGTTGGTCAGGATGCGGATGCTCCGCAGCCCCAGGTCGAGGAGGATCTGCGAGCCGATGCCGTAGTTGCGCAGGTCGGGCTTGAAGCCGAGCGCCTCGTTCGCCTCGACCGTGTCGGCGCCGCCGTCCTGCAGCTGGTAGGCGCGCAGCTTGTTGAGCAGCCCGATGCCGCGCCCCTCCTGGTCGAGGTAGACGACGACCCCGCGCCCCTCCTGCTGGATGAGCGCCATCGCCCGGTCGAGCTGCCACCCGCAGTCGCACCGTTGCGAGTGGAAGACGTCGCCGGTGAGGCACTTGGAGTGCATGCGCACCAGCACCCCCTCGCCGTCGCCCACGTCCCCGTAGACGAGGGCCACGTGCTCGTGGTCGTCGACGTCGTTCTCGTAGCCGACGATCCGCCACTCGCCGTAGTCGGTCGGGAGCCGCGCCTCGGCCACGCGGTGCACGAGCCGCTCGTGGCGCAGGCGGTGGGCGACGAGCTGCGCCACCGTGATGAACGTCAGCCCGTGGCGCTCGGCGAACGTCTCGAGCTGCGGGCGGCGCGCGGTGGTGCCATCGGAGTTGAGGATCTCGCAGATCACCCCGGCCGGGGCGAGCCCGGCGAGGCGGGCGAGGTCCACGGCCGCCTCGGTGTGGCCGACGCGCGTGAGGACGCCGCCGTCGCGGGCGCGCAGCGGGTGGATGTGCCCGGGGCGCACCAGGTCACGCGGCCCGCTCGCCGGGTCGACGGCGACGCGGATCGTCGTCGCCCGGTCGGCGGCGCTGATCCCCGTGGAGACCCCGAAGCGCGGTGCCGCGTCGATGCTCACCGTGAACGCCGTGCGCATCGCCTCGGTGTTGGTCTCGCTCATCAGCGGCAGGTCGAGCTGCCGGCAGCGCTCGGCGGTGAGCGCCAGGCAGATCATCCCCTTCGCGTCGAGCATGAAGTTGACCATCGCCGGCGTGACGTGCTGCGCCGCGCAGACGAGGTCGCCCTCGTTCTCGCGGTCCTCGTCGTCGGCGACGACGACGAAGCGGCCGGCGCGGATGTCATCGATCGCTTGTTCGACGGTACCGAAGGGCATGGGACGGAGGACGGGACGGGGTGGGGCGACGGGGCGCGGTCGGGGCCGCACGCCGCGAGGCGGGGGCGCGAGCGGGCGCGGCGCGGGCGACCGCGGCGCGGCGCTCGGCACCCTACACCACGGCGCCGACCGCCAGCGGCGTCGGGTCCGGGGAAGCGGGCGCGGCGCCCAGCGCGCCCTTGCGGTGCGGCGCGACCAGACGGCGCACGTGCTTGGCGACGACGTCGCCCTCCACGTGGACCGGGTCCCCCACCCGGCGCGCGCCGAGCGTGGTGTGGCGGCGGGTGTACTCGATGATCGAGAGCTGCACGATCCCAGGGCGAGGCAGGGCGTTCACCGTCAGCGACACGCCGTCCACCGCGATCGACCCGTGCGGCACCATCAGCTCGTCGAGCTCCGGGGGGATCGCCACGTCGATGAGCCACGCGTCCTCGCGCTCGGCGACCGCGACGACCGTCCCCACGCCGTCGACGTGCCCCTGCACCAGGTGCCCGCCCAGGCGATCGCCCAGACGCAGCGCCCGCTCGAGGTTGACCTGCCGCCCCGCCTGCCACTCCCCGAGCGCCGTGCGCTCGAGCGTGGTGACCACGGCAGCGACCGTGAACCAGCTCCCCCCGTCGGCGGCGGGGCCGAAGGCGCGCACGGTCAGGCAGACGCCGTCGCAGGCGACGCTCTCCCCCAGCACGAGGTCGCGGTAGGGGGCGGCGATGCGGAACTCGCGCCCCGCCTCGACGTGCGCGACCGCCTCGATGCGGCCGACGCTGTCGACCAGTCCGGTGAACACTGCTCGGTGAGCCCTGCGTCAGGAGAGAGGGGGTGGCGCGGACGGCGGGCCGTCGGCGGCGTCCGCGCCGGGGGCCGGGTGCACGGCGAGGACGGTCACGAGGTCGTCGTCGAGCACCCGCCGGGAGACGACGGGCAGCCGGGGCGCGTCGGCGACGCGCACCCCCGGCCACCCCTCGAACGGGTGCACGGCGCGGCCGCCCAGCACCAGCGGCGCCTGGAAGATAACTAGCCGGTCGACCAGGTCGTGCGCCCAGAACGCGCCGGCGAGGCGGGCCCCTCCCTCGACGAAGAGGTGCCGCACGCCGTGGTCGGCGCGCAGCCGCCGGAGCGCCGCGGGCAGGTCGACGGCCGGTACCAGCCGCACACCGGCGCGAACGAGCGCACGGGCCCGGTGGTCCGGCGCGTCCGGGGCGTCCGGCGCGCAGACGAGGAGCACCGGGACGTCGCCGGCCGTGCGGGCGAGCTGGCTCGACGGGGGCAGCCGGAGCGTCCGATCGAAGACGACGCGCAGCGGCGGCACGCGCGGGGCGCGCACTCCGCGCACCGTGAGCGCCGGGTCGTCGGCGAGCGCGGTCCCGATCCCCACGGCGACCGCGTCGGCGCCGGCGCGCAGCATGTGCACCCTCCGGCGCGCCCGAGGGCCGGTCAGCCACCCGGGTCCGCGCGTGTGGTCGGCGATCGCCCCGTCGAGCGAGGTGGCGAGCTTGAGCGTCACCCACGGGCGCTCGCTCGCGAGCGCGTGGAGGAACGGGGCGTTGAGCTCGCGCGCCCCCGCCTCGCCCACCCCGCGCCGCACCGGGATCCCCGCGCCCTGCAGGCGGGCGGCGCCACCCCCGGCGACCGGGCTGGGATCGGCGACGGCGTAGACGACGCGGGCGATCCCGGCGGCCAGCAGCGCGTCGGCGCAGGGGGGCGTCTTCCCCCAGTGCGCGCACGGCTCGAGCGTCACGTACGCCGTGGCGCCGCGGGCGCGCGCTCCGGCCTGGCGCAGCGCCTCGACCTCGGCGTGCGGTCCGCCATGGCGCCGGTGCCACCCCTCGCCGACGACCTCCCCTCCGGCGACGAGCACCGCGCCGACGAGCGGGTTCGGCGCCGTCTGCCCCCACCCGCGGCGGGCCAGCCGGAGCGCCCGGCGCATGAACCGGTGATCCGCGCCGTCGGTGGGATCAGCCGCGAGCGCGGCGTCGATCCCCGGGTCGTCGGCAGCGGGCATGGCGCCGCGCCCCGGCGCTCAGAAGCCGACGCGCACGCCGAGCGAGCCGTACGTGTAGGCGTCGTCCGGGCGGCGGCCGAACTGGTTGTAGGTCTCGCGCAGCGCTCCCCCCTGCGTGCGGCCGAGCTCGGCGACGACGCGGAAGTACGGCACGGCGAGCAGCGTCGCGTTGGCGAAGTAGTTCGTGCGCGTCAGCCGCTGCGTCAGCCGGGCCACCGGGGCGACGATCCGCACGTCGACGAGGCCGGCGACCGACTCGTTGACGACCGCGTCCACCGACGCCTCGGAGTCGAGGCGGTCCTGCCCGACGCCGAGCGCGAGGCCGACGACGAGGAAGCGCTTCCCGGCCACCAGCCGCCACGAGTCGGTGCGCACGCGCGCCGACCGCACGCCGACGGTGTCGTCGCCGATGCGCGCGACGATGCTCGTGCGCGGCGTCTCGCGCCGCAGGTACGTGACCGAGACGCCGGGGACGACCGCCGTCTCCTGGAGGATCCCGAGGCGGGCGCCATAGCCGAGTCGGAGCGACCCCCCGGCGGTGCGCACGCTCACCTCGTCGGCCTCGATGTCGGGGATGTAGGCGGCGCTCACGAGCGCGTCGACGCCGCCGACGTTGGTGAAGCCGAGCGGGATCCCCTTGAAGACGCCGATCTCGCCGTCGGCGACGGCGAAGCCGACGAAGCGCTCGTCGGTGGGGAGCCGCGTCGCCTGCGCCCCCCCGGTGCTGACGCGCAGGGCGTCGAACTGCGGGACGCTGCCGCGCAGCCCGGTGACGCGCAGGCTCAGCCCGAAGTGCCCGGGTCCGCCGAGCGTCCCGCTCTGCCCCAGGGAGGCGTTCCCGCCGGCGACGCTGGTGCCGAGTTGGGGCGCGAGGAGGACGAACAGATCCACCGACTTCTGACACGCGTCCTGCGTGATGCGCTCGGGGGAGATCGGTGACGCGCCCGGCGGGCACTGGGCGCTCACCGTCTGGGCTGCGATCGGAGTCACCGCGGCCGGTGCTCCCGCGGCGGCGACGAGCACCGCGCCCGCGGCGGCGAGGCCCCGTGCCCTCCCGCGCGGCTGGCGGGTGGACGGCTGGGCGGGGGGGGACGCGAGGTGGGGACGTGGCACGGCAGCGCTCCTGTGGCGGCCCGCGGCGCTCACGCCAGCACGACCCGTCCGCTCCCGCGCGCCACGTGGCCGAGCGGCCACCCCGGGACCCCTGCCGAGCGGGCCGCGGCGAGCACCGCGTCGACGTCGGCGGGCGCGACGATCGCGACCATGCCGACGCCCATGTTGAAGGTGCGGAACCGCTCTGCACGCTCCACGCCGCCCGCGTCGCCGAGTATGCGGAAGAGCGCCGGCACCTCCCACGAGGCGGTGTCGACCACCGCGTCGAGTTCCGCCGGCAGGGCGCGGTCGAGGTTGCCCGGCAGTCCACCGCCGGTGACGTGGGCCATCGCGTGCACCCGGTCGAGCACCGGCGAGAGCGCCGCGAGATAGGAGCGGTGCACGGCGAGCAGCACGTCGGCGACGGTGCCGTCGTGCTCCGGGAAGGGGTCGTGGGCGCCGAGCCGCAGGCGCTCGGCGACGATGCGCCGCGCCAGCGAGTACCCGTTAGTGTGCAGCCCGGTGGACGCGAGGGCGACGAGGGCGTCGCCCTCGCGCACCCGTTCGCTGCCGAGGACGCGATCCTCCTCGACCCAGCCGACGATGAAGCCGGCGAGGTCGAAGTCGGGCGGGGTGTAGACGCCGGGCATCTCCGCCGTCTCGCCGCCGATGAGGGCGCACCCGTTCTCGCGGCACCCGGCGGCCACCCCGGCGACGACCGCCTCGACGGCGGCGGGGTCCAGTCGGCCGAAGGCGACGTAGTCGAGGAAGAAGAGCGGCGCCGCCCCCTGCACGAGCACGTCGTTGACGCAGTGGTTCACCAGGTCGTGGCCGACGGTGTCGAGGCGCCCGGCCTCGACGGCGACGCTCACCTTGGTGCCGACCCCGTCGGCGCTGGCGACCAGCAGCGGAGCTCGCGCCCCCGGAGGGACGCGGAACATCCCGCCGAAGCCGCCGAAGCGCCCACGCGCGCCGGCCGTCATCGTCGACTCGACGAGGCGGCGCAGCCGGTGCTTGGCGTCCTCCGCGGCGGCCAGGTCGACGCCCGCCTGCCGGTAGTCGAGCGGCGTCCCGCCCGCGGGCGACGTGTCGCCGCTCGCCTCCCAGCCGCTCATGCCGCGTGGCCGGCCGACCCGGCGGCGACCCCGTCGAGCTCGACTTCGAACGCCACGAGCTGACGGAAGTCGCGCACCCGGGCGTCGATCTCGGGGAGCGTCAGGGCGATCGTCCGCTCGTTGGAGAAGCGCTCGACGGCGAAGGACCCCATCGCCGACCCGTAGACGACCGCACGACGGAGGTTCGCCTCCGACAGGTCGCCGGTCGCCGCGAGCCAGCCGACGAAGCCGCCGGCGAAGGAGTCTCCCGCCCCGGTCGGGTCGAAGATGTCCTCCAGCGGGTACGCCGGCGCGAAGAAGATGGACGAGCCCGAGAAGAGGAAGGCGCCGTGCTCCCCCTTCTTGATGACCACGTGCCGCGGTCCGCGCGCCATGATCCACCGCGCCGCCCGCACGAGGTTGGACTCCTCGGTGAGCTGCCGCGCCTCGGCGTCGTTGAGCGTGATGAGGTCCACCTGGCCGAGCAGCTCGAGCAGGTCGCTGCGGCGGCTCTCGATCCAGAAGTTCATCGTGTCGCAGGCGACGAGCTGCGGCCGCTCGACCTGCTGCAGGACGTCGAGCTGCAGCCGCGGGTCGATGTTGGCGAGGAAGACGAACGGCGTGTGGCGAAACGCGTCGGGGATCTGCGGCCGGAAGCGCGAGAACACGCCGAGCCGCGTCTCGAGCGTCTCGGCGGCGTTCAGGTCGTGCCGGTAGCGCGCCCGCCAGCGAAAGCTCTCCCCCTCGGCCTGCTCCAGCCCCGCGAGGTCGACCCCCTTGGCGCGCAGCGGCTTGAGCTTCTCCATCGGATAGTCGTTCCCGACGACGCCGACGAGGCGCACGGGCCCGAAGTGGCAGGCCGACGAAGCGAACATGGTCGCAGAACCGCCGAGGACCTCGTCGGCTTTGCCGAAAGGGGTCTCGACGGAGTCGAGGGCGACGGAGCCGACTACGAGGACGGACATGGAAAGGGGAGGAGGAGAAGCGAGCGGGGCCGGGAGAGGAGCAACCAGGCGGGCGAGACGGCGCGAGCGGGGGGGGGCGCGAGCGGGAGGACGGGACCGGAGGGGCGTGCTCGGGTGCGGCGGGCGAGTGTAGCGGCAGCGGAGACTGCGGGGCGCATACTGCGGGTATGCTGCGCGAGCGGATGACGCCGGTGCGGACGCTGCGCGACGGACACCGCGGGGCGGCAGGGGCGGAGGCGGATACTGCGGGGCGGATCGCGCGGCGGCCCCGCGCGATCCGCCCCGCAGCATCCGCCTCGCGGTATGCGCCCCGCCTTATCCGCCCCCGCCTCACCCGCCCCGCGGTAACCGCCCCCGCCCCACCCGCCCCGCGGTAACCGCCCCCGCCTCACCCGACCGCCCTACCCGAGGACGCCCCCCCGGTCCCGCGCCTCCCGCTCGCGCCCCCCCGCTCGCGCCGTCCCCGCCCTCCTACATCCTCTCCGGCGCCCCGATCCCCAAGATAGCCAGTCCGTTGCGCAGGACGATCTGCGCCGCGCGGGCGAGCGCGAGCCGCGCCCGCATCAGCGGCTCCGGCTGCCCGAGGACGTGGTGCTTGTGGTACCAGCCGTGCGCCAGCCCGGCGGTCTCCAGCAGGTATCCCGCCACGCGGTGCGGCTCGAGCGCCTCGGCCGCCTGGGCGACGATGCGCGGGAAGTCGACGAGGGCGTTGATCAGCTCCTGCTCGGCCGGCTCGGCGAGCAGCGCGAGGTCGATCCCCTCGACGAGCGTCGCCGGATCGATCCCCCCCTGCCGGAAGATGCCGCACATGCGCGCGTGGGCCATCTGGATCCGGTAGATCGGGTTCTCCTCGCTCTGCGAGCGCGCCAGGTCGACGTCGAACACCAGGTGCGAGTCGCCGCGCCGCATCAGGAAGAAGTAGCGCACGCCGTCGCGCCCCACCCAGTCGATCAGGTCGCGCACCGTCACGTAGCTCCCCGCGCGCTTGGAGATCTTGACCTCCTCGCCTCCGCGCGTGACCGTGACCATCTGGTGGAGCACGTACTCGGGATAGCCGGGGGGGATGCCGAGGCCGAGCGCCTGGAGCCCGGCGCGCACCCGCGCCGTGGTGCCGTGGTGGTCGCTCCCCTGCACGTTGATCGCCCGGCGGAAGCCGCGCTGCCACTTCGTGACGTGGTAGGCGACGTCGGGGACGAAGTACGTGTACTCGCCGCCGCGTTCGGCGCTGCGGCGCATCACGCGGTCCTTGTCGTCCCCGTACTCGGTCGTCCGCAGGAAGAGCGCGCCGTCCTGCTCGTACGTCCTCCCCGTGCGCGCGAGCGCCGCGACGGTCGCGTCGACGGCGCTCGCCTCGCCCTGCACGCCGAGCACCGGCGCGGCCGCCGCCGCCGAGCCGGCGGCGTAGAGCGACGACTCCAGGTAGTACGTGTCGAAGGCGACACCGAACGCCTCGAGGTCGAGCGTCTGCTCGCCCCGCATCACCTGCACCGCGTGGCGCCGCATGGCGTCGAGCAGTGCCGCGTCGCCCGGGCGCTCGCCGGCGGCGATCGCCGCAGCGCCCGCGGCGAGCGTCGCCGCGTCCGGCGCCCCGTGCGCCCGCACGAACGACTCGGCGATCTCGCGGATGTACTCGCCGTGGTAGGCGGCCTCCGGCAGCGCCGCGTCGATGCCGGCCAGCTGGGCGACGCGCACCCACGTACTGCGCGCCAGCGTCTCGATCTGGGCCCCGGCATCGTTGTAGTAGTACTCGCGCGAGACCTCCCACCCGCTCCAGGCGAGCAGCGTCGCGATCGCGTCGCCGAGCGCCGCCTGCCGCCCGTGGCCGACGTGCAGCGGGCCGGTGGGGTTGGCCGAGACGAACTCGACGACCACCCGCTCCCCCGCCCAGCTCGCGTCGCGGCCGAAGCCGGCGTCGAGCTCGAGAATCGGCGCGAGGCCGCGGGCGACGAACGCCGGGTCGAGGCGGAAGTTGAGGAACCCCGCGCCGGCGATCTCGGCGCCGCGCACGCCGGCGTCGGCGAGCTGCATGCGGCCGAGCAGCGCCTCGGCGATGTCGCGCGGCTTCTGTCGGAGCTGGCGCGCGAGCAGCATCGCGAGGTTGGTCGTCCAGTCGCCGAACGCCGGGTCGCGCGGGCGCTCGACGACGATGTCCACCGCCTCGCTCGCCCCGAGCGCGGCCGCGGCGCGGGCCAGCTCGGCGCGGATCCGGTCGGCGCCGTTCATTCGCCGCCCTTCGCCGAGGAGCCGCCGGCAGAGCCACCGCCCGACCCGCCGGCGCCGCTCGCGCCGGGGGAGCCCGCGGCGCTCCCACCGCCGGCGCCGCCCGACGCACCGGATCCCCCCGCGTCGCCCGAGCCGCCGCCCGACGGCGAGCCGCGGCCGCCCCCCCCGCCCTCCTTCGCGCCACTCCCCTCGCCACCCGACTTCCCCTCCCCGCCCGTCCCCTCGGCCCCCTTCGCCGGGCCGCTGGCGCGGTGGGCGTTCTTGCCGTAGTCGGTCAGGTAGAAGCCGCTCCCCTTGAACACCAACCCGGCGCCACCGGAGATGGCGCGCTCGGCGACGACGCCGCACGTCGGGCACGCCGCGGTGCTCGGCGCGTCGCTCATGCGGTGGAACTGCTCGAAGGTGTGGCCGGCGCTGCAGCGGAACTCGTAAGTCGGCATTCGGGCGAAACTTAGGAAGGGGGACGAAGGGCGAACGATAGCCGCGCCGCCGGGCGCGTTCAAGGCGAGCGCCGGGCTCGCCTGCGCTGCCGGCGCCCCCTCAGCGTCCGCGCAGGCGCTCCAGCGCTCCGGCCACGCCGCTAGGCAGGGCGAGAGTGTCGGCGATCGAGGCGATCTCCTCGGCCTCCCGCCACGCCGCCTCGAGCGCCGCCAGCTCCCCCTCCAGCGCCCGGCGCTCCTGCTCCTCGTGCAGCGCCATCTCCACGGCCAGGCGCGCGGAGGTGGGGAGCGCCAGGAGGCCGGCCTCGGCGCCCTCGCCGCGCGGCCGGAAGCGTGCCGGATCGGCCGGGGCACTCGGCGACGTGCGGAGCACCGCGCGCACGTAGCCGTCGGGGCCACCGGCGTGCTCGATGCGACTCACCGCCGCCGCGACGTCGGCGCGGCTCCCGCCGAAGCGGTTGGCCGCCGGGAGGAGCCGCGCCGCCGCGCGCAGCGCCGCCTCTCCCTGCACGAGGGTGCGCCCCCCGTCGTGCCGCAGCAGCAGCGCCCCGCCCTCGTCCGTCCGCACCAGGTCGCTCTCGAGCAGATGCCGGCGGCGCACGACGAGCGCGGCGGCGCCGGGCGTCGGGACGCGCGCGACGACCGCGTCCTGCCGGCCGTTGACGACCACCTCCCAGAGCGTCTTGCCGCTCCAGTAGACGAGGTAGCCGCCGATCACGCCGGCAGCGGTGCCCCAGGCGATCGCCCCACCGCCGAGGGCCAGCATCCCGCCGGCCGCCGCCAGCTGCCGTCGCCGTCGGCGCCCGAACTGGTCGCCGTAGCGCCAGGCGGCGAACTCGGGGCGTAGCGGGCGCCCGATGCGCACCAGCTCCGTCCCGTCGCCCACCCGGGCGAGCCCCACCTGGTCGGTGCTCGCACGCAGCCGCGTGCCGCGATAGTGCCGCTCCGCCTCCTCGATCGCCTCCCAGCGCTCCTCGAGCGGGGTCAGGTTCCACCGCTCGCACGCCCGACACACGACCCACAGCCGCCCCTTCTCCGCGTCGTACGCCACGCGGCGGCCGACGGGGAATGCCTCGAGCGCCTCGTTGGTCCCGAGGTCTGCCTGGCAGAAGAGGCAGCGCCGGTACATCTCAGTCTCGCGCCGAGGGGACCGGCAGCGGCGTCGGCGCGCAGGGGATCGACGGACGCGTGCCGCACGTCTCCGCGTTCGGGACGCCGAGCTGCCCGCGCGTGTTCGCGCCCCAGCAGTACGTGCGGCCCGCACCGGTCACGCCGCACGCGTGTGGGGTCGCCTGCGCGCTGCCGGCGGCCACGATGTACTGCGCGTCCGAGACGGCCACCGCGCGCCACCCGCTCCCGTCGGGCGAGATCGCGTCGAGGCGGTCGACCGGCGGGTCGAAGTCGCGGCGCTGCAGCAGCCCGCCGCCGCCGGCGCCGATCGCGACGCAGAGCAGGCGCGCGTCACGGGTGATGCCGCAGGTGATGGCGGTGCCCACCGCAATGCGCGCGGTGGGTTCGGTCCACGGCGACGTCCACTCCCCGATACCCGCCGCCGAACGCGCGGCGCAGCGCGCCGTGCCGCCCACGTCGAGCACGCAGAGCCGCGTGGGCGACGCCTCGACCCGCACCGGCGAGCCCGCTCCGGCGAGCGGTGTCGGGGTGCCGACGCCGTCCGCGGCGACGGTCCAGCAGAGCGCGGCCGCGCCGGTCGCCGCGCACCCGATCGAGTCGGAGGCGGTGACGTGGAGCGCCCGCGCCGGGAGCGCGACTTCGCGCGCGGCGCCAGCCACGAGGGTGTCGCGCGCGACGTCCGGCCTGAGTGTCGCGCAGCGCACCGCGCCGGCGGCCGTGCTCGCGCAGACGTGCGCATCGCCCACCGCGAGCGAGACGAGCGCGTTGCCGCCCGCGAGCGCGCGCACCGGGACGGCCGGGGTCGGCGGCACCACGCCCGTATCGCGCGCGCTCCAGCACCAGGCCGCGCCCCCGCCGACATCGAGCCCGCAGGCGAATGCCGCGCCCCCGGCGAGCACGTCGAAGCGCAGCGTCGGCGCCACCCGCGGCGGTGCGATCACCGAATCCGAGGGCGCGAACGCCCCCGAGAACCGGGCGCCCCAGCACGCGATCGTCGCCGCGGGCTCCAGCGCGCACGACCAGCTCTCCCCCACCGCGACCTCGCGCGCGCGCAGCCGGTCGACCACGAGGATGGTGGCGTTGGCGACCGGGCTGGCCGTCGGGATCGCGGCCAGCACCCGTACGGCGCCCTGCGCGACCCCGGTCACGACGCCCGTCGTCGCCTCCACGGTCGCGCGCGACGGGTCCGCGGTCGACCACGCCGCCTGGGCGTCCTGCACCGCGTTGCCGAACGCGTCGCGCCCGAACGTCGTGAAGCGCGCGCGCTGCCCGACCTCGAGCACGAGGCCGGTGCGCCGCGGGAGCGTGTCGGCTCGCAGCACGGTCGCGATCACGACCGGCCCCGCGTCGATGCGCGCGCTGAAGCCGATCACCCGGGGTCCTGCGGCCGTGGTCACGATCGCCTCGGCGCGGCGCGGCAGCGCCCCAGTCACCTGCTCGCCGAGCCGCCACGTCGCGCGCGCCTCCCCCATCGCGTCGGTCAGCGTCTCCGACGGCTCGAGCCCGACGGATTCGCTGCTCCAGCGCACGGTGACGCCGGGGACCGGTCGCCCCCTGGCGTCGCGCACGCGCACGGCGAGCGTCGCCACCGCTTCGGGGCCCGCGGCGAACCGGAGGTCCTGCGCCGAGACCGGCTCCAGCGTCGCCGCGGGTCCGGGGGGCGCGGGCGCCGGGTCGCTGCAGGAGGCGGTGGCCGCCAGCAACAGGGCGGCAAGGCGACGTCTCACCACCCCTCACGCCGTCGGGCGGTAGCGTCCCCACACGTCGGCGAGGGCCTCCGAGATCTCCCCGACCGAGGCGCGCGCGCGGACCGCATCGACGATCAGCGGCATCAGCGGCTCGCGCGCCGCCCCCGCCTCGGCGTACGGGCGCGCCGCCTCGCGCAGCGCGGCCACCATGCGCTCCACCGCCGCGCCGTCGCGCGCGCGTCGCACCGCGGCGAGGCGCGTCACCTGGTCGCGCTCGAGCGCGCTGAAGTCAGGGGCGGGGATGATCGGCGGGTCCGCGCCGTCGGCGAACCGGTTCACACCGACGAGCACCGTCTCGCCCGACTCGACGCGCAGCTGGTACTCGTAGGCGCTGCGCCCGATCTCCTCCTGGAAGAAGCCGCGGGCGATCGCCTCGGCGGCGCCCCCCATCGCGTCGACCTCCTCCAGCAGGGCGCGGGCGCGCGCCTCCAGCTCGGTCGTGAGCGACTCGACGTAGTAGCTGCCGGCCAGCGGGTCGACCGTTTGCGCGGCGCCGCTCTCGTGGGCGACGATCTGCTGCGTGCGCAGCGCCAGCGTCGCCGCCTCGGCGGTCGGCAGCGCCAGCGCCTCGTCGTAGCCGTTGGTGTGCAGCGACTGCGTCCCGCCCAGCACCCCGGCGAGCGCCTGGACCGTGACGCGGACGACGTTGTTCAGCGGCTGCTGCGCCTGCAGCGTCACCCCGCCGGTCTGCGTGTGGAAGCGCAGCCGCGCGCTGGCGTCGGAGGCGCCGAAGCGCTCGCGCATCAGCCGGGCGTAGAGCCGTCGGGCGGCGCGGAACTTCGCCACCTCCTCGAACAGGTCGTTGTGCGCGGCGAAGAAGAACGACAGGCGCGGCGCGAACGCGTCGACGGCGAGCCCCGCCTCGATCGCGCGCCGGACGTACTCCATCGCGTTGGCGAAGGTGAAGGCGATCTCCTGCACCGCCGTCGCCCCCGCCTCGCGGATGTGGTAGCCCGAGATCGAGATCGCGTTCCACTGCGGCACCTCGGCGGCGCAGAAGCGGAACATGTCGGCGACGAGCGCCAGCGACGGCTCGGGCGGGTAGATGTAGGTGCCCCGGGCGATGTACTCCTTGAGCACGTCGTTCTGCACCGTGCCCGAGAGCTTCGCCCGCGGGATCCCGCGCTCCTCGGCGACGACGACGTACATCGCCAGCAGGATCGCCGCCGTCGCGTTGATCGTCATCGACGTCGAGACCCGCTCGAGCGGCAGGTCGGCGAGCAGCGCGTGCATGTCCTCGACCGTGTCGATCGCCACGCCGACGCGCCCCACCTCGCCGAGCGCCCGGGGGGAGTCCGAGTCGATCCCCATCTGCGTCGGCAGGTCGAAGGCGACCGAGAGGCCGGTCTGCCCCGCCTCGAGGAGGAGCTTGAAGCGGGCGTTGGTCTCGCCGGCGGTGCCGAAGCCGGCGTACTGGCGCATCGTCCAGAGGCGCCCCCGGTACATCGTCGGCTGCACCCCGCGCGTGAACGGGAAGTGCCCCGGGTCGGCGAGCTCCGCCGCGTAGTCCACTGCCGCGTCGGCCGGGCGGTAGACGACCTGGATCGGCAGCGAGGACGGCGACGTGCGCCCGGCAGGGCCCCGCTCCGCTCTGGTGGGGTCGGCGCCGGCGGGGCGGCCGGCGGTGGCGCCGTCGGCGGGCGCGAGATCGATCGGAGCGGGCGGGGTGGCGGGCTGGGTCATGACCGGAGGACGGGCGATCGGCGGGGGGGCGCGCGGCGGCGATGCGCGCCCGACCCGGGCAAGCTACCGCCTCGGCGGCGTCACCCGCAGCGTGCCCCCGCGCGCGCCGAACTCTCCCCCCGCCCGCGGTGGTGCGCCCCGCCGGGCCCCCGCGCGCCCCGGCGGCTCAGGCCGCGCCGACGAGCGCTCCGGCGCCGAGCAGCTGGCTCGCGAGCTCCACCTCGTCGCGGCTCCCGATGTAGAGCGGGGTGCGCTGGTGCAGCTCGGTCGGCATCACGTCGAGGACGCGCTGATGCCCGTCGGTGGCCAGCCCGCCGGCCTGCTCGACGACGAAGGCGAGCGGGTTCGCCTCGTAGAGCAGGCGCAGCTTGCCGCGCGGGGCCTTGGCGTTTGCCGGATAGCAGAAGACGCCGCCGCCGAGGAGGTTGCGGTGGAAGTCGGCGACGAGCGAGCCCACGTAGCGCACGCTCAACGGCTTGTGGTCCCCGTCGAGCCCGCGGTAGCGCCGCATGACCTGCTTCACCGGCTCCTCCCAGTACTGCTCGTAGGAGTCGTTCACCGACAGGTACTTGCCGCGGGCCGGGATCTGGATGTTCGGGTGCGACAGGAGGAACTCGCCGATCGACGGGTCGAGGGTGAAGCCGTGCGCCCCCTGCCCCGTCGTGTAGACGAGCATCGTGCTCGACCCGTAGATGATGTATCCCGCCGCGACCTGACGCCGCCCGGGTTGCAGCATGTCCTCCATCTCGCCGCGGGTGCCGCGCGTGATCTTGCGCATCACCGAGAAGATCGTCCCCACCGGCACGTTCACGTCGATGTTCGACGAGCCGTCGAGCGGATCGAAGGTGAGCACGTACTTCCCGCACTTGAAGCCGTCGGGGATCTGGATGAGGTCCGGCTCCTCCTCGGAGGCCATGGCGCACAGCCGGCCGCCGTGGTCCATCGCCTTGACGATGATGTCGTTGGCGATCACGTCGAGCTTCTGCTGCGCCTCGCCCTGGACGTTCTCGCTCCCCTGCGCGCCGAGGATGTCGGCGAGGCCGGCGGAGCGCACCTTGTTGGCGATCATCTTCGCCGCGAGCGCCACGTCGTAGAGGATGCCGGAGAGCTCGCCCGTGGCCTCCGGGAACTGGCGCTCCTGCTCGATGATGAAGCGCTCGATGGTGACGACGGAGGTGGCGGTGTGCTTGACCACTGGGGCGCTCCTCGGCAGGGTAGGCAGCGGGTGGGTCGGGGGAGCTGCGCGGGCGGCGATCGGGGCGAACGCGGTCACGGGTCCGAGTCCGCCGCGCCCCCGTCACTAGGGGCACCGCCCGCGCCGACCCCGCGAGAGCGGTGCCCGGCCGACGCGAGCGCGACCGCCCCGGGACCCGCCGCGCGCCCAGCGGGGGGGCGTTCGGCGAGCACCCGGGCGGCGAAGGCGTCGGCCTCGAGCTCGAAACGATTGCAGCGGTAGCCGCGGCGCAGCGACTCCCAGCAGTACGCCAGGGGAAAGCCGCGCCCGCCGGCAAACTGGCGGACGTGCGCGAGTTCGTGCAAGAGTAGCGCCGGAGCGAGCCCGGCCGCATCCGCGAGGAACACCGTCCGCCACAGGGTGATCCCCGACACGGTGGACCGCCCGAGGCACCACCCCCCGACGCGCAGCGGGAGCCCGCCACGCCGCCAGCGCACCTCGGCGAGCTCGGGATAGCGCGCCAGCAGGTCGGGCGGCAGCGCGTACGCTCGCCCGACGAGCGGACGCCCGACCGCGCGCGCCGCCGCGGCCGCGACGCCTCGGACCGCGCGGACGGCGGCGCGCACGACCGGGTGCGTGAGCGGACGCGTCAGCATCCGCCGCCCGCCACCCCGCTCACCGGCTCGTCGGCTGGGCCGCGACGGCCCGCGCCGCCCGGCCGTTCGCCCACTGTCCAGCGCTCGCCTCCGGCCTCGACGCGGATGCGACGTCCGTCGGTGCGCACCACCAGCGTGCCGTGCCGGTCGGTCCGCAGCACCTCGGCGCCGGCGCGACGCAGGCGGTGGAGCACCGCGGCGCTCGGATGTCCGTAGCTGTTCCCCGCCCCGACGCTCACGAGCGCGAGACGCGGAGCCACCACCCGCACGAACTCGGGGGTGCTGCTCGTCCGGCTGCCGTGATGGCCCACCTTGAGCACGTCGGCGCGGAGGGCGGCGGCGAGCGCGGGGTCCCGGCCGGCCCGGTCGAGGAGCCAGCGTTCCTCGGGGGCTTCGGCATCGCCGACGAGCAGGAAGCGCACCCGACCAAACTGGACGCTCAGCACCACGCTCGCCAGGTTCGGGTCGTCGAGCGCGGCGGTCCACGCGGAGTCGGGGGCGAGGACGCGGAGCGCCACGCCGTCGAGCGTCAGCGAGTCGCCGGGGCGGACGCGGCGCCATGGCACGCGCCGCCGCCGCGCCTCGCGCAGCGCGTCGGCGTACACCTCGCTGCCGAGGACGAAGGCGGCGTCCCAGATCACCCCGGCGCCGAGCCGGCGGAGCACCGACGCGGCGCCCCCGACGTGGTCGGCGTGCGGATGCGACAGCACGAGCGCCGCCAGCTCCCCCCCACGCCGACGCACGTAGGGCACGACGACGCGGTGCCCGGCGTCGCCGCCCCGCCAGGCGCGGCCGGCGTCAACCAGCACCCACCGGCCGCGCGGGGTCCGCAGCGCGACGGCATCGCCCTGCCCCACGTCGAGGACGTGCAGCTCCGCCATGCCCCCGGTCGCGAGGGGGAGCGCCGGGCTCCAGGCCAGGAGCGCGGTGCACGCGGTCGCCGCGAGCAGCCCCGCCGCCGGGCGCCGCGACGAGGCCGCGACGATGAGGGCGAGCGCGGCGAGGGCGGCCAGCGCCACCTCGACGAGCGTCGGCGAGCTCTCGACCACCGCGCCCGGCACGCTCGCCGCCGCACCGGCGACGCGGTCGAACAGCGCCAGGAGGGGGCGCGTCGCGTCGGCGACGAAGGCGCCGGCGTCGCCGAGCGGCGCGAGGACGACGCCGAGGAAGAGCATCGGCTGCAGCAGCGTCAACAACGGGCCCGCGGCGAGGTTGGCGAGCGGGCCGACCGCGCTCACCTGCCCGAAGTGCCAGGCCACGAGCGGCGCGGTGACGAGCGTCGCCAGCGTGCCGACGACGAGCTCGCGCGCGACCGCGTCGACGAGGTGGCGGTGGCGCGTCGTGCCCGGCGGCGGGGCGTCGCGATGCGCCGCGAGCGACGCGCGGAGCCGCCGCGCCAGCGTGCGCCCGGCGACCAGCGCCCCCATCCCCGCGACGCTGAGCTGGTAGCCGAGGTCGAGCACCACGCCCGGCTCCACCAGCGGGGTGGCGGCTCCGAGGGCGAACACCGCCCACGGCGACGTCGGTCGCTGCAGCGCCCGCGCGAGCGCCTCGACCGCGAGCATCGCGCCGGCGCGCACGGCCGGCGCCGGCGCGCCGATGAACAGCACGTACGCGCCGACCGCGGCCACCGCGCCGGCGGATGCGAGCGTGCGCGGCAGCCGGGCGGCGCGCAGGAGGAGCTCCAGCGCGCCGGCGACGATGGCGACGTGCAGCCCCGAGACGGAGAGCGCGTGCACCAGCCCCGCGTCGGCGTACCGGGCCCGCACGGCCGGATCGATCCCGGCGGCATCGGCGACCACCAGCGCCCGCACGAGCGGCGCGTCCGCGCCCCAGGCGCGATCGATCCACCGCCCCACGCGCGCCCGCCAGGCGATCAGCCCGTCTCGGGCGTGGAGCGGGACGAGCACTCCCTCGCGGATCCGCAGCCCGCGCTCCGTCGGGTGCACCTCGCCGCGCACCAGCACGTGCGCGCCGGCCTCGGCGCGCCCGGCGCGCACGGCGAGCGAGGCGTGCAGGGCGCAGCCGGCGCCGAGGACGCGAGCGCGGGTGAACCCCCCGGGCCTCACCGCCTGCTCGACGACCACGCGATGCACGGTGACGCGTTCGGCGCGGCGGCGGCACGCGTCCTCCTCGCGCATCGAACCGAGCGCCAGCAGCGCTCCGGCAGCCGCGGTGAGCGCCAGCCCGGCGAGCCGGGCGTCCCGTCGCACCAGCGCCACCGCGGCGGCGGTCGCGCACGCGCCGAGCGTCGCGGTCGCGGCGCCGGCGAACGCGGCGAGGAGCGCGCCGACGAGGGCGAGGAAGGCGGCGGTGACGAGCGGCACCCCCGACGATGAAACGCGGTGCCCCGGCGCCACGTATCGAAAGCACGCCGTCCGGATCGGAATCGCGGCGCCCCCACCGCGCGACCGGCCACCGACCCGCACCCGCCGCCCGTGCCCTGCCTCGTCGCCCTGCTCGCGCTCGCCACGCCGCGGCTCGCCATCGTGCTGCTCTGGCTGCTCAGCAGCTGGTTCCAGGGGGTCTTCTCGACCGCGCTCTGGCCGCTGCTCGGCTTCTTCCTCGCCCCGACGACGCTGATCTGGTATTCGGTCGTCCAGCGCTGGTTCGACGGCGAGTGGACGCTCTGGCCGGTCGCCGGGCTCGTCGCGGCGCTCCTGGCCGATGGGGTGCCCGCCCGGCTCGGGCTCGGCAAACGCAAGTGACCGACACGCGCGGGCCGCTCCGCGTGGAGGCGGCGGGCGCCACCGCAGAACGTAGGCCCGAGCACCCGCACGACCACCGGGGCGTGACCGGCGGGACGGCCGCGTTCGTCGGGTGAGCGGCGGGGCCTGCCCGGCCGATCAGCCGCCGGCGGCGGCCAGCGGAAGGGTGCGGCCGCCACGCGACGGAGCGGCGACCGCGGGGGCCGGGAGCGGGGCGAGGACGGGGAGCGTCACCGGCGCCGACGCTGCCGCCGATGCCGCGAGCGCCGCGGCCGCGTCGGCGCGCCCGGGCGGCACCGGGGGCGCCTCGCCGCGCACGGCCCCCGTGAAGGTGGACCCGGTCGTGCCGGTCAGCTCCACGAGGTAGTAGCCGCCGACGCGCACTCGGTCGGCTGGGACCATGACCGTCTTGAAGTCGCGGGTGCGCGCCTGCAGCAGCTCCCCGCGCCGCGCCGCCTTCTCGACGAGGACCTCGTGCCGCGTCCCGAGCAGCCGCAGGTTGCGCTCGCGGGCGCCGCGCCGCACGACCGCGATCAGCCGCTCGAGCCGCTCGCTCGCCACCTCGTCCGGGACGAACGTCGCCGGGTCCATGCGCGTCGCCGGCGTGCCCTCGCGCGGCGAGAACTTGAACGTGTACGCGTCCTCGTAGCCGATCTCCTCGACCAGCGAGAGCGTCTCGGCGAAGTCCGTTTCGGTCTCGCCGGGGAAGCCGACGATGATGTCGGTGGTGAGGTTGAGCGTCGGGACCGCCGCGCGCAGGCGCCGGACGCAGGCCACGTAGTCCTCCCGCGAGTAGCGGCGGAGCATCCGCCGGAGCACGCGCGTCGAGCCGCTCTGCATCGGGAGGTGCACGTGCTCGCACACCTGCGGCACCCCCGCCATCGCCGCGATCACCCGATCCGAGAAGTCGTTGGGGTGCGGGCTGGTGAAGCGGATGCGGCGAATCCCCGCCACGGCGCCGACGGCGTGCAGCAGGTCGGCGAAGTCGTGGGCGCCGTCGTGGTACGAGTTGACCGTCTGTCCGAGGAGGACGACCTCGCTCATCCCGCCCGCCACCACCTGCTCCGCCTCGCGCACCACGTCGGGCAATCGCCGGCTCCGCTCCGCGCCGCGCGTGTACGGCACGATGCAGTACGTGCAGCGGTAGTCGCATCCGCGCTGCACCGGGATCCACGCCTTGACGTCGGCGAAGCGCCGCGGCGCGAAATCCTCGTAGTGCTCCTCGAGATCGAAGCTGGTCGCCGTCGTCCGCTCCCCCTGGCGCGCGCCGTCGAGCAGCTGCGGGAGCGCCCGGTAGCCGTCCGGGCCGACGACGAGCGAGACGTGGCGCGCCTTCGCGAGCAGCGTCGGCCCGAGCCGCTGCGCCATGCACCCGGCCACGCCCAGCACCGTGCCCGGCTTCATGTGGCGCTTCAGTTCGCCCAGCCGGCCGACGACGCGCTGCTCCGCGTGATCGCGGATGGCGCACGTGTTGACGATGATCACGTCGGCGCCGTCGGGGCCGTCCACCGGATCGTACCCGTGCTCGGCCAGCCGCCCGTACATGAGCTCGGAGTCGCTCACGTTCATCTGGCAGCCGTAGGTCTCGATGTAGACGGTCGGACGGGTCATCGCGCGGCACGGGCGGGGAGGGCGGCCGCGCGGCTCGCGGCGGCCGAACCGTGGAAGGTAGCGTCCAAACGGTTGCCCGGGCAGTCCTTACGACGGCGCACGGGGCTGCGGGGGGAGCGCGCGGGGAGCCTGCCCGGGGGCGCTCACCCCACCGGCTGCGTCGGAGTCAGGGGGAGGAGGAGGTGGAACTGACTGCCGCGCCCTTCGGCGCTCTGCACCCAGATGCGCCCGCCGTGCGCCTCCGCCACCAGCTTGCAGAAGGCCAGCCCGAGCCCCGAGCCGCGCACGCGCGGCGCGTGCTGCAGCTTGACCGTCTCGAACTTGCGGAAGATCAGCTCGTGGTACTCGGGCGGGATCCCCGGTCCGTTGTCGGCGACGGTGAGGAGGATCCCGTCGGGGTCGCGGCGCGCGGTGAGCCGCACCGTCACCGGCCCGGCGGCGTGCGTGAGGGCGTTCTGCAGCAGGTTGTTCAGCACCCGCCGGAGCAGCGCCCGATCGGCGACGAAGGCGGGTGCGTCGGGCGCGACCTCGACGCTCGCCGTGGCGCCCGCGGCGTCGAGCCGCAGCTGCCAGTCGCGCAGCACGTCGTGCAGCAGCGCCTGCGGGGCGACCGGGCGGGTGTCGAGCGTGACGGCCGCCTCCTCGACGCGGGCGACCTCCAGCAGGTCGTCGATCAGCGTCAGCAGCTCCTCGGCCTTGCGCTGCGCGTCGTCGAGCACGTCGCGCTGCCCCTCGCTCACCGGGCCGAAGTCGCCGTCGACCACCATCTCGAGCGCCGCGAGCACCGAGCTGAGGGGAGACTTGAGGTCGTGCACGATCATCTTCATCAGGTCGTCGCGGACCTTCTCCGACTCGCGCAGCTTGCGGACCGAGTCCTCGAGCGCGTCGGTGGCGCGCTTGAGGCGGAGCAGGCTGCGCACGCGCGCGCCGAGCACCAGCCGGTTGTGCGGCTTCGTGAGGAAGTCGTCGCCCCCCGCGTCGATCGCCTTGACGCGGTCGGCGGTGTCGTTCAGGGCGGTGATGAAGATGACCGGGATGCGAGCCGTCCGCGGGTCGCGCTTGATGCGGCGGCACACCTCGAAGCCGGTGCCCCGGTCCGGCCCTCCCAGCTCCCCGGCCGGCATCGAGACGTCGAGGATGCACAGGTCGGGGCGATGCGTCGCGCACGCCCGCAGCGTCGACGGCCCGTCGCTCGCCGCCACCGTCCGATACCCCAGGGCGTGCAGCTGATCGGCCAGCAGCTCGACGTTGGCCGCGACGTCGTCGGCAATGAGGATGAGCGGGGCGTCGTCTCCCGCCGACGCCGCCCCTCCCGCCCCGGATTCGCCGGCGCGCTCGCTCATCCGCGGCAGCCGCCGGTCACGGGCGGACGGTGAAGTCCACGCTCAGCGTCCACGCGCTCTCGCGGGCGTCGCGCGCCGCGCTCGCGGCGTCGCCGCCGCGCGGCGTGCGGGCGGCGCGCTGGACGGCCAGGTCGGCGAGGGCGCGTCCGCCGACGAACGGGATCCCGAGCCCGCCGGTCAGGGCGCGCTCCCGCACCCCCGAGCCCTGCACGCCGAAGGGGAGGTCGCGGTCGCGCCCGCCGAGGCGCAGGAGGATGACGTTGTCCCCGACGCGCGGCCCGACCGCCTCGACCCCGACCATCAGCTCGTCGGTGTCGCGCACGTCGAACGGCGTGCGCCCCGGGCGGGGGTCGGCCAGGCCGCGCATGTTGGTCCACGCCGTGCGCGCCCACGAGGCGGCGAACGTCGCGCCTGTCACGCGATCGATCCGCACTCCCAGCCCGTAGCGGTCCGGCGCATCGCCCCGCGTGAGCGTCGAGTCGTCGCGCTGCGTGCGCAACGCCCCGCCCCGCCGCGCCGAGCCGGCGAAACTGACCCCGCGCAGCGGCGTCACCTCGATCCCCGCCGACAGGGCGAGCCCGCTGTAGTCGAGCGTCGAGGAGTCGGAGACGCCGCCGAAGCGCGTCGTGTCGCCGAAGCTCCGCGCCGAGAGGAGGCGATTCCCCCCGGTCAGCGCGTGCGCCGCGATCCCGACGCGCAGCCATCGCGTGGCTACGGCGCCGACGGCGAGCCGCACGTCGGCGATCGAGCCGCGCGACTCGACGCGCTCGGTGGCGTTCACCGTCTCGTCGCCGATCGCCGTGGTGGTCTGCCGCTCGGTGGTGAAGCTGCGGTCCAGATACGTCGACGCGGCGATCGACACACCGTAGCGCTGCCGCACCGGGATCCCGACGCCGATGAGCGGGAAGCGCGCGATCGTGGCGCGCTGCGCGACGCTGCCGAGCGTGACGCGCCGCCACTCGGGGTCGTACTGCACGCCGAGGACGACCCGGCCGATGCCGCCGAGCGCCGCGGGGTTGAGCGGGGAGCTGGCGTCGAACTCGGCGAGCCCCCCGCCGGTCCCCAGCACGCGCGTGCTGAGCTGCCCGGTGGGATAGCCGAAGCCCTGCATGCCGAGACTCCCCTGGGCGTGCAGCGGC
>ERZ1066121.934-NODE-934-length-23992-cov-14.610478_pt1 | contig 23992 bp, 21 predicted proteins | sample MGYA00382768_ERZ1066121 | MGnify/ENA primary metagenome ERZ1066121 (study PRJEB33369, sample SAMEA5778351) | biofilm metagenome | biome: Industrial cooling water; feature: Water cooling tower basin; material: Biofilm | place: United Arab Emirates | collected...
GCACCCAGTCGTGGGTGGCGTGGTCGATGGCCGACTGCTTCTGCGCGCTGTAGCCCTTGAACGGCTCGACGATCACCCGCGCGCCGTGCGCGGTCGCGATCTCGCGGCTGGCGTCGGTCGAGCCGGAATCCAGCACCACGATCTCGTCGCAGAACATCAGGCTCTCCAGGCATTCGCCCAGGGTCGCCGCGCTGTCGAAGCAGGTCACCACTGCCGAGAGCGGCTGAGGCTTGGGCCCTGCGCGCTCGATGCTCACGTGCCGCCCTGCGCCGCGGACGGGCCGGCGCGCCCGTAGAGGCTGCCGGCGTAGAGCGCGGCCAGCAGCAGGGTCACCCCGCCCCAGAACGTGGAATAGAAGGCCAGGTGGGTGTTGAGCGGGAACACGGTGACCGCCAGGGCCAGCATCGCCGGCCGGGTGGCTTCGCGTGCGGCGGGCTCGGCATAACGCCAGGCGCGCCAGGCGAGCGCCGCGCCGGCCAGCCACAGCAGCAGCCCGATGCCGCCGGTCTCGCTCAGCACCTCCAGCACCAGTTGGTGCGCGTGCAACGCCGGGCCGATGCCCCACTCCGGGTGCGCCTCGGGCGTGGGGTCGCAGCCGGCGAAGGCCTTGCGGAAGCCGCGCGGGCCGACACCGTTCACCGGGTGATCGCGCGTCATGCACAGCGCCGCGCCCCAGATCCGCGTGCGCCCGGACAGGGCGCTGTTGACCCCGGCCTCATCGCCGGTGAGCGCACGCGCGGTGCGTTCGATACGCTCGCCCACCTGCGGCACGGTCACGCCCAGCAGGGCCAGCGCCACCAGTCCGAACCCGAACACCATCGCCAGGCGCTTCCAGCCGAGCAGGCGCCAGCCCGACCACAGCAGCACCAGGCCGAAGCTGATCCACGACGCGCGCGAGCCGGCCAGCAGCACCACCGACCCCACCGCCACGGCCGCCAGCAGCCAGCCGGCGCGGCCCAGCCGCGCGGAGGCGGCGAACAGCGCGAACGGCGTCAGGGTCGCCAGCACCACGCCGAGCTTGAGATTGCAGGGGCCCAGCACGCCGCCCAGCCGGTCGAGCAGCGCGTAGTCGTTGGCATCGCACAGGCGGTGGCCGCTGATCGCGAGCTTGGCCGCATCCATGCCCGCGAACAGCGGACTGGTGCCGGTGGCTGCCTGGATCAGCGCATCCAGCGTCCAGATGGCGACGATGACGCCGATGCCGCCGAAGACGATGCGGCGGCCGCGCGCATCGCCTACCGCGGCCGCGGCCAGCCACAGGAACGGGAGGTAGCGCAGGTCCACCAGCGCTTCGCGCCAGGCCCGGCCGGCATCGATGGCGTCGACCGCCGCGATGGCCTGCGGCAACCAATAGGCGCAGAACAGAACGCTGGTCAGCGCCCAGGCCTGCGGGCTGAGCAGCGCCGCGCCGCCGCCCACGCGCGCGCGCAGGAGCAGCACGATGGCCGCCAGCGCGCCCAGCACCATCACCCCCTCGGCGATGCCCGGCGCGGGCCACAACGCGACGAAGGCCAGCACCCAGGCCGGCGCCCAGCGCCAGCCGGCGGGCGCCGCGGCGGCGCCGGGGCCGGAGTCGTCACGGGCAGAGGGAGTGGAAACGGCAGTCATGGGGGAGGCGGATCGAGGAAACGTGTGGGGCGGGAAAGCGGGAAGGCGGCGTGTCTGTGGGCGGCGTGTCTGCGGACGGCTGAGCTGGAATGGAGGGCGGCACACCGTACCGACGCGGTGCGATGAAGACGCGGGGACCGAACACGCCGCGACGATGGGGCGACCGGCAGATCCATGCCATGCACCGCGGACATGCCGGGCTGCGCCGGCCGTCCATCACTCGACCGCGAGCCGCATCTGGTGCGGCTCGGACAGCAGCTCCGCATAGCAGGCCAGCGTGTCCGCGCGCATCCTGGCCAGGTCGTAGCGGCGCAGACGCCCGGGCATCGTAGCCGGAAGCGGCGCGCGGTGCGCGAGCCGCGCACGGACGACGCTGTGCAGGGCCTCGGTATCGAAGGCCCGCACCGCGCCCTCCGGGTCCAGTTCCGCCAGCAACTCGCCCACCCCGCCGTGCGCCCAGCCCACCACCGCACGCCCGCAGGACAGGGCCTCGATCACCGTCCGTCCGAACGACTCGGGCTTGCGCGAGAGCTGCAGCACCAGGTCGCTGGCGGCATAGGCGCGGGCGATGGCGTCGGTGGGCGGGGTGATGGCAAGCGCATGCGCGAATCCGCCGAGCGCCGCTTCGGTCTCCAGATCGGCGATGTACTGCTCGCGCCCCGGCTCGCGCGCGCCGGGCATCCACAACCGGGCATCGAGACCTTCATCGCGCAGGTTGCCCAAGAGCGCCAGCGCATCGGCATGCCCCTTCAGACGCGTGCCGCGCCCCGGCAGCAGCAGCAGCGGCCCCTCGCCGCCCAGCGCGGGATGCTGCGCCGCCGCCCAGGCGCGCGCCGCCGGGTCGGGAACGGGGGCCGCGGGAAACATCGCCGGATCCACGCCGCGCGGGATGATGCGCAGGCGCGCGGGGTCGGTGCGCGGGTAATGCCGCAGCACGTAGGCGCGGACGGTGTCGGACACGCAGATCACGCGTTCGCCGCGGGTCATCACCGCGCTGTAGCGCGAGGGCGAATTCAGCCCGTGCACCGTGGTCACGAAGCGCGGGCGGGCGGACGCGGGCAGGCCACGCCAGGCCAGCAGCGTCAGCCAGGCGGGCAGCCGCGAACGGGCATGCACGATGTCGGCGCCGGTTTCGGCGAACAGCCGACGCAGGCGACGCACGTGGCGCAAGGTGAGCGGCGACTTGCGGCCGATGTCGAGCGCGATGTGTTCCGCGCCCAGCGCTTCGAGCTGCGGCACCAGCCGCCCGCCCGCGGAGACCACCAGCGCGCGATGCCCGGCGCGGACCAGGGCTTCGGCCATTTCGAGCGTCGAACGCTCCACCCCGCCGCCGTGCAGGGCGGGCAGCAGCTGGATGACGGTCCATGGCCGTTCCGCGCCGTGCGCGGCGATCGGCCCGGATGAAGATGCGGGAAGCGTCCCGCTCATCGCGGACACACGCCCCGCGTGCGGGGTCGGGTGATCAGGCGGGTGCGGGCCCGCGCGCCGGAAGCGAGCAATCGACTGCGCCGCGCGGTGGGGCGGCGCTCAGTCGGCCAGGATGAACAGCGCACCGCAGTAGGGGCACGTGCTGCGGCCGCCTTCGGCCTCGATCGGCAGGTACACCCGCGGGTGCGAATTCCACAGCGCCATCTCCGGCGTCGGACAGCTCAGCGGCAGGTCGCTGCGGTGCACGGTGTACTCGGTCTGGGCGTTGGCGGGTGCGTTGGGGGCGGTCATGGCGGGAATCCTGCGCGAATGCCGGGCATTCTATCGCAGTCGCCGCAGCGGGCGTCGCTGCGCACACCCCTGTGACGGAGGCCGCCGATGCAGATCCCCACCGCTCCGCCCACCGCTCCACCTGTCGTCGAGATCCTCGGCCGCAGCAGTTCGCACTACACGCGCATGGTCCGTCTGCTCGCGCATGCGCTCGGCGTGGACTACACGCTGCGCCCGATCCACGACCTGATGAGCGAGCAGCCCGCCACCTTCGCCGGCAATCCGGCGCTGAAACTGCCCGCGCTGCGCATTGGCGACGCGGCCCGCACCCACGTGTACTGGGGCAGCACCAATGCCTGCCGCCAGCTGGCGCGCCTGGTGCCCGGTGGCGAGGCGCGGGTGTTCTGGCCGGAGCAGGCGAACGCGCAGCTCGACGGTCCGCTGCTCGCCAACGCGCACGAGGTGCTGGCGCATGCGATGGCGGCGCAGGTGGAGGTGGTCTTCCACGAGGTGGTGTCGCAACGTGCGGCCGATGCCGCCTCGCGCAAGCGGCGGCGCAGTCTGGAGCTGTGTCTGGCCTGGCTGGACGCGGAACTCGACGCCATCCACGCCGCGCTCCCGACCGGACGCATCGCGCTGTTCGATCTCGGCCTGTTCTGCCTGCTGGAGCATCTGCCGTTCCGCAACCCGATGGATCTCTCGGGCCACCCGCGACTCACCGCATTCGCGGCGGCGTTCGCTGCGCGGCCCGAAGCGCGGGCCACGCCCTATGCATTCGACCCGCGGCCAGAGGACTGAGCCGCGGGTCCCTACCGGCAGTGCGGCGGCCTCAGGCCAGCAGCGCCGCCGCCTCGCGCAGACGTTCGCCGAAGGCACGTGCGGTGCGCAGGTCGCCTGCCACCATCTCGTCGGTGGACGCATCCGACGGCGTGGTCGTCATCAGGCCCGAGAAGGACGCCACGTAGTTCAGGTCGTCGCGGGTCGACGCCTTGCTGTTGCTCGGCATCATGCCCGTGCCCACCCACAGCATGCTGTGCTGCTGCGACAGCGTGAAGAAATAGTGGAGGGTGGAAAGCTTGTCGCCGTTCATCGACGCGGAGTTGGTGAAACCGGCGGCCAGCTTGTTCTTCCAGCCCTGGCTGAACCAGATCTTGGACGAGGCGTCGGCGAATTTCTTGAACTGCCAGCTCACGCTGCCCATGTAGGTGGGCGAGCCGAACACGATGACATCGGCCGCATCGAGCGCGGCCCAGGCCTCGTCGGAGAGCTGGCCGTCGGCATCGATCGCGAGCAGACGCCCGCCGCTGGCCTCGGCGACCGCCTCGGCGATCTTGGTCGTGTGGCCGTAGCCGCTGTGGTAGACGATGGCGATGGACTTGGACATGGAGACTCCGTGTAGGGGATATGCGCGCAGCCGAGGGACGCGGGCAGCAAGGGCCCGACGCTCCCGCTGGCGCGGGATCGTGGAGGATCGAGAAGACGCGCTCGAGAAGACCGGGAGCACCGGCTCCGCCGACGGCGGCGCCGGTCATCGGCCGCGGATTACTCGGCGGCGGGCTTGGGCACCACCGCTTCGGTGGTGATGCTCAGCACCACCTCGTCGCTCACGTTGGGCGCGTACAGGCCCAGCCCGAAATCGCTGCGCTTGAGGGTGGTGGTGGCGGCGAAGCCGGCGGCTTCGCGCTTGGCCATCGGCTGCATGCCCAGCTTGTTGATGGTGGTGTCCAGGACGACGGACTTGGTGATGCCCTTGATGGTCAAATCGCCGGTCACCAGCAGCTTGCCCTTGCCGTTGGCCTTGACCGCAGTGCTCTTGAAGGTGATGACCGGATACTTCTCGGCATCGAAGAAATCGTCGCTGCGCAGATGGGCGTCGAAATCCGGCACGTGCGAGTTCAGGCCCGCCAGCGGGATGGTCACTTCCACCTTCGAGTCGCCGACCTTGTCCGCGTCGTAGGTGATGAAACCGTCGACCTGGCCGAAATGCGCGATCGGGTTGGAGAAGCCGAAGTGGCTCCAGCTGGCGATCACGTCGGTGTGGTTGGGGTCGATCTTGTAGGTCATCGGCGCGGCGAAGGCGACGACGGAGGCGGCGGAAAGCGCGAGGGCAAGCAGGGTGCGGGTCATGGCGCTGCGGGTCATGGTGGTGTCCTTGTAGAGCGTATCGGCGAGGGGTGGCTGCCCGCTGCGGGGGAACGCGGTGCGGCACGGGAAATTGAAGGAGAAGCGGGAGGAGGAGCGAGAGGGGACACGCCGCGGCATCCGGTCGATGCCGCGGTCGATCATTCGATGCGGCAGACTTCGTCGAACGACGGGCGCGGCGAACGCGGGAAGATCGAGCTGCGGTCGCCGATGCCCAGATTGATCAGGAAATTGGAGCGGATGCGGGTGCCGGCGAAGAATTCCTTGTCGACCTTGGCGTTGTCGAAGCCCGACATCGGCCCGGTGTCCAGGCCCAGCGCGCGCGCGGCGAGGATCAGGTACGCCCCCTGCAGGCTGCCGTTGCGCAGGGCGATGGTCTCCAGCGCGTCCTCGGGCTTGTCGGCGAACCAGGACCGTGCGTCGGTATGCGGGAACAGCACCGGCAGCTTCTCGAAGAACGCCAGGTCGTGCCCGAGGATCACGGTCACCGGCGCGGCCAGGGTCTTTTCGCGGTTGCCCTCGTCCAGTGCCGGCGCCAGCCGTGCCTTGGCCTCGGCACTGCGCACGAAGATCAGGCGCGCCGGCCACATGTTGGCGCTGGTGGGCCCCCACTTCATCAGCTCGTACAGGCGATGCAGGGTGGCATCGTCGATCTCGCCGCTGAACTGGTTGTAGGTCCGCGCGGTGCGGAACAACTGATCGAGGGCGGAAGCGTCGAGGGCGCGGTCTTCGAAGGCGGGGGGCATGCAGATCTCCGTGAATCGTGAGGACGTGTCCGAGCCGGCAGTGTAGAGTCCGCGCCAGCTGCGCACAGCCGCAGGGCGGAAACGTATTGGCTACCAAAACAGAACAATGAAACAAACAGGCCATCATTCGCTGCAAATTTGCGCGCTCAGCGATGGCCGCGCCGGCAATGCCCGCCAGGCGGAAGCGCTGGCGGCAGCCCTGCTCGGCGCACCCGATGTGCAGAGCGGCGGCAACACGCAGAGCAATCCCGCCATCGCAGGCGGCCTGGGCCCGGCGAGCTGCACCCTGCAGCCGCGGCTGCCGTGGCGACTGTGGGCGCCGCGCGGTGGGCCGGGGGCGACATCGGCATTCGGGCCGGACTTCCAAGCCCTGCTCGACAGCCCGCCACGGCTGGCCGTCGGCTGCGGGCGTCAGGCCGCGCTCGCCACCCGCATGCTGCGTGCGCGGGGCAGCCGGGTGGTCCAGATCCTCGACCCGCGGCTCGACCCTGCGCACTGGGACCTGCTGGTGGTGCCGGAACACGATGCCCAGGCGCGGCCTGCGTTGCGCCGGGCCGGCAATGTACTGACCACGCTCGGCAGCCTGCACCCCATCGACGACGTCTGGCTGGCGGGGGCGCGTGCGGATTTCCCGGCCCTCGGCGAGCTGCCCCGACCGATCACCGCCGTCCTGCTCGGTGGGCCGACACGGCATGCGCGGTTCGATCGGATGGCCTTCGAAGTACTGGCCTCGAAGCTGGAGGCGGCGCTGGCCCGCGACGGCGGGAGCGTGCTGGTGCTCGCCTCGCGGCGCACGCCGCGCGAACTGCGCGGCGTGCTGGAACACCGCTATGCCGACACTCCCGGCCTGGTCTGGCGCAGCGAACGCGACGGGCCCAATCCCTATCGGGGTGCCTTGGCCTGGGCGGACCGGATCGTGTGCTCGCCGGACTCGGTCAACATGATCACCGAAGCCTGCGCGACGCAGGCGCCCGTGTATGTTTTCGACCCAGGGCGGGTGCGTGGGCGACCGCGGCACTTTCTGGACGCTCTGCTCGCATGCGGACGGATCCGAGCAATGCAGGCCGGCGACAGCGGCACCGTGATGACGCCTTTCGAAGCGGAGCCGCTGCGCGAAACTGCCCGCGTGGCGGCGCAGGTGCGCGAACGGCTGGGCGACTGAATCTCTCCATGGAGCCCCCGAGCGGGCGCCCCCGTCGCATCGCAACAGGGCGGTCGGGCGCAGCCCTGCGTGGGAAGCCGCCCCCGGCGCGTTCCGGGATCCGGACGCTCAGCCGCTGGGCGCGCTGAACACATCCTCACCCGGGGCGTGCCTGCGCTCGGCACGCACACGCGTCTGCCGGCTGATGCCTGTCGCTACCGCGCCGGCGGCGACGGCCGTCACCGCCAGAAGCGGGTGACGCTTGAGCGCACGCACCACCGCCAGTCCGGCGGCCGCCGCCCATGGATGGCGGAGCAGGGTCGCCGCCAGGCCGACCCAGCCGCTGCGCGCGACCACGCCCGCGCTCAGCCCGCCGACCGCATTCAACAAGCCGCGGCCGCGACGCGTGCCGCTGCGCAGGTCGTCGAGCGCCATCGCCATCTCGCCGCGCTGCAGCTCGCCGCGCATGCGCAGCATCTCCATCTTCATCCGACGCAGTTCACGACGTTCAGCGCCCATCGGCGAGCTCCTGTGCGGCCGTGGCCGGCGGGGTGCTGCGGCCGGCGACATGGACCGGTTCTTCCGGCACGGGTTCGGGACCGTCTTCGGGCGGTGCACCGAAGGCTTCGGCCATCACCCGCTGGTCTTCGGCCAGCTGACGCATGGTGTCGGCCAACGGCGCGGGGGCATCCTCGATCTCGTCGATCAGGCGGCTGAGCAGCCACCAGGCCGTGCCGCCGAACAGCAGCACGAACGCGAGCAGGCTCCACGGCCCGACATAGGGCCACAGCAGCGCGGTCACGAGCGCGGTCAGGGCGATCAGCGCGAGCTGGATCAGCTGCGCCGCCACCAGGCCGCGGACGCACCAGCGCAGGATGCGCTCGCGCGCCAGGGAAAGTTCGAGCGTGGCGTACTCGACACGGGTCCTGAGCAACGCGAGTCCGCCGGTCAACAACCGGCGGAGCGCGTCCAGTGTGCGGTTGCTCATCGCGGAGCCGCGATCAGCGACGCGCGACCAGCAGGCCGAGCAGGAAACTCGCGCCCGCGGCGACGCCGATCGCACCCCACGGATTCTCGTGCACCCAGTCGTCGGTGGCGCGCGCGGCCGCCTTCGCGTTGCGGCCCACGGCGTACTGCGCATCGTTGAGATGCACCTTGGCCTTGCGCAGTGCGTCGTTGGCACGGGCGCGCAGTTCGGTGGCGCGTTCGCCGGTGGCGGCGGCGGCCTGCGCGAGCAGCGCTTCCACGTCTTCCAGCACCACCTTGGCGTCGGCGACCAGCTTGCCCGGCGGCAGGCCGTTCGCATCGGAGGACAGGGTGTCCGTGTTGGCCGTGTTGGCCGAATCGATGTGCATGTTCATGCATGTCTCCTTGTTTCTCGGGCGCCCGGTACGGGCCGCCCTGCGGGGGGATGGGCATGCCGCGTCCCATGCCGGATTCATCAGTGCCGGCTTCAGTGGAGCGAACCGGCGCATGCGGCAGTGGGATGTGACCTGCGAGGCGAGACCTCCCATTCAGGATAGCCCTCCGCCATGGGCATGGGCAGCAACCCGCCCGGCCCGGCGTGGTTGCGGTACGGCTTCCGTACATCTCCACGCATCAGGCCGGCCGGAACCACCGCAACGCGCACGATGCCCGTGCACGATCGCCTGCGCAATGCATGCAGGCGGCAGGCCGTGGACCGATTTTGCGCAGCGCTGCGCGAGCGCACGTGCGTCGACGGGGTCATTCACCGAGTCCCTGCCCCGTCCAGGCGGCACGCACCGAGGCGCGCGCGGACTGCAAGGCCGGCGTGGTGGGCATCAGCCGCCTGCGACGGTCGAGCGTGCAGCGCAGGCCGGCGTCCAGCAGCGCGCCATGCGCGACGTGCAGCCGTCCGGCCGTGTCCGCATCCAGCACGCCACCGCGCGACAGCGCCGCGATGAGTCCGGGCGTGTCGCGCGGCGCCAGCAGCGCGGGTATGCGCGCACCATCGCGCAGTACCAGGAACTGCAGCAGGAACTCCAGATCCACCAGCCCGCCTTCGCCCTGTTTGAGGTCGAAGCGGACGGCATGGCCGCCTGCCGCCGCTCCGTCCACGGCCGCCGAGCCGCCACGCTCGGCGCGCGGCTCCACGGGCGGCTCGCTGCGATCCAGCTCCGCACGCATGCGCGCGCGCATCTCGCGCACGTCACGCACGAGCGCCTCCGGGTCGCGCGCCTGCGCGAGGGTCTGCGTGCGCACGCGCTCGAATTCGGCGCACAGACCGACGTCGCCGGCCACCGCACGCGCGCGCACCAGCGCCTGGTGCTCCCAGGTCCAGGCACGCTGGCGCTGGTAGTCCTCGAAACTGGCGAGCGTGGACACCAGCAGGCCCTTGGCGCCGTCCGGGCGCAGGCGCACGTCGACCTCGTACAGGCGACCGGCGGCGGTGGGCGTGCTCAGCAGGCCCACGATCTTCTGCGCCAACCGCGCCGTCCAGCGCGCCGGGTCGAGCGGACGCGCGCCGTCGGACGCGACATCAGGCGCGCCATCCGCCGGCAGGTCGTAGAGGAACACCAGGTCGAGGTCGGAAGTGAAGCCCAGCTCCTCGCCGCCCAGGCTGCCGTAGCCCAGTGCGGCGAAGCGCAGGCCCGGCACGTCGCCGTGCTGCGCGCGCAGTTCGGCCCGCGCCACACCGTGCACCGCGCGCACGATGGCATCGGCCAGCCAGGCCAGCGCGCGGGCGCTGTCTTCGGCCGACTGGCGGCCGTCGAGCGTGGCCAGCGCGATGCGGAACGACAGCAGCTGCCGCGCCTCGTTGAGCGCCAGCAGCGCGGCTTCGGAGTCGTCGAAACGCAGTGCCTCGCGGCAGGCCGTCTCGAACGCCTCGCGCCCCGGCAGCGGCCCACCCACGCGCACGTCCAGCAGCTCGTCCAGCAGCAGCGGATGCCGCGCCAGACGGTCGCCCAGCAGCGCGCTGCGCAGCAGCACGTCGATCAGGCGGGTGAGCGCGGCCGGCTGCTCGTCCAGCAGCGCCAGATAGCTCGCGCGACGCAGAATGGGATGCAGCGTCGCCAGCAACCTGCGCAGCGCCAGCAACGGCGCATCGCTGTCCGCCACCGCTTCCAGCAGTGCGGGCATCACCCGGTCCAGGCGCGCGCGCGCCGCGTCGGAAAGATCACGCACACCTGGGCTGCGCGCGAAATCGCGCAGCGCACGGTCGCCCTCCTCCACCGCGGCCGCATCGAAGCCCGCCGCCGTCAGCGCATCGGCTTCGCCACCGTCGGGCAATGCGCGCCAATAGCCGGTGAGCGCGGCCGGCGTGGCCGGCGCCTGGCGCGGTGCCAGCAGCGCGCCGAACTCGTCGGAGATGCGCGCGCGGTAGGCCGCCAGCGCGAAAGCGAGCGCAGCCCAATCCGCGAACCCCAGCCCGCGCGCGACGCGCAGCCGGTCCAGCGCATCGTCGGGCAGCCGCTGGGTCTGCGCGTCGCGCAGCATCTGCAGGCGGTTCTCGAGATGGCGCAGGAAGCGGTATGCCGCCAGCAGTGCATCGACCGTGGCCTCGTCCAGATGCCGCGCCGCCGCCAGCGCGCGCAGCGCCGGCTGCAGCCGCGGCTCGCGCAGCGCCGGCTCGCGCCCACCGCGGATGAGTTGCAGCGCCTGGGCCAGGAATTCCACCTCGCGAATGCCGCCCGGCCCGCGCTTGATGTCGTCGGCCATGTCGCGGCGCGCCACTTCGGCCGCGATGCTGGCCTTCATCTCACGCAGCCCGTCCAGCGCGCCGTAGTCCAGATAGCGCCGGTAGACGAAGGGCCGCAGCGTCTGCAGGAACTCCGCGCCAGCCGCCACATCCCCCGCCACCGGGCGCGCCTTCTGCCAGGCATAGCGCTCCCAGTCGCGGCCTTCGCGCTGGAAATACTGCTCCATCGCCGTGAAGCTCAGCGCCACCCGGCCCACACTGCCGAACGGCCGCAGGCGCAGGTCGACCCGGTGGCAGAAGCCGTCGGCGGTGGTGTCGTCCAGCAGCTTCGCCAACTGCTGCCCCAGCCGCGCGAAATAGTCCTCCGCCGCCAGCGGCCGTGCGCCATCGCTCTCGCCGTTGCCGGCGTAGGCGTAGACCAGGTCCACATCGGAGCTGAAATTCAGCTCGCCGCCGCCGAGCTTGCCGAGCGCGAACACCACCAGCCGCACCGGCGCCCCGTCCGCTCCACGCACGTGGCCATGCCGCGCCGCGAACTCGCCCTCCAGCGCGTCCAATGCCAGGCGCAGACAGTCTTCCGCCAGTCGCGACGTGGCCGCCAGGGTCTCGTCCAGCGTGTCCAGTGCGTGCACGTCGCGCCAGATCAGGCGCACCGACTCCGCCTGCCGCCAGCGGCGCAGCAGCCCCGCCCACTCGCTACGCTGGTCGGCGGACAACACCGGCGCCGGCGCACGCGTCGCGCCATCGACCGCCAACAGCGACGGCAGCACGCGTGGCTGGCGTAGACAGGTGTCGAGCGCGAAGTCGCTGGCTTCCAGCAGCGCGGACACGCGTGCCTCGTCCCCGGGCGACAGGGCGAGATCCGGGAGCGCCGCACGCACGCGCGACAGCCCGCGGGACACGTGCGCGGCGAGCGTGGCCGCGTGACCTGTGTCTGACGACGGGGCGGAATCGGCGGAGGTCATGCCCCGATGATGGCATCCCAGCGACCATGTGCGCTTGCATATGTCGCGGTCATCGTCGAAGAAAGCGGGACTGAACCCCGCCAGTGCGTGCGCTTTCAACCCATGAGGCTTTCGAGGGTCGCCACTGTTCCAAACGCCAGCACAGGCAGTGCGGCCACCCACCATCGTAGCCACCACCGCCTGCGGAACGTCAGCAGCACGCCGTAAAGCCAGGCCGCCACAGCCACGCAGAGCATTCCGAACGCGATGGCATGCGACCCGCCATGGGGATCGTCCTGGGCATGGAGATGCATCGCCGCGACGATCAGCAGGCCGAACAAGGTAAGTGCGGCGGAGAATGCGGTGAGGATCCTGTCGAAGACGGCGGGCATGGGCGTGGTTCGCCGGCAGGGCCTCGCAGTCTGGTCGTCGCGACGCGCCTTGCGCGCGTGCGGCGGTGCCTCCGGACGGATGCCGCCCCGCAGCGGGCATCCGTCCGGGGGTCACGCGTGGATCACTGGCCGCGGGTACCGTCGATGTAGCCCTGGGCCACGGCGAACGCCCGGGCGCCGACCTTGCGGCCGAGGGCGCGTCCCTGCTGGTCGCCATCGCGGAAGTGGATGCCGCCGTACAGCCGCGAGATGCCCGCCTCGTCCGCGGCGGCGGAGAAGGTGGGCCAGGCCAGGGTGAGGTCGCGGGCCGGCACCAGGCCGGGTTCGACGATCGACGACCCGGCGCGCACCACGGCCGCGTTCGGGAAGTTGTCGGTGCCGGTGAAGCGCTTCAGCACTTCGGCGCCGGACGCGCTGAAGGTGCTGTGGCCCGACATGTACTCGGCGAACGGCGGGGTGACGAAGTTGGCCGCCTGGTACGGGCGCCAGTTCTGCCCGAGGATCACGCGGGTGCCCAGGCCTTCGCCGCCCCAGGCCAGGATGCGCCGGTTGTTGAACAGGGCGTGGATGGTGGTGACCGGACGCGCGTAGTCGTACTGCCGCTTGTAGCCCCACACCGCGATGCTGGAATCCATCAGCGCGTTGCCGAGCGCGAAGAACATCTTCACGTCCTGCGACAGGCTGTGCCGGTAGCGGTTGGACACGTCGGTGGCGAACATCACCCAGGTGCCGGGCGGGGTTTCCGAGGTGGGGCCGTCGGCCCACCATTCGGCGATGACCTTGCGGCGGTCGTCGAGGGTGGCGCTGTAGCCGATCACTTCCACCGACTGGCGCCAGAACTCGAAGCTGCGCAGCGGTGCGGGCGACTTCACCGGGAACTCGTCGTAGCGGGTGAGGCCGAAGGGACGCACGCCGCCCCAGTGCGGCACCAGGAACTTCTGCACGTTGAAGCCGCCGCTGCCGTTGGGCACGGCCAGCGGCTGCCAGCGCGTGGGATCGGCGATCAGGGTCGGGCTGTTGACCGGCTGGTAGCCGGTGTAGTCGCTGTAGGGCGCGCCGCCGTTGCGGTCGCCGAGCTGGTTGGAGCCGTCGTTGCGGCGGTCCTGGATCACCGCGGCCGCGGCCACGTTGCCCACGCCCTGCGGGGTGGAGAGGTCACCGGTGTTCTCGTTGGGGTCGTAGCCGAGGCGGGCCATTTCCGCATCGAACTGCGCCTTGCGGCTGGGGAACAGCTCCACCAGCGAACGATAGGCCGCATAGCTCACGGCCTTGCGCCGGTTGGCCTCGGTGCGCTCGGCGGCCGGGCGGCGCAGTTCGCCCCCCAGCTGGGTGCCGTTGGCGCGGCGGTCGTAGGCGGCCCAGGCGTCGTACATCGCGGTGTTGGTGATGGCCAGCGCGCGCGCGAAGATCGGCGGGCCCATGTTGGTGGCGCGCACCGCCTGCAGGGCCTGGTCGTTCCAGTCGGTCACCGCGGTCGCGGCCTGCACGGTGCCGAACGCGGACAACGCCAGTGCGCAGCCCAGCGCGAGACGCGCCGGGAGGGTCTTCAATGTCATCGGATACTTCCCCAGTCGTGATATGCCGTCCATGTACGGCGTCGGCGCGGGCGCACCGACGCACCGGACGGACGGGACGCGAGCGTCCGTGCGGCTTGCCGGCCCCTTCATGCCTCGCGGCATGACCGGCGGAGGCTGAATACGGCGAATCCGGCCTGCGGCGGCCAAACCGCGACGCAGTCCGCCATTTTGACGGATCAGTGCCGGTGCGCCCTCCTCCGTAACCGGCCACCCCACGCCTGCGCCGACCGCATGCATCATGGGGCCCCCTGCGAACGAATTCGCCTACACTTGCCCGCACCTTTCAGACCGCATGCCCGATGAGCGACACCGCACGCCCTGCTTTCCACGGGTTCGAACAGATCCCGCTGCGCGAATACGCCGAACGCGCCTATCTCGACTATTCGATGTACGTGGTCCTGGACCGCGCCCTGCCCTTCCTCGGCGACGGGCTCAAGCCGGTGCAGCGCCGCATCGTCTATGCGATGAGCGAGCTCGGCCTCAACGCCCAGGCCAAGCCCAAGAAGTCCGCGCGCACCGTCGGCGATGTCATCGGCAAGTACCACCCGCACGGCGACAGCGCGTGCTACGAGGCGCTGGTGCTGATGGCGCAGCCGTTCTCGTACCGCTATCCGCTGATCGACGGCCAGGGCAACTTCGGCAGCAGCGACGATCCGAAATCGTTCGCGGCCATGCGCTACACTGAAAGCAAGCTCACGCCCATCGCCGAGGTGCTGCTGGGCGAGCTGGGCCAGGGCACGGTGGACTGGACGCCCAACTTCGACGGCACGCTGGAAGAGCCGACCTGGATGCCGGCGCGTCTGCCGCACCTGCTGCTCAACGGCACTACCGGCATCGCGGTGGGCATGGCCACCGACGTGCCGCCGCACAACCTCAACGAAGTGGTCAGCGCCTGCGTGCGCCTGCTCGACGACCCCGACGCCACGGTGCGCGACCTGTGCGAGCACATCCGCGGCCCGGACTACCCGACCACCGCCGAGATCATCACCCCCGGCGCCGATCTGCTGTCGATGTACGAGACCGGCCACGGCAGCGTGCGCGCACGCGCGACCTGGGTGCGCGAGGCCCAGAACATCGTGGTCACCGCCCTGCCCTACCAGGTCAGCCCGAGCAAGGTGATCGAACAGATCGCGCAGCAGATGCGCGCCAAGAAGCTGCCGTGGCTGGAGGACCTGCGCGACGAATCCGACCACGCCAACCCCACCCGCATCGTGCTGGTCCCGCGCAGCAACCGGGTCGATCTCGACCAGTTGATGGGCCATCTCTCGGCGACGACCGACCTGGAAAAGAGCTACCGGGTCAACATGAACGTGATCGGCCTGGACGGCCGTCCGCAGGTGAAGAACCTGCGCATGCTGGTGGGCGAATGGCTGCAGTTCCGCACCGACACCGTCACCCGTCGCCTGCGCCACCGGCTGGAGAAGGTCGACAAGCGCCTGCACCTGCTGGCCGGCCTGCTGATCGCCTTCCTCAACATCGACGAGGTGATCCGCATCATCCGCAGCGAGGACGAGCCCAGGCCGGTGCTGATGGCGCGATTCGGCCTGGACGAGGTGCAGGCCGACTACATCCTCGACACCAAGCTGCGCCAGCTGGCGCGCCTGGAAGAAATGAAGATCCGCGGCGAGCAGGCGGAACTGGAAGCCGAACGCGAGAAGATCGCCGGGATCCTCGACAGCCGGGCCAAGCTCAAGAAGCTGGTCAAGGACGAACTGCTGGCGGACGCGAAGAAATTCGGCGACGCGCGCATGTCGCCGCTGGTCGCGCGCGAGGCCGCACAGGCCATCGACGAGACCGAGCTGGTGCCCAGCGAGCCGCTGACCGTGGTGCTGAGCGAGAAGGGCTGGATCCGCGCGGCCAAGGGCCACGACATCGACCCTGCGGGCCTGAGTTATCGCGACGGCGACGGCCTGCTGTGCGCGGTGCGCGGGCGCAGCACGCAGCAGGTGGCGTTCCTCGACTCCACCGGGCGCAGCTACTCCACGCTCGCGCATACGCTGCCGTCGGCGCGCGGCAACGGCGAGCCGCTGACCGGGCGCTTCTCGCCACCGTCGGGCGCGGCCTTCCAGACCATGGCCAGCGCCGAGAACGACGTGCGCTTCGTGCTGGCGTCCTCGCACGGCTACGGCTTCGTCACCCGCTTCGAGAACCTCACCGGCCGCAACAAGGCCGGCAAGGCGATGCTCAGCCTGAGCGAAGGCGCCACGGTGCTGCAGCCGGTCGCGGTGACCGGCATGGAGCAGGACCGCATCGTCGCGGTGACCAGCGCCGGCCATCTGCTGGTGTTCCCGGTGGCCGAGCTGCCGGAACTCGACAAGGGAAAGGGCAACAAGATCATCGAGATCCCCAAGGCCAAGCGCGGCACCGAGAAAGTCGTCGCGCTGGCGGTCGTGCCGCCGGGCGGCACGCTCACCGTGAAATCCGGCGCGCGCACGATGTCGCTGGCGTTCAAGGACCTCGAACCCTACCTCGGCGCCCGCGGCAGCCGTGGCGGCCTGCTGCCGCGTGGTTGGCAGAAGGTGGAAGGGCTGGGGGTGGAATGAGCCCGCTGCGTTCGCCCGACTGCGCCACGTCTCACGCCGCGCATCGCGTGCACGGAGACGGATGACGGCATGGACGCCGGTTTCTGGCACCAGCGCTGGCAGAACGCCGAGATCGGCTTCCACCAGCCCCGTCCGCTGCCGCTGCTGTGCAAACACTGGCCCACGCTGGGGGTCGCGCCAGGCGCGCGGGTGTTCGTGCCGCTGTGCGGCAAGTCGCTGGACATGGTCTGGCTGGCCGAACAGGGCCACGACGTGTTGGGCGTGGAGCTGTCGCCGCTGGCGGTGGCGGCGTTCTTCGCCGAGCGCGGACTGCTGCCGGAAACCTTCGAGAGCCGCTACGGCACGCATTCGGTCGCGCACTGGCAGGGCCGGCGGATCGAACTGATCTGTGGCGACGCCTTTACGCTCGATGCCGAGGCACTGCGCGGCTGCGACGCCTTCTACGACCGCGCCGCGCTGATCGCACTGCCGCCCACGCTGCGCGAACGCTATGTCGCCTGGCTCGACGGCGCATTGCCCGCAGACAGCCGCGGCCTGCTGATCACGCTCGAATACGACCAGCGCGAGATGACCGGCCCGCCGTTTTCGGTCAACGAGGACGAGGTGCGCCGCGGCTTCGCACCACGACGCGAGGTCACGCTGCTGGAGCGACGGGATCTTCTCGACGACGAACCCGGTTTCGCCGCGCGCGGGCTGCGCGCGCTGCACACAGCGGTCTACCGTCTGAACCCGCACACGCCTGCCCTCTGAACCCGACATCGGACGCTGCCATGAAGAAGTGGATCGCACGGATCGCCATCACCCTCGTGGCCATCGCACTCCTCGCCGCGCTGTCGATCTGGCTGCTCCTCCGCGGCAGCCTGCCCAGGCTCGACGGCGGCCAGTCGCTGGCCGGCTTGTCCGCCCCCGTGTCGGTCGAACGCGACGCGCTCGGTGTGGTCACCGTGGACGCCGCGAACGAGGCCGACGCCGCACGTGCGCTCGGTTACGTGCACGCGCAGGAGCGTTATTTCGAGATGGATCTGCTTCGACGCAGTGCCGCGGGCGAGCTGTCGGCGCTGTTCGGCAGCGTCGCGCTCGAGCGCGATCGCGGGCAGCGCGTGCACCGCATGCGCATGCGCGCGGCGCGCGAGCTGGCCACGGCCGAGCCGGAGAAGCGCGCGACCATCGATGCCTATGTCGCGGGCGTGAATGCCGGGCTGTCCGACCTGCGCGTTCGGCCGTGGCCCTATCTGCTGCTGCGGCAGACGCCGCAGCCCTGGCGCGCGGAGGATTCGCTGCTTGCCGGCTATGCGATGTATTTCGACCTGCAGGATGCCGAAAACGCGCAGGAGCTGGCGCTGTGGCGGTTGCGTCCGCATCTTCCGCCGGCGCTGTACGACCTGATCACCCGCGACGGCAGCGCATACGACGCACCGCTGGTCGGGAGTGAGCGCGGCGATGCCGTGCTGCCCGGCCCGGACGTGGTGGACCTGCGCACACTGCCGATGCCCGACGAAAGCGCGGAGACCCGATTGCCGGACCGGGGCGCCCCCGGCAGCAACAACTTCGCGGTGGGCGGCGCACTCACCACGCACGGTCACGCCATCGTCGCCGACGACATGCACCTCGGGCTGCGCGCACCCAACATCTGGTTCCGCGCGCGCATGCGTTACCCGGATGCGCGCGCGCCCGACGGCCGCGTGGACGTCTCGGGTTTCACCCTGCCCGGCCTTCCGCTGGTGGTGGTCGGCAGCAACGGGCATGTGGCCTGGGCCTTCACCAACAGCTATGCCGACACCGCGGACTGGCGCATCGAGCGCAGCTGCGCCGAAGGGCAGCCGCGCAGCGCGCAGTGCACGGTGACCACCGTGCACGAGGAGCGGATCGAGGTGGCCGGAGGCGCGACCGAAATCCTGCGGGTGGAGGACACCGACTGGGGCCCGGTGCTGCGCCGCGAAGACGATGGCCGCCTGCTGGCCCTGCGCTGGAATGCGCATCTGCCCGGCGCACTCGATTTCGGGCTGATGGGCATGGCCCATGCGCGCGACCTGGACCAGGCGCTCGCGGTCGCGGACCGCACCGCCGTGCCCACCCAGAACCTGCTGCTCGGCGACGCCGGCGGCCGTATCGCCTGGCGCCTGCTGGGCCCGCTTCCGCAGCGCGATGCCGGCTGCACGCCACGCGAACCGATGCACGCGACGGCATCGCCCGCCACCGTCACCGCCAACGCAGAACCTGCCGTCACGGCGCCCGCCGTCGCGGCGGACGACACCGACGCCGAGACGCCCACAGCGGGCTGCGCGCCCTGGTCCATCGCCACCGACCGTTCGCCGACGCTGATCGACCCGGCCGACCATCGCCTGTGGACGGCCAACAACCGCACGCTCGACGCCGAGGATCTGGCGCGGCTGGGCGATGCCGGCTACGCGTTCGGCCCGCGTGCCCGCCAGATCCGCGACGGCCTGCGTGCGAAATCGCGTTTCGAAGAGCGCGACCTGCTGGCGATCCAGCTCGACGACCGTGCGCCCTTCCTCGGCGAATGGCACGCACTGCTGCAGCAGGAAGCCGCACGCGGCGGCACGGCGCTGCAGGCGCTCGCCGACGCGGCGAAGACATGGGAAGGCCGCGCGAGCGTGGATTCGGTCAGCTATCGCATCGTCCGCGCCTGGCGGCTGGCGGTGCACACGCGCATCGCCAACGGCCTGACCGCTCCGGCGCAGGCCGCGCTCGGCACCGGCTTCGTGATGCCCAACGCGCAGCAGCTGGAAAGCGTGGTGCGTCCGCTGCTGCGCGAACGGCCGGCGCATCTGCTGCCGCGCCGCTACATCGCCTGCGCGAGCGCCGATGCCCCCGCGTTCTGCGGTGCCCGCCAGGGCTGGGACGCCCTGCTGGAAGACGCCGCCCGCGGCGTGCGCGAAGACCTCGAAGCGCAGGGCCCGCTGTCCGGGCGCACCTGGGGCGAGCGCAATACCGCCGCCATCTGCCACCCGCTGTCGCGCGCCATGCCCGGCTTCGCCAAACCCTGGCTGTGCATGCCCGCCGACCCGCTGCCAGGCGACGGCAGCCTGCCGCGCGTGCAGAGCCCGAGCTTCGGCGCCTCGCAGCGCATGGTGGTGGCGCCGGGCCGCGAGGCCGAGGGCATCGCGCACATGCCCGGAGGCCAGAGCGGCCACCTGCTGTCGCCGTTCTGGGGCGCAGGCCACGACGACTGGGTGCACGGCCGGCCCACGCCCTTCCTGCCCGGCAAGGCCGCCTACCGCCTGCAGCTCACGCCGACACCGTAGGGCGGGCCTTGGCCCGCCGTTGCGCGGGTTTTATCGAGGTGCCCCATGACGCCGTGGACGCGATCATGCAGCTGCGAGCGTGGTGAGATCGTGACGGCGGGCCGGGGCCCGCCCTACGCTCGCATCACGCCGTCGCCAGCGCCGCGTCGTGCACGCCCGCCACTGCGCGACCGGACGGATCCGCGGCATTGGCGAACGCCGCATCCCAGGCGATGGCCGCGGGCGAAGAACACGCGATCGACTTGCCGCCCGGCACCGTCCGCGCGCAGCCTTCGCCGGGGAACTGCTGCTCGAACAGGTGGCGGTAGTAATACGCTTCCTTGGTCTGCGGCGTGTTGATCGGGAAACGCGCCTCGGCCGCGGCCAAATCGGCGTCGCTCACATGGGCCTCGGCATGCGCCTTCAGCCCGTCGATCCAGCCGTAGCCCACGCCGTCGCTGAACTGCTCCTTCTGCCGCCACAGGATCTCCTTCGGCAGATAGCCTTCGAAGGCCTCGCGCAGCACCGCCTTCTCGATCGCGCGGCCGCCGTGCGGGCCGGGGCGCACCATCTTCGCCGCGGCGTCCATGCGCATCGCCACGTCGAGGAATTCGGTATCGAGGAAGGGCACGCGCGCCTCCACGCCCCAGGCCATCATCGCCTTGTTGGCGCGCAGGCAGTCGTAGTTGTACAGCGCATCCAGCTTGCGGATGGTCTCGGCGTGGAACTCGCGCGCATCCGGCGCCTTGTGGAAATACAGATAGCCGCCAAAGACTTCGTCGCTGCCCTCGCCGGACAGCACCATCTTCACGCCCATCGCCTTGATCCGCCGCGCCAGCAGGAACATCGGCGTGGACGCGCGGATGGTGGTGACATCGTAGGTCTCGATATGGCGGATCACCTCCGGCAGCGCGTCCAGGCCTTCCTCGAAGGTGTAGGTGAAGCCGTGGTGCACGGTGCCCAGCGCATCGGCCGCGACCTGCGCGGCGGCGAGATCGGGCGAGCCCTTCAGGCCGATGGCGAAGGAATGCAGCCGCGGCCACCAGGCTTCGGTACGGTCGCCGTCCTCGATGCGGTGGCGCGCGAAACGCGCGGCGCAGGCGGCGACCAGCGAGGAGTCGAGGCCGCCCGACAGCAGCACGCCATAGGGCACGTCGCTCATCAGCTGGCGATGCACCGCGGACTCGAAGGCCTCGCGCAGCTCGCGCGGGCTCACCTGCACGCCGGCGGTCGCGGCCTGGTCGCGCCAGGCGCGCTCGTAATAGCGATGCAGCTCACCCGTGGCGCTGTCGAAGTAGTGCCCGGGCGGGAACTGCGCAACGTCGTCGCAGACACGCACCAGCGCCTTCATTTCCGAGGCCACCCAGACCCGGCCATCGGCATCGTGGCCCCAGTAGAGCGGGCAGACGCCGATCGGGTCGCGGGCGATGATGAAACGCTGCGCTTCGGCATCCCACAGGGTGAAGGCGAAGATGCCGTTGAGCCGGTCGAGCCACGCCCCGATGTCGCCGCCGCGCGCCTTGCTCTCGGCATAGAGCGCGTTGACGACTTCGCAGTCGGAACCGGTCTGGAACGCATACGGCACGCGCAACGCGCCTTCGAGCGCGCGGTGGTTGTAGATCTCGCCGTTGACCGCCAGCACCAGGCCGCGGTCCTCCGAATACAGCGGCTGCGCGCCGCCGGCCGGGTCGACGATGGCCAGCCGCTCATGCACCAGCAGCGCCTGCGGCGACACGTGCACGCCCGACCAGTCGGGGCCGCGGTGGCGCTGCCGCGCGGAGAGCGAAAGGGCCAGCGGTCTGAGCGGGCCGAGGTCGGCGCCGGGACGCAGGTCGAAGACGCCAAGGATCGAGCACATCGGGGAGATCTCCTGAGAATGTTCCGTTTCGTGGGCCCCGAAAGCGCGAAACCCGCGCTTCCGGCGCGGGTTTCTGGGACTGGGCGGTGTCGCTGAACTTATGCCTGGTCGCCGTCTCGCCTCGCGCGCGCGATGCCGCCGCAATTATTCGCGTTGCGGTTGTTGGCGCGATTGGCATTGGCGGTGCGGCAGGTCATGACCGCACACTAACCCGCGCTCCGCGGGCTTGGCAAGCCCCTTGCCGCGATGAATTCGACGTCACTCCCACCCGACCGTCCAACCCGGCAACGCAGGTGACAGGTCGGATGACACGTCCGGCTCAGGCCATGGGCAGCAGGCGCTCGATGAGGCGCAGATACAGATCCGGCAGTCGCTCCAGATCGGCCACCGCCACATGTTCGTCGACCTTGTGGATGCTGGCGTTGACCGGGCCGATCTCCACGCACTGCGCGCCGAGCGGCGCGATGAAGCGCGCATCGGACGTGCCGCCACCGGTGCTTTCCTCCGGTGCCGCGCCGTGGACCTCGGCCAGCACCGCGCGCGCGGCGGCGCGCAGCGGGCCCTCCGGGGTGTAGAACGGTTCGCCGCCGCGGTGCCAGCGGAGCGCGTATTCCAGCCCATGCGCGTCCAGCACCGCCTCGCATTCGCGCTCCAGACGCTCGGCGTTCCACTGCGGGTTGTAGCGCAGGTTGAACAGCACGCCCAGTTCGCCCGGGATCACGTTGTTGGCGCCGGTGCCGGCATGGATGTTGCTGATTTGAAGACTGGTGGGCGGGAAACTTTCGTAGCCGTCGTCCCAGCGGCGCGCGGCGAGTTTGGCCAGTGCGGGCATGGCCTGATGGATCGGATTGCGCGCCTTCTCCGGATACGCCACATGGCCCTGGATGCCCTTGACCGTGAGCGTGGCCGACAGCGTGCCGCGACGGCCCACGCGGACCAGATCGCCCAGTGCGGCCTTCGACGAGGGCTCGCCGGTGATGCACCAGTCGATGCGCTGACCGGTCTCGCGGAAGTGATCGGCCACGCGACGCACGCCGTCCAGCGCATCGCCCTCCTCGTCCGAGGTGAGCAGCAGCGCCACCGTGCCTGGATGATGCGGATGCGCGGCGACGAAACGCTCCAGCGCGATCACGAACGCGGCCACACTGCCCTTCATGTCGGCGGCGCCGCGGCCGTAGAGCACGCCGTCGCGGATCGTCGGCTCGAACGGGTCGCTGGCCCAGGCCTCGACCGGCCCGCTCGGCACCACGTCGGTATGCCCCAGCAGCACCAGCACGGGGCCCTGCGCTTCGCGCGCTTCGCTGCGATGCCAGGCCCAGAGATTGTCGGTGTCGCCGTAGCGCAGGTGTTCGCAGGCGAACCCGGCGCGCGCAAGGCGCGCGGCGATCATCGCCTGGCAGCCGGCGTCCTCGGGCGTGACCGAACGGCGCGCGATCAGGTCGCGGGTCAAGGCCAATACATCGTCCACGTGCGTAGTCATGCGCCCACTCCGAACCGCTTCTTGAAGCCGTTGTCGCTGAAGCCCTGGCTGACCACGCCGTCGTCGGTGACCACCACCGGGCGGCGGATCAGCTGCGGATATTCCTTGAGCAGCAGCTTCCATTCCGCGTCCGAGGCCGGCGTCTTGCGGTTGGGCGGCAGCGTGCGCCAGGTGGTGGACGACTTGTTGATCATGGCCTCCCAGCCGCCCAGCGCATCCTTCCACGCGACCAGGGTCTCGGGCGACTGCCGCTGGTCGCGGTAGTCGACGAAGTCGTGCGCGATCTCGAAGCGCTTGAGCCAGTTGCGGGCTTTCCTGCAGGTGTCGCAGTTGGCGAGGCCGTACAGAGTTGTCATGCTTGAACCCTCACGCGGACAAGGCCGCTTACCGTTTCGATTTGTACGCAGTCCTTGCGCAGAACTTCAGCGATGGCGCTGGCCCTGTCGACAAGCCGCGGTTTCACTTGTCTGCCGTGGCATCCGATCTCCGTCGGATCGATATCGACCCATTCGATGGATCGCAACGGTGCCGGGCCAGTGGGTCCGGTCTCTAGGTAACCGTCCGTGGACGCGATCAGCCAATCGCACCACATGTCGGGCTCGGTCGAGTCTCGCAGTTTGATCCGGAAGCGGAGCTTGAACTGCAGACCGCGCAAATTCTCGACGATTTGCATCCATTCCGTCATGCACGCAGATTCCCGAAGCCGCAATCAATCCGCCAGCCCGCGCAGCAGGTCGTTGATCGAGGTCTTGCTGCGGGTCTTCTCGTCCACCTGCTTGACGATCACTGCGCAGTACAGCGAATGCGAGCCGTCGGCGGCCGGCAGCTGGCCGGACACCACCACGCTGCCCGGCGGCACCGATCCGTAGGAAATCTCGCCGGTGGCGCGGTTGTAGACGCGCGTGCTCTGGCCGAGGAACACGCCCATGCCGATCACGCTGTGGTGGCCGACCACGA
>ERZ1066121.937-NODE-937-length-23938-cov-7.227651_pt1 | contig 23938 bp, 15 predicted proteins | sample MGYA00382768_ERZ1066121 | MGnify/ENA primary metagenome ERZ1066121 (study PRJEB33369, sample SAMEA5778351) | biofilm metagenome | biome: Industrial cooling water; feature: Water cooling tower basin; material: Biofilm | place: United Arab Emirates | collected...
TGCGCGCCAAGCAGAAGCTGAAGGGCTATTACGGCGACATCACCGAAAAGCAGTTCAAGAAGAATTATTTCGAAGCGTCGCGGATGAAGGGCGATACCGGCCAGAATCTGATCGGCCTGCTCGAACGCCGCCTCGACGCGCTGGTGTATCGCGCGAAGTTCGCTCCGACGATTTTCGCTGCGCGCCAGCTGGTCAGCCATGGTCACGTTTATGTGAACGGCGTGAAGTGCAACATCGCCAGCCGCCTGGTTAAGCCCGGCGACGAAATCAGCCTGGGCAAGAAGGCGCAGGAAATGGCGCTGGTGGCCGAGGCGCAGAGCCTGCCCGAGCGTGACATTCCCGATTATGTCGCCGTCACGGACGCGGCCAAGGTGACCTACACCCGCGTGCCGACGCTGGACGAGGTGCCCTATCCGGTGAAGATGGAGCCCAATCTGGTCGTCGAATTTTATTCGCGCTGATCCTGCGGGTTTTTGCCGAAACAAAAAAGGGCGGTCCGATTGGGCCGCCCTTTTTCGTTGTGCCGTCTTTTTCCTCTAACCGCTCGCTCCACCTAAACCGCCTGCCCTGAGCTTGTCGAAGGGCCGCCCTTTCTTCAGCCATGGCAAAGGAAAGAACGGCCGTAGGCGCTGCGCGCCCTCTTCGAGTCCGACAAGCTCAGGGCAGACGGAGTTGGAGGATCATGGCTCTCTCCAACGCTTGCACCGTCACTGAGGGAATGGCAGGAAGTGCAACCAACTCTGCTCAGGACCAGCATCAATGACCCGCCTTGCCATTGTTCTTGCCCCGCTGACCCTGCTCACCGCCTGCGCGTCGGCGGGGGCGGACGTTGCAGCCATCCCCGATGTCAGCGTCCCCGAAATCTCCCTGAAAACCATGCAGGACGTCACCGGCCAGCTTGCCTCCGACGCGTTCGAGGGCCGCTCGCCCGGCACGGCGGGCGAGGAAAAGACCGTCGCGCTGCTGATCGACCGGTTCAAGGCGGCGGGTCTGCAACCGGGCAACAAGGGCAGCTGGACGCAGGACGTGCCGCTGGTTGAAATGACCGCGAACAACGTCAGCGCGCTGAGGTTTACGGGCGGCAAGACGCCGCTGAGCCTGACCTATGGCACGCAATTCGTCGCGGGCAGTTACCGGGTGCAACCGAGCATCGCGATCAAGGACAGCGACGTGGTGTTCGTGGGCTATGGCATCAACGCCCCCGAAAAGGGGTGGAACGATTATGCCGGGATCGACGTCAAGGGCAAGACAGTCGTTATCCTGATCAACGATCCCGACTGGCAGACGGCGGAAACACGCGGCGAGTTTAACGGCCGCGCCATGACCTATTATGGCCGCTGGACCTATAAGTTCGAGGAAGCTGCGCGCCAAGGCGCAGCGGCAGCATTGATCGTCCATGACACCGAACCGGCCGCCTATGGCTGGAACGTTGTGCAATCGAGCTGGACCGGCACGCAATATCTGGCCGCCACCGCAAACAATGGTGCGGATCAGACGGCAGCCAATGGCTGGATGCAGCTTGACCAGACCAAAGCCCTCTTCGCGGGCGCGGGACAGGATTTTGCCGCGCTGGCCGAGGCGGCGAAGAAAAAGGGGTTCAAGGCCGTGCCACTGGCGGGCGTGAAGGCATCGCTGTCGTTCGACAACAGCATCACGCGCAAGATGTCGAAGAATGTCATCGGCATGCTCCCGGGTGCCAAGCGGGCCGATGAATATGTGCTTTATACCGCGCACTGGGACCATCTTGGGCGGTGCGAGCCGGTGAACGGCGACGATATCTGCAATGGCGCGATCGACAATGCGACCGGCACCGCCGCGCTCGTGGCGCTGGCCGAGGCTCATGCCAAGGCGGGCATGCCGGACCGCAGCCTGGTATTTCTGGCGGTGACCGCTGAGGAATCGGGGCTGCTGGGGTCGAAATATTATGCCGAAAACCCGGTCTTTCCGCTCGCCACGACGGTAGGGGGCGTCAACATGGACGCTCTGACCGGCACGGGCGCGGCAAAAGACGTGATCGTCATCGGGCGCGGCAAGTCGGAACTCGATGCCTATCTGGAAAAAGCCGCGAGCTCGGACAAGCGCACACTCGTCACCGAACCGACGCCGGAGAAAGGCTTTTATTACCGGTCCGACCATTTCAGCTTTGCCAAGCTGGGCGTGCCGATGATCTATTTCGAGGGCGGGGAAGACCTGATTGACGGCGGAACCGCCGTGGGCAAGGCGTGGGCCGAAAATTATACGGCCAACCAGTATCATGCCCCTTCGGACGATATGAGCGCGATCACCAGCTGGGACGGCATGATGGCGGACCTTCGCCTTTATTATGCCGTCGGCCGGATGCTGGCGATGAGCGAGGCTTGGCCCAACTGGGTCGAGGGCGACGAGTTTCGCGCGGTACGCGACCAGAGCCGCCAATAGGATTAATCCGTTTGCCCTAGGCTTGTCGAAGGGCCGTCCTTTCTTGACGACATGGAAGGAAAGGACGGCCCTTCCTCAAACTCAAGGGCAAACGGAATTGGAAAAGGTTAGATAAAGGCCATGGCCCTGCGCATGCCCGCCGAATGGGCTCCTCACACCGCAACCTGGATCGGATTTCCGCACATCGCCGAGGAATGGGCGGGCCATATGGATGCCGCGCGCCGGAATCTTGCCGCCTTTGCCAACGCGCTCGCCGATCATGGCCGGGGCGAAGAGGTCCGCCTTGTCGTGCGGGATGGCGACAGTGCGCGGGCCGCAGCAGCGCTGGTCGGCAACCATGTCCGGATTGTCCAGCATCCGCTTGGCGACATCTGGCTGCGCGATACAGGGCCACTGATCGTTGGTACAGGTGCGGAGCGCGAGGCGCGCGACTTTGATTTCAACTGGTGGGGCGGCAAGTTCGTTATGCCTGGCGACAAGGAAATCGGCGGGCGGCTGGCGGCCGATACCGGCCTTTTCACCCGTCGCTGCAACTGGGTGCTGGAGGGGGGCGGCATCGACGTTGATGGCACCGGGCTGGCCGTGACGACCGAGGAATGCCTGCTCAACCCCAACCGCAATCCGCATCTGAGACGCGCGGACATTGAGGCCAAGCTAGCCGACGATCTGGGGATCGACCGCGTCCTGTGGCTGGGCCGGGGACTCGTCGGCGATCACACCAATGGCCATGTAGACAATCTTGCGCGCTTCGTCGGTCCGGGGCGGTTGGCCATCCCGGTAGCGGCGGGCGGCAATGACCCCAATGCCGCCATCTATGAGGATGCGCGCAAACGGGCCGAGGCTTTTGGCGTCACGATCGTCCCCATTCCATCGCCGGGCAGTGTCGTCATCGACGGCGAGCAGGTTGCGGCCAGCTATATGAATTTCTATATCGGCAACCGCGTCGTTGTCGTGCCGACCTATGGCGCGGCGAACGATGATCTTGCCGTTGCCGCGATTGGCGAATTGTTTCCGGATCGCCGCACCGTCGGCGTTTCGGCGCGCGGCATCATCATGGGTGGCGGCAGTTTCCATTGTTCGAGCCAGCAGCTTCCCGCATAGGGTGATCCATGACCGACCGCACCATCACCGTCGCCGCCCTGCAGCTTCCCCTCCCCGGCCCGCAGGCAGAGAATATCGAGGCCGTGAGCGACCTCGTCGTCCGTGCCGCGGCAGAGGGCGCGCAGATCATTCTGCCGCCAGAATTGTTCGAAGGCCCCTATTTCTGCAAGATTGAGGACGAAACCCTGTTTGCCACCGCTCAGCCGGTGGACGCGCACCCCAGCGTGCGCACTATGGCAAAGCTGGCCAAGCAATTGGACGTGGCGATCCCAACCAGCTTTTTTGAAAAGGACGGCCCGCACTATTACAACACACTCGCCATGATCGGTCCCGATGGCGCGGTGCAGGGCATTTATCGCAAAAGCCACATTCCCGACGGGCCGGGGTATGAAGAAAAATATTATTTCCGCCCCGGCAATACAGGGTTCAAGGTGTGGGACGTGTTCGGCGCGAGGATCGGTGTCGGCATTTGCTGGGATCAATGGTATCCCGAATGCGCCCGTGCGATGGCGTTGATGGGTGCGGAATTGCTCTTCTATCCCACTGCCATCGGCAGCGAGCCCTATGACGCCGATTTGGACACCAGCGCCATGTGGCAGCGTGCGATGCAGGGACATGCGGTGTCCAATTGCATGCCCGTCATCGCGGCCAATCGCATCGGGACAGAGGATGGCCAGCGCTTTTACGGACACAGCTTCATCACCAACGAATGGGGTGACAAGGTGTTGGAATATGGCGCGGACGACACTGGCGTGCTGGTGGCGACGCTCGACCTCACGCTGGCTGCGCAGCGACGTGCGGGAATGGGCTTCTTTCGGGACCGGCGCCCCGACCTTTACGGACGCCTGGCGAAAGATTTCTGATTGGGCGGAGCGGAGGTTTTCAGCGTCCGGATGCTTTCCATGATCGACCGGTCAATCGGCGTCGTCAGCCACAATCCCCCCTGCTCACCCCGCGACCATCGCACCACCGCCTTGCGCATGATGGGGCCAAGAACCAGTTCCAACTGCATTCCTACCTTGACCGAGCCGTCATGGACAAAGCCCGCCCCCTGCTGTGACAGATTGGTAAGTTCAATTGGTTGCCAGCCAGAGGGCAGAACAACATGCCCGGTTGTCGTGACCGGAATGCGCGGCTGCCGATAGCTGCGAGCCTGTTGTTCGGCGGCAAGTTTCTTGAGGAGCGCCGGCCCGTCAACGTCGGTTTCAAACGCGACGCCGCACTTGCCATCCTTTGCCCAAACGATGCGCGCGTCCAACTGGATGGTATCGGAAAAGGCAACGACGATGCGCTCGCCGGTTTCCACTTCCGCCTGGGTCGACAGCATCATCCCGCCGTTGGAGATATTGCGAACCAGCCACAGGCCGGCATCATCGACGCGCAGAATCTTGGCGAAACGGCACACCGTGCGGATGCGCTGGTCGTCGCGTTTGTCGCCTGCGCCCGCGGCTTCGTCGCGCGGCACGGAAGCATCTGCGGCGCCCATCATTGTCGTGCACCGCACAGACGCTTGTGAGCGGCACTCCCGCCTGACCCCTGCGTCAGCCCAGCGCAACTGCCCGAGACAATTCTCAAGATTTCAACGAGGTCGAGGGCACTGGTCATGTCTCGGCATCCTTTCAGCCACCTTGCGGTGCGGTCACGCCGTTTTGCGCGGAAAGGGTAAATTATCTGAATGCAAAAGCCATCGGTATAGTCTGCAAACCACCTGCCGACCGCAAGTGCAAAGCTTTGCAACTCCGCAGCATTATTTTGACCAAAACCTATCGCACGTCGATTCGCCAATCCCAGGGCGCAAGGCGTATGGGCTTGCCGCGCCATGACGGTACGGCCTTTGCTTCGTCGGACAAATTAGCGACGACCGTGACCGAGCGCTTGCCACTGACACGGCGGAACGCGAACAGCGCAGGATCACCCATATCGACCGGTTCCGCCGCACCGCCTGCCGCGCCGTTGGCCAGCGCCGGATGCGATGCCTTTAACCGCAGCAGCCGGGTATAAAGCGCGGCGTTGCGATAATCGGCCCAGTCAATCGGGTCGTTTTCAAAAAATTTGATCTGCTTGTCGAGTCCGCTTTCCTGCCCGGAATACACCAGCGGCATACCCGGCAAGGTCGCCGCAAGAACGGCAAAGACCGGAAAACGATCGCCGAAATTATCCTTGTCGCTCGACCGCCAGCTATTCTCGTCATGGTTCGAGGTGAAGTTCATGCGATAGGCGTCGGCGGGAAAGCCCTGTTGCCCCTCGGCCAGCCATTTGCGCAGCGCCTCCGCCCCCGCCTTTCGCCGTCCGATATCGGCGAACACATTGAACAGCGCCCAGTCATAGGTCATGTCGAATACAGCATGGATGGCAGGGTCGTTGGATTCCGCCAGCCAAAACTGTCCCGGCTTCACCGCTTCCAGCTCGGCCCGCGCGCGTTTCCAGAAATCGAGCGGCATCAGGCTCGCGACATCAGCGCGAAAGCCGTCGATATCCGTCTCGACGATCCACCATCGCATCGCGGCGATTTGTGCGTCCCATACCGCTGGCACGCGATAATCGAGGCCCCGCACATCGGTCCAATATTCGGGCTTGTCACCCGCCAGATAGGTATAGGGGATTTCCTCGCCATTTGGTCCCCGCTTGTACCAGTCGGGGTGGGTTCGGGTCCATTCATGGTCCCAGGCCGTATGGTTGGCGACCCAGTCGAGGATCACCTTCATCTTCAGCTTGTGCGCGGTCCGCACCAATGTGCGAAACTCGTCCAGCGTCCCGAACTCCGGATTGACGGCGTTATAGTCACGGATCGAATAATAGCTGCCAAGCACGCCCTTGCGCTCGCGCTCGCCGATCGGCTGAATCGGCATGATCCACAATATCTCAACGCCCATCCGCTTGAGCCGGGGAAGCTGGCGCGTGACCGCCTTAAAACCGCCGCCCGCGCTATATTGGCGAACATTGACCTCATAAATGCTGGCATTGCGTGTCCAGGCTGCATGGGGATGCTGCACCGGCTGTGCCGCCACCGGAACGAGCCACAGCGCAAGCAGTGCGGCGATGAGTGCGCGGATCATACCGCTGCCTTTCGTGCGGTCCACAGGCCGAAGCTGGCGATGATTGCGTAACAGATCGCCGGGACGATCAAGGCAAACTGAAGGCCCGACACATCGGCGACCTTGCCGAACAGCAGCGGAATGAAGGCCCCGCCGATGATGGCGGTGCACATGATACCCGATGCCTTGGGTGCCTCGCTCGTCATTCCCTGCGTCGTCAGGCTGAAGATCGTTGGGAACATGACCGAGTTGAACAGGCCAACGGCGACCAGCGCCAGCCCGGACATCGGCCCTGCCGATACGGCGGAAACTGCCACCAGCGCCAAAGCCACGCTCGCCACGGTCAGCAACAGGCGGCTTGGCCGAATATAGGCAAGCACGAACACGCCAAGCAGGCGCCCGACGAGCGCTGCTGTCCAATAAGCCGTCACATAATATTTGGCGTCAGCCGCCGACAATCCCATGGTCCGCGTATCGCCCAGATAGGAAATCAGGTTGCTGCCGATCGCCACTTCTGCGCCGACATAGGTAAAGATGCACAGTGCCCCGAACTGCAAGCGGCGATTGGTGAGCAGGAGGTTGAGCGTGCCCGCCGTTTCAACCTGTTCCGCCTTTTGCCCGTCAAGCGCGCCGCGCCAGAACCAGAACAGCGCCGCGATCAGCGTCATCACAATGGCGAGTGCGACATAGAAATGGGCGATTTCCTGAGCATCGGCAATGCGGTGCAGCGTCAATTCGGCCGCCGTCATCGCGCTCGTATCGACCGGCTTTTGTTCCCCCAGCAGCAGCGTCGCGCCGCCGAACACCATGACGACGACGCCGACCGAGTTGAACATCTGGCCGAACATCAACCGCTGGTGCGCACCCTGTGGCGCACCAAGCGCCATGGTGACGGGGTTCATGCCCACCTGAAGCAGCGTGATCCCGGCCCCGATCAGGAACATGCACCCCAGGAACGATGCATAAACGCCCGAATTGGCCGCCGGAATGAACAGCAGCGAGGCAACCGCGATCATCGCGAAACCCAAAACAAATCCCCGGATATAGCCAAGCCGGCTCATGATGATGCCCGACGGGATGGCAAACAGGCCATAGGCGGCGAAAAATGCGCCGTTGATCCAGTTGGCCTGAAAATGGGTCAGGTCGAACAGGCCCTTCAGCTTGGGCAGCACGACGTCGATGATGTTGGTGACACCGCCCAGGATGAAGAAGACGGCGAACACCAGCAACAGCACCGCGCGGACATTGCCCCCGGTACCTGCGCTGGTATTCGCAGCGCCCGCCGTAGTCGGTGCGACCATTATATGTTTCCTCCATGAATGGCGGCGAGCGCCGCGTCGTGATTGCCAAAATTGAGCGCACAGCGCCGCAGAAACTCATCAACCGTGGTCAGATCATGCACCGTAACATCATTTCCGGGCGGCGTCAGTCTGGCTGTATCGGGGAACACACCATAGCCGGCGAGCAGGCAATGCCAACTTGCCGAAGCATAGTAGGACGCAATTCCCAGATCGTCGATCACCGCGTCGAGGTCCGCACCGCGAAACCAGGCGGTCAGCATCGTTTTCAGATTGTCGGACAAATGGTCGTTGGCCGCATTGTCGCGCCAATAGGCCGTGTCGGTGCGGCCGTTTACGCGGTAGTGGCAGACGATATAGTCGCGAATGCCATCATAACGGCGCGCGATCCGCTGGTTGAAATCGTCGCGATGCGCGGGAGTGAGACCACCGGCGGCATAAGCGTCGATAAAGCCCTCTACCGTTGCCTGGACAATGTGGAGCGCGGTCGCCTCCAGCGGCTCGATAAAGCCTTGCGACAAGCCGACGGCCAGACAATTGCGCGTCCAGCTGCGCTCAACCCGGCCAACCTTCATGGCCAGATGCCGTGCCTCGACGTCGGCGTCCAGCATTCCAAGTTCGGCGCGCAGTTCCGTCTCTGCCGTATCCTTGTCCAGATAGCGGCTGGAATAGACATAGCCATTGCCGGTCCGGTTGGTGAGCGGGATGGCCCAGCGCCATCCCGCCGCCATTGCCGTCGCCTCGGTCTGCGGCTTGATCCCGGCGGGGTCGCGCGGGGTCGGCATGGCGACGGCCCGGTCGTTGAACAGATTGTCCGCGAAACTGATAAAGCGCTCGCCCAGCGTCTCCTGAACCAGCGTCGCGCGAAAGCCGGAGCAGTCGATGAAGAAATCGCCCGCGATACGTTCCCCCTCGCGGGTCAGCAGCGCCGCAAGGTCGCCGTCGTCGTTTCGCTCGACCGACGCGACGTGCCGCTCCAGATGCTGCACGCCCAGCGTCAGCGCATGGTCCCTCAGTACCTGACCCACCAGATGCGCATCGAAATGATAGCCATAGCCGACATCAAAGGGAAACGCTTCCCCCGGCACCGGTGAAAGCCGTTCGTCGCTCAGCAGCCGTGGCAGAAAGAAGCGGTCCGGGTGCGCCGGCACGTCCCGCCCCGTTCGGCGCGCGCGGCAGTTGTAGGTAAACTGCGGCTGGGTGCGAAAATCGACGTCGGTCGCAAAGGGGTGGTAATAGCTTTCATATCCTGGTTGCGCCGACCAGCGGTTGAAGCGGATGCCCGCCTTGTACGTCGCGTTACAGCGCGGCATCCAGTCTGTTTCTGCCAGGCCCAGCGCACGGAAAAAGGCGCGCAGCTGCGGCGTCGAACCTTCGCCGACGCCGATGATGCCAACCTCGGGCGATTCGACTAGCGTCACCGACGCTTGTTCCTCGCCCCAGTGATGGGCGATCAGGTTGGCCGCCATCCATCCGGCGGTTCCGCCGCCCAGGATCACGATGGCCAGCCGCCGTTGCACTGCTATTTGCCAGCCTTGAGCTGTACAGCCAGACCCCCGCCCGGCGCGAGCCAGGCCGACAAGGTATCGCCGCGTTTCACCGTGCGGGTTTCATAGGCAATCCGGTGCCGTGCTTCGGTCTCATAGGTGGCACCTTCGCCATCTTTATAGATGGTAGCGGTATAGCTCTTGCCCGGCTCCAGAAAATCAAGCGCGATCGACACGTCGCGCGGCGTCGCGTCGTTGACGCCGCCGACGTACCAGTCCGCCGATTTGCGATCCTTGCGCGCGAAAATGGCATAATCGCCAACCGCGCCCGCCACCAGCCTGCTGTCCTCCCAGTCCGCCGGAACCGCCTTGATGAAGGCCAGTTCGCGCGGGTGTTCGGCGAGCGATTCGATGAAATCCGCCGCCATCTGGATCGGCGAGTAAATCGCGAGATACAGGCCCAGTTGCTTGGCCTTGGTGGAGGCGAGAACGTCGGTCCCCTGCCCTTTCAGCGACAGGATACCGGGCGTAAAGTCCATTGGCCCCGACAGCATCCGGGTATAGACCAGTGTCGGTTCATGTTCGGGTCCATTGGCGAACGTCCCCCACGCATTATACTCCATCCCGCGCGCGCCTTCGCGAGCCACCCAGTTGGGATAGGTCCGGCGCAGGCCCGTATCCTTCACCGGCTCGTGCGGGTTCACCGCAACCTTATATTTGGCGGCGGTCTCCACGACTTTCAGATGATGCTGCACCTGGCGCTGGCCGTCATGATATTCCATGCGAACTTCGCCCGGCTTGTCGCCCGGCGCGATAATTCCGCCTATGTCGGCGACATAGCCCGTTTTGACCCAGTCGACGCCGAGCGTGCCATAAAGCTTCATCGCATCGTCCAGCTGCGCCTCATAAACCGCGATATTGCCGCCGGTTTCGTGATGCCCCACCAGGCGGACGCCCTTTTTACGGGCATAGTCGGTGACGGCCTTCAGGTCGAAATCGGGAACCGCCTCCGTAAAGCTGAATTCGTCGCCAAAGCCGAACCAGGTGCCGTTCCAGCCCTTGTTCCACCCCTCGACCAGCACGCCGCGAAATCCGTGTTTGGCGGCGAAGTCGATATATTCCTTGGTCCGCGCCGTCGTCGCGCCATGCTTCGGCCCCTCGGCCCAGCTCCAGTCACCGCGGATCATGCCCCACCAGATGCCGATATATTTGCCGGGCTGAACCCAGCTGACATCGCCCAGCTTGTTCGGCTCGTTGAGGTTCAGTTCCAGATCGCTTTCGACCAGCCCCTTGGCCCCGTCGGCAATGCGGACGGTGCGCCACGGGGTGGTAAAGGGCGTTCCGCGGATCACCCGCGCCCCGCGTGACGAGGGCGACAGGGTGCTGCGGAATTTGCGCCCCTCCGCCCGCTTGAACCACATGCCCGAATAATCAACCAGCGCCGCTTCGTGAAAGGCCAGGTGCGTGCCATCCTCCAACCGCATGGTGATCGGCGTGTGCGCCGTCGCCACCGCGTCGATAGCCGTTTCCTGATAAACCTGTTCGTAGCGGTTCCATTCGCCGCCGGTGATCCACCACGCCGTGCCGGGACGGGCGATGTCGAACTCGGTCATTTCATCGGCGATGTTCATCACCGCCATGTTCGGCTGCTCGGGGATTTCGTAGCGAAAGCCGACACCATCGTCGAACACGCGAAAACGCAGGTTCATGACACGCTTGCCGCCAGCGGGCTGCGACAGGCGAACCAGCAGCTCGTTATGATGATCGCGCACGTAGCGCCGTTCGCCCCATGGCAGCTCCCAGCGGTTATCCGCCGCCGCCTTTTCCGTGCCGTCTGCCTTGAACCCGCGCACCATATTGGTGCCATCGGTCAGGATGAATCCCATCAGCGAGCGGGCGATCAGCGGCTTGCCATCCCGGTCAACACTATACCAGGCGCGACCGTCATTATCGATGCCGACGCTGACAGCGGTGCGGCCATCGGGCGACGCAGTGCTCGCCACCACGCCCTGCGCAGCAGCGGGTGTCGCCGCCGCAGCGACGGTTAGGGCAATGCCAAAGGCAGCAAGGCGTGCAGTCATCACCATCATTCTCCCGGATCTTCGCGGCGCGCGATATAGGCGCCATAAGGGGGTAGCTCGGTCAGGGACGCCCCGTTGACGTCGGCCACTATGGTCCAGCCCGCGCCGCTCTCGTCGTGCCAATGCTGAGCCTCGTCGCTGAGGTTGAAGACACAAAGCAAGAGTTCGTCGCCATATCGCCGCGTAAAGGCGAGCAGCGAGCCGGTAACCGCGCGCACGGCGATATTCCCGCGCGCAAGGGCAGGATGCGCGCGCCTCAGCGCGAGCATCGCCCGGCTGTGGTGAAGGAGCGAGGTCGAGTCCGCCTCCTGCCGGTCCACCGCCAGCTGGCTGTGGTCAGCGCCCATGGGCAGCCACGGCTTGCCGGTGGTAAAGCCAAGCTGCGGCACGCCCGCTGTCCATGGCATCGGGGTGCGGGCGCCATCGCGGCTCAGCGTGCGGGGCCAATTCGCGATAGCTTCGGGATCCTGCAAATCCTCGAACGCGATATCGACCTGGGGCAAACCCAGTTCTTCACCCTGATAAAGGAAGATGTTGCCGCGCAAACTGGTCAGCAGCATCGCCTTCATCCGCGCAAACGCCTCGGCCCAATCCGGCGCGCACCAACGCGACAGGGCGCGCGGCGCATCGTGATTTTCGAATGCCCAGCTTGGCCAGCCGACCCCATCGGCATCGGGCCAGCTGCGCAGCGCATCGGCAATCAGCGCCGGGGTCAGCCGCTCGGCATAGAGAAAGTCGAAGCCATAGGCGCTATCGAGCCGCCGTCCGCCAGCGGTGAACAATTTCATCTCCCGCTCGCCATCGTCGCCGCCGACTTCGGCCACCGTAAAGCGGTCGCCATAGCTGTCGGTCAGGGCGCGGAGCCGTTCGAGGAACAGGGGGATGTCGGGGTGCCCCTGATTGTACAGCTTCTGCTGGAAATCGAAGGGGCGCGAACGCGGCGCGTCGCTTGCTGGCGCGGGAGGATTGTCGCGCAATTCCAGGTCGTGCATCGCGAAGTTGATCGCATCGACGCGAAACCCGTCAACGCCCCGGTCCAGCCAGAAACGCGCCACGCCGAGCAGCGCGTCTTGCACCGCCGGATTATGGCCGTTCAGCTGGGGCTGCGAGCTTAGGAAATTGTGCAGATAATATTGCCCGCGCCGCGCATCCCACGTCCATGCCGGGCCGCCAAACACCGATTGCCAATTTGACGGCGGCGAACCGTCCGCCTTCGCATCGGCCCAAACATACCAGTCGGCCTTCGCGCCCGTGCGGCTGGCGCGGCTTTCGGCGAACCATGCGTGCTGGTCCGACGTATGGGCGTAAACCTGGTCGATCAGCACCTTGAGGCCAAGCCCGTGCGCACGGGCGATCAGCGCATCGAAGTCGTCAATCGTCCCGAAGATCGGATCGACGCCGCAATAATCGGCGACATCATAGCCGAAATCCCGCATCGGTGACGTAAAGAAGGGCGACAGCCAGATGGCATCGACGCCCAACCGCGCAACATAGTCGAGCCGCGCGGTAATCCCGGCAAGATCGCCGATGCCGTCGCCATTGCTGTCGGCAAAGCTGCGGGGATAAATCTGATAAACTGCCGCACCTTGCCACCATGCCAACGTCACGGCTTCCTGTTCGGCAAGTGGCCGATATTCGTTCATGGAAACTGCACTCATCATTTCTCGGCGCGACAGGCAAGATAGCCGAGCGGCGGCAGGGTTACCGTCATCTGGCCGGGGGCCGTGACGCTGGCTGGGCAATCCCCCACCACCGGGGAAAATCCGGTGACGCGATAATCCACCGCGACGCGCGCCGTGATGGGCGCGCTGCTGGTATTGAACAGAACCATGATATCGGTCCCGTCCGCCGGGTTGATGCGGGAAAGCGAAAATAGCCTCGGTTTCTCGTCATAGCTGCGCACAATCTGCCGCCCATAGCGCAATGCGGGATGATCGCGGCGGGCGGCGGCGAGCTTGCGAATTGCCTGATAAAGCGGGTGCGACGGCACGAAATTGGCAGTGGCGGTCGTTGCATCACTACCAATCAGGTCGTTGTCGTTATAAATCGCAACCTTTGACGCAAAGAGGGTCTCGCGCGCGTCCTGATCATTGCCGTCGCCGGTAAAACCCTGCTCGTCGCCATAATAAACGGTCGGCACGCCGCGCAGCAGAAACATCATGGCATGGGCCAGTTCGGCCCGCGCCAGCCGCTCGGCATCACTGGCATCGGGATGCGCCTTGTCTGCAAAATGGCCGAAGCGTCCGAAATCATGATTGCCGATAAAGGTCGGCAGCCGCAAAGCCGTCGGCTCGCCACCGGCATAAAGAATGTCGGCGGCGAACAGGCGAACCAGATGGTCGGGGGCCTTGCCGCCCGCCAGCACGTCGCGCACCGCCGCAAAAAACGCCATGTCGAGATTGGTGGGAAGCCCCGCGCGCACCGTCCATTCGGCGAGCAGGGCGGGGTCCATGTCCCCGGTCGCAACTTCACCAAAAATGTGGAAGTTGGGAATGCCTTTGGCCTTCGCGGTTTCCAGTATCGCGGGTACGAAGGCTTGCCAGAACTCCGGATTGACATGCTTGGCGGTATCAATGCGATAACCGTCGATGCCGAACCGGTTGATCCAGCTTTGATAAATCTCGATCATCCCGGCCACGACGCGCGGATGTTCGGTCATCAGATCGTCAAGGCCGACGAAATCGCCGTAAGTCGAACTTTCGCCGGTAAAGGTCGTGTTGCCGCGATTATGATAATAGGCCGGGTCATTAAGCCATGCCGGGCGCTTCACATCCTTTTCAGCATCGGGGACAAAGGGCGTGTAGGCATAGGCGGGGTCGGTCAGCTTTGTCCAATTGCCAGGCGCGGGGTCGCTGTCTCCGCCAAAACCGGGGTTGATGGCCGCACCATCGCTGCCACGGCGTGAATAGGGGAAATCACCCTTGCTGCGATAGACGCAGGCGGGCTTCCCCTCGCACTCGCGATAGAAAATCACGTCGGCGCTGTGGTTGGTGATGATGTCCATATAGACTTTCATTCCGCGCGCATGCGCCGCGTCGACGAAAGCCTTGAAATCCGCCTCGGTCCCGAAATGCGGATCGACGGTGGTAAAATCGGTCACCCAATATCCGTGATATCCGGCGGTCTCCATCCCCGGCGGGCCTTGCACCGGCTTGTTCTTGAAAATCGGGGCAAGCCAGATCGCGGTAATCCCCATGTCCTGAAGATAGGACAGCCGCGCCGTCAGCCCTTTGAGATCGCCGCCATGATAGAATCCCTTGTGCAGCGGATCAAAACCATGGGTCAGGCGATCGCCCTTCATCCCCCCGCGATCGTTGCGCGCATCGCCATTCTCAAACCGGTCGGGCAGGAGGAAGTAGATAACCTCATCCTCGGGCAACCGGTCACGCACCGCCGCAAGCTGCTCGGCGGTTGGCGCGGCGGTCGCTACCGGAGGGCGCGCCATCGCCGGCGCGGAAGCTGCGACTAAAAGCAATGCTAGCGCCAGCGTCCTCATGCCCGTCCTCCGCCGACATGCGCCAGATATCCGGCATAATTGGGCATCGCCTTCACCTCGCGCGCGACCAACGCTTCCCATGTTTCAAGGTAGGAACGCAGATTATCCTCGCTGACCGCATGGGCGAGCGGGTGCACGGTGGCGGCATCGACGCCCTGCCCGGCGAACACCTGAAGCCAGCCGACTTCGGTGAACAATTCCTCATGCTCGCGAAAGATATGACCCGATGCCGCGAACAGCTCCATCTTTTCCGCCAGCGTATCGGGAATGGCCATGGCGGCGCGGTCCCGCCAGAACGGCGTGTCGTCACGCGCTGTGGCCTTGTAATGCAGCACCAGAAAGTCGCGGATCCGCTCGAATTCGAAATCGCACTGCCGGTTATAGGTGTCGGGCAGGCTTTGATCCCACTGCCGCTGCGGCATCATTTTGAGCAGGCGCGATAGACCCGACTGCACCAAATGGATGCTGGTCGATTCGAGCGGCTCCATAAACCCGCTGGCCAGGCCAAGTGCGATGACATTTCGGTTCCAGAACTTGCGCCGCTTGCCCGTGGTGAAACGCAGCGGCCGGGGGTCGGCCTGCGCCGGGCCATCCAGATTGGCGAGCAGAGTTGCCGCCGCGTCGTCATCGCTGATATAATCGCTGCAATAGACATAGCCGTTGCCAATGCGGTGTTGCAGCGGAATGCGCCATTGCCACCCCGCACCGCGCGCCGTGGCGCGAGTATAGGGCAGCTGGGGCACGTCGCCATGCACGCACGGCACCGCCATCGCGCGGTTGCAGGGCAGCCACTGCGTCCAATCCTCATAACCAGTTTGGAGCGCGCCTTCGATCAACAGGCCGCGAAAGCCGGAGCAGTCGATGAACAGGTCGCCGTCGACGGTCTGGCCATCCTTCAACCGCACGCCGACGACATGACCATCCTCGCCGCGCAGGGTGACGTCGACGATCTCACCCTCGATCCGCTCCACACCCGCAGCCTCGGCGCGGCGGCGCAGGAACATGGCATAAAGCCCCGCATCGAAATGATAGGCATAGGGCATATCGGGCAACAGGTCAGACGTTGCCGCCTTGCCATGCCGGAACCGGAGCGCCCGGGCTGCAACCTCGTTAAGGCTGTAATTCTCCAGCGGTTTCGCCATGCCCAGTTTGCGGGCGCGCTGCCAATAATGCTGAAACGGCACGATGCCGACATCGCGGCCGATCGCGCCAAAGGCATGCATGTACCGTGTGCCCAGCCGGTGCCAGTCGACAAATTCGATACCGAGTTTGATCGACCCTTGCGTTTCGCGCAGGAACGTTTGCTCATCGATACCGAGCGCCTGATTGTACAGCAGAATCTGCGGGATCGTCGCTTCGCCAACGCCGACTGTGCCGATAGCCTCGGATTCGACCAGGCGTACCCGGTGACCGTTCGCGGTGAACTGGCTCAGCAGCGCCGCCGCCATCCAGCCTGCGGTGCCGCCGCCGATGATGGTGATATCAATAGGTGATGTCGTGTCGGTCATGGCGCCGTCATGCCCTAACGCCCCGTGAATGCAAACAACTCGGCCGCAGCCGGGAAGCGACAGGTGCCGCGCGCCTTCCCCCAAAGGCGCGGCGACACCTGTCCCCGTCGTCGTGTCAGAACTTGTAAGACACGCCGAGGTAGAAATCGCGTCCGTAGCGCTGATAATCACGCACCAGACGCGGATCGCCATTTTCAAAGGTCACGAACGGACGATCGGTCAAATTCTTGCCCTGAAGCATGATCGACAAACCGGCGAGCGGCGAGCCTTCCTGGAATTCATAGCCGATCTGTGCATCGACGATGCTTTCCGACTTCGACGTCCGGAATTCCGGATTGGCCGAAAGGCCCGCAACTTCGGCCAGGAACGCGCCGCGATAGCGATAGCTTACGCGTGCCTGGAACCCGTTGCGCTCGAAATAACCTTCGGCGGTGCCGACATATTTCGACAGACCCGGAACCGTGATCGGCGAGGTAGGATTGCTACCCAACTTCACGCGGCTGTCGACGTAGGACAAGCTGCCGAAGAAGCCGAAACCGTCCAGTGCTTCCGACAGGTTCTTGAAGGGCAGCGACAACGTGCCTTCCAGACCAGCGATATAGCCGTAGCCGGTGTTGGCCGGTGCGCGGAACGCCCCAAGCGTGGTACCGACAGCAGCGCGCTCAGCGGGGCTCAGACTGGAAATCGCGGCCGCGAAGTCGAAGATGAAGTTGTTGTTGGGATCAACATAATCATCCAGCTTCTTGTAGAAGCCCGCGAGCGAGACATAACCCGAACCGGCGAAGTAACGCTCGACCGACAGATCGACATTGGTCGACTTGTACGGACGCAATTGCGTATTGCCACCGCTGGAGCTGAACACGCTCTGCCCCGGCACGGTCGAACCCAGACGGGTAATGTCGATGCCGACTTCCTGGTTGACGCGCAGCTGGTCAAGGCGGGCTCGGATCATCGTCTGCGATGCGCCAACCTTGAAGTACAGGCCATCGGCCAGTTCGACCGAAAGCGACGCGCTCGGCAGAATGTCGGTATAGCTGGCCTTGTCATCGGCCGGCACGACCGTGACCTGGCCCACGCCGCCGACCACGCGGAAGCTGGAGAGCGACCCGACCGAGCTTTGACGACTGTGCACGACCTGCGCGCCGATCGACCCGGACACCGGACGCCCGCCCAGTTCGCCGTCGAGCGTCAGCATGCCGTAACCGGTAAAGATATTCTCGGTCACGCTGTTGTCGCGCACCAGCGACACCGGCCGGTTGTCGAACACGGCGTTGAGGCTGTTGTTGTACAGATACAGCGGATCCAGCGTCAGCATCGCCGGGACGCCAAGATAGTCCAGCGCCACGTTGCGGTCCAGGATCGCCTCGCTCGGCACAGCAATCGACGTCGGCGTGCCGCTGGCAACCGTACAGTTCGTCCCGCCGCCCTTGGGGCACAGGAAGAAGGACTTGAACGCGCTGACTTTCTTGCGGCGTGAATAGTTTGCGCCGACTTCCCAGCCGCGAATGATGCCGTCACCAGCAAACTCGCCGTCAAGGCTCGCGCGCAGCGATTTCAGGTCATCCTCAAAATCAGGCCGGTTAAGGAAGCCTGCCTGCACGACCGTCGTCGTCCCGTTGAAACCCCAACCGCGCGGATCGGTGATACGGAACAGGCTGGTATTGGTATAATCCAGCGTCGGAACGATGTTGAACGTGCCGTTCGGGTTCGCGGTGACGCGGATCGTATCCTTTGCCCCGCTCGTGGCATAGCCAGTGCCGGTATAGGTTTCGAGCAGGAAGTCGGTACGCTCCGACCGCGACCAACTGGCGTCAACCGTCAGGGTCGTGGTGTCCGAAACCTTGAACTCATTGTTCCAACCAATCGAAAAATTGTCGGCGGTCCGGCGATTGAGGTCGTTGCGCTGCACGGCAACAACGCCATCGAGCGTCATGTCGGTAACCAGACCATTTTCAACCCGGTAACCCGGACGGATGGTCGCCCCCGAACCCCAGCCGGGGTTGATCGGAAACTCGATGCCGCGCAGGCGCTGCGTTTCCTTGAAGTTCGAATAGAGAACGTCCAGCGTAGAGTGGAAATTGTCGCTGGGCTGCCATTCGATCGTCGCGACCGCGCCATAGCGCTTCAAGAGGTTCGACTGAACATAGGGCTTGGCGCCGCCGATCAGCAGGTTGCCGCCAACCGAACCGTCGGTGGGGAAACCCCAGGCATTGTAACGCTCGTTCTGCGACGGCGATGACGACAACGAAACACCAATGGCGATGCCAAGCGTATCGTCGGCGAATTTGTCAACGAACGTCGCCGAGCCGCGATAGCCATAGCGCGGGCTATCCGGGTTCAGAGCCTTTTGGCCGTTCATCTGACCACGCGCCTGGATCGCAATTACGCGGTCCTTCTGATCGAGCGGACGCAGCATGCGCAGGTCGACCGTGCCCGAAATGCCAGCCGGAACCAGCGCAGCATTGGCCGATTTGTAAACGACCACATTGCGGAAGAATTCCGACGGATACTGGTCATATTCCACGCCGCGGTTGTCGCCAACGGTCACCTGCTCGCGACCGTTCAGCAGCGTGGTGCCGAAATCGGGGCCAAGGCCGCGGATCGACAGGCGCTGGTCGCGGCCTTCGAGCCGCTGTGCCGTTACACCGGGCAGACGGGCGAGCGAGTCGGCGATCGACACGTCGGGGAGCTTGCCGATATCTTCGGCCGTCACCGATTCAACGATAACCGACTGGTTCCGCTTCAGGCGCGCCGACGAATCGAGCGACCCACGGATGCCGGTGACAATGATTTCTGTCTCTTCGCCCTCATCGGCGTCCTGCGCGAAAGCGGGCTGCGCGGTCGCGATCAGCGCGACGGCAAGCGCAGCGCCGCTCGTCGAACGGACCAGGCGGCCGTGGCTGGAAAATTTGCTGATGCTCACTTTGGTGTCTCCCCGAATGCGGCTTTACCCATGCCGCCACACGAGAGAAGCAGGCCCAGATAAACTGAGCGCGAACCTACCTCTCCACATGAGCGGGGTTACGTCTGGTGAAACTTCGATGACAGTCTTGGGCATACGTATTCAAAAATGCACCGCCCACCATGTTGCAGAATTGCTGCACCGCCCCTATCGTCCTGGTTCCGGGAGAGAGAGAGCCAGATATGGCCGTCAAGCCGACATCCTTCGACATTGCCCAGCTTGCTGGCGTGTCCCAGCCAACGGTGTCCCGCGCGCTGCGCGGAAGCACGGCTGTGTCCGAAAGCACGCGCAAACGTATCGAAGCGATCGCGCAGCAATTGAATTATAAGGTCGACAAGAATGCGTCGTCATTGCGGCGGCGCGAAACCAGCACACTGGCGCTGCTGTTTTACGAAGACCCGCTGCCAGACAGTTCGATGATCAACCCCTTCTTCCTCGCCATGCTGGGCTCGATCGTCCGCGCATCGGCGGCGCGTGGTTATGATCTTTTGATCTCGATGCAGCAATTTTCATCCGACTGGCACGCGGAGTTTGAGGAAAGCCGCAAGGCGGATGGCATCATCCTGCTGGGCCATGGCGACTTCGCCCCCTATCGCGGCAAACTTGCCAGCCTGATTGCCGCTGACACCCATTTCGTCCGCTGGGGACATCATGGCAGCGACGCGCTTGGCCCCGTCGTCGGCAGCGACAATCATCAGGGCGGGATGACCGCGACGCAGCATCTATTGTCACTCGGCCGCCGCCGTATCGCCTTTGTCGGGGACAGCAGCGACCATTATCCCGAACTGCACAATCGCTATCGCGGCTATTGCGATGCGCTCAGCGCGGCTGGCATTACGCCCGATCCGACGCTGCAGGTTGACGCCAATCTGACGGAGCAATCGGGCCGCGCCGGTATTGCCGAGTTGATCGCGCGCGGGGTTGCGTTTGACGCGATTTTTGCAGCGAGCGATCTGATCGCCATCGGTGCGATGCGCGGCCTCGAACAATCGGGCCGCAGTGTGCCAAGCGATGTAGCGGTGGTCGGGTTCGACGATATTTCCGCCGCCAGCCTGACGCGCCCGCCGCTGACCACCATCCAACAGGATTTTGCGCGTGCCGGAGATGCGCTTGTCGCCGCACTGATCGGCACCATCCGCGGTGAGGTATTGCGGGCAGAGACGTTGCCGACGCGCCTTGTGGTCCGGCAAAGCTGCGGCGCAAACCCTTAAGGCTCATACGGTCACAAATCTGTATTCGTATGCAGATTGATCGGCTCCATTGTCGCCTGTGCGGCCATCTGCCACGCTGCAAAGGATAGCGGCATATAAACCGCACGGAGAGGACAGCATGGAACAGGCAAGCGGCAAGCCGCGGCAGTCGATCATGGGGCTGATCAACATCAGCTTTGGCTTTCTGGGCATCCAGATCGGCTTTGCGCTTCAGAACGCGAACATGAGCCGGATTTTCCAGACGCTGGGTGCGGCGATGGACGACTTGCCCGCGTTGTGGGTCGCGGCACCGCTCACCGGCCTCCTCGTTCAGCCGATCATCGGCCATATGTCGGACCGCACCTGGCTCGGGCGGCTGGGGCGGCGGCGTCCCTATTTCCTGGCAGGCGCGATCCTGGCCGGCTTGTCGCTGTTCGCCATGCCGATGGCCGAGGTGCTGCTCTTCGCTGCGGCGCTGCTGTGGATCCTTGATGCCAGCATCAACATATCGATGGAACCGTTTCGCGCCTTCGTCGGCGACATGCTGCGCAAGGATCAGCATACGGCAGGCTATGCGGTACAGACCGCCTTCATCGGCGTCGGCGCAGTGATCGGTTCGGCATTCCCCTGGTTGCTCGACCATCTCGGCGTCGCCAACGAAGCGCCCGCAGGCATAATCCCCGATACGGTTAAATACAGCTTCTGGTTCGGCGGCCTTGCCCTGTTCGCGTCGGTATTGTGGACGGTGGTGACCACGCGGGAATATAGCCCCGACGAACTGGCCGCCTTTGATGGCGGCGTTACAACGGAGGATGACGGAGTCCTGCGCATCCTGGCGGCGCGCTCTCCCCTTGGCAGCCTGCTGTGGATCGGCGCGGGCGCAGCCGTAATGCTGGCCGTGTGGCAATTTGCCCTTGAAAAAGAAGTTTATCTGCTCGGCGGCCTGCTTGCCGCCTATGGCATCGCCAGCATCGCGGCCATCAGCCTTGCGCGCAGCGGCCGCTCCAACAACATGCTCAGTCACATCGTCGGCGATTTTTCGGGCATGCCGCCAATCATGAAAAAGCTCGCGCTCGCGCAATTTTTCAGCTGGTCGGCGCTGTTCATCATGTGGATCAACACTACCCCGGTCGTCGCGCAATATTTCTATGGCACCACCGATCCGGGCAGCGCCGCTTATCAGGAGGCCGCGAACTGGGTCGGCGTGCTGTTCGCCATCTACAACGGCGTGGCAGCGGTCGCGGCGCTCACGCTGCTGCCGTGGCTCGCGGGGCGTTATGGCAAGGTTCGCACCCACATGATCTGCCTGCTTGCAGGGGCGGCGGGCTATGCGCTGTTCTTCGTGCTGCGCGATCCGCAGCAATTGATCTTGAGTGAAATCGGCATCGGCATCGCCTGGGCCTCCATCCTGGCAATGCCCTATGCCATATTGGCAGGTGCACTGCCGCAAAAGAAGCTTGGCGTTTACATGGGCTTGTTTAACGTCTTTATCGTCGTGCCCCAGCTTCTGGTCGCCACTGTCATGGGCAGCATCATGAAGGCATGGTTCCCGACTGAACCCATTTGGACGATGGCTTTCGCTGCGCTGGTCATGGGTCTTGCGGCATTGGCGATGCTGCGGTTGCTGGGCGACGAGGATGGCGCGGGGGTCACGTCCCGCAATAGGTGACTTGCGGTCCAAAATCGGCGGGTGGCGGCTGAACAAAGGGATCATCCGCTGCTCGCGGCGTATAAGGATCCCGCACCGCTGCAAGCAGCGCTTCGAACGCCGCAAGATCGTCGCGGTCGACAGCGTCGGCCAGCGCCGCCTCGACCAGATGGTTGCGTGGAATCACCTGCGGATTGGCCCACTGCATCGTCGCCGCCCGCTGCGCGTCATCACCCTTGCCCCGCTCGCGCCACCGGCTCAGCCACGTGTTTAGCGCTGCGGCCGAACACGGAACGGGAACCCCTGCCTCGACCTCGTGCGTCAGCGCCGTAAAGAAGCCGGTGAAGTCAGCCCCCTGCCCTTCAAGCGCCGCGAACAGTTCCTCGACCAGCGCCTGATCGCCTGCCTGATCATCCAGCAGCCCCAGCTTGGCCCGCATCCGCGCCAGCATTGCGGGATAATAGCGATCGGGCACGCCAGCGATCAGCGCGACCGCCGCGTCCTGATCCTCCGCGCGGACATCGGCGATGGCGGGCAGCAAAGCCTCGGCCAACCGGGCCAGGTTCCAATGCAGAATATAGGGCTGGTTGCCGAACGCATAGCGGCCACCGCGATCGATCGAACTGAACACCGCGCCCGCGCTATAGGCATCAAGAAAGGCGCAGGGTCCATAATCGATTGTCTCGCCCGACAGCGTCATATTGTCGGTGTTCATGACTCCGTGAACGAAACCTACCGCCATCCACTGAGCCACCAGTTCCGCCTGTACCCCGATCACATGGTCGAGCAGCGCCAGATAGGGATTGTCCGATCCGGCAGCCTCAGGGCAATGCCGCGCGATCGCATGATCGGCGATCTGCCGGACCGCATTGGCCCCGCCGTGCACTGCGAAATATTCGATCGTACCGATGCGCAAATGGCTGGCCGCCACTCGCGCCAGCACCGCGCCGGGCAGCGGACGGTCGCGCAGCATCTTTTCCCCCGTGGCCACCGCCGCCAGCGCCCTTGTGGTCGGGATGCCGAGCGCATGCATCGCTTCTGCCATCAGATATTCGCGCAGCACCGGCCCGAGCCCGGCCTTGCCATCGCCGCCACGGGAAAAGCGCGTCGGCCCAGACCCTTTGAGCTGGATGTCATGGCGGTGCCCGTCCGGCCCGACATGCTCGCCGAGCAGCAGCGCCCGGCCATCGCCAAGTTGCGGATTGAATGTCCCGAACTGGTGTCCGGCATAGGCCTGCGCAATCGGCTCCGCTCCAGCAGGCAGTACGCCGCCCGAAAGCAGTGCGGCCACCGCGTCATCGTCGTGCGCGCTCCGGTCGATGCCAAGCTCCGCCGCCAACTCTACATTCCAGCAGAGCAGCCGCGGCGATGACGGCGTGTCGGGCGGCGCGGGCACGTAAAATCCCGGCAGATCGCGGGCAAAACTATTGTCGAAACGAACCATGCTGTTGCCCTATCACCGCGAGCGCCCTTGTGCGAGCGGACGATATGGCGTAACCGGTCCGGGTAACGCATGGTTCCCCGGAGACGGGGATGAAAAGGGAAGTCCGGTGAAAATCCGGCGCTGCCCCCGCAACTGTGACCGGCGAGGCGCCTGCCATCATGCCACTGGAGCAATCCGGGAAGGCGGCAGGGGTTCAATGACCCGGCGAGCCAGGAGACCTGCCACGCGTTGCCGTTATCCGGGGCGGGCGGGGTGCACCGACACGGACGA
>ERZ1066121.938-NODE-938-length-23872-cov-9.650418_pt1 | contig 23872 bp, 28 predicted proteins | sample MGYA00382768_ERZ1066121 | MGnify/ENA primary metagenome ERZ1066121 (study PRJEB33369, sample SAMEA5778351) | biofilm metagenome | biome: Industrial cooling water; feature: Water cooling tower basin; material: Biofilm | place: United Arab Emirates | collected...
GCGGCGGCGGCGGCGGCGGAGGCGGTGGCGGTGGCGCGGCCTTCTCGAAGAAGTTGTAGGTCAGCGTCAGCAGCAGGCTGTGGCTGCGGAAGCGCGTGTCGACCGGCAGGCCGTTGGTGGTGAAACCATCAACATCGGTCACGTTCAGATAACGGTACTTCAGACCGATATCGACGTTGTCGCTGACCGGCTTGTAGACGCCGGCGATGATGTTCCAGGCAAAGGCCGTGTCCGAATCATCCAGGAACACCGAACCCGGCGCCCGCAGCGCATGGTCGTTGAGCTGGACGCGGGCGATACCGGCACCGGCACCGACATAACCGCCAGCGCCGCCATCCTTGCCGCCGAAATCGACCAGGCCGTTCAGCATGAAGGCCAGCGCGCTCGCTGAGCCGCCAGCGTTCTCATAGGTGCCAACGGCCGGCACGCCGGTCACGTTGGCGCCAGAAGCGTTGGTGAAGGGAATGGCCGGCGGGGCGTTGTCAACAAACGAGGTCCGGTTGCGGCCACGGATGTAGTTCAGCGCGAACTCGGTGCGGAAACCGCCGAAATCATAGCCGATGTTGCCGCCAACATCGAAGCCCGGCAGGTAGACCTGCTTGATCGAGTTGCGGATGGTCGTCGCGCCATTGGCGGTCGAGATGTCCAGATCCTGGTTCTGCAGCAGGCCGACACCCGCCTCCAGACCGATATACCAGGCCTTGTCCTTCGCCGTGGCGGCGCCCGAGAGCGCCGTCGCAGCAAGGGCGAGACCGATCGCGAGCTTGCGCATCATCATCCCCTTTTTGTTCATGCCAACACCAATGCGGCATCAGGGGCTTGTCTATCTCAGGCTGTCACGAACAGGCAAGTATGGAATTGCCCAGAATGTTGCCACCGCGCAACACCAGTTGGCCGATTTGCCGGCCGTTCGGGTCAGGCAGCGATCACGCCCTGCCCCTGAAGTGCCAGGATCAGCGCGGCCAGGCAGGCGCGCGCTTCGGTATCGACGGTGCCGCCACCCGAGGGCGCCGCCACGGTGGCCGGCGGCGCGGCCAGCACCTGGCGGCCAGCGATCGAAAGGCCCACCACCGGCCAGAGCGCCTGCCAGCCGCCGCGATGGACAAGCATGACGCCTTCATCGGCAACCAGGGCCAGTTGGCCATCGTGCACGTCGACGGCCAGCCAGCCGGCGCCCTGCCACTGCACCAAAGTCCCCAGATCATGCCCCCACGCAACCGCACCGGCCGCCGGCACTATATACATCGCTCCCGTCGGCGGACTTGCCGGCGGGGCGGCGAGACTGCGCGATGCCACCGCCAGCGCCACCAGCCGATCCAGCGCCAACAGCGCCTCGTTGTGGGTGACGTCCTTCTGGCTTTGTCCGGCGGCGATCAGCGGCAGGGCAAGTCGGGGTGATTGCGGCATTGGGGCATCTCCGAAGCAGATGGCGGATCTTCAGGCGGCGTCTCAGGGGATGGCAAGGGTCGCGACACGGCCAAGCGTGGCGCCAAGCTGGGCGACATCAAGCCAAAGCGGCCCGGGTCGGTCAGCGACCATCCAGAATGGCGAGCTCACGTCCGCGGTTTCGATCGGTCCTGCAGCATCGCGCAGGGTGGCGCGCCAAAGCGGGGCCGCTTCGCCCAGGGGCACATCGGTAAGATCAGGCCAGCCAAAGCCCGCCCGGCTCTGCGGGATCCAGCTGAAGCGCAGCAGGTCATCCTTGCGCGTGACCGCCAGGTGCACCGGCGGCAGCGGCTGGATGGCGGCTTTGCCGACAATGGTCAGCATCGGCACGGCTGCACTGTCTCCGCTGCCGGCAGCGCGCACCAGCAAAGGCGCGCCCAGTTGCTCGATCGGCAGCGGCAATGGCAGCATGATGGCAGGATCGATCAGCACGAAGCGTGATCCAGCCGGTTGCCCCGCTGGTCCAGACGACGTGCCGCGCCGGCCGCGCAAGAGCCCTGACAGGCGAAAGCGCCGTTCGCCCAGCGCGGTGGCCGAGGTGAACTGGATCAGTTCGTCGCCCAGCAGCGCCAGATTGGCGCCCGCCAGCACTGCTTCTTCGCTGCGGCTCTCCAGCCACATCGCCTCGGCCAGCAGTTCAACCTCCACAGTCGAGATGCGGTCCCATCCGGCCGGGCTCGCCGGCGGCAACAGGGTGAGGGCGCTGCCCATCAGGGCCGGCGCCGGCAGCAGGCCGGCATCCTCGTAGCTCGTGCCGCCATCCACGCTGATGGCCACGCGGGCCCGGCGCCAGCCCGGCGCACTGCCCGCGCCCGCCAGCCACAGGCGCGGACGGTCAGGCAACTCACCCGGCAAGGGCGGCAGATCCATCACCAAAAGGCTGGTCGGGCCGGCCGGCAGGTCACCATGATCGAGCGCGCGACCACTGTCACCAACGGGTGGCGGCGGCGGCGCGCCGGGCAGGCGCACCAGATCCACCGCCACAACAAAGCTCTCGAACCGCAACTCAGCAACGTGCCAATCACCGTCAGGCAGGCTCAGCACGTCACCCGGCTGCAACCCGAGATGGCGCCAGGGCAAGCGCAAGGTCCGGCGCTGGCGCGAAGCCGCGAGCCGCAGCGCTGCATCGCGGCCAAGCTGCTTGGCTGCCGCGGCATTCAGCGCGGCCGGCAGGCCCCGGCCGTCCACCCGCGCACCAGCCCGCAGGCGAAAGCGTTGCAGGCCCGGCTGGAAATCCCGATCTGTGTCGTAATAGCCGATCTCGACGGCATCGGCCAACGATGCGGCGGCCGCGCGCCGTTGACGATCGCGCTGTCGATCACGATCAGACGCGCGATTACCACTGGCAACGCTGTTCACTGCGTCAGCAAGATCAATCAGCTGGCCCGGCAGACCGGTTCCCACAAGGGCAGTGCCGGCAGCAAGCATGGCGCCGCTCGCATCGAGGGCCGGTGCCAATAGATCTGCCATCGGGCCAACCGTGCCGGCGAAATATCCGGTCACGGATGGAAATGCACCCCGCACCGGCAGATCGATGCCGGCACGCTGCGCGAGGCCAGACAAGGTTGCGCCAAGGTCAACCGGCGCGTCCTCGGCAATCACCTCGAACGACAGATTGGGCAGGCGGTTACCATAGTCGGCCAGCGGCAGGTCTTCGAACACGGCATAGGCAAGGCCGCGAAACGCTGGTGCGGCCCCTTCCGCCGCCATCATCAGCGGATCGGGCTGCTGGCGCTGGCTGCCAGTGTGGAGCCGCATCGTGGCTGGTGACAGCCACTGGCCTGACGCGTCGCGCATCAGCTTGCCATCGGCCCAAATCCGGCCGACCCCGATGATCTCGCGCGCGCTTAGCACCACGGCAAAGCTGGCCGAATAGGCATAGCTGGTGGTGGATGGTCCACGCTTGCCGCCGCCGCTGCGCACGGTGCTTTCCTTGACCGGGGCAGCCCACACGAGATTGCCGCTCACCCGCATGCGCCCGAACACCAGCGGAATCGGTTCGCCATAGCTGGCCGCCTGGATATCAGGCAGGGCGCTGCGGGCCGCCTGGCGGCGACCACCGAACAGGCGGCGGTCGATTCCTGCCCCCAACAGCGTGCCGACCACGCCGCCGATGGGGCCAAGAAAGGCACGCCCAACGACGCCGAGCACCAGAGTTGCCATGGCAGTTTTTCCTCAGGATCAACGCAGGCCGGGCAAGGCCCAGCACGCCAGCACCGGCCAATCTGGTGGCGCCCCGCATTCCACCACACGGCCCAGACCAGCGTGCGCATGGATGATGTGCGGCGGCGTTCCGGCACCACTGACCACCGCGAGATGGCGATGACCGGGCGCCAGCCGATATTCGATCAGGTCACCCGGCTGAACCCGGCGCACGCGCCGACACCCAAGTGACAAGAGCGTGTCTGACAACAGGTCGCCGTGATCGCCGGACAGGGCATAGGCCGGCACCGCAGGCACAATCACACCGGCTGCGGCCGCCGCCAAGAGCGCCACGCCAATGCAATCCAGCCCCAGGCCAATGCTGCGCCCCTGCGGCCGGAAGCGCGTGCCCACCGCCGCACGCGCCGCTGCCACGGCGGCCTGGCGACGTTTCGACAGGGCCGGCATCAGCCGACCTGGTATCGGGTCAAGAGGTCACCGCCCGGCACATGTGGCTCGCCCTGGAAGTTTAGGTGATTGCCGAAGCGATCGCGGCAGGTGGCGAACCGCTTGTCGCAGCCCTCGCGGGCCAGCACCCGGTCTCCGGCGGCAAGTTCGAGCTCGACATCCGGGATCAGCCACGCCGTGTCGGCAGCCAGCAGCCGGGCAGACAGCCCGGCTGCTGCACCGTCCAGCACCTCGATCTGGCCGTGTACCAGATTGTCGGGCTCAAGCCCGGCAAGCTGCATGCGCCCGGAATCGACGGCGGTGACCAAGGTCAGATGGGTGCGGCCCCTCAGGCTGATCTGGCAGCGCGCATCACCAAGCTCGGCCCGGCATTCGGGCGAACAGCTTTCCACCACCGCTGCGCCAAATGCAGCTCCTGGCCCAAGCACCTCGGCAACGAACCCGGCATCGGCTGCCTCGCCCACGGCGACATCACCCAGCACGCCCGCAGCCAATGACTGGCGACCAGCATGAGGGGCCTGCCAGTCCACCAGAAACAGCTCGACCCGGGCGCCATCCCAGCGGCCCGCCAGCAACTCCGCACGCGTGAGCGCCCCGGCCGACAGCGCGCCTGCCACTTCCAGATCGTCCGCCGCAACACCACTGCCCAGCACAACGGCGGACGGGCTTATGCCGGGCCGCGCCTCATGCAGCAGGCCATCGATCAGCAGCGGCCGATCATGGCTGGTGAAGCCCAGCGCCACGCCATCGCGGCGCACCAGCCGCCAGCACAGGGCAAGCCGGGTGAGCTCGCCCGTCAGTCGCGTGCCCAGCGTCATCATCAGCCCTCCCTGATCTCGATCAACGGCACGGATGGCAGTTCGCCAGCCCGCCAGCCGGCAATCGAAACCTCGATACGGTCGCTGGCAAAGCGCACCGGCACATCGAAGCGATAACCGGCCGTGACGGCAGCACCGGACGGCGGTGGTTCATCGAAATCGATCCAGCCGTCTGCTGCCAATGCCCAGCCGGACGTCAGCATGGTGCCATCGATCGCGACCATCAGGCTGTCAGGCCAGGGCCGGGTGATCCGCCGGGTCTGCGGCGGATCATCGGCAAGCCCATCGTCGCCATAGTGCTTCACCAGGGCAAAGCGCGTGCTGGTGCCATCGCCCACGCCAAGCAGCTGGTCCGTGGCCAGCGGGCTCTGGCTGGTGGGAGACGAGCTGTTGTCCAGCGGATCAAGGAAGCGGAAGCCGTGCGCCTGGCCGCGGCGGGCCCGGAAGAAGGCCAGCAGCGCCCGCAGATCATCCTCCGAGCGGATGCCCAGACCGGCATCATATTCCAGCCGGGCATCGGTCCATTCGCTGTTGCGCTGTTCGGCGCCCGAGCCGGTGACGACGACCTGCGTGGAAAAGGCCGGCCCGCCAGCCGCACCAAAGCCCAGCTCCAGCGGGAACCGCACGTCATGGAAGGCGCTCATGTCCTCGTCTCCAAAGTCGCCGGTGATGCGAAAGGGGGTGAAGCCATCACGGGCCACCTGCGGCCAGGCCCAGATGAAGACGGCGGCCACACCGCGCTCGGTGGCCGCCTGCGCCGCCGCTGCGATCAACGGCCATTGCGGCTGCGCATCGCTGGCATCGAGCACGAAGCCGGCCAGATAATGTTGCGCCGACACGGGATAACCGAGCCGCTCGTTGACGATGGCCCGCCCGCGCGCCTGTCCGGCCTGGTTGGCGCTGGTGACGAACGTATAATCTTCGAGCTGCAGCACATCGAAGGCCGGATGCGCCCAGGCAACAGGCAGATTGGCCCGCGCCAGATCCGGCCGATCCGCCAGCAGCACCTGCGGCGCATAGAAGAGCAGATGGCTCACAAGCGCCGGGGCCAACGCGCGCGCCGCCGCGACCATGCCGGCGGTCGCTTGCGCCAGCTGCACGCCGCACCAATCGAGAAACGCCTGCTCGGCAGCCGTCTTCACGCCCTTGATGTCGGCGATGACAGGCGGCGGACTACCCGTGTCGGACTGGAAGCGCTGCACCGTGGCCGTATCATAAAGGCAGGGCCGATCATCGGGGCCGACCCACCACCAGGGCTCGCCGACCTGGAACGCCGGGGCCACGCCTGCGGTCAGGGCGAGCTGCATCATCGCTGCCACCACGCTGCCCAGCCAGGCCTGCGCCGCCGCGTTGCACGGCGACAGCAGCATGGACGGCGGCACCCAGCCGGTCAGGCCGGCAGCGCCTTGCGCATCGCGCTGCGCCCAGTCTGGCGGGCAATGGGCCGCGAACAATTCCATCGAAAGCGACAATATGGGCGCAAAGCCCAGCGCCTGCGCCCTCGCCAGGAAATCCTGGTGCCACGCCAGCGCCGGCGCGCACAGCGGCCTTGCCGGATCGACCGCATAACCGCCCTGCCCGTCCGGCAGCAGGCCCATGAAATGGCTCATGCCCATGTAGTGGGTGATGGCGCCGCGCCAGCCCAGGCGCAGCAATTGTTCAAGGATGCGCTCCGGCGACTGGTTGTAGAGATCATCATATGCCGTGCAGGCATGAAGGCCGTGCGGCACCAGCAGCGGTGCGCCGGCCGCCAGAACAGCCCCGTCGCCTTCCAGCAACAAGTTGGTCAGGCGTGCCTCGCCGATGGCCACGGACGGCAAGGGCGGATCAGTCCCATCATGGCCAGGCGGCACCAGGCTGATGAACAGGCGATCGATGTCGCCGGCCCACACCGGATCGGCCTCGGCGGGCAGCAGAAAGCCGCCAGCAAGCGCATCGAAATCGATGCTGATCTCGGCGTCGGTGGCGGTGCCTTGCGCATAGTTCCACAGGCGCACATACCAGGTGCGCGGGGCACCTGTGGCATCCCGCCCCTCGATGGTGAGCACCGGGCCGTTGACGGCATCGAGCGGCAGCACGGCGCCTGATGACTGCCAGCGAAAGCGCCACAACAGCCCGCGATAATCGCGCCGCGTGGCCAGCGCGCACAGCTGATGGCTCCAGCGGTCAGCGCTCTCCCAGATCAGCCCGGCAAGATCGGCCCGGCGCTGGAATTCCACCGTGGCGACAATGGTTTCCGGCCCCTCGGTCACCACGCTGGCCATCATCGGGCGCGGAAAATCGACCGTCCACCAGCGCGGATCGAAGCGCCGCACGGATCGGGTCTGGCCCTGGTCCTGCTGGCTGGCCAGCCACCAGCGGTTCATGGCTGCACCCGTTCCAGCGCGCGCGCCACCGCACGGGCCACCTGGTTGCCGGTCTGCCGCATCACCGCCGGGTTAGCGTCACGCGGCGCCGCCACATTGACATTGATGGTCACCGCCCGCGCACCGCCACCCGGGCCGGCCTCGACCCGGCCGGCGGCCGTGGGCACAAACAGTTCCGGCCCGCGTTCGCCCACCATATAGGCGCGCCCGGCGCTCACCGGGCCGCCGGTGGCGCGCCCGGGCAGGCCCAGCAGCCCGCCGACCAGCCCGAGCAAGGACCCGCCACCACCGCCGCCGCCGCCGAAGATGGCAGAAAAATCAAGGCGCAGCGCCTGCTGGGCGATATCGGCCAGTGCGGTGCTGGCGATCCGCCTCAGATCATCAAAGCCCAGCTTGCCATCGGCGAGCGCCCGGCCCAGCGTGCGCGACAGGCCGGTGCCGGCGCGCTCCAGGCTGCCGGCCAGCGGGCCATCCAGCGTGCGCTGGATGTCATTCACGCCGGCCATGAAGCCGCCGGTATCGGCGCGCAGCTTCACCACCAGATCGTCGATCGGATCAGGGCTCATCGGGGAATTGCTCCATCAGGCGTCCGAGGACGTTCGTATCGGCAGGGCCTGCTGCCGGCTGTTCATCCAGGCCCAGTGCGGTAACCAGCTCGGCCGGGGTGGCCGCCCAGAATTCCGCCGGCCGCCAGCCGAGCGCCATCGCGGCCAGGTGTGCCGCCCGCCGCGCGGCATCGGCGAACCGGTGCTCCGCCATCATCGCCCGGCGAGGATCTGGCCCAGCAGCACCCGCAAGGCCGGTGCCGCATTGGCAAGCCCGCCCGCCACCAGCGCGTCTGCAAACTCGGCGCGCACCGTGCCCGGCGGCGCACAATGCCACAGCAGCGCCGTCATCTCGGCCAGTGTGAGCTGGCCCGCAGCGGCCCGTTCACAAAGAGCGAACAGGGGGCCGAGTTCGGCCTCGGCCGCCACCAGCGCCGCAAAGCTCGGCCGCAGCCGCAGCGTCTCGCCGCCAAGCCTCAGCTCGGCCTCGCCGCGCACCGGATTGGGCAGGTCCTGGCCCGTCATCAGGCCGCCACCACCGGCCCACTGCTTTCCAGCTGCAGGCTGTAGGTGCGCTCGCCGTTAAAATCACCGGCATAATCCAGCCGGGCAAGCTGGAAACGGCCGGTGATCGTCTCGCCGCTCTCGAACTGCACCTGATAATCATCGATCTGGCCAGACAGCGCCGTCGCCTTCACCCGCGCTTCGGCGGCAGACCCGGTGAACACGCCCGATCCCGACAGCGAGACCGATCGCACACCGGCGCCTGACAGCAGTTCGCGCCAGCCGCCCGAGCCCTGGTTGGTCACCACCACCGTCTCGCTGTTCACCGTCAACTGGGTGGTGCGCAGGCCCGCCACGGTGGCAAACACCGGCGGCACCGCGCCATTGCCCACCTTCAGCAGGAAGGCGGCGCCCTTTTCCATCGCCATGTCTTGTGCTCCTGTTCTGCTCAGATCGTCTCGGTCAGCACCGCGATCTCGATGCGGCCGGGCCGCCAGCCGTCATCATCCGGGCCATCCACGCCGGCACGCAGCAGCCGCACCAGCACGATGCGACGGCCATCCCATTGCCCCGCAAGCGCCAGCAGCGCCGGCACCGCCGCGGCCTGCAGTGAACGCAAGCGGGCGCCGCCTGGGCGATCATCCCAAAGCGTTACCAGCAGGCGCACCTCGTGGCTGGCACCAGTCTTGTGGCTGCGGTCAGCGACAAGGTCAGGCCCGATCACCGCATAGGGTGCCGCTGCGTCGGGCGGCGGTCCATCGAACACGCCGGTCAGCCCATCAAGGCCGGCCAGCGCCGCCACCACCGCCTTCTGCACTGCCAGGCTTGCCGTCATGCGCTGCGCTCCCCTGATCTGTCGCGTGCCTGCGTGTCCGGCCAGAGCGCATCGGCCGCCGGCAACCGGTGCCGCGTGCCCCGTCGTTCGCCGGGCGGGATGGCGGCGCGGGCCAGCAATACGGCGGCCAGCCGTTCGGCATGCTGGCGCAGCGCCGTCACCAGGGCCATGGTGCCGGTCATGCCGGCGCCGCTTCGCACAGCAGTTCGATGAGGTCGCGCTGCGGCGCGCCGTCATCCACCGCCAGCACGGTCAGGATGCGACCGCGCCAGCGCAGCCGCGCTGCAAGATCCACATCGGCCCGGCGGCGCAGCAGCACCCGCCAGCGCCGGCCCGACCGGGCCGCCTCGCCAGCGGCACGCGGCGCCGGTTGGCCAGCCGGCTCCACATGGGCGAACAGCGGCTCCACCGTCAGCCACTGGCCGGCATCATCGCCACTGGCATCGCGGGCGCTGTGCCAGCGTTCCAGCACCACGCGCTCGCTGAGCGAGCCCGAAAATTCCTCTGCCATCGCCATCATCCCAGCTGTAGCCGGCGCCACGGCCGCCACAGCGCGGCCACGGCCGCTGGCGGCGGCCCGGCATCGGGCGCATCGCGGTGCGTCCACAAATGGCTGACCAGCCGGATGATCCCCGCCCGCAGCGGCTCCGGCACCTGGTTCCAGTCCGGCCCCATGCCGGCCCGGAACCGGACAGAGATGCCCGTGGCCGCCGGCAGGCCCAGCAGCCGCACCCAGGCGGTGCCATCCGGAGTGATGTCATGTTCCCAGCCAGCGGCAATCGCCTCACCGCCTGCCAGGACTTCGGTGACTGATCGCACCGGGCAGGCTTCAAGCCGCTGCCAGCCAAGATCGGCCCGCAGCCGCTGTTCCGCCTCGCGCTCGATCAGCCACTGGCCGATGAACGCTTCGCACAAGGCCATGGCCGTGCGGATATGGCCAGCGATCAGCGCATCCTCGTCGTCGCGGTCGAGCCGCAGCGCTGCCTTGCATTCGGCCAGGCCCACCACCAGCGGGCCGGCCTCCAGCTCCACCACTGCCATCACCGTTCCTCCACGCGCAGCACCAGGGTGCGCTCATCGCTGCCACCGTCCGACAGGGTCACCCGGTTGGTCACGCGATAGATCTGCCCTGCCCGGCCGCCACTGATCGTCACTGCCGTGCGCCCATCCACAATGCGCTCGCCGCCCAGCAGCAGAGGCGGGCTGCCGCCTGCCGGGGCCACGCTCCAAAGCGAAGCGAGGATCGAGCGACCGGCGAGATAGCCGGCATCCCAGTCCACCGCATGATCGATGCTGGCGCCGGGGTCCTTCACGAAGATGCTCATGGCGCTGCCTCCTGCTTGCCATTCAGACCGGGGCGCCGATGTCGACCTGCCACGCCGCCAGCGACAGCGGCGCGCCGGCCAGCAGCGGCTGCGCCGGGCAGGTGGTGACATATAGGAGGCGCTGATCTGCCTCGTCGAGCAGGGCGACATGATCGGCGGTGCCGTTGGCCAGCACGGTGATGCCGGCTTTGGCGGCTACCGTCAGCCGGCGGCCACCGTTGCTGCCGTCGCCCAATTGGAAATCGCCGGGCGCCATCGCCACCTGGGCCAGCGGCGCCGTGGCCGCTGCGGCATAGCTCGCCGGCTGGCCGCTCAGCACCACCATCCGGCTGGCCTGCGCCACCACGGCCAGCGCGGCATCCATCACCGCGCTGCTGGCAAATCGTGCCATATGCGTGTCTCCTCAATCGCCGCGAACGGGCAAGACGTCGGCCGCGCCGCGCGGCCTGAGGCGCGGCAGCAGCGCGGGATCGAGCCGCGTGCCGCCCAGCTGCACAGCGCTGCTGGCAAGCGGCAGCACGGCGGCATCAGGGGCCAGTGCGACCGCAGGGCCGGCCATGAACGCCAGGAAGTGGGTCAGGATCATGCCGCCCCCTCAGCTCGCCGTGATCGCCAGCGGCTTCGATGCCAGCAGCGCGCCGGTGCCCAGTGCACGCATCTCCACCGTCACGCTGCGGCTGCCGGCCATGCGCTCGAACGTCACCAGCTTGCGCGCGCCCCGCGCCGTGACGGCCACGCCGGCCACGCCCGCGCCAAGCACGCGGTTGGTGCCCTGCAGCACGTTGCCCGCCGGGCTGGCGAGGTTGGTGCGGCCGCGCCAGGCGGCGCTGTCATAGATCAGGCCGTCCAGCAGCGGCTCCACGGTCGCTTCGTCTGCCGTCTGTGCCGGCGGGTTCGGCCAGTCGCGGCCATAGTCCACGCGCACCGTGCCAGCCCATGTGCCGCTGTCCTTGGTCAGCACAAGCCGGGTCGCGGTGGCATCCAGTGCGGCGGTGAAGCCGGTGTTCACAAACGTCGCGCCGTTATCTTCGCTCACCCAGCAGACATCAGCGCGCACGGAGGCGCCATTCAGGGTGCGCGCCGGGCGGCCAAGCTCGATGTTGATCTGGTTGCGGTTGCCATCATCCGTCCACCAGGCACCCAGCATCCGGAACTGCGCGTTGATCGTCTGATCGAACACCCGCGCCAGCGCCCGGCCAAGGCCACGGCCGATGCGCGCCTGCCCTACCTGGTTGCCGTCGCTCACCGGGAACGTCGCCGATGGCACCCCCGGCGCGCTGTTGAAGGCGCTGTGCAGGCCGTTGCTGCTGTCGCTGATCACGTCGCTCCACTGCGGCCCCAGGAAGCCACGCGCGCCCAGCTCGGCAGCGAACAGGATATGGCTGTTGCGGGTGATGATGCCATCCGCGCCCGTGTTGGGCCGGTGCCCGCGCCACGGCGGCAGCACCAGCCACGGCGCGCTGGCAGCATTCACGAACCGGGCATCGATCTCGCTGCGATAGCTGGCGCGCACGGCGGCATCGCTGCTCATGTTCGGGTGCCACATGATGAGGTGCGCATCGATGTGCTGTTCGAGCAGCCAGGCATAGAAGCCCACCACGCCGCTGCCATCGCCTGCCGTCACGCCGGGCGGCTGCACCGCGCCCATGTAAACCCAGCTCGGGTGCCCGCCTTCCACCGCCGCGTTGCTGGCCCAGGCCGACATGGCGGTGCCTTCGATCGCCATGTTGATGATGCACAGCGGGTGGTTCGGCCGCACCGCGTGCCACTGGTTGAGCATGTTGATGGCGCCGTGCCCGATGGCGGGTGTCTCGCCGCTGCGCATCCGGCCCGTCGCCATGCCGGGCTGCGCGTAGGTGCCGGCGGTGCCGCCATATTGGCTGGTCATCTTCACGACCATGCCTTGCGCGCCGCTCGCCACCGCGATGCCCAGGTTGTTGAGGCCCATCGGCTGCTGGCCGCTGCCCTGGAAGCTGCGCTCCACGCCAGACTGGCCGTGGCACAGCACGCGGGTGCCGACCAAGATGTCTTCCAGCGGGCTGGCGGTCACCAGCGGATCGGCCTGTGATCGCACGCGCAGGCGATAGGGGCCGCCCACCGGCAGCACGTCGCTGGTGCTCCACGCGCCAGCCGTGGTGGTGCGCACCGCCCAGTCAAAGCCGGGCACGGCAACGCCGGTGGCCTGCACCTCCCAACGGCGCTCGACATTGCCCGTCCAGGTGCCGGCGATGGTGACGTTGCGGGTGCCCGCGCCGCCGAAGAAGGTCAGGCGCGGCGGCGTGATGCCGGGCGTGGCCGGCGTGCCGGTCCAGTGCGCCGGGGCGATGCTGGTTTCATCAACGATGCTGCCGGCCGTGCCATCCTCGGCAAAGGCATTGGCCGCCGCGCTGCCGATGTGGCCCAGCGCCGACATATTCTCGAGCCGCCACCAGTGGGTGATGTCACCGCGCCCCTGATCGCAGTTGCTGTAGGGCAGCGTGCCGGCGTTCTGCGCCGCCACCAGATCATCATAATCAAGGAACGGGTTGCCGCCGACACCGGCCAGCGCGGCGATGGCATCGTGGTGCGGGCGGTTGTTCACCGTGTCCCACGGGAAATCGCCCTGCACCAGCGCCAGATGCTCCATCACCACGCCAGCGGGCGTGCGGGCATTGGTGCCATGGCGGCTGAAAATCTGGCCGAGCAGCGCGCCGGTGGTGTTGGCCAGCCAGGTCGCGCCGTTGGTGCCCAGCGTGCGCACCGCGCTCGACACGCTGCCGCCGAAAGGACAGAGCGCAGCGAAGAAGCGCCAGTTCGGGCTCCCAGTGCTGCCGATGTTGACCAGGCCCTCCACCAGCAGAAAGGCCGTGCCGCTGCCGGCGGGCACTTGCGGCAGGCCAGTGAAATCACTGTCGCCGGGGCTGCCGGTGTTCAATGGTGTATGGCTGGTGTTGGCACCCACATAGTTGATGCGAGGCCGCAGCCGCAGCGCCCCGGTGAAGGTTTGCGAGCCGGAGACATCGGCGCCGATGACGGCATGACACTCGGTCACATCCAGGCCGCTGCTGTTCAGCGCGCCGGCGCCATCCCAGCCATCAAGGAAATAGCGGGTGTTGAGCGTCGCACCGGCCGGCCAGCGCACCCAGCGCGCCTTCCAGAAGCCCATCACCAGGCCAGACGTGCCGGCAATGGTGCGCGCGGCCGTGAAGTCCGGCTTGGTCACCACGCTGGCAAGGTTGAGCTGGCTGGTGCCAACTGCTGTCAGGCGAACTGCCATCAGCCGTTCTCCACCGCGATGCCGGCAGGATCACCCACCAGCACGAAATAGACGCTTCCCGGATCAACCCCGGAAGGCACCAGTTCACCCACCACGGCGCGCCCCCAGTCGGTTGTCACCGTGCTGTTGCTCAGCGTGAAATCGGGGCCCGCAGGCGCAACAGCAGCCCGCCCACGCGAACCGCCAACAGCGCCGACGCGGCCAACAGCGCCGATCATCAGGCCACCGGCATGATGGTCAGGCTGCCATCGCTGGCGCCGTCGCGGATCCAGCTGATGAACTCGCCGCTGGCGATCTCCAGATGAAACTTCTCGCCGGCCTCCAGCGGGATCGAACCAGCGCCCGCACTGGCCGTCACCGTGTTGTCGCCCACCCGGAAGAAGCCGCGCACGCTGGCGTGCAGCAGCACTTCGGTGGCGGCAATAGCGGCGCTGCGCACCTGCCCGGCGCCGGTGGTGGTGAGCCGCTGGCCACCGGGATAGTTGTAGCGGCGGGTGGTGGTGGCGCGCGCCTGAACCGCCACCGGCAGGCGGGCGGCAGGCGCTTCGGCGACGGCAATGGCGGTGTTGTCCGCCCCCCAGGCCAGCTTGGCATAGGGGAAATGCACGCCGCCGATATCATCGGTGGCAAAGCTCACGCCGCCGGCGGGCGCCGTCACATTGTCTGGCATGTCTGGTCTCCCGCGCGGTGGCGCTGTGGGGATGCAGGGGGCGCTGCTGCGGCCAGGCCCGGGGGCCGGCCCGGCGCAGCAGCGCCCGCGCAGTTTTTCCGCTTCAAGCGGAAAAACCAGTCAAGGCTCTCCGCTTCAGGCGGAGAAGCGCATCAGCTTGATCGCCCGGCTGTCCAACACCGTGCCGCCAACGCGGCGGGTGGCATAGAAATGGACATAGGGCTTGTTGGTGAACGGGTCCTTCAGCACCGTGGTGTCCGGCCGCTGGGTGATCAGATAGCCGGCCTGGAAATTGCCGAAGGCGATGGACAGGCTGTCAGCCGCCACATCGGGCATGGCGTCCACTTCGATCACGCGGTGGCCCAGCAGCGTCTGCGGCTGTTCGGGGCCCAGCCCGGCCTGCCAGATGAAGGCGCCATCACTGGTCTTGAACTTGCGCACCCGGGCCAGCGTGGCTGAGTTCATCACCCACACCGCGCCCTGGCGATAGGGGCTGGCGAGCGCATGCACCATGTCGATCAGCCGGTCCTGCGGGTTGGTGGCGGCAAAGTTGCCGGCCGCACCCGAGGTGAGGAACTGCAGCGTGCCGAACGGGCGCGTGGCATCGGCGGTGGCGGCGTTGGGCGCTGCCAGGAAGCCGCGCGGCTTGTTGATGCCATCGCCGCCCACAAAGGCCACGCCCTCGGCGCGGGCGAATTCACGGCCGATCTCCTCGCCCAGCCAGGCTTCGACATCGAAGCCGGCATCATCCAGCATCGCCTGGCTGGCCGCCGGATTGGCATAAAGCTCGCCCATCGGCGGCGCGATCTCGGCAAAGTTGGGCGTTTCGGTTTCCGGGCGTGCGGCGGTTTCCGATACCCAGCCGGACACCACGCCCGTGGTGGTGATCAGCCGGCGATAGCTGGCCGAACCGATGTCCACCACCTGGGCGATGCTGCGGATCGGCGAGGCGGCCAGCAGCACGCGGTTGATGACGGCATCGATCTCCAGCGGCACGCCAAGGCCGCCCTTGGCCGGCGGCGTGATGGTCGCGGCCTTGGCCTCCAGCGCCGGGCGCTGCACAGGCGTTGTGATCGGGGCGACCGTGGTTTCGGCCGCGTCGAACACCGCGGCCAGGGGATCAGATTTCAGTTCCAGCATCGCTTTGCTCCTCCTGCCAGCCCAGCACCCGTGCCTCCCGCTGCATCGGGAAGGTCACCAGTGACACCTCGACAAGTTCCAGCCGCTCAAGGCGGCGTCCGTTCCGGGCCGGGCTGGCGGCCTTCACCCGGTATCCGAAGCTCAGGCCATCAATGGCCCCGGCCTTCACCAGCGCGGCCACCTCGGCACCGCGCCCGGCGGCCACGATCTGCGCCGTGATGCGCAGGCCGCGTTGATCCTCTCGCAGCGACTCAACGAACCCAATCGGTTCGTTTGTCTGGTGCTGCCACAGCAGCGGCAAGGGGGCTGCCGCCTCGGCAAAAGCGCCGCGTGCGACCACGTCGCCGCCCTTGTCGGGCAGATCGAACACGCTGGCATAGCCGGCGATCCGCAAGGCCGTGCCGCTCATGGCCGGCCGCCCTGGCCCAGCGTGCCGAGCGCGCCCAGCTTGAAGGCAATGCCCATCAGCAGCAGCGCCACACAGGTGCGCACCGCCCAGCCGACCAGGCTCTTCACCGCCGATTTCTTCACGTCACGCCAGCCCTGGATCAGCTCGCGCAGCTCGCCGATATCGTGGCCGGCGCGCTCGTCCATCAGGCCCAGGCTCTTCAGCGCCCGCGCCGCGCCTTCCTGTGCGGCTTCCTCCACGATGGCCTGCAGCGTCACCCGCGCGGCGCCCTGTGCCTCGGCCTGGGCCAGCAGCCCTTCCAGGATCCCGGTCATGCGCCATCTCCCGCTTCGGGCAGCCCAAGCAGCCGCCTTTTCTCCGCATCGCTGAGGAAATCCGCCGCCGAAACGCTGGCCCACAACCGCTCACGGTCTTCGGCCAGCGCCGGAATGGCATCGCGGTCGATGGCCAGGCACAGCCCCGGCCACCACCAGCCCAGATGGGCCGACAAGGCGCCCAGCAGGCGCTGCAACAGCGGCAGCAGGGTGAGCCGCCACAGCGCGACATTGGCCTCGCGATAATTGGCGTAGGTGTTGTCGCCTTTCAGCCCGAGCAGCAGCGGCGGCACACCCAGCGCCAGCGCGATATCCCGCGCGGCCGCCTCGCGCATGCCGGCAAAGTCCATCTCGGCCGGCGAAAGGCTCAGCGCCTGCCAGGACAGCCCGCCTTCCAGCAGCATCGGCCGCCCGGCATTGGCAGCGCCGGCAAAGGCAGCCTCCATCTCGTCGCGCAGGCGGGTGAATTGCTCCGGGCTGAGGGTCGAGCCATCGCCCGGCTGGTAGATCAGCGCGCCCGACGGCCGCGCCGCATTGTCGAGCAGCGCGCGGTTCCAGCGGGTGGCGGCATTGTGCACGGCCACTGCCGCCGCCGCGGCGCCCAGGCAGCCGGCGCCGAGCTGATCATCGGTGGGATGAAAGCTGCGGATATGCAGCAGACCAGGCTGACCCTCGCCCGAAACCGGATAGCGGCGCAGGCTGCTGCCGGCGCGATAGACATGCGCCAGCGGCCAGCCGTCGGCATCCACCTCCACCTTCACCCGTTCGGGGCGCAGGGCAAACAGCGCCGCCGGCAGGCCATCGGGGCCGGTGGCGACATCCAGATAGGCGTTGCCATGCAGCAGCAGATGCCCGGCCAGCGTCTCGATCAGGCCCGGGCCGGAGGCGCCAAAGCCGCAACTGGCCAGCAAGGCCAGCGCCGGGTGGCCCGGCGGATTGCTGTTGATCGGCGCGCCGCCGGCCCCTTCCGTCACCATGCGGATAGCGCGCGCTGCCACCGGATTGGCCAGGAACGCGGCGCGCACCTGCCCGGCATAATCGCCCGGCCCATCGGCCAGCGGCGTGGCCCAGGCCGGCAGGCGCAGGGCCGGCGGCAGGTCAGCCTTCGTCGCTGCCACTGGTGCAGCCGCCTTGGTCCGCAGGAACGGCAGTCGCATGTCGATAACCCTTCCGGTTCAGATGGAGCGTATGCCAGGGCTGGGCAGGCGCCCGCCCAGCAACAGCGCGGTCAACGCCCACACACAGGCATCGGCGCGATCGGGCGAGCCGCCCGGCCCGGCATAGCGGCCATCGGCGAGCAGCCCGCACAACTGGTCCTCCAGCGCCGGGAACACGCCGGCATGAACGGCGCGACCCTCGCCATAGAGCGCGGCCACCGGTTCGGCGCGGGCCACCTTCCCGCGGCTGGCACGCACCGGCAACACCGGCAGCGCGGCGTCGATGGAGTGCAGCATCGCCGTCACCATCGCGCCGCCCTGGTTCACCTCGGCCACCACGCGATCGGCCTGCCAGCGATCGGCCGCCTGAACGACAGCGCGCGCCCATTGTTCGGGACGCTGGGCCGATACGCTGGCATCATCGAGCACCACGGCCTGGCCATGGCCATCCAGCCCGGCCACCACGATCCCGCAGGTGCCGCCCGCCGCCGGCGGATCGACCCCCACCACCACCCGCACCAGCGGCGGCACGCTGCCGATCCGCTGGCGCTCGATCAGCGAGCGCGTCCACAGCGCGCCCTCCAGATCCTCGACAATCTCGCCGGCCAGCTCCTGGCGGCCGGTGATCGTGCCACCGAAACGGCGCTCCAGCCGCGCCAGAAAGGCCCGCGGCAGGTTGGCTGCATTGTCCTGCGTCGTCCCGCGCGCCAGCACCACACCGGGTTCGGCGATCAGCGCCTTCAGCCAGGGCAGCGGCAGTGGCGTGGTGGTGAGCAGGATGCGCGGATCCGGGCCCAGCCGGGTCGCCATGCGCAGGTTCATCAGTGTGTCTTCACCGTGGGCCCAATGGGCAAATTCATCGCCCCACGCGGCATCGAACTGGCCGCCGCGCAGTCTGTCCGGCTCGCCGCCGGAATAGAGCCGGGCCTCGCTGCCATTGTCCCAGACCAGGCGTTTCAGATGCGGCTGCCAGGTCAGCGTGCAGCCCGGCGGCACCCGCGCCAGCAGCCCGGATTCGCCCTCCACCATCACCGCCCGGCCCACATCCAGCGACGGCGCCACCAGCGCGATGCGCTTGCCGCCGGCACCGGCCACACCATGAACCCATTCGGTTCCAGCACGGGTCTTGCCGAACCCGCGCCCGGCCAGAATCACCCACACGCCCCAGTCGCCGGCAGGCGGTCGCTGGGCGGCGCGCAGGCTGCCCTCGCCCAGCAAGCCTGCAACCACATTCTCCTCGCCATAGCGGCGCAGGACTCGCCGCTGCTCAGCGGCGGAGAGGACGCGAAATTCCTCCAGCAGCGACAGGTCGCCGGCGTCGTCGGCCATGCAGCACTCCAGGCATCGCGGCGCGCGGCCGGCAGATGTTCAATGCCCCGGCGCCCCGGCCCGGCGTGGTATGATTTCAGATCGTTTCAGCGCCCCCGTGCCGCCAGCGCCCGCACCTCGGCCCGCATCCGGGCTACGGCCTCACTGTCTACCGGGCGGGCGCCGCTGCGGGTCTGCGGTCGATCGCGGCCGTTCATGATCGCCAACGCCAGTCGCGGGTCGACCGGCCTGGCAGCCGCGCCATCGCCCAACTGCGCCAGCAACGTCGCCAGCACGCGGGTTTCCACCTGTTCCCAGGCATAGCCCAGCGCCGCCTGCCATTCGGCGGCAAACAAGGGATCTGCGTCGCGGTGGCGATAGAGCAGCATCAGCGGCAAACCCAGTCGTTCCGCGGCCAGCGCCGGATCACCATGGCGGGCCAGGAGATCGAGAAAAGCCGTGCGGTCCCTGCGCCGGCCCAGCAGCTTGCGCGCCTGGCGCGTGCCGAGCCGCCGGCGCTCACCCCTGCGGTTCTTCGCGATCTTCAACTCCGCGTGCGGCGCCGACAGCGCAGCAACGTCGGCCGGCGTCTCGGCCAGCAGCACTCCAGCATCAAACATGAAAGGCTCCCGCCGCTGCAGGAAGCGCCGGCTCCAATCAGGGCCGATTCCGCAGGCATGACGCATTGATAACCAAAAGCGTCACGCTCGTCAAGATATTTTTATCCTATTTGGTTATTTCATTGCTGCCAGCACATCCGCAGCAAAGCGTGGCATGTCGAAGCCGGCGCCGAGATGATCGAAGCCGCGGCGGATCACGATGATGTCCGCAGCCGGCACGATCACCGCGAACTGCCCGCGGTTGCCGTTCATGGCATAGGTGCCGGCCGGCAGTGCAGGCACGTCATCGTGGCCGCCTGCGCCGCCCCAGCGCCAGAAGCCGGCGCCATAGCCCGGACCTGCGGCTGGCTGTGCGCCCTCTGCGCGCTCCACGAAGGCAGGCCAGTTCGGCGGCAACAGCTGTTCGTCCCCGGCCCGCCCACCATTGCGATAAAGCAGCGCCAGCCGCGCCATGTCCCGCGCCGTCGTCCACACCTGCGAGCTGAGGATGAAATCGCCGCGCCAGTCGGTCTCCGGCGTGGTGCGGGTCATGCCCGCCTTCCACAGCAGTTCGGTGAACGGAAACGCCAGCGCATTGTCGCCCAGCGTGCGGGACAGTGCCAGCGCCGCCAGCATGATGTCGTTGTTGCTGTAGTTGAAATGCGTGCCCGGCCCATGTTCCAGCGGCATGGTGGCGGCGGTCTGCTCCACGGTGGCGCCGCCCAGATAGGCTTCATCGGTGCGGTTGCCAGGCCCGGCCGTCCACAGCCCGCTGTTCATGCGCAAGAGCTGGTTCCAGCTGATGGCGGCGCGCGGGTCGCCGGGCGCCTGCCAGGATGGGACCGGCGCCGGCTGGTTCACGTCCACCAGCCCCAGCTGCACCGCCCGGCCCACCAGCGTGGCGGTCAGCGATTTCGCCACGCTCCAGGTGCGCTGCGGCGTGTGCATCGTCCAGCCCGGCCGATAGCGCTCCGCCACGATCTGGCCGCCCTTCAGCACGATCACCGCCGTGGTCTTGTCGCTGCGATAGCTGGCACCGAAGGCGGCCTGCACCACGGCATCGAGCGCCGCGCGCTGGCGGCGGTTTTTCAGTGGCCGCACCGCGCCGGTATCGCCCAGCGGCCAGGCATGGGCGTCAGTCGCCGCCAGATTGGGCCCCACATGGCCGGGCGACAGGCGTGGCAACTGCTTCGCCGCCTCCGCCCCTGCCCCCACCGGCAGTTGCGCGCAGCCCAGCAAGGGCCGCCAGGCGGCGATGCGCGGCGGCAGCGTGTCAGAGAATTTCACCGATACGGTTCGCGCCTGCTCATCAATCTCCGCTGGCAGCCGTTCCACCAGTGGCTGATACTCGCGGTAGATGCCGGTAAGGTCATCACGGGTGATGCTGGCCATGTCCTGCCCGGCGTGCCAGCGCCCCGAACACAGGAAGGCCGCCTTGTAGCCGGCGGCCAGCGCTTGAGCGTGCGGATCTTCGGCGGCGACAACCGGGCTGGCCAGCAGGGCAAGCGCGACAAGGCCCGCCTTCATGACAGCAGCGCGCCCCACACGCCGGCCATCAGCATGCCGGCGCGCATGTCGCCCACCGTGGTGCCGGCCATCTTGTTCATCACATAGCTCATGCACAGGCGGGCATCCATGTCGCACACCACCAGACTGCCGCCATAACCGCCCCAGAACACGCTGTTGGCATTGGGAAAAGGCCGCTGCGGGCTGGGCAGGCCATAGCCCATGCCATAGCGCACCGGCATGTTCAGCACCTGATCATGGCCTTCGATCTGCATCTCGAGCGCCCGGCGCACCCCGGCCTCGCTCAGCAGGCGCTTGCCACCCGCCACGCCGCCATTGGCCATCAGCGTCTGCACCGCCACCACGCTGCGGGCATTGCCATGGCCGCCCGCAGCCGGGATTTCCGCGGCACGCCAGGCCCGGTTGCGTGTTTCCAGCGGGTTGATCGGCGGGTTGGTCGCCATGTTCTTCGCCAGCGCCGATTGCGGGCCATCGCTGATGCTGGCGCCTTGCGGCGGCGGCACCAGATCGGCAACGCGATCATCATGGGCAGCATCGAGGCCAATGTGGAAATCGGCGCCCAGCGGCCCGGCCAGTTCCTCGGCAAACACCGTGCCCAGCGACTTGCCGGTGATGCGCCGCACCACTTCGCCGACCAGATAGCCCTGCGTCACCGCGTGATAGCCAGGCGCCGTGCCCGGCTGCCAGAACGGTGCCTGCGCGGCGAGGCGACTGCACACCAGCTCCCAGTCATAGAGGTCAGCCGGCTGCATCGGCTCGTGAAAGCCCGACAGGCCGGCCGAATGGCTCATCAATTGGGCCACCGTCACGTCCTCTTTGCCGGCTGCGGCAAATTCCGGCCAGTAATGCGCCACCTTTTCCTCAAATCGCAGACCGCCCTGATCGGCCAGCCACAGCGCGGTGAGTGCGGTCATTGTCTTGGTGGTGGAATAGACGTTGACGATGGTGTCGCGCTCCCAGGGCCGGGTACGCGCTTCGTCCGCCCAGCCGCCCCAAAGGTCGATCACCGGCTCGCCGTCAATGGTGGCGGCGAAGCTGGCACCGATATCGTCCCCGCGCGCCAGGGCCGCGGCAAAGGCATCGCGCACGGCGGCGAAGCGCGGATCGACGAACCCCTGGACTTCACTCATGTCACCATCTCCTCAGGATCTGAATTCAAGCAGGGATAGGGCCGGCATGGGCCGCAGCGCCAATTTGGCTAGGCGCGGGCGCTTAGGCGGGCCTGCGGCCCCCGGCAAGCGCCCGGAACGACGCCAAATTGGCGCTGCGGCCCACCCTTCGGGCGGCGCCAGGAAGGCCGATAGAGCGCTCGCTCGGTTGCCGGGTAGCGCCGCTACCCGGCTGCCCTCACTCACTTCTATCGGCCTTCCTGACACCGTGACGACCCTATCCCTGCTTGAATTCAGATCCTCGGCAGGGGCGACGGCCCCACCAGTTGTTCATAGAGTTTCAGCGCATATCGATCGGTCATGCCAGCCACAAAATCGCCGACATGGCGGGCGCGCGCTGGTTCATCGGCGGGGCAATGGGCGGCCCAGTCACCGGGCAGCCGTGCCGGATCGTCGTGCAAGGCGGCGAACAGCCCTTCGACCACCGCTTCCGAAGGATCGCGCAGCCGCGCCACTGCCGGCGCCCGATACATGCGCTCGCGCAGGAAGTCCTTCAGCGCCCGCACCTCGCTGGAAAGCGCCGGCGAGAGCGTGGCGATCGTGCGGCCGGCCGCGCGGACATCGGCGACACTGCGCGCGTCGATCTCGGCCAGCCGGGAGCGCGTGGTCGCCAGCAGATCGCTGACCATCCGCCCGATCTGCTCGCGTACCAGCTCCGGCACCAGCCGCCGCCGCGCCGAAACGCCCGGCCAGGACTTTGTCACCGCAGCCCAGCAGTCAGCGACGAAGGGAACCTCTGCGGTTATTTCTTCGATCGAGAACAAACCAGCCCTGATGCCATCATCAAGGTCGTGATTGTCATAGGCGATATCGTCGGCAATCGCCGCGATCTGCGCTTCCAGCCCGGCATGGCTGGCCAGATCGAGCGGCCAGGCGGCATCCACTTCGGCAAGGGCCCAGCCGGGTTCGAAGATCGGCCCGTTGTGCTTGGCCAGCCCTTCCAGCGTCTCCCAGCTCAGATTCAGCCCGTCGAAGCCCGGATAGCGGCTTTCCAGCCTGGTCACGATGCGCAGGGCATGGCCATTGTGATCAAAGCCGCCCCACGGCGCCATCACGCGTTCCAGCGCGTCTTCGCCCGAATGGCCGAACGGCGGGTGGCCCAGATCGTGCGCCAGCGCCAGCGCCTCGGTGAGATCCTCGTCCAGCCCCAGCGCACGGGCGAGGCTGCGGGCGATCTGCGCCACTTCCAGGCTGTGGGTGAGGCGCACGCGGAAATGATCGCCATCGGGCGCCACGAACACCTGTGTCTTGTACCGCAGCCGGCGGAAGGCGCCGGAATGGATGATGCGGTCGCGATCCCGCGCGAACGGGCTGCGCATCGCCGAGGCCGGCTCGGCATGAAACCGCCCGCGCGACTGCTCCCAATGCGTGGCGTAAGGCGCCCGTTCAGCCACGATCCCTCAATGCGTCATCCTCACTTCACCGTGCCGGCCGCCTTCAGCGCGCCCACCTTGTCAGCGCCATAGCCCAGTTCGGCGAGGATGGCATCGGTGTCGGCGGCCTTCGTCATCCGCGGGGCATCGGCAATGGTCGCCGAATAGCGCGGCGCCGGCGCCGGCTGCATCACGCCGTCGGCCTCCACGAAGGTCTGGCGAGCGGCATTGTGCGGATGATTGGGCGCTTCTTCCATGGAAAGCACGGGCGCGAAGCACACGTCGGTCATCTCCATCAGCGCGCACCATTCGTCCCGCGTCCTGGAACGGAACAGCGCGGTGAGCTTGCCCTTAAGTGCCGGCCAGCGGGACTGGTCCATCTGCGCGGCGAAATCCGGATCGTCCTTCAGCCCAGTCTTTTCCAGCAGCAGCGCATAGAATTGCGGCTCCAGGCTGCCGATGCTGATCCACTTGCCGTCGGCGCATTCATAGGTGTCATAC
>ERZ1066121.947-NODE-947-length-23784-cov-6.867167_pt1 | contig 23784 bp, 23 predicted proteins | sample MGYA00382768_ERZ1066121 | MGnify/ENA primary metagenome ERZ1066121 (study PRJEB33369, sample SAMEA5778351) | biofilm metagenome | biome: Industrial cooling water; feature: Water cooling tower basin; material: Biofilm | place: United Arab Emirates | collected...
CCATCGCCATCGCCGCTATCGTCATCTGGTGGCTCAAATGAGTCCGGACCCTAAAACCACCGTCACATGCAAAAGCCGTTCGTACAGAAACCGATGGACGCCAACCGCCTTTACCATCCGCCCCACAACAAAAAAGGCGGCCAACCCGAAGGTTGCCCGCCCTTTTTTCTACGCCCGGAAGGCGCCAAGAATTACTTCTTGGCTTCTTCGGCCGGAGCAGCAGCAGCGTCAGCAGCCGGAGCTTCCGCAGCGGCGTCAGCAGCCGGAGCAGCAGCAGCGTCGGCGGCCGGAGCTTCAGCAGCGGCGTCGGCGGCCGGAGCAGCTTCTTCGGTCATGGCTTCAGCGGCAGGCGCTTCGGTCGTGGCTTCTTCAGCAGCCTTTTCACCGCAAGCGGCGAGGGCGAACATGCCGGCGGCAGCGGCGATAACAGCAAACTTCTTCATGGCTCTTGGCTCCCTAAGAGACTTTGTTTCGCGTTCGAAGGGAAACCTCCTCCCGCGAGGCGGGGGATTTAGAGACTCGCATCGAAACGTCAACAAAAATAATTGAGTTGGCTCAAAGTCCGGAGAAATGCTGGCCTCATCTGATATAAGGACCGTATTGAAGCTAGCTTAAAATACGCGTTTGTGCGCTGGAATCGAAAATATCGTGCAACCCGCACATGCGCGCCGGATTGCGCTGGCCGACCGTCTTCGCTAACCGGCGCGCAGTCCGTACGGTCGCTCTGCCCGCCGTCACGCATTTCCCTCGGAGAACCATAATGGCCGCGCAATATAGTTTCGTCATGAAGGGCCTGACCAAGACCTTCCCCGGCGCGCAAAAGCCCGTGCTGAACGGCATTCATCTGCAGTTCTATCCTGATGCCAAAATCGGCATTGTCGGCCCCAACGGCACCGGCAAATCGACCCTGATGAAAATCATGGCGGGGATTGACACCGAATTTTCCGGCGAGGCGTGGCCGGGCGACGGAATTACTGTCGGCTACCTGCCGCAGGAACCGGAACTCGATGCTAGCAAGACGGTGCTGGAGAATGTAAAAGACGGGGTGCGCGGCGTTGCCGACATGATCGACCGGTTTAACGAGATCAGCAGCATCATGGGCGATCCGCCGGAGGATGCAGATTTCGATGCGCTGATGGAGGAGATGGGCACGCTTCAGGAAAAGATCGACGCGGTTGATGGCTGGACGCTCGACAACCAACTCGAAATCGCGATGGAAGCGCTGCGCTGTCCGCCGGGCGACTGGTCGGTCGAAAATCTGTCGGGCGGGGAAAAACGCCGCATTGCGCTGACCCGGTTGCTCTTGGAAAAACCCTCGATCCTGTTGCTCGACGAACCAACCAACCATCTGGATGCCGAAAGCGTCGCGTGGCTGGAAAAACATCTGGTCGATTATCCGGGCAACGTCATTCTGGTTACCCACGACCGCTATTTCCTCGACAATGTCGTCGGCTGGATCCTCGAACTCGATCGTGGCCGCTATTTCATCTATGAGGGCAATTATTCGACCTATCTCGACAAGAAGGCGAAGCGGCTCGAACAGGAATCGCGCGAGGATCAGGGGCGGCAAAAGGCCATCCGTGACGAGCTGGAGTGGATCCGGCAGAGTCCCAAGGCGCGGCAGGCGAAATCCAAAGCGCGTATCAAAAGCTTCGATCAGTTGGTCGAGGCACAGGAAAACCGCACCCCCGGCAAGGCGCAGATCGTCATTCAGGTGCCCGAGCGGCTTGGCGGCAAGGTGATCGAGGTGAACAACATCTCAAAGGCCTATGGCGACAAGCTGTTGTTCGAGGATTTATCCTTCACCCTGCCGCCAGGCGGGATCGTCGGTGTGATCGGACCGAACGGCGCGGGCAAATCGACGCTGTTCAAGCTGATTACCGGCAAGGAAGAGCCCGATACCGGTAAAGTCGCTATCGGCGATACGGTTCGTCTGGGTTACGTCGACCAGAGCCGTGATGCCCTCGATCCGGCCAAGAATGTGTGGGAGGAAATCTCCGGCGGCTATGACATGATGACGATCGGCAAGCACGAGATGCAGACCCGTGCCTATGTCGGTGCCTTCAACTTCAAGGGCGTGGACCAGCAGAAAAAGGTCGGTCAGCTGTCCGGCGGCGAACGCAATCGCGTGCATATGGCAAAGATGCTGAAGGCGGGCGGTAATGTGCTGCTGCTCGACGAACCGACCAACGATCTTGATACCGAAACGCTCGCGGCGCTGGAAGAGGCGCTGGAGAATTTCGCAGGATGCGCCGTGGTCATCAGCCACGACCGCTTCTTCCTCGATCGGCTCGCCACACATATCCTGGCGTTCGAGGGCAATAGCCATGTCGAATGGTTCGAGGGCAATTTCGAAGCTTATGAAGAAGACAAGCGGCGCAGACTGGGCGACGCCGCCGATCGCCCCACAGCACTGGCGTACAAAAAACTGACGCGCTGATGATGGCACGTCGCCCGGAATGGTGACGAAGCTGACCTAACCCTTACGTCATTCCCGCTTTCGCGGGAATGACGTAAGGGTAGGGGGATCAGTACATCGGGTTGCGCTCAGGTGACATTGTGGCGTCAGCCTGCTGCTTTTTCCGGCGCGGCCAGGCTCACCACTATAATTGCGGCCATCGCTGCGGCAAAGCCCGGCACAATCTCATAGAGCCAGTCGCTCCAGCCAGCCGCGATCCAGCCGATCACCATGGCGGCCCCCGTCACCATCCCCGCGAGCGCGCCAGCCAGCGTCATGCGCTGCCACGTCAGCGCCAGCAAGATGACGGGGCCGAACGCCGCACCGAAACCGGCCCAGGCGTTGGCTACCAGCGACAGCACCGACCCATTGGGGTTCTGAGCCAATACCAATGCGACCGCCGCGACTGCGATGACCGACAGGCGGCCAATGCCAACCACTTCGCGCTCGCTCGCGCTGTGCCGGACAAACAGGCGGTAGAAATCTTCGGCCAGCGACGATCCGGTGACCAGCAATTGCGCCGAGATCGTGCTCATGATCGCTGCCAGGATCGCCGCTAGCAGACAGCCGAGCAGCAATGGGTGCAACAACACTGCACCCAGGCGGATCAGGACCGTTTCAGGATCTTCGATATAAATGCCCTCGTAGGAGAGATACGCCTTGCCGATTAGTCCCACCGCACAGGCCCCGATCAGCGAAACCGCCATCCAGCCAAGCCCGATGCGGCGGGCGGTGGGGATGTCGGCTACGCTGCGGATCGCCATGAAACGCACGATGATGTGTGGCTGACCGAAATAACCGAGGCCCCAAGCAAGCGTGGAGACGATGCCCAGCGCGGTCGTACCTGCGAACCAGCTGGTCAGCGCGGGATCGATGCGTTGTAACAGAGTCCATGGACCGGCGTCGGCGGTCAGGCCGTTCCAGGCGATGAGCGGAACGGCGACCAGCGCGATCATCATGATGATCCCTTGCACGAAATCGGTCAGGCTGACGGCCAGAAATCCGCCCAGCACGACATAGGCGACGACGACCGCAGCGGTAATCCACAGGCCGCTTTGATAGCTCGCCCCAAAGGCGCTTTCGAACAGCTTGCCGCCCGCAACAAGGCCCGAGGCGCTGTAGAGCACAAAGAAGACGACGATCACCAGACTGGCCGTCAGCCTCAGAATATGGCGCCGGTCATCGAAACGGTTGCCCAGAAATTCGGGGATGGTCAGCGCATTGCCATAGCGTTCGGTCTGTTCACGCAAACGCGGGGCGACGATCACCCAGTTGGCCCATGCGCCCAGGAACAGCCCGACGGCGATCCAGCTTTGCGACACGCCGGACACGAATAGCGCGCCGGGGAGACCAAGCATCAGCCACCCCGACATGTCGGACGCCCCTGCCGCCAGCGCGGTAACGCCGGGACCAAGGCTGCGCCCGCTCAGCAGATAATCGGCGCTGCTCCGGCTGGCCGCGCGCCAGGCATAGATGCCGATGCCGATCATCAGGACGAAATAGGCCGCGACGGCGGCAATAGTCAGACTGTTCATGGACGGGGAGGGTTAGCGGGTGGGCGTCAAAGGTCAATCTGTCGCGGTTCGGCTGTTATGTCCTCTATCCCTTTGCCTTCGACAAGCTCGGGCACGTGGGGAAAGTTGACAGGCGGACTAAGCTGCCGAAAAATTCCCGCTGACTTCATCCAATATGTGCAGCACGCCGTCGTCGATCGCAAACCATGCGCCGTGCAGTTTCAATTGCCCTGCCGCCTCCCGCTCCGCGATGAAGGGGAAGCTGCGCAGATTGGCCAAGCTGACCTTGATCGCCTCATGCTCCAAGGTGTGCTGGGCATGGTCGCACCCGCTGGCCACCACCCGGTCGCGCGCATCGGCAATAATCGTCATCCAGTGGTCGATGAAACTGGGGCCGGGCATGCCAAGATCCGCACCGGTCAGCGCGGCGCCAATGCCACCGCACTGGCCGTGGCCCAGCACAACGATATGTTTGACGTTCAGCCCGCAGACGCCAAACTCAATCGCCGCCGACGCGCCGTGCAGCCCGCCGCCAATTTCGTAAGGTGGGACGAGATTGGCGACGTTGCGCAACGCGAACAACTGCCCCGGCCCGGTGTCGAAAATCGTGGCGGGGTCGACCCGGCTGTCGCAGCAACTGATGACCATGACGGGCGGTGCCTGACCCTCGCTGGCCAGCGCGTCGTAACGCGCCTTTTGGGCGACATAGCCACCGCTGCGAAACCTCTCGTAACCGCGTACCAGTTCCGCAAACTCGGGCACTAGAAACGTTCTCCGCGTACCACCGCAACGTCGCCGATGGTCAGCAGCAACCGGTGACTGTCGAGCAGCGGAGCGATGCGGTCGGTCAGTGCCGCTGCCTTTTCCTGGGACGCGATAGCGATAATGATGGTTTTTGCCGATGCGCCGGTGAAATCGTCATCCTGCCATTCACCGCCGCGCCCGGCCCCGCCGTCGACGTGGATCAAACTCCAGCCGCTGATATCGACTGCGCGCAATATTGCAACGACGCGCGGTACAAGCGGGGTGTCGGCCAAAATCTCAATGCGCTTGCGCTGAACCGTCTCGACCATCGTTATGCCACCTGACCGGCCAGCGCTGCGAACAGGCTGATGCCGAAAATGATGTTAAAGGGAAAGGTGATGCCAAGCGACATCGCAAGATAAATGCCCGGGTCCGCCTCGGGCAGGGCAAGCCGCATGGCCGCGGGTACGGCGATATAGGAGGCACTGGCCGCCAACACGCCGAGCGCCGCCGCCGACCCGGCATCCAGGCCAATCATTGCGCCCACCAATGTGCCGACGGTGCCATTGACGATGGGCAGGATGACCGCGATGGCAACGAGCGATGCGTTGAGCTTGCGCGACTGCGTCAACCGCCGCGCCGCAATCAACCCCATGTCGAGCAGGAACAGGCACAGCACCCCGCGAAAGCCCGTGTCGAACAGGGGTTTCACCGCCGTAAATCCGTCCGACCCGGCCACTAGCCCGATAACGAAAGCCCCGACGAGCAGCATGACGGAGGCATTGGTCAGCACTTCATGCAGCATCGATCCGCTGCCGTTCGCCGCTGCTGGTTGCCCGCGTTTGGCCAGCATCAGCCCGGTAATGATCGCGGGCGTTTCCATCAGCGCCAGCACCGCGACCATATATCCCGCCGGGCCAAGCCCTTGACCTGTCAGCAGTTCCTGCGCCGTGACATAGGTGACGACGCTGACCGAGCCATAGTGCGCCGCAACCGCGCCCGCATCGGTTCGTGACAATCCACCAAAACGGGTGAGCAGGAAGAAAGCGGGGAAAGGCAGCAGGAAGCTGAGCGTGAGGCCCGCCAGCGCGGCCCACAGCAGATCAGGCGTAAAACCGCTGTCCGCCACCGAAACCCCGCCCTTCAAACCGATCGCGGCCATCAGGTAGATGGACATGGCCTTGGCAAAGGCCTCTGGGATACTGAGATCCGATTTGACCATCGCGGCGAAAAAGCCGAGCACAAAGAACAGGATCACGGGCGATGTGAGTGTTTCGACTATCATCCGTGCCCCCTGTGTGTATCCGCGCCGGGATAGCAGCATGGCGGTGGTTGGCAAGGGGCCGATGGATCGCTATCTGCGGCCTATGACCGTAGCCCCCGCACCCGTTCAGCGTCCACGCAAACCCGACTGGATCCGCGTCAAGGCGCCGACCAGTCCCGGCTATACCGAAACTCGCAAGCTGATGCGCGAGCTGAACCTGGCAACGGTGTGCGAAGAGGCGGCGTGCCCCAATATCGGCGAATGCTGGACCAAAAAGCATGCGACGGTAATGATCCTGGGGGATACCTGCACCCGCGCCTGCGCCTTTTGCAACGTCAAGACGGGGATGCCGCGCGCTGTGGATGCGATGGAACCCCTCAACGTTGCCATCGCGGCGGCGAAAATGGGGTTGAGCCATATCGTCATTACCTCCGTCGACCGCGACGACCTGCCTGACGGCGGCGCGAGCCAGTTCGTGAAGGTGATTGACGCACTGCGCCGCGAAACCCCAGCGACAACCATCGAGATATTGACCCCCGATTTCCGGAATAAACCTGATAGCGCGGTCGCCAGCATCGTCGATGCGCGGCCCGATGTGTATAACCACAATCTGGAAACGGTTCCCCGGCTGTATCCGACGATACGGCCTGGCGCGCGCTACTACGCGTCGCTGCGTCTGCTGGAATCGGTAAAGCGCCGGGATCCGTCGATCTTTACCAAATCGGGCATCATGCTGGGGCTGGGCGAAGAGCGGCTGGAGGTGCATCAGGTGATGGACGACATGCGCTCGGCCGACATCGATTTCCTGACCATGGGTCAATATCTTCAGCCGACGCCGCGTCATGCCAAGGTCATTGACTTCGTGACGCCATCGGCGTTCGACGCTTATGGTCAGATTGCGCGCGCCAAGGGATTTCTGCAGGTTGCGGCATCGCCGCTGACCCGGTCCAGCTACCATGCGGGCGAGGATTTTCAGGTCATGCGCGCCGCCCGCGAAGCGCAGCTGGCAAGGGCCGGGCTGGTCTGACGCCGCAATGCCGCGCCACAGCGAAACCCGCATCCTGCCCCACAGCGCCGCGCAAATGTACGCGCTTGTGGCGGACGTCGAACATTATGCCGATTTTTTGCCATGGGTCGTCGCGATGCGGGTGCGCAGTGATACGCCGACGGAGACGGTTGCCGACATGATCGTGGGGTTCAAGGGGCTGCGCGAGACATTCTCTTCGCGCGTAATCAAGGAGCCGGGAACCCGCGTGACCGTCGACTATCTTGACGGGCCAATGCGGCATTTGCACAATGAATGGCGTTTTACTCCAACGGAAACAGGGGGTTGCCGTGTGGACTTCATGGTCGATTTCGCTTTCCGATCAACCTTCTTTGAACGGATGGCCGGGCAGATGTTCGACCGGGCGCTGCGCAAGATGATCGCGGCTTTCGAGGCGCGGGCGGATGCGCTTTATGGAACAGGGAGCCTGACGTCACCTACGACTGTCAGCCCATCCACAGCAGGATAAAGCAAGTCGAGCGCGAACAGCAGTGCCGCGCCGCGAATGGCCGTGCGTTCGCTGCTTTCAAAAAACACCCGCTGCGTTAAGTGCGCCAGCGGCGTCGACGTCCGCAGCGCGCGGGCAAATACCACCAATCCCACCGGCTTTTCTGCCGATCCGCCGCCCGGCCCGGCAACACCCGTAATTGCCACGGCCACATCGGCCGCGCTGTTTGCCAAGGCGCCGGTCGCCATGGCCAGCGCCACTTGCGGGGAAACAGCTCCGTGCGCCTCGATCGTCGCTGGATCAACCCCCAGCATTCGCGCCTTCGCAGCATTGCTGTAGGTTACAAAGCCCGCCTCGACCACGTCAGACGACCCGGCGATGGCGGTCAGTGCCGCGCTGACCAGTCCGCCGGTACAGCTTTCCGCCAGCGCCAGTGTACGCCCGGCGGCACGATTGGCGGCCAGCACATCGCGCGCGGTATCAAGGGCGCGGTCGGACAGGATCATCGCGGCAAACTCAGCGTAGCCGTGGCCTGCGCCGCAATGCCTTCGCGTCGCCCTGCAAACCCCAGACCCTCGGTCGTCGTCGCCTTGACGCTCACGTGATCCATCGGGACCTCCAGCATCTCCGCAAGTGCCGCGCGCATGGCGTCACGGTGTGGGCCAACCTTGGGGGCCTCGGCAATTATGGTGACGTCAACATGGTCGATGACGCCGCCACGTGCCGCGACGCGCTCGACAGCAAAGCGAACAAAGCGATGCGATGCCGCGCCGCGCCAGGCTTCATCCGATGGAGGGAAATGGCTACCAATGTCTCCCTCGCCCAGCGCACCCAAAATCGCATCGGTAAGGGCGTGGAGCGCGACATCGGCATCGCTATGCCCCGACAGGCCATGCGTATGGGCGATTTCCAGCCCGCAGAGCCACAGCGGCTTACCAAGCACCAGCCGGTGAACGTCATAACCACTGCCAACCGCCATCCGCCGCTGTGTCATACCGCCATCCTCCACTCCCATCAGCGCGGCCAATATTGCCGCATCCTCGGCCCAGGTCAGCTTGTGCAGCGCTGCGTCACCCTCCACCGTCACGACTTCAACGTCCAGTGCCCGGACCATTTGGGCATCGTCCGTCGCTTCGCCCCCAGACCACTTGGCATGAGCCCGGCGGAGCGTGGCCAAGCGAAAGGCTTGCGGCGTTTGTACCCGCACCAGCGCAGATCGGTCGATGACGTCACCCGTGATGCCAGCCATCGTTGTGACGAGCGTATCCGCGACCGGCAGGACCGGAATAGCCGCCTCGGCCCCGCCCGCCAGTGCGTCGCAGAGGCGGCCGATTACGCCGTTCGTTACGCCCGGGCGCGCGCTATCGTGGATCAGCACTGCGGTATCACCGGGCAGCGCTGCAAGTGCCGCCAAGCCATTGGCGACAGAGGCGCGGCGGGTCGCGCCAGGTGCGGCGCGGTGCAGGCGCGCTTCATCCTCAACCAGTGACTGCGTGACGTCATCGCCCACCAGGACAATCGCCGTAACGTCCGTGCGTGCGGCGAAACAGTCGTAGCTCCAACGCAGCACTGGCTTTCCGCCCAGCATCGCCCGTTGTTTCGGCTGCCCCAGCGCAGCGCGCGTGCCGTGGCCGCCAGCGAGAAGGATGACGGCAACCGGGTGCGGGACGCGGGAAGAGTTCGCCACTAGTGCGTCTCGCAACACGGCTTAGGGGACACTGAATACATGATCCTCATTACCTTGACTTTATCGGCACCCCGAACTGGTTTCAGGGTCCATGGTGTTAGGTGCCCGCATTGCTTCATCTATGCTGAGGCAAGTTCAGCACGACGATGCAAGCCGCAATCCTTGGGACTAGCGCACGGCACACTTGCGGGAAAGCAAGGAAATGTGTAGCGGCGCTGCTTAATTTTTAGGCAAATATACTTGATGACGCCCCTCCAACCTATCGCCATTGGCCCGCTGACGATCGCCGAACCGGTCATCCTCGCGCCCATGACCGGCGTGACGGACATGCCGTTCCGCGCGCTGGTTCGCCGCTATGGTTCCGGTTTGAACGTCACTGAGATGATCGCGTCCGCCGCCATGATCCGCGAAACGCGCCAGTCGCTGCAAAAGGCGGCATGGCATGCGGTGGAGGAACCGGTATCAATGCAGCTTGCCGGGTGCAGCCCGCATGAAATGGCAGAAGCGGCCAAGCTGAACGAAGATCGCGGGGCCGCAATCATCGATATCAACATGGGTTGCCCGGTGAAGAAAGTGGTGAACGGCGACGCGGGATCGGCGCTGATGCGCGATCTGCCGCTCGCCGCCAGCCTGATTGCAGCGACGGTCAAGGCCGTGTCGGTACCGGTTACGGTTAAGATGCGGATGGGCTGGGATCATGACAGCCTCAATGCCCCCGAACTTGCGCATATTGCCGAAGATTTGGGCGCCAGGCTGATTACTGTCCATGGCCGTACCCGAAACCAGATGTATCGCGGCAGCGCCGACTGGGCCTTTGTGCGCCGTGTGAAGGATGCGGTAACGGTGCCCGTGATCGTCAATGGTGACATATGTTCGGTTGATGACGCGCGTACCGCGCTGGCGCAGAGCGGTGCGGACGGCGTGATGATCGGACGCGGGGCCTATGGGCGTCCCTGGTTGCTGGGCCAGGTCATGGATGCGCTGGCCGGGCGCAATATACGTCCTGACCCTACACTGACAGAGCAATATCATTTGATTACCGATCATTACCGGGCGATGCTCGACCATTATGGTGAAATGACCGGGGTTAATATGGCGCGCAAGCATCTGGGTTGGTACACGCGCGGTCTGCCCGGATCGGCGGAGTTCCGTAACCGCGTCAACCAGATCCCGGACAGTTGCAGCGTGCTCGATGCGCTCGCCGCATTTTACGACCCGTTCCTAACGCGCGCGGCGGCGTAATGGCGGCGTCGGATGCGCCTGCCTTTCCGCTTGTCGCCGACGATCTGTTGCAGGTGCATCCCGTTCCAACATTTCTTGTCGCGGGCACGAACTGCATCGCCTTCGTCAATCAGGCAGCGGAACAACTCGCCAACATCGGACGCGCCGGGCTGCTCGGACGCTCGCTGTTCGACATATTGGGGCTCGATGCCGACCAGCATCAGCGGCTCGCGGCGCTCGACCGGCGCGCCTATCTGGCGCACGCGGTACGGCTCGATATTGGCCAGACGCGCGGCGTCATTGCCGATATTCAGATGGTGCCGGTGGGGGAGGCAGGCCACCGCCTGCTAACCCTTACGCCCATTACCGGCACCGGCGAACTGCTCGCGATCGGCAATCGGGGCAGCGGGCGCTCGGCTGCCGCGGCGGCATCGATATTGGCGCATGAAATCAAAAACCCGCTCGCCGGCATTCGCGGCGCCGCCCAGTTGATTGCGCGCCAGTCGCAGGGCGATACCGCGCGTTTCACCAACCTGATCTGCGCCGAAGTTGACCGCATTGCTGCGCTTATCGACCGGATGCAGCAATTTTCGCGGGGCCAGCCACTGCCCTGTTTGGCGGTGAACATCTATCCCGCACTGGCCCAGGTCATCGACAGCGTCAGAGCGGGGCAGGACGACCGTATCCGCATTACCGAGCAGTTCGATCCTTCGATCCCTTCTGCTTTTGCCAATCATGACGCCATTGTCCAGATATTGATGAACCTGATCGGCAACGCGGTCGACGCACTGGCCGACCGCCCGCTCGCGATCATTCGCGTGTCAACCCGCTATCGTCATGGTCTGCTGATCGAGCAGGGGGAGGGAGGGGAGCGCGTGGCCGTCCCCATTGAAATCTGCGTTGCGGACAATGGACCCGGGATCGATCCAGATATGGGCGAGGCGGCGTTCGAGCCCTTTGTGACGTCAAAACGCGACGGGCAAGGGCTGGGGTTGGCGCTTGTGGCCAGGCTTGCCCGCGACATGGGCGGGGCAGTGCAATATCGCCGGGATGAGGAATGGACCCAGTTTCGCCTGCATCTTCCGGCAGCGCGGCAGGGAATAACGGTCTGACATGACTATGCGAAAACAGATATTGGTCGTCGAGGACGATGCCGCGATTGCGATGATCGTAACCGAGGCGCTGGCGGCCGAGGGCGCGGAAATCACCACGGTGGCATCCATAGCGGCGCGTGACGCCGCGCTGCGAACCAATCTACCAGATGTGCTGATTACCGACGTCATTCTGCCGGATGGTGACGGCCTTGAAACCCTTCCCGCCGAAATGTCCAAAGCTGGCACTCCGATCATCGTGCTGTCTGCGCAGAACACACTCGACACTGCCGTCCGGGCGGCGGACAAGGGCAGCTTCGATTATCTGCCCAAGCCATTTGATCTTGGCGAATTGATCGCGAGCGTGCGATCGGCACTGCATCGCTCCCCTGACCGGCATGCCACCGGGCCGCGGCCTCAGAGCGAAAATGCCAGCCACGGGTTGATCGGCCGCGCCCCCGCGATGCAGATAGTCTATCGCACCATTGCCCGGCTTGCCTCTAACGATCTCGCCGTGCTTATCTTGGGGGAATCGGGCACGGGCAAGGAACTGGTGGCCCGCGCGGTTCATGCAACTGGCTTGCGCCGCACCGGGCCGTTCGTGGCGATCAACATGGCGGCCATTCCCCGCGACCTGATCGAGGCCGAGCTGTTTGGTCATGAAAAGGGCGCATTCACCGGCGCGACGGAACGCAAGGCCGGGCGGTTTGAGCAGGCGAGCGGTGGCACGCTTTTCCTCGATGAAATCGGCGACATGCCCATGGACGCGCAAACTCGCTTGCTGCGGGTTTTGCAGAGCAATGAATATAGCCGCATCGGCGGACGCATAACGCTGAATGCCAATGTCCGCATTGTCGCCGCCACCCACCGCGACATTGCAAAGATGGTGGGCGACGGCCTGTTTCGCGAAGATTTATTTTATCGGCTCAATGTCATTCCCATCGAACTTCCGGCACTGCGCGAACGGCGCAGTGATATTCCGGCGCTGGTTGAGCATTTCCTGCGCGAGGGCACGGCGGCAGGTTTGCCGACCCGCCATTTTACGCCCGACGCCGTCACACAGCTGGAACGGCATAACTGGCCCGGCAACGTGCGCGAGCTGGCCAACGCGGTGCAGCGGCTGACGCTGCTCGCCCGCGACGTTGCGGTTACCGGCGATGACGTCATGCAAATTATCGGGATTGGGAGTGCGTCCCCTCCGTCGGTGGCTCCCACCAGCTTTGATGACCGCTTATCGGACCTTGTTGCGCAATGGACTCAAGATCGGCTGACGAACGCCCCGGTAACGGATTTGCACGCTGCGCTGGCAAGCAAGGTTGATGCGGCTCTGATCGGCGCCGTCCTGCGCCACAACGGCGGCAATCAATTGGCAGCGGCTCGCGCGCTAGGCATTAATCGCAATACGCTGCGTAAACGCATCATCGAGTTGGGTTTGAAGGCGCGCTAAAGCACAGGGCGTGCTGTTTTAGACTGGCGGGACCGGCGCAATTGTGCTTTCTTGGCAACAGATATGTCGTTTCATTGCCACAGCCTCTCTATCCATGCTTTCTGAGGCCCGGCCAGCCTCGGCGGTGGACCGCTCGCAGATCTGGCGGTTTGGTATCCCAGAATATTATGCGCTAGCCGCGATGATCAGCATGGCGGTCGCCACCTATTTGTTCGTGACCGCAGACCGGCAAAGCCAGCAATTGTTGAACCCCGCATTGATCGCGGCAATCATGGTGGCGAATCTTGTCCCGGCGATGGCGCTGATCGTGTTGATCGGACGTCGTTTGGCGCGCGGGCGCGCGGCTGCGTCGCTGGGCGGCGGGACCGGGCGGCTCCATGTTCGGCTTGTTGCGCTATTTTCGCTGATCGCTGCCGCGCCAACGTTATTGGTCGTCATCTTTGCCTCGTTGCTATTCCAGATTGGGGTCGATTTCTGGTTTTCCGAACGCTCGCGCGGCATGTTTGAAAATGCGGCAAGCCTTGCCGAGGGCTATTATCAGGACAATCAGCGCGAAGTGGGCGCCAATGCGGTTGCCATGGCCAAGGATTTGCGCACCTTTCTGGCGCGCGCGCCGATCGAAGACCCGGGATTTGACGATTATTATCTGCAACAGGTGGTGGTCCGCAATCTCAACGAATCTGCCATTATCGAGGTAGGCCGTGATGGCATCGCGCGCACACCGGCGATGGTCGATCCGGACAATCGCGCGGCCGAAAACCGCATCCCGTCCGAAACGATTGCGCGTCTGGACCGGGGTGAAGACGTCATCGTGACGCTCAGCAACAACCGGATCGAGGCAGCGACGCGCCTCGATCCGGCGCGACGCATCTATCTCTATGCATCACGCGACTCGCAGGTGCTTGGTCTCCGGCAATTTGAGCGGGCCCGTGCCGTTCTTGCGGATTATGAAGCGCTGTTCGCCCGCTCACGGCAGCTGCAAATCCAGTTCAATCTTGCCCTGTATCTGGGGTCGTTGCTGCTCTTGTCGCTGGCGGTTGTCGCGGCGATTGTGGTCGCCGACAGGATCGTCAGGCCGCTTGGCATACTGGTCAACGCGGCGCGGACCGCGGCGGGCGGCGACCTTTCGGTGCGGGTCGAACCGTCATGGCGCGACGACGAAATTGCCGTGCTGGCGAGGGCGTTCAACAGCATGACAGAACAGTTGCAGGGACAAACTGGTGCCTTGCTGCGCGCCAATGATCAGCTTGAGACCCGCCGGGCCTTTATCGAAACCGTGCTGTCGGGTGTATCGTCGGGCGTGATCTCGCTCGACGTCGATGGCAATATTCGGCTTGCCAATGCGGCTGCGGCCGCGATGCTGGGTCATGCAGCGGATCAACTGAGTGGACGCCCGCTGGTCGCCATTGCGCCTGAACTGGCCCGGCTCGTTACCACTGTACAGGCCGAGGCGGTGCTGAGCATGGCGCTTCGCGGGCGCGATCATGCGACAGTGGCGGCAAAGGTGGTCGCGCTCGGCGATGGTCATGTCCTGAGTTTCGAGGATATTACGCAGCAACTTCAGGATCAGCGCCGCGCGGCTTGGTCGGATGTTGCCCGGCGCATCGCGCACGAGATCAAGAACCCGCTGACCCCTATCCAGCTTGCTGCCGAACGGCTGCAGCGCCGTTTCGGGAAAAAGATTGACGACGATAGCGGCATTTTCAGCAAGCTGACCGACACCATCGTCCGTCAGGTCGCCGATGTGCGGCGGATGGTGGACGAGTTTTCCAGCTTTGCCCGGATGCCCGCACCGACATTTGGCCTTGAAGATGTGCGCGATATCGTGCGTCAGTCGCTGTTCCTGTTTGAAGTTGCGCGTCCCGATATTTCCTTTTCACTCAATGCACCAGACAGCGCAGTCCCGCTGGTATGCGATCGCCATCTTCTGTCGCAGGCGATCACCAACATCGCGAAGAATGCCGTGGAAGCCATTGACGAAAAACTGAATCGCAAACGGGGAAGCGAGCAGGGCGACATGTCGGTCGAAAGGATTGGCGCCGAAATCATCGTGGACGAAACGGCAGTGCGCATTGCCGTTTCCGACAGCGGCGTCGGACTGCCCCCGGAACGCGAACGCATTGCCGAACCCTATATGACGACGCGGCAGACCGGCACGGGACTGGGGCTCGCCATCGTCAAAAAGATTGTCGACGATCATCTGGGCGAAATCAACTTTACCGATGCGGATAGCGGCGGTGCCCGCATCACCATCACCCTTTATCCATCAAAACTTCAGGGACTTGCCGGCCAATCGGGATCGCTGATCGAGGCGGCCGCCGAAAATGTTCCAGGCCGCAGCCGAACCATAGGACGCAGTTAAACCATGGCGCTTGATATATTGATCGTCGACGACGAACGCGACATTTGCGACCTGGTCGCCGGCGTCATGGAAGACGAGGGCTATGAAGCCCGCACCGCCGCCAACAGCGACGCTGCACTCGACGCCATTCGTCAGCGGCGTCCTTCGCTGGTGCTGATCGATGTCTGGTTACAGGGGTCGCGGCTTGACGGTTTGGGCCTCGTCGAAGCGGTCAAGGCCATGGACGCGAGCATTCCCGTCATTGTTATCTCCGGTCATGGCGGCATCGACACCGCGGTTGCCGCCATCCGGCGCGGTGCTTTTGACTTCATCGAAAAGCCGTTCGAGGCGAGCCGCCTGCTTCATCTGGTAGCCCGTGCGACCGAGACCGAGCGATTGCGGTCGGAAGTCGAGGCGCTGCGTGAGCGGGCAGGGCAGGCCGACGAACTGCACGGGACCAGCGCCGGTATCAATCAGGTCCGTGCGACGCTGAAGCGTGTGGCGAGCACCGGCAGCCGCGTGCTGATTACTGGTGCCGCAGGGACAGGGAAGGAGGTCGCAGCCCGCGTCCTCCATCAATGGAGTGGGCGTGCCAACGGACCTTTTCGGGTCATCTCGTCCGCACGCCTCGACCCTGAAACAGTCGAACAGGCCTTGTTCGGCACGGAAACTCCTGATGGAGACATCCGTCCGGGTTTGCTGGAGCAGGCGCATGGCGGCACCCTGTTTCTTGACGAAGTCGCCGACATGCCTTTGACAACGCAGGGTAAAATCCTCCGCGTGCTGACCGACCAGAGTTTTGTGCGGGTTGGCGGATCGACCCAGATCCGTGTCGATGTGCGCATCGTGTCCGGCAGCGCGCGTGATTTGGTGGCCGCAATCGACGACCGGAATTTTCGCGAGGATCTGTACTACCGGCTGAACGTCGTGCCGGTGCATATCCCGCCGCTGCGTGAGCGCCGCGACGATGTTGCGCCGCTGTGCGAGCATTTTGTGATGCGCTATGCTGCCGAACGCCGCATCGCGCCGCCCCGGATCGCATCGGAAACATTGGCCGCACTCCAGGCGCATGACTGGCCGGGCAATGTCCGCGAACTGCGCAACGTGATCGAACGCGTCATGATCCTGGCGCCAAGTGACCGCTTGCAACGGATCGAGCTTGATCTGTTGCCCGCCGAGATTTTGCGATCAGGTAGTGAAAATCTGCCGACGGGCGATTCGATTATGTCGACCCCTCTGAAAGAAGCGCGGGAAAATTTTGAACGCGAATATCTGCGTGTCCAGATACGCCGTTTTTCAGGGAACGTTTCCCGCACAGCGGCCTTTGTGGGAATGGAACGCTCGGCGCTACACCGTAAGCTCAAGTTGCTCGGTCTTACGGACCTGCGTGATGATGACGGGACGGCCGAACCATGATGGTGGCAAAATTTGGCTGGACGTTACGAACCACTTTGTTAGCAAGCCGCTGGCTCCGCGCCGCGCCCAATAGAACCGCAGGGAAATCCTGCCAAGAACAGGAGACGTAAATGTCCGAGAAAACTCAAAACCTCCAGGATCTGTTTCTCAATAGCCTGCGCCGGAGCAAAACTCCGGTGACGATGTTTCTGGTCAAGGGCGTGAAGCTTCAGGGTATCATCACCTGGTTCGACAATTTTTCGCTACTGTTGCGGCGCGATGGGCAATCGCAGCTGGTCTATAAGCATGCGATTTCGACCGTCATGCCGGCGCATGGGTTCGACGTCGATCAGTTTCGCGCCGCGCTTCCACCCGTGGCGCCAAAGTCAAAAACGCTACAGGAAATTTTTCTGGGTGCGGTGCAGCGGTCGGATGAATCCGTTACGATGTTTCTGGTAAACGGCGTGATGTTGCAGGGTGATATTGCCGCATTCGACCTTTTCTGTGTTCTGCTCGAACGCGACCGGCAGGTCCAATTGGTGTACAAGCACGCCATTTCAACCGTTCAGCCCAATGGGCCGGTAAACCTTGCCGAAGAAGAGAACGGCGAAGGCGCCGATTGAGCGCGCATTCCGCACCAGCGTCCGGCGCCGCCACTCTGTTGATCGTGCCTGAATGGCACGGGCAGGGGGGACGCCGCGATTTGGCCGCGCGTGCAGATGAAGCCGTCGGGCTCGCGCGCGCGATCGCGCTCGACGTGCGGCATGTCCACCCGCTGCGCCTTCGCCAGACGCGAGCGGCTACGTTGCTCGGATCGGGCCAGGTTGACGCCCTGAAACCCGTCATCGAGCGGGAACAGGTGGCACTGGTGGTTGTCGATGCGGCGCTGACCGCGATCCAGCAACGCAATCTTGAAACCGCGTTCGAAACGAAGGTCATCGATCGCACCGGGTTGATCCTGGAGATATTCGGCGAGCGTGCAGCCACCGCCGAAGGGCGTCTGCAGGTTGAACTTGCGCATCTTGATTATCAGGCGGGTCGGCTGGTGCGCAGCTGGACCCACCTTGAACGCCAGCGCGGCGGCTTTGGTTTTCTTGGCGGGCCAGGCGAAACACAGATCGAGGCGGACCGGCGGATGATACGCGACAGGATGGCGCGGATCCGTCGTCAGCTTGACGAAGCACGGCGCACACGCGGCCTGCAGCGCGGTCGTCGGCAAAAGGCACCATGGCCCGTCATCGCGCTCGTCGGTTATACCAATGCAGGGAAATCAACCCTTTTCAACATGTTGACAAAAAGTGACGTCATGGCAGCCGACATGCTGTTTGCGACTCTGGACCCGGCCATGCGCGAAATTCGGCTGCCGCAAATCGACAAGGCCATATTATCCGACACCGTCGGTTTTGTATCCGACCTTCCGACCGAATTGATCGCGGCTTTCCGCGCCACGCTGGAGGAGGTGACCACCGCTGATCTGATCGTGCATGTTCGCGACATGTCGCATCCTGACGCCGAAGCGCAATATGAAGACGTCCGGGCCATCCTCACCAGCCTTGGCGTGACCGAGGAAGCGGGCGAGGGGGCTGTTGAACGGGTCGTGCCGCAGCTTGAGCTGTGGAACAAGATCGACCTGTGTGACGCCGAAGTTCGCACCGTACTGGAACAACGCGCAGAGACCCGCGACGATGTCGTCATCTTGTCGGCGCTAACGGGAGAGGGGGTTGATGCGGCACGGGCGGCCCTCAGCGCCCGGCTGACGCGTGATCACCAGTATCGCGAGGCCACTTTAGCGTCGGAACAGGGCGATGCGCTTGCCTGGCTTCATGCGCATGGACAGGTTGTGGGCCATCGGACAACGACGGCGGGCGAGATCGTCGATGCGCGCCTTGCACCGCGCGATTGGGACCGGTTTACCGCACTCTGGCCCGAGGTCAGCGTTCGTCCGCTTTGACCTGTTGCCACAGCGCTTCCTGCGCATCCAACGCCATTCCCTCGATCGTCCCCCCGTTTATCGCCTCCATGGCAGCGAAGCGTCGTTCGAACTTTCGGTTTGCGCTTGCCAGTGCCGTTTCAGGATCAATGTCATATTTGCGGGCCAAATTGGCAACAGCGAACAGCAGGTCGCCCATTTCTTCAAAACGGTCCTCAGTGCCCGTAGCGGCAGTCAGTTCATCGATTTCCTCACGCACCTTGGCCAGCGGGCCGTTGACGTCCGGCCAGTCGAACCCCACCCTAGCGGCCCGCGATTGCAGCTTTTCTGCGCGTTTCAGCGCGGGCAGGGCCTTGGCAACGCCGGTCAGGGCGCCAACGGGCTGGCTGGCCGCAGCCGATCGCTCTGCCGCCTTAATGGCTTCCCACGCCTCCCGCTGTGGCAGGGCATGACCCGCCGCAAAGATATACGGATGACGGCGGATCATCTTGTCGCTGATAATAGTAGCGACATCATCAAAGGTAAAATGCCCGTCATCGGCCGCGATTTGGGCGTGAAAAACGACTTGAAGCAAAAGGTCGCCAAGCTCGTTGCAAATCGCTGCTGGATCGTCGTCCTCAATCGCATCGGCCAGTTCGTAGGCCTCTTCGATGGTGTAAGGTGCGATACTGGCGAAGCTTTGTTCCAAGTCCCATTCGCATCCGCTGTCTGGATTACGCAGTTGATGCATAATGGCGAGCAGCCGATCGATCGGACGTTCCGCTGCGACGGGAAACTGGTCAAACTCGGTCATCTAAAAATCCGATAATATATATTATGTAAAATTATCCTGCACTCGCCCGTCAGGAGAGCGACTGCCAAGCCGATACCAGCAAGAAGACCGCACCGATGATCAGCGCCCACGCCGCCAGCATCTTTACCATCGCGCCTGCCGGGATGCGGCGAACGGCCACGGCGCTAAGGACTAACGCAAATGCCGCCACGAACCAGATGATGCTGACCCAATCGTCGCCCGTCACGCCCACAGCTCCAAACCATCAAAGCCAGGCTCGACACCGTCCGGCAGCTCGCCGCGCAGATCATCATAATCCATCGTGTTGTCCATATGCACCAGCACCGCACGGTCCACTCCGCAACGCTTCAGCCCCTCCAGCGTCATCGCCAGATGCGGATGGGTCGGGTGCGGATGACGGCGCAAGGCGTCGATGATGAACAGATCAACACCCTCAAAAAACTTAACCATCGGTTTGGTAAACTCGGAAAAGTCGGTTGCATATCCAATGCTTTGCGATCCATGTTGAAAGCGAAGACCACTGGCCATGACCGGCCCGTGCGGCATTTCGATAGCGCGCACGCTGAGTGGGCCCATGCGCTGTTCATCGAGCAGAGGCTGGGCCTCGATCAACGGCGGATATCCGAAATTACCGTCAAAGGCATAAGCAAAGCGGCGATGCAACCGGTCCAGGACGCTCTGCCTGGCATAGCACAGCACCGGTGCGCGCGCATTATGGCTGATCTGGCGGAGGTCATCGAGCCCGTGGCAATGGTCGGCGTGGTCATGAGTCCACACAACGGTATCAACCGTCGAAAGCTGTGCAGCTAGTAGTTGGTGCCGCATATCCGGGGTTGTATCGACGAGCAGGCGATAGTCGCCGATGCTGATCAGGATCGACGAGCGTGTGCGGGCATTGCGCGGATTGGCCGGATCGCACTGTCCCCAATCGTTGCCGATGCGCGGTACTCCCGATGAGGTTCCGCAGCCAAGAATTCGTACTTTCATCATGCCGGTGGCACAGCTTTTGTGAACAGCCGAAAGAAGTTGGCCGTCGTCACGTCCGCAAGTTCCGCCACCTCTTGCCCTCGCAACGCCGCGACAAAAGCAAGCGTATCGGCCACATATGCAGGCTCGCCAGTTTTTCCCCGATGCGGCACGGGCGCCAGAAATGGAGCATCGGTCTCGACAAGCAGACGATCAGCGGGCAGCCATTTGGCAACATCCTGCAATTCCCGGGCATTTTTGAACGTCACGATGCCTGAAAGGGAGATGAAGAAACCCAGTTCCAGTGCAATTTGTGCAAAATCTGCGCTGGCGGTAAAACAGTGGATGACGCCAGTGAACCCGCCAGTGTTCATCTCCTCACGCAAGATTGCGGCGGTGTCATCCTCAGCATCGCGCGTATGCACTATAAGCGGCAGCCCAGTCAGGCGAGCGGCAGCAATATGCTCGCGAAAGCTGGCGCGTTGCTGTGCCCGGTCGCTATGGTCGTAAAAATAATCAAGACCGGTTTCTCCAATCCCGATAACCCGTGGATGGGTCGCTCGCGCAACCAGCTTTACGGCATCGAGGCCGCAATGCGCGTCGGCCTCATGCGGGTGGATGCCGACCGATGCCCACACATCGTCCTGGGTTTCGGCCAGCCCGATGACGTCATCCCATTCACGTTCGCGCGTCGAGATATTGAGCATGACGCCGACAGCGGCGGCCCGCGCACGCTCCAGTGCCTCATCCTGCCGTTCCACCAGGCCCTTGTAATTAAGGTGGCAATGGGAATCGACGATCATCATGGCGCGTCTTCCATCGGCACCTCTAGGCGCGGGAAAAGACCCTGCGGTTGCGCAAGCCTGAACTCCCCTGCCCGCAATCCGGCGTACCAATCGCCGTCAATCGCGGACAAGGTCCGAAGAGCCGGACTAACGCCCATCTGGTCGAGCAACCGCCCAGCGCTGGCGGGAATAACCGGCTGCACCGCTACAGCAAGCTGGGCAATGGCAATGTAGAGCGTTGCCAGCACGGTCTCCATTCGTTCCGGATCGGTCTTTCGCAGAGTCCATGGCGCCTGTGCATCGATGTAAGCGTTGCAGGCGTAAACGCCCTGCATCCATGCCTCCAAGGCCTGTGCCATGGCAAGCTCGGCAAAAGCATCCGGCACGGCGTGGTCGACGATTTCGCGCACGGTGGTCAGCAGTGCACGATCCTCGTCCGCATGCTTGGTCATGGCAGGAAGATTGCCATCAAAATTCTTGAAAATCTGAGACAATGTACGCTGAGCAAGATTGCCGAAACCGTTGGCGAGTTCAGCGTTTACGCGCGCAACAATGGCCTCGGCGCTATAGCTGCCATCCTGCCCGAAGCTAATTTCCCGCAGCAGAAAATAGCGCAGGGCATCGACCCCGAACGCTTCCGCGAGCGCAATCGGGTCGACAACATTGCCCAGCGATTTTGACATTTTTTCGCCGCGCGAAAGCAGGAAGCCGTGGCCAAATATCTGCCGGGGCAATGGCAGCTGGGCAGACATCAGGAATGCCGGCCAGTAAACGGCATGAAAACGCACGATATCCTTGCCGATGATGTGGACATTTGCTGGCCAGAAGCGGGCAAAATCACTGTCCACATCGGGATACCCAATCGCGGAAAGATATGTGGTAAGCGCGTCGACCCACACATACATTACATGCCCAGGCGAGCCAGGAACGGGCACGCCCCAGTCAAAACTGGTGCGGGAAACACTTAGGTCTTTAAGACCGCCCTCTACAAAGCGAATGATCTCGTTGCGCCTGCTGTCAGGCTGAATAAAATCGGGATTGTCGCAGTAAAGCGCAAGCAGGCGATCCTGATAAGCGGACAGGCGAAAAAACCACGTTTCCTCGGCAGTCCATTCGACGGGCGTGCCCTGCGGCGAGAGGCGTTCGCCCCCCTCGCCTGGCGTCAGTTCGCTTTCGTCATAAAAGGCCTCGTCGCGGACTGAATACCAGCCCTCGTAACTGTCGAGATACAGGTCGCCATTTGCCTCCATCGCTTGCCAAAGCGCAATACTCGCGGCGTGATGCCGCGGGTCCGTGGTGCGCATGAACTTATCATAAGCGATATTGAGATTATCGCACATATCTCTGAAAGTCGATGACATTTCATTAGCGAAGGCAAGTGTACCCACCCCGGCGGCCCGGGCCGTCTGAACCATTTTCAAGCCATGTTCGTCAGTGCCGGTTATCATCCGCACGTCGCGGCCCAGCAACCGCTGAAATCGCGCTAGGGCGTCGGTGGCAATCGCCTCATAGGCATGGCCGATGTGCGGGCGTCCATTGGGATAGCTTATTGCGGTCGTGATGTAATATGGCTCGGTCATGGCCAGCGCTCTAGCCGCTAAGACCTCGCGTGGGAAGCAGTGCCAAGGCCCGCGAAATGGTTGCCAATTTCGAATGCGACCATGCCCGGGTCGTAAGAGCCAGACACGGCCGTTCGCGCAGACGCATGAACGCCGTCCCATGCGGCAAGCAGCCGGGCAAGCGCATCCCCGTCCCGCCCCGTACGCAGCCGCAGCAGCAGCCGCGGCGCAAGGTCGAGCAGCAGACGAAACCGCTCGCGCCCGGCAACACCAGCAACATCACGCGCCAGAGCTTCGCGCAGGCGGTTGCCCGGGTCGCCTGTGGAAGCGATGTCCAACAAGCGTTGCTCCATCTGTGCAGTGTCACCATCGACCAGTTCGAGCGCGCGCCCGGGAATCCCCCCTGCCGCCGTCACCGCCGCCGCAATTTGGCGCATGTCCGCGATCGGGCGCTGCTGTGTGAGCCATGTGCGCAGCATGTCCTCTGCCAAAGGTTGAAAGCGCAGCGTCCGGCATCGCGAACGGATGGTGGGAAGCAACCTGCCCGGCGAGTGGCTTACCAGTAAAAACAACGTCTTTGCTGGCGGTTCCTCGAGTGTTTTCAGCAGAGCATTGGCCGCCCCCGCTTCCAGATCGTCAATCGCGTCTATAATTGCAACGCGCCAGTGACCAATGGCGATGGTCATTTGCATCCTGTTGATCAGGCCGCGTACCTGATCGACCGTTATGTTCCGCGCAAAATCCTTTCCCCCGTCCTTGACCAAGCGTTCAAGCGCAAGAAATTCAGGGTGGTTTCCGGCGGCGATCAAGCGGTCTGCGACTGGATCGCCTGCCGCTGCAAGGCTGGTCACGGCGGGGTCGGGCAACGCGTCCGCGCGGCTCAGCAGGAAACGCGCGATGGCACGCGCAAAATGCGCCTTGCCCAGCCCCTGCGGTCCGGCGAGCAGCCAGGCATGATGCAAGCGCCCGCTCTGCCATCCGTCCAGAAAGGCGCGCTCGGGCGCGTCATGCCCCAGCATCAGGGGATCAGATCCGCTACGGCGGCGACGAGCGCCCCGGTCACGACCTCGACAGAAGCAGAGGCATCGATAATGCG
>ERZ1066121.953-NODE-953-length-23717-cov-7.441383_pt1 | contig 23717 bp, 25 predicted proteins | sample MGYA00382768_ERZ1066121 | MGnify/ENA primary metagenome ERZ1066121 (study PRJEB33369, sample SAMEA5778351) | biofilm metagenome | biome: Industrial cooling water; feature: Water cooling tower basin; material: Biofilm | place: United Arab Emirates | collected...
CTCGACATGCGCGCGCTGCTCGACCTGTCGGTCAACGAGACGCTGTCGCGCACGGTGGTGACCTCGTTGTCGCTGATGCTGACGCTCGCCATCCTGCTCGCGCTCGGGCCGGACGTGATCTTCGGCTTCACCGCCGCGATGCTGCTCGGCATCGTGATCGGTACCTTCTCGTCCATCTACATCTCCGCGCCGATCCTGCTCTGGCTGAAGGTGACGGGCGAGAGCTTCGTGCCCAAGTCGGGCGCGCCGGCCAGCGCCGAGCGGATCGGGCGCGCGGAGCGGGTGCCCGAATGAAGCTCGAGCCCGGCACGCGCGTGGCCGGGCCGGTCGTGACCGGGCTGGCCCCCACCGGCTTTCGTATCGATCGCGGCGAGCCCGTGCCCGCCGTGCTGCTCGCGCCCGAATGGTGGCGGCCCTGGGACGGCGTGCTCAGCGCGGCCGCGCTCAAGCCGCTTGCGGCGCTTGCGCCCGAGTTCATCCTGCTCGGCACCGGTGGGCGCCTCGTCCGACCGCCGCGCGACCTCGTCGCCGCGCTCGAAGCGCAGGGCGTCGGCATCGAGTCGATGGACAGCCGCGCCGCCGCGCGCGCCTGGGGCGTGCTGCGCGGCGAAGGCCGCTGGATCGCCGCCGCCCTGATGGCGCTCACCTGAGGCGCGCTCGTCATGAACGGGCGCAGACTTTAAATAAGTAAACTTTCGGGTTATAGCCGCGGGGCAGCCGAGTCGGGCTGCCTTGAATGGGGGATGACCTATGACACGGACGTTTCTGACCGGCGTGGCGCTGATGGCTATGGCCTCCGCGGCCAACGCCAGCATCGTCTACAACAATGGCGGGCCGAACGCGTCCAGCGGTAACGACGCCACTGCATGGGTTCAGGCCGAGGATTTCACTTTGGCCGCAGCGACATCGCTGGCCGGTGCGGGTGTTTACATCGCCGGATTCAACGGTATCGGTGCCTATACCGGCCCGTTCAACTACTTCATCTTCGCAAATAACGCCGGAACGCCCGGCTCCGTGCTTGCGTCGGGAACCGCAACGCCCACGATCACCGACACGGGCACGCCCTGGTGCTGCGGCGGCAACGCGCAGCTCTTCAGGTTCAACTTCGCCTCCGCCTTCAACGCGGCGGCAGGTGCCACTTATTATCTCGGCATCCACCTCAATGGCGACTTTACCCGTGACGACCTTTACTGGGTCACGACGGCGGCCAACGCGACGGCGGCCGGCGTTGAAAGCAACGGCGGAACCTTCGACAACTGGGTCAGCAACGGCCAGGAGCATGCCTTCTTCCTGACGGCGGTGCCGGAGCCCGCGTCATGGGCGCTGATGATCGCCGGCTTCGGCATGGTCGGCGCGGCCACTCGCCGTCGGGTGCGGGCCGTCACCTTCGCCTGATTGTCGCCGGGACCTGCCGTGGCGACGGCGGGTCCCGGAACAACAGGCAGTTTGCGGCGCTTCTAGGGAGGGCCGCCGCTTTCCCTCGAGGACAGTTCCCGTTAAGACGCGTGCCGTCATGCGTATGTCCGTGCTGAAGCCGATCTCCGCCGCCTTGGGGCTGGCCCTCCTCACCACCGGCTGCGCGACGGGAGGCGGGGTCAAGCGCGACGTCGCCTATGTCGCGCGCGACGTGAACTCGCTTTATTCGGCGGCGCGGCTGCGCTTGGACCAGAACCGGTACCGCGAGGCCGCTCAGCTGTTCGACGAGGTCGAGCGGCAGCATCCTTATTCGGTCTGGGCGCGGCGCGCGCAGCTGATGAGCGCGTTCAGCTATTATCTCGCGCGCGAATATACCGAGTCGATCTCTTCGGCGCAGCGCTTCCTGGCGGTGCATCCCGGCAACAAGGATGCGCCCTACGCTTACTACCTGATCGCGCTCGATTATTACGAGCAGATCTCCGACGTGACGCGCGACCAGAAGATCACGCAGCAGGCACTCGACTCGCTGGGCGAGCTGATCCGGCGCTATCCGGACACCAGTTATGCCGCCGATGCGCGGCTGAAGATCGATCTGGTCAACGACCATCTCGCGGGCAAGGAGATGGAGGTTGGCCGCTTCTACCAACGGCGCGCCCAGTGGCTCGCCGCCGCCCTGCGGTTCCGCAAGGTGATCGACGATTACCAGACCACCACGCATACGCCCGAGGCGCTGCACCGGCTGACCGAAAGCTACCTCGCGCTCGGCATCCGCGACGAGGCGAAGAAGGCGGCGGCGGTGCTGGGGACGAACTATCCCGGCAGTGCCTGGTACCAGCGCAGTTACAGGCTGATGCAGGAGAACCCTGCGACCACTGCGTCGTAGCGAGGCTGTCCGTCATGCCGGGTTTGGGCTCCCGCTTCTTCTTGCCGCCTCCAAGAAGCGGGACACCCGATGCAAGTCCGGGGTGACGAGAGGGAGCTGGCCGCGCTAAGCACCCGCCATGCTCCTCGGCCTCTCGATCCGCGACGTGGTGCTCATCGAGGCGCTGGACCTGTCGTTCGGCCCGGGCCTCGGCGTGCTCACCGGTGAGACAGGGGCGGGCAAGTCGATTCTGCTCGACGCGCTTGGCCTCGCGCTCGGCGCGCGGGCGGAAAGCGGGCTGGTGCGTCAGGGTGCGACACAGGCGAGCGTGACGGCGACCTTCGAGCCGCCCGCGAGCCTGGCCGCGACGCTCGACGAGAGCGGCATCGCTGCCGACGCCGGCGAGCCGCTGATCGTCCGCCGCACGGTCAAGGCCGATGGCGGCAGCCGCGCCTTCGTGAATGACCAGCCCGTTTCGGCCGCGCTGCTGCGCGAGGTCGGTACCGCGCTGGTCGAGGTGCATGGCCAGCATGACGATCGCGGCCTGCTCAACCCGCGCGGCCACCGCGCGCTGCTCGACACGTTCGGTCGCTGCGACGCTGCCGCCGTCGCACGCGCGCATGCCGCCTGGCGCACGGCGGAGGATGCGCTCGCCGATGCCCGCGCCGACCTGGAGACGGCCGAGCGCGATCGCGAATGGCTCGAGCATGCCGTTGCCGAGCTGACTAAGGCCGCAGCCGAGCCGGGCGAGGAGGAGGCGCTGGCCGAGGACCGGGCCAACATGCAGCGCGGAGCGCGGTTGTCGGACGACCTGCTCGCGCTCGATCAGCATCTGCAGGGCTCGGACGGCGCGCTCGCGCAGCTGCGCCAGGCGGCGCGCCGGCTCGACCGGCTCGGCCCCGAGCATCCGCTGCTGGCCGAAGCGTTGGCGGCGCTCGACCGCGCGGTGATCGAGGCGGGCGAGGCCGAAGACAAGGTCGAGGCGGCCAAGGAAGCGCTGGCGCACGATCCCGCGCGGCTGGAAGAAATCGAGGGGCGCCTGTTCGACCTGCGCGCGCTCGCGCGCAAATACCGGGTCACGGTCGACGGGCTGCCCGGGCTTGCGGCCGAGCTGTCGGCGCGGCTCGCGACGATCGCGGCGGGCGGGGAAGGGCTTGCCGCGCTCGAGAGGGCCGCCGCCGAGGCGCGCCGTGTCTATACGGCGGCCGCCGAAGCGCTGAGCGCCGCGCGCACCGCTGCCGCTGCCCGGCTGGACATGGCGGTCGCGGCCGAACTCGCGCCGCTGAAGCTCGACGCGGCCCGCTTCCGCACTGTGGTCGAGACGTTGGCCGAGCCGCAATGGAGCGCCGCCGGGCGCGACCGGGTCGAGTTCCTGATCTCCACCAACCCCGGCGCGCCTTTCGCCCCGCTCGCCAAGATCGCGTCCGGCGGCGAGCTGTCGCGCTTCATCCTGGCGCTCAAGGTCGCGCTCGCGGAGGAGGGCGGCGCGGCGACGATGATCTTCGACGAGATCGACCGCGGCGTCGGCGGTGCCGTCGCAAGCGCGATCGGCGAACGGCTCGCGCGGCTGGCCGGGCGCGCGCAGCTGCTGGTCGTGACGCACAGCCCCCAGGTCGCGGCGCGCGGTGACAGGCAATGGCTGATCGCCAAGAGCCATGACGGCCTCGTCACCCGCACAGGCGTCCGCCCGCTCGACGAGGCGGAGCGGCGCGAGGAGATCGCGCGGATGCTGTCGGGCGCGACGGTGACCGACGAGGCGCGCGCGCAGGCGGGCAAGCTGCTGGAGGCGGCGTAGCTACCGCTCGGTGATCGCCTTCAGAAGGGCCTCGTTGATGCGGGTCTGCCAACCCCGACCCGTGCGGCGGAAATGTTCCAGCACCGCGGGCGACAGGCGCAGCGTCACCTGTTGCTTGGGAGCAGGCTTGGCAACGATGCGCCGACCAGGATCCGTGAACGCGCGTCGGATGTCCTTGGGGGCCTGATCGATCGCGACCGCGCGCGCGAAGTCCGCCTCCGTCCATTCGGGATTATCCGGATCATCGATGGGCCGATCGTCATACTCTCCGGGATCGAGCCGCCTATCGGTCATAACGCCGCACCTCCTTGGCTCGCGCACGTCGCCAGCTGATTACGCGCACGGTCTCGCCGCGCAGTGCAGCTTGCCGCCGATTAGGCCATAGACCCGGTACCGCGGCTCGCTAAACCGGTCCGCGTCGCTGACGACGATCGTCGGCTGCAGGTCCACCATGCGCACGAGCGAGATCCCATGCTTCTCGATGTTGATCGCGTCCTTCTCAGGGTCGTACTCGATCTCCACGCTCGAAATGTAGCTACAGCGTGGGCGAGGTGCAACGCGTGCCGCTGACCGATGCCGATCCCGCCGCCCGCCTGGCCTTCCTCGCCGCCGAGATTGCGCGCCACAATGCGCTTTACCACGGGCAGGACGCGCCGGAGATTTCGGACGCGGAGTATGACGCGCTCGTTCGCGAGAACGCCACGCTGGAGGCGGCGCATCCGGAGTTGGTGCGGGCGGATTCGCCGTCGCGGCTGGTGGGGGCGGCACCTGCGGCGCACCTCGCCAAGGTCGCGCACGCAAAGGCCATGCTGAGCCTCGACAACGCCTTTTCCGAGGAGGATGTGCGCGAGTTTGTAGGGCGCGTGCGGCGGTTCCTGAACCTTAGCGCGGACGAGCCGGTTGCCCTGACCGCGGAGCCCAAGATCGACGGCCTGTCCTGTTCGTTACGATACGAGCATGGTCGCCTGGTGCTGGCAGCGACGCGGGGGGATGGCGCGATCGGGGAAGACGTTACCGCCAACGTGCGGACGATGGAGGATGTGCCCGCCGTCCTGCGCTCCGGCGAAGGCCGGAGCCCTGATCGAGCAAAGCTCCGGCCTGCGCCGGAGCACAGCGTGCCCGAGACCTTCGAAGTCCGCGGCGAGGTCTACATGACCAAGGCCGACTTCGCGGCGCTGAATGAGCGGCTTGCGGGGGAGCGGGTGTTCGCCAATCCGCGCAACGCGGCGGCGGGGTCGCTGCGGCAGAAGGACCCCGATGTCACCGCCGCGCGTCCCCTGCGCTTCCTTGCGCACGGCGTGGGCGAGGCGTCGGAGCTTACCGCCGACAGCCGATACGACCTGATGCGCGCGATCGAGGCCTGGGGCCTGCCTGTGTCCGACCTGCTGGTCCGCTGCGAGACGGTTGACGACGCACTCGCCCATTACCGGAGGATCGAAGCCCGGCGCGCCGACCTGCCGTTCGACATCGACGGCGTCGTCTATAAGGTGGACCGACTCGACTGGCAGGCGCGGCTGGGGCAGGTCGCCAAGGCCCCGCGCTGGGCGATCGCGCACAAGTTTCCGGCCGAGCGCGCGCAGACCACGCTGCTCGCGATCGACATCCAGGTCGGGCGCACCGGCAAGCTGACGCCGGTGGCGCGGCTCGCACCGGTGACGGTGGGCGGCGTCGTCGTCACCAACGCCACGCTCCACAATGCCGACGAGATCGCACGGCTTGGCGTGCGACCGGGCGACCGGGTCACGCTGCAGCGCGCGGGCGACGTTATCCCGCAAATCCTCGAAAACCTCACGCCCGAGGAGGCGCGGCCCGACTTCGTCTTCCCGGACCGCTGTCCAGAATGCCGATCCGAGGCGACGCGCGCGGAGGGCGAGGTCGACATCCGCTGCACGGGCGGGCTGATCTGCCCCGCCCAGCGCGTCGAACGGCTGCGGCATTTCGTCAGCCGCGGCGCGATGGACATCGAGGGACTGGGTGCCAAGCAGATCGAGGACTTCTTCCATGACGGCCTCGTCCACGGCCCAGCCGACGTCTTCCGGCTGACGGAGGAACAGCTCGTCGTGCGCAAGAAGGACGGGCGCGTCTGGGCGGCGAACCTGCTCCGCGCGATCGCAGACAAGCGCTCGCCCGATCCGGTGCGCTTCCTGTTCGGCATCGGCATTCGTCATGTCGGCACCGTCACCGCGCGCGACCTGTTGCGCGCGTTCGGCACCGTGGAGGCACTGGCAGAGGTGGCGACGCGCGCGTGCGAGGATACGGCAGCGTTCGAGCAACTGACCCAGGTTGAAGGGGTGGGGCCGGTCGTCGCCCAGGCACTGGCCGACTTTTTTGCCGAGCCGCACAATCGCGCGGCCTGGGACGACCTGCTGGGTGTGGTCAGCCCAAGGCCCTTCGAGGCAAAGGAACGCGCGTCGGAGGTGACGGGCAAGACGGTGGTGTTCACCGGCACGCTCGAGACGATGTCGCGCGACGAGGCCAAGGCGCAGGCGCTGTCGCTGGGCGCGAAGGTGGCGGGCTCCGTGTCGGCCAAGACGGATCTGGTGGTGGCAGGGCCGGGTGCGGGCTCCAAGCTCAAGAAGGCCGAGGAACTCGGGCTGCGGGTGGTCGACGAGGCGGGCTGGGCCGCGATCGTGAAGACGGCCGGGTAGCCGCGGAACCGCCGAGCCCATGCAGCGCTTGCCCTTGCATGGCACTCAGCGATCTCGGCCTGTCCGACGCTCTCGAGAACAACATCAAGGCGCTCGCCGAACGCCGCCGGGCGGAACGGGCGCGGGCGTCGCGGCAGGAGCGGCTGGCGGACGCGATCACCCGCTTCGTCGGCAGCATGATGTTCGTCTATCTGCACCTCGCCATCGTCGGCCTGTGGATCGCCGCCAACATCGGCGCGCTGCCCGGCGTGCCGCGCTTCGACCCGACCTTCGTCATCCTGGCGACCAGCGCGTCGGTGGAAGCGATCTTCCTGTCGACTTTTGTGTTGATCAGTCAGAACCGGATGCAGGAAGCCGCCGACAAGCGCGCCGACCTCGACCTGCACATCAGCCTGCTCACGGAGCATGAGCTGACCAAGCTGGCAGTTGTCGTTCACGCCATCGCCGACCGGGTCGGCGCGCGCGTTCAGGAGCTGCCCGAGGTTGCGGAGATCGAGCAGGACATCGATCCCGAACGCGTGCTCGACGAGATCGAGGCGCGCGAGCATTAGCCCCGTCTTCAGTCTTGCGCGCTAGTCGGCTTGACGCGCCGCGGCTTTCGCGGAACGGAACGGGACATGCTCAACGAAGGCGTCGACGAGAGTTACTTCCGGTGGTCTCGGCGCGAGATCGCGCCGCTGCTGCCGCCGCAGCCGCCGCGCCGCATCTTGGAGATCGGCTGCGGATCGGGCGCGACGCTGGCCTGGTTGAAGAGCCGCTATCCGGGCGCTGAGACGGTCGGGCTCGAAGGCTTCGAGCCCATGCGCGAGCAGGTCGCGAAGAACGCCGACCAGGCGATCATCCATGATCTGGAACAGCCGCTGCCCGCCAATCTCGGCCGCTTTGACCTCATCCTCGCGCTCGACGTCCTCGAACATCTGCGCGATCCGGCGCAGGTGCTCGGCCGGGTCGTCGCGCAGCTGGAGAGCGGCGGTCGGGTGATCGTCTCGGTGCCCAACATCGCGCATCATTCGGTCGTCCGCGACCTGCTGTTCCGCCGCCGCTTCGCCTATCAGGAAGCGGGCATCATGGACCGCACGCATCTGCGCTGGTTTACCGAGGGGAGCGCGGTTGCGCTGATGAATGGCGCCGGCCTCACCGTCATGGCGGGGGTGGTGAACGGCTGGACCAAGCGCCGCTCGCGCCTCGTCAATCTGGCGACGGCCGGGCTGTTCAAGCATTTCTTGGCCGAGCAGTATATCATGGCGGGCGAGATCGGCCCGGCACAGAAAACGGTGGCCTGGGCCAGCTGACGGACCGCAGCCGGGGGGAGGAGCAGCATGGCCGAGCGCGAACCGGAAGAACCGCTCGACGCGTCCGATCCGTACGCCCGCGAGGCGCAGACCTTTCCGCAGCTGACCGAGGAGCAGGCCGCACGTGTCGCCGCCTATGGATCGGCCGAGGACATCGCCGCCGGCACCCTGCTGTTCGAACGCGGCCAGCGCGGGGTTGATTTCTTCCTCGTGATCGAGGGCGAGGTGGAGATCTTCGACACCAATCCCGACGGCTCGGAGAACGCGTTCCACTGGCACCGCGATCGCCAGTTCACCGGCGAGCTCGACCTGTTCAACGACCGCCGCATTCTCGTGAGCGGACGTGCCAACGGCCACACGCGCGTGGTGCGGGTGGCCCGGCCCGATTTCCAACAAATGGTGACCGGCGAGCCCGACATCGGCGAGATCATCATGCGCGCCTTCATCCTGCGCCGCGTGGGGCTGATCAGCCATGCGCAGGGCGGGGTGGTGCTGATCGGCCCCGCTCACTCGGCCGACACGGCCCGCATCGAGCAGTTCCTGACGCGCAACGGCTATCCGCACCGGACGCTCGACACCGAGACCGATCCGGACGCCGAGGGCTTTCTCGACTGCTTCGACCTGTCGCACGACCAGCTGCCGGTCGTGATCGCGCCCCCAGAGGAGGTGCTGCGCAACCCGGCCACGCCCGCGCTCGCCGACGCCCTCGGCATCACCGAAGCGCTCGATCCGGACGAGGTGCACGATCTGGTGGTGATCGGGGCGGGCCCCGCAGGCCTTGCCGCCGCCGTCTATGCCGCGTCGGAGGGCCTCAACACCGTGGTCGTCGAGAAGCTCGCGCCGGGCGGCCAGGCGGGCACCAGCTCCAAGATCGAGAACTATCTCGGCTTCCCGACCGGCATTTCGGGCCAGGCGCTCGCCGGCCGCGCGCAGGTGCAGGCGCAGAAGTTCGGCGCACGGCTCGCCGTCTCGCGCGGGGTGCGGAGCATTGCGTGCGACGCGCAACCCTACCGGGTCCTGCTCGAGGACGGGCCGGACATTCAGGCGCGCGCGGTGGTGGTCGCGACCGGTGCCCGTTACCGCAAGCTCGACGTGCCCGGCTATGAGAGGTTCGAGGGGCAGGGCATCCAGTATGCCGCGACCGCGCTCGAGGCACGGCTGTGCATCCATTCGGAGGTGGCGGTTGTGGGCGGCGGCAATTCGGCGGGCCAGGCCGCGGTGTTCCTGTCGCAGCATGCGGCGCACGTTCGCATCCTGGTACGCGGCGATGGACTGGCGGCCACCATGTCCGACTATCTCGTCCAAAGGATCGCGCTCAGCCCCAAGATCACGCTCCACACGCACAGCGAGATCGTCGCGCTGGACGGCGACGGCCAGCTCCGCGCGGTCACCTGGCGCAATCGCCAGTCGGGCGAGGAGGAGACGCGGCCGGTGGAGCATGTCTTCGTGATGATCGGCGCGGCACCCAACACCGAATGGCTGAACGGCTGCGTGGAGCTGGACGACAGGGGCTTCATCCGCACGGGTCTTGTCCGCGACCGCGACTATTCCACGGTCTACGAGACCTCGCGCCCCGGCTTGTTCGCGGTCGGCGACGTTCGCGCCGGCTCGGTCAAGCGCGTCGCCTCGGGCGTTGGCGAAGGCTCGGTGGTGGTGCAGGCCGTGCATCAGTACCTGGCGGGGCTGGAGGCGTAGCCGTAACCCCGGCGCAGGCCGGGGCCCAGACGGGCGGGTAAGCCAGATAGGGTGATAGCCTCTTGCCTAGAGGACTGGGCCCCGGCCTTCGCCGGGGCGACAGCTAAAGGTGCTGAACAATGCGCCGCATCACGCGGCGTACCGTCTGCATCGGCTTGGCGCCCCATGCGAACTTGTACGGCTCTTCCCCGCGCAGGAAGTGGAACTCGGCAGCGCCTTCGGTCACCGCCGCCTCGATCAGGCAGGCAAAGGCGAGCGTGCCGAAACTCTGCTTGGGCACGGTCATGTCGACGCCGTTGATATAGGACATGACGCGCAGCCCGTCGCGGAACCCGTACAGCACCGCGACGATGCGCCCGGCGTGGCGCACCACGGCCATGCGGAGCAGGCCCGCCGCGGCGAGCGCGGGCGCGACCTCGCGGTGAAAGGCCTGCACCGCCGGATCAGTCAGAACGCCCGGCTCACCCGCCGCCGCCCAGCGCGCCGCGTGCAGCGCGAACAGCGCTTCGAGCGCTTCAGGCACCTCGTCCGCCGCCGCGAGCGCGGTCGTGACCCCGCCCAGCGCCTCGGCGCGGTGCCGGTCGTGCACCACCTTGCGCCGTTGCGACTTGGACAGGGCGGGAGGCAATGTTAGCACCGGGCAGGTCTCGTGCGGCGCGTCTGCAGCGGTCCAGCCCGGCGGCGGGTCGCGCAGCAAGGGCGAGTCCGGCCGGAGATCGGGCAGCAACAGCTCGTCCCAGTCGAACGGCACGGCCGCCGCTGCGTCCAACAGCGCCGGCACCGCTTCCGCTGCACCGACCATGTCCGAATAATCGCTCAGGCCCGCGCCGACCGGCACGAGCCGCCGAACCTGCCCATCGTCCCACAAAAACAGCGGCAGAAGTGCGCGCCCCGGTACCTCGGCGAGGTGCACGGGCTGACCGCGGCCGAGATGCCTGATCCAGCCGTTCGCCCAGGCAGGCGACTGGAACACGGTCGCGCGCGGGTCGGCGCGCCAGAGCGTCCAGGCTTCGTCGCCTAGCATCGGCGGAGCAGAAAGCCCGCGGCGTCCCAGATCGCGAATGGCTGCTCGGCCGAGCGCTCGACGCGGAAGCCGGGTGCTTGCGCCGCTTCCGCAGCGTCGCGGCCCAGGTCGCCGCGATAGGACCAGTTGAACACGATGAGCGCGCCGCCCGGTCGCAGCACGCGCGCGATCTCGGCGAGCATGGCCCCGGTCAGGCCCGCCGCCACGATGTAGGGGAAGCTGTCGGCCGCAAGCACAAGTTCGAAGCCGCCGTCGGGGAGCCCCCGCAGGTCGCGCCCGCTGCCCTGGACGTACTGCACCCGGCCCGCGCTGCGTCGCGCAGCTTCGGCGAGCACGCCCGGCGACACGTCGAGTCCGGTCACCTCGGCCCCGCGCGCGGCGAGTGCTTCGGCGACGCGCCCGATCCCGCAGCCCAGGTCGAGCACGCGCGCATTCGCAAATGGCGTCCACGCGGCTACCACCGCCACCAGCTCTGCCGTGGCGGCCTCGAGCAGCGCGGGGCTCCCCAACGAATAGAGCGCCATGCCAGCTTCAGGGGCTTCCGCCGCGAGCCGGTCGAACAGGGTCGCGGTCGCCTCGGGCGTATCGGGCGCGTCAAGCCCTTGCGCGACCAGCGCGCGCGCCCGCGCGACGCCCTCCGGGTGCGCGCGTGCGAGCTCGGCCACCGGGCCGTTCTCGGGCAGGTCGCGCCCCTCGAACAGCAACCGGATGAGCGCGATCTGGGGCGAGGTCATGCCGCGAGCCGCGCGTACAGACCAAGATAGGCTTGGGTCGTGCGCCGCACGTCGAACCGGGCTTCGGCGGCGCGTCGGCAGGCGGCGGGATCGATCGCGTCCACCCGGCCGATTGCCGCGGCCATGCCGTCTTCGTCCCCGACGATGAAGCCTGTCACGCCGTCCTCGACCACCTCGGGCAGTGCCCCCGAGCGGAAGGCGATCACCGGCGTGCCGCTCGCGAGTGCCTCCATCGCGACCAGGGAGCTGGTCTCGGGCGCGGTTGAGGGCACGAGCAGGCAGCGGGCCTCGGCCAGCAGGCGCCTCTTCCCCGCGCCCGCGACCGGCCCGGTCCAGCGTCGCTCCGCGTCCAGCAGCGGCGCGACCTCCGCCTCGAAGTAAGCCTGGTGTGCGGGGTAGGAGTAGAGCGCCCCCGCCGCGACCAGCCCCATGCCCGCCTTCTTCGCCGCCGCGATCGCGTGGTGGAACCCCTTCTCGGGCGCGACCCGGCCCAGCACGAGCGCGAACTCGTCCTTGTTCGCAGCGGGCCGGTACAGGTCGAGGTCGACGCCGTTCGCGATCGGCGGCAGCAGCGGTGGGCGGGGCGGCGCGGTCGCGGCCTGGCTGACCGACACGGGCAGGAGCAGCACGCCCGAATGGAGCGCGCGCTCGGCATACCAGCCGATCGGCAGGTGCAGGGTCGCGAGCTGAGGCACGGCCGTATCGGCACGATAAGCATCGAAGTCGATGCCATGGTAATGGACGAGATCGACGGCGCGCTGCGCGAGCGTATCGTTCAGCATCGCGGCCACCGCTTGGTGGGTCGCGTCGCGCGAAGCTTCGTCGATCGCGCCGCCGATCGCGGGCACGGGCAAGAGCTCGCCTGCCACGCGCGAGCCCTCGGGCGCGAGCACCAGCGATCGGTGCCCGGCGCGGACCAGCGCGCGGTCGATCTGCGCCAGCACCTGCTCCGCGCCGCCGGCCGGGTCTTCCGTCACGGCGGCAAACGGATAGCCAACGCTCAGGATGGTCAGCATGGCCGACCCGAAAGGAAGCCCTGGCCCGGGTCAAGCCCGGGCTGACGTTCGGTGTGCGTCTGCCCGGCCTTGAGCCGGGCCTGGGCTGCCTTTACCGCCTCCGAAACACGCTCGCTCGTCAGTGCCCAGCCGAACTCGTCATACAGCGCGCAGCCGGGTGGGGGCGGAGCGGCGAAGGCGTAGAGAGGCGCCATGCGCCAGCGTTCCACCTCCGGCCGCCAGCCGCCGATCACCTCGGCCTGCGTCGCATGCGCCGCAATCGCTGCGTCGACGTGGCGACGCTCCTCGCGCTCCAGTTGTCGGGTCTGTTCGGGCGCATCGGCATCGGGCCAGAAGGCGCCGAACACACGATTTCCGCCGCGCGCATGATAACAGGCGAACTCGGCGACCGGGCCGTCGAACGCGGCGCGCACTGCAAAGGCGGCGCTGTCATGGTCGGGGTGCCCGCCCTCATAAGGGTGCGTGACCACGCCGGCTATGCCTCGCAGGTCATCACGAAGCCGCGCAATGAGCCCGGGCAGATGCTCGGCAAGGCTCTGGTCCGTGTATCCGTAGCTGACCCGCCGCGGCTGCGCGCCGAGCGCCGCCAGCGCCGCATCGGTCTCCGCCGCGCGGGCTGCGGCATAGGCCGCCCGCGTCGCAAAACCGAGCCGCTCGGCGTCGCGCATGTCGAGCGGCGCGCCGTCGGTCAGGTGGATGAGCAGCGCATTCGGACAACGGCGGAGAGCCGTGCCGAGCCACAGGCTCTCATCGTCCGGATGCGCGACGACGAAGGCGAGCGGCGCGGTGATCGGTCGCCCCGACGCGAGGTCGAAGGCCAAATCCAACATCGAGGAACTGGGAGGCGGCAGGCTCAAGCCGCGCGTACGGTCGGGTTGCCGATCCGCGCGAGCAGCTGGATGGCCGAGCGGTAGCCGCCCAGCGTCCCCACATCGACATAGTTTTCGCCCGCCTTGATGCCCTTCGCTTCGTTGCCGCGCGCCAGCCAGGCGTTGACGAGCGTGCCGATATATTCGTCGCCGCGCCCGGGCTCGCACCACAGCCGGTGCAGCTCGTGAAAGACATGGCCCGGCATCTTGAACGCCCCCCAGATCCAGGGCGAGGTGGCCCCGGGCTGCTTCACCTGGATCTGCTCCACCCGGCCGAACGCGTCCATCACCACCGCGTCGAACAGCTCGGGCCGGTCAACGGGAAAGCAGAGGAAGGAGAGGCGGTCGTCGGGGAGCGCGGCGAGGCCGTTCTCCGGGAACCAGATCGTGTCGGGCAGGCCGATGAGCACCGGCTCGTCGGGGGCGACCAGCGGGCAGGCGCGGAACAGCGCGTCGCACAGGCCTGCCGCCTGCGGCTGGACCACAAAGGCCGTGTCCACCCGCCCGATACCGCCGCCATAATAGCTGACGATGTCCGACTTGGACGGCGAGATTACGAAGCAGATCTTGGTCGCGCCGCCCGCGACCATCCGCTCGATCAGATACTCGCTGACCGCTTTCGGCCGCTCGACGCCATTCGGATCGATGCGGCTGCCGACGGGCAGGAGTTCCTTCGAGAAAGCGAGCGGCTGGATGCGGGTGCCGTTGCCCGCTGCGGGGATGATGCCCCACATCAGGCGAGCGCCGGCATGGCGTGGAGCAGATCGACGAGCTCGGCCGCGCGCACGGCGGAGCTATGCTCGGCCAGCGTCCGCGCCCGCGCTCGTGACGCCATGGCGGGCAGGTCGGCCCCGTCCAGCGCCGCCATCACCTCCTCGGGCGTGTCGACCAGCAGGATCTCCTCGCCCGGGGTGAAGAAGGCATCGAGCCCGGGCCAGCGGTCCGACAGGATCGGCGCGCCGCACGCCGCCGCCTCGAACAGCCGGCCGGATGGGCACCAGCCCATCGCCGCCATGTCGCGGCGGGTCACGTTCAGTGTCGCGCGTGACGAGCAGAAGAACGCCGGATGGTCGGGCGGTGCCACGTGGCGCATGAAGTGGAGATTGTCCGTCCACGGGAAGTCCTGCGGATAGCCCGATCCGCCGAGCACGAAACGCAATTCCGGCCGCCGCCGCGCGGGCTCCAGGAACAGTCGCTCGACCAGGGGCTGCCGGTCCTCGGCATAGGTGCCGAGGTAGGACAGGTCGCCGCCGAACATGGCCTGCCGCGCGACCGGGCGGTGCACGTCCCCATCGACATGGCCGTACAGCGCCGCCGTCCGCCGCGCGCCCAGATCGCGCCTTAGCACGTCGAGCGCAGGCCCGCCGGTATAGCTCAGCACCAGGTCGAACCCGCCCAGACCTTCGGGCGGGAGATAGTCGACCGCCTCGCCCGCCGCGAGCCGGCCGAGCGTGACGGGCGTGTCCATGTCGTAGAAGACGGCGAGCGCCGGGCTCGCGGTCGCGAGCCGGCTCGCCGCCACCGCATCGGGACAATAAGAGGTGACGAACACCGCATCGGCGTCCGCCGCGTCGCTGCGCACGTCCTGCCAATCGCGGTAGAGCACCAACTGCCCGCCGGGCAGCTCGCGGAGATCGCGGTGATCGGCATACCAGGACACGTCGCGCTCAAAGAAGGTGACGTCATGGCCCTGCGCGCCGAGCGCGCGGATCAGGCCGCGCCACAGGGTCGCATGGCCGTTGCCCCAGGACGAGCTGACCGTGAGGCCGAAAATCGAAAGCTTCACCGACGCGGCCTCCCCATCGACCGCGTAACGACCGGTCAGGAAGCCGGGTTCCGTCGCTTCGCCAGCAGCGTTTTCCAGGCCAGGATGACGACAAGACCGATCACGACCCCAGCCGTGTCGGCGAACCAGTCGAGCAGCTCGCAGGCGCGGCCGAACCAGGGCTGCGCGACCTCGATCGCGGCCCCCAACCCCGACAGCGCGGCGGCAAGCGGCCAGGGCCGTGCGCGTGGATAGGCGAGCGCGGCTCCCACCATCAGCAGGCCGAAGGTGACCAGATGCTGGGTCTTGTCGCTGCCCGGCGCGGGCACGGTAATGGGTTTGAGCGTCAGGTAGAGCGTCAGGAGGATGGCCGCCCAGAAGGCGAGCTGGATCAAGCGTTGCACGGATGGGCCTTCGATGCGGCTGGTCGCGCGGGCCCTAGCGCCTTATCAGCGGGACGGGGAGGGCGTTTGGATGCGCTGGATCGGACGTGCGCTGCTGGTGCTCGCGCTGCTGCTGGGCGGAGCGATCGTGCTCGCGTGGACCCCCGATCGCGATCCGGCAGCGCTGGAGAAGAGATATGCCCGGTCACCGCGCGATTTCCTGGCGCTGCCGAACCGCCAGCGCGTCCATGTGCGAGACGAGGGCCCGCGTGGCGCGCCGGTCATCGTGCTGCTCCACGGCTCGAACTCCTCGTTGCATACCTGGGACCCGTGGACCCAGCGGCTGAAGCGCCGCTTCCGCATCATCCGCTACGATCAGCCCGGCCACGGCCTGACCGGTCCGCATCCGCGCCGAGCTTATGACGCCGCGGCCTTTGTCGACACGCTCGATCAGGTCACGCGCGCGCTGGGCATCGACCGCTTCGTGCTCGCAGGCAACTCGATGGGCGGCTGGGTCGCATGGAACTATGCGCTCGCGCACCCAGAGCGGCTGCGCGGGTTGGCGCTGCTCGACGCCTCGGGCGCGCCTGCGAACGGCCCCACGCGCCTGCCGATCGGCTTCCGCCTCGCCCGCAGCCCGCTCGCCCCGTATATCGGCAAGCTCACGCCGCGTCCGCTCGTCGCGCGCAGCGTCGAACAATCGATGTTCGTGAAGCATGTGGTCACGCCCGCGATGATCGACCGGTATCACGACCTGCTGCTCTACCCCGGCAACCGCACCGCCACGCTCGACCGGGCGACCGCCCCGCGCCCGCCCGCCACGCCCGCGCAGATGGCGTCGATCCGGGTGCCGACGCTCCTTCTTTGGGGCGCCGAAGACACGCTCGTGCCGCCCGCGGGCGCGCGCTGGTTCGCGACGCACATCCCGGGCTCCCGGCTCGCCGTGCTGCCGAACGTCGGCCACATTCCTATGGAGGAGGCTCCGGACGACAGCGTCCGCGTGCTGCTCGACTGGATGCCGCGATGACCAGCATCGCTGTCTACAGCGCCAAGGGCGGCGTGGGTAAATCGACGCTTGCGGTCAACCTCGCCTGGTCCGCCGCGACGCTGTCCGCGCGCCGCACCCTGATCTGGGATTTGGACGCGCAGGGTGCTGCGACCTTCATCCTGGGCGAAGGGAAGGCGTCGCGCCTGCCTGCGCAGCGCATCTTCGCCAAGGAAGACGAGCCCGACGCGCTGATCCGCGCGACCGCCTACGACCGGCTCGACCTCCTGCCCGCCGACGCGTCTTTAAGAAAGCTCGACCGGCTGTTCTTCGATCTCGGCAAGAGGAAGCGACTCGCCAAGCTCCTCGAGCGGATCGGCAAGCGCTACGACCGAGTCATCCTCGACTGCCCGCCCGGCCTGACCGATACGAGCGAGCAGATCCTGGCCGCCGCCGACCTGATCCTCGCGCCCGCCATCCCGTCGCCGCTCTCGCGCCGCTCGCTGGACGAGGTGGTTGCTTTCGCAGGTCGGCAGTCGGGCCGCCACGCGCCCATCCTCCCCATCCATTCCATGGTCGACCGCCGCCGCGCGTTGCACCGCGAGGCCCTGGAAGCGCAGCCCGACTGGCCGGTGATCCCGATGGCGAGCGCGATCGAGCAGATGGCGACCGAGCGCGCGCCAGTCGGTGTCTTCGCCCCCCGCTCGCCTGCCGCGGACGCCTTCGCCAAGCTCTGGCGCGGCGTCGAGAAGCGCATCGCCCGGGGGTGATCACGCCCCGTTCGTCCTGAGCGGAAGTCGAAGGCCGTAGTCGAAGGGCGCCTGCTCAGGCTAAGCGCGCACCCATGCGTCCGCTCGATCCCGATCTCCTCCTGCGGGCCTATGCGGCGGGCATCTTCCCGATGGCGGATGGGCGCGACGCGCGGGACGTGTATTGGGTGGAGCCGAAACGGCGCGGCGTCCTCCCGCTCGACGGCTTCCACCTGTCACGCTCGCTCGCCAAGGTGCTCCGGAGCGACCGCTACGCCGTCACTCGTGACCGGGCCTTCGCGCAGGTGATCGCGGCCTGCGCTGACACGCGGGTCGGCGCGCAGGGCACATGGATCAACGCCCAGATCGAAGCCGCCTGTCTTGAGCTGCACGCGCGCGGGCACGCCCATTCGGTCGAATGCTGGGAGGGCGAGGCGCTGGTCGGCGGCCTTTACGGCGTGCGGCTTGGCGGCGCCTTCTTCGGCGAAAGCATGTTCAGCCTGGCGCGCGACGCTTCGAAGGTCGCGCTCGCGCATCTGGTCGCACGGTTGCGGGTCGGCGGCTTTTGCCTGCTCGACTGTCAGTTCCTCACGCCCCACCTCGCTTCGCTCGGCGCGGTCGAGGTGCCGCGCCAGGCCTATATGGGGTTGCTCGGCGATGCGCTCTCGGCCGGCGCAGGGTCGGGCGGTGCGGCGGAGGCGGGCGCTCCCGACTTCGATGCACTGGAACGGCGTGCGGGAGCCCTGCTGCCCGACGCCGATCCCGCCGCAGCCGCACGCGTGGTGGCGGGCCCGATCTCCGGATGCGTCATCGCGCAGCTCTTGGGCCAGACGTCGTAGATCGGGTGCTCGACCGCGTTCAGCGACGGCGACTCGGCATAAACCCAGCCCGAAAAGACCCGCCGCCACTTGGCGTCGATGCCCTGATGGTCGACCTGCAGGAAGGCACCCGTCAGCTTCTGCACCTCCCAGGGTGCGGTGCGCTCGCACGCGCGCAGGCGCACGATCACGTCGCCCAGTCGCAACGCCTGGCCCGGCTTCATCGTCAGGTCGCGCGCGATGCCGTTGCGCTTGTTGAGGACGCCGATCACGGCCACGCGCTCGACCATCGGTGTGCCCGCACGCTGGGGCTCAGGCGCGGGCACCGAGCTACCGCGCCGCGCCGCCGCCGCCGGGGCTGGTGCCGCGGCCGCCGCCGGGCTGGGCGAGGGCGCCGCGGTCGGTTGGATTGTCGCGCCTTCGTTCTGCAGCGCCACGGCCGCACCGCCGATCGCCAGCAGCGCCGCTCCGGCCAGGAGCAGCCGCGTCATGCCTGGTCCGGGCTCCACGCCTCGTAATCGCCGGTCGCCGCGGGCCGCTTGCCGCCAGTGTCGAGCGAGCCGGGCGGACGATAGGCGAGCGGGGTCCCGGTCAGGTTGGGCACCGGCTCCTTCTGCCACGGCCGCGCGGGCGGCAGCGCCACGTCCGGCACGTCGGCGGCCTGGTGGTGCAGCCAGCTATGCCATTCCGGGGGAACCCGGCTCGCGTCGTTCGAGCCCTTGTAGATCACCCAGCGCCGATGCGTGCCGAACACCGGGTCGGGCTTCTTCGCCTCGAAATAGCGATTGCCCCACTGATCCTCGCCCACCTGTCCGCCGTGCCGGCGCGTGTGCAGCGCCGTGCCGATGGTGGCACCGTTCCACCAGGTGAAGATCGAACCAAGAAGACCCATGCGCGGCCGTTTAGCCGCGCGGGCGGCAGGGGGGAAGGGCCAAGCACCGCTTCCGCGGTGTCGACAGACCTTACTTCGCGGTCACCTCAACCGCGAGCGGGCCTTTGCGGCCGTCTGCGATGCGCGCGTGGAGCGGCTGGTCGGGCACGATGTCGACGATCCCGGCACGGCGGAACGTCTCCATGTGCACGAACACGTCCGCGCCGTCCTTGCCCCGCAGCAGGAAGCCATAGCCCTTCAGGCGGTTGAACCACTTGACGGTGCACGGTTCGGGCGCGCCCGCCTGGTCGGCGAGCGAGAGCGGATCGACCCTGTCCTTGGGCGCGGACAGCAGGTCCAGATCGGGGCCGGTCGCGGTCGACAGGTCGAAGCTGAGCAGGCGACGCGCCTGCAGGCCCCGGTCGCGCTTGACCGCCAGGCATTCGACCCGCGCGCCTTCGGGCAGGCTGCGGCGGCCATGATCGCGGAGGATGGAGAAGTGGATCAGGATGTCGCCGACGTCGCCGTCCGCCACCACGAACCCGAACCCGCGGGTCGCGTCGAACCACTTGACGGTGCCGGCGTGCCGCTCGAGCGCATGCACCTGGCCCGCGCCGTCGGCCTCGCTCCAGCCGCTGCCCCCCACGATATCCAGCACGGCCGCAGCACTTCTTTCGGTCATCACGCTCACTGCCCCCCGCCAATAACGACATCATATCTTAAGCGACCCAAATCCGAAACAAAGATTTAAGCCGCCGTTCAGCTTGGCTGTTCAGGGACGGGACCGGGCGGAGCGCCGCCGATCGCGCGCGCGGTGGCAAGGTCGTGGCCCGCGCGGATCAGCACGGCGATGGCCTTTTCGCGTCCGGCCCGGTCGGGCGCCGCGGGCGCGAACGGGCCGATGCGCTTGCGCCGGGCAAGCGCGACCGCCGCGTCCCATGCGCCGTCACGGGCGGCGGCGTGCGTGTCCGCCCCGTCCGCCTCGTCGATCCCCGCGACCATGAGCGCCGTCGCCACCCGGCGCGGGCCATAGCCGCGCCGGACGAGGCCTGCTCCTTTGGCCTCGGCAAAGGCGCGGTCGTCGACATAGCCGAGCGCTGCGAACCGCTCGACCAGCCGCTCGGGCTCGGGCGCGTCCTCGCCCGCCCAACCGCGTTCCCGCAGCTTGCGCTGGAGATAGGCAAGGAGCCTGGCGCGGCTGGTCGCGAACCGTTCCACATAGCGGAGCGCCAGCCGCTCGAGCGTGGGCGGGTCGAGCGGCCGCGCAGCCTTGGGCGCCGCCGAGCCGCGTCCTCTACGCCACGTTTGTGCCACACTCACGTCCGATTTGGGCGGTTGGGCCGTGGTATGAGGGACGGATGCAAGCGACCATTCCCGCCTTCTCGGACGATCGTCCGGCCGCGGCAAGGGAGCAGTTGGCTTGGCCGTCGGCCGCCGGAACAAGGCTTTACGCGAAACACATGACAGATTTGCTGCCAACGCCCACCGCGGATGCGCTGCCCCGCCGATTGTCGAACTTTCGCACGCTTGGCGACGCACTCGATTATGCTGCGGGCGGGCAGCGGGGGTTCAACTTTCACGATGCGCGCGGCCAGCTCGCGCGGCCCTATCCGTTTCGCGAGTTGCGCGAGGACGCGCTGGCGCATGCGCGTCGGCTGCGCGCGCGCGGGATCACGAAAGGCGACCGCGTCGCGCTCATCGCGGAGACCGGCCCAGAGTTTGCCGCCCTGTTCTTCGGCGCCGTCTATGCGGGCGCGTGGCCGGTGCCGCTGCCGCTCCCGACCTCATTCGGCGGCGCCTCGGCCTATGTCGACCAGCTGAGGGTGCAGCTCGGCAGCTGTGACCCGACCCTGCTCGTCTATCCGGCCGTGCTCGAGGCAATGGCGGCCGAGGCCGGAGCGCTTGCGGGCGTGGATGCGGTGTCATGGGAACAGCTGGCGACCGAGCCTGCGACCGATGCAGTCCTGCCCTCGGCCGATCCCGACGATGTCGCCTATCTCCAATATTCGAGCGGCTCGACCCGTTTTCCACACGGCGTCGTGATCACGCACCGCGCGCTTCTCAACAATCTCGCCGCGCACAGCCACGGCATGCAGGTCGTGGACACGGATCGCTGCGTCTCGTGGCTGCCCTGGTACCATGACATGGGGCTGGTCGGCTGCATGCTGTCGCCCGTGGCCAACCAGGTCTCGACCGATTATCTCAAGACCGAGGATTTCGCGCGCCGCCCGCTTGCCTGGCTCGACATCATCACGCGCAACCCGGGCACCTCCATCAGCTACTCGCCCACTTTCGGCTACGACATTTGCGCGCGCCGCATCTCCAGCCAGTCGCACACGGCCGAGCGGTTCGACCTGTCGCGCTGGCGGCTGGCGGGCAACGGCGCGGACATGATCCGCCCCGACGTGATGCAAAGCTTCGTCGACGCCTTTGCCGATGCGGGGTTCAAGGCCAACGCCTTCCTGCCGAGCTACGGGCTTGCCGAAGCCACGCTTGCCGTCACCATCATGCCGCCCGGCGAGGGCATCATGGTCGAGCTGGTTGAGGAGACCGAGCTCGCCGGCGGGCGCGCGGCCAATGACGGCCCGCAGCGGTTCCGCGCCGTGGTGAACTGCGGCAAGGCGGTCAAGGACATGGCCGTCGAGATCCGCGACGAGGACGGCGCGCAGCTCCCCGAGCGGGCGATCGGCAAGGTGTGGTGCAAGGGGCCGTCCGTGATGACAGGCTATTTCCGCGATCCCGACTCGACCGCGGCATGCCTGGTGGACGGATGGCTCGACACCGGCGACATGGGCTATCTGTCCGGCGGCTACCTCTACATCGTGGGCCGCGCCAAGGACATGATCATCGTCAATGGCAAGAACCACTGGCCGCAGGATATCGAGTGGGCGGTGGAGCAGCTGCCGGGCTTCAAGGCGGGCGATATCGCCGCCTTCGCCATCACGCTTCCGGGCGGCGAAGAGACGCCTGCGGTGCTGGTTCAGTGCCGCACCTCCGATCCCGCCGAGCGTATCCGCCTGCGCGACGCCATCCGCGAGCGGGTGAAGAGCGTCACCGGCATGAACTGCGTGGTCGAACTCGTGCCGCCCCGCACCCTGCCGCGCACAAGCTCGGGTAAGCTCAGCCGCGCCAAGGCGCGCAACCTCTACCTGTCGGGCGAACTCCAGCCGCTCGCGGCTTGACCTTCGGAGCAGCGCGCCGCGACGTCAGCTGCAGGCTGAGCGGCTTTGGTCGTCCGTTCTGAGCGAAGGCTGGAGGCCGTAGTCGAAAGGCGTGGCTGGGTCTAAGGTGCTTCCCGCAACGGGAGGCAATATGGTCCGCACACTGATCCTGACCGCAGCGCTCGCCGCGCAACCTGCGCTGGCCGCCCCGTTTACGTCCGACCGCATCACCGTCGCCGTCCAGGGCAAGGGCCCCGACGTCGTGCTGGTGCACGGCAGTGCCTCAAGCGCGCGCGTCTGCCGACGTGCGGACGTTTCTGGGTCAGTAGAGCCAAAGGCCGATGCATAAAGTCCGCTTCGGACCGAGCTTGTCCAAGCCCTTCCTTACCTTCAGGCGAGCCCCAAGAAAGGAGGGAGGGAGGCGCTCGACAAGCTCAGGCCGAACCGCGTTGTTGGTGGCAGCGCTGGCCGCGCTATTCAGTGCGTCAACAGCCAACGCTCAAGATAATCTGGACGTCGCGGCCGCCGGCCGGAGCGTGGTCCGCGTGGTCGTGGTGACGCTGGTGGACGGCGAGCCCGAGAGCATCAACACCGGCTCGGGCGTGGCGGTGGCGCCCGACCGCATCCTGACCAACGCGCACGTCCTCGCCGATGCGGCGGAGGGCGAGGCGATCATCGGCGTCGTGCCGTCTGAAGGGCGCCAGCGCTTCACCGGCCGCCTCATCGCCTACCAGCCCGGCCGCGACCTGGCGCTCATCCAGCTCACCGATGGCCGCGTCGAGCCCGCCACGGTGGCGACCGGCCCCGTGCCCGACGGTGCCGCGGTCGCCGCGCTCGGCTACCCTTACTCGGTCGACCGCGCGCGCGAGCTGTCGGCCGAAGGCTTCGTCACGCCGCAGGCGCCGATCAAGAGCTGGGGCCGCGTGTCGGGCGGCGCGTCGTCGCAGCGCTTCGACACGGTGTTGCATGATGCCGCCATCGGCCGCGGCAACTCGGGCGGCCCGCTCGTCGACGCGTGCGGGCGCGTGGTCGGCATCAACAGCTTCGTCACCAACTCCGAAGGCGTGGACGCGGTGTTCGGCTTCGCCGTCTCCGTGCGCGAGCTGCTCCCTTTCCTGCGCGGCGCGGGCGTCCGGCCGCAGGTCACCGCCTTACCGTGTCGCAGCAGTGCCGAGCAGGCCGCGATCGACCGGCAGCTCGAACGCAGCGAGGCCGAACGTGCCGCGCTCGCCCGCGATCAGGCCGCGCTTGCCGGCGAACGTCGCGCGGGCCGCCGCGAGGCGATCCGCGACCGCATCCTTGCCGAGCGCGACGAGGGCCTGGCCGTCGCGGGCCTGTTGCTCGTGTTCGGCGCGCTGTTTTTGAGCGGGGCTGGCACCGCACTTGCCACCGGCCGCCCGCGGATTGCGCTCGGTGCCGGACTGGCCGGGCTGCTGCTGATGGTGGGCGCCCCGGTCGCCTGGGTCGCGCGCCCCGATCTCGACCAGGCCGACCGCCGGCTCGCGGCTGAGACGCCGAAGGCTGCGCTCGCGGCCGCTGCCGCCGGCCCGCTCACCTGCACGCCGGACATGGACCGCAGCCGCCTCACCGTCTCCGACCCGCAAGCCCTCACGCTCGACTGGCGGAGCGAGGGC
>ERZ1066121.956-NODE-956-length-23673-cov-16.738886_pt1 | contig 23673 bp, 32 predicted proteins | sample MGYA00382768_ERZ1066121 | MGnify/ENA primary metagenome ERZ1066121 (study PRJEB33369, sample SAMEA5778351) | biofilm metagenome | biome: Industrial cooling water; feature: Water cooling tower basin; material: Biofilm | place: United Arab Emirates | collected...
AGCGGGATCGCGGTCGGCATGGCGACCAATATCCCCAGCCACAACGTCGCCGAGATCGTCGATGCCACGCTGGAGCTGATTGACAATCCGCACGTCGAGCACGCGCGGCTGATGGAGCTGTTCAAGGGGCCGGACCTGCCGACCGGCGGCCTGATCGTCGACAGCGCCGCCGCCATCTCCGCCGCCTACGAGACCGGGCGGGGCAGCTTCCGCGTGCGCGGCCGGTTCCACGCCGCCGAGGCGAAGGAGGAGGCCGACCGGGCCGCAGGGATCGAGCGGCTGGGCGGCGGGCAGTGGCAGCTGGTCATCAGCGAAATCCCCTACCAGGTGCAGAAGGGCAAGCTGATCGAACAGATCGCGCAAGCGATCGCCGACCGCAAGCTGCCCATCCTGGAGGACGTGCGCGACGAGAGCGACACCGAAGTCCGTATCGTGCTGGTGCCCAGGAGCCGCAACGTCGATCCGGAACTGCTCAAGGAATCGCTCTACAAGCTGACCGACCTCGAAACCCGCTTCGGGCTCAACCTCAACGTGCTGGACGCCACCCGCACGCCGATGGTCATGGGGCTGAAGGAACTGCTCGGCCACTGGGTGGCGAGCCAGATCGACATCCTCCAGCGCCGCGCCCGCCACCGGCTCGACAGGATCGCCGCCCGGCTGGAACTGGTCGAAGGCTACATCATCGCCTACCTCAACCTCGACCGGGTGATCGAAATCATCCGCACCGAGGATGAGCCCAAGCCGGTGATGATGGCCGAGCTCGGCATTACCGACCGCCAGACCGAGGCGATCCTCAACATGCGGCTGCGATCTTTACGCAAGCTGGAGGAAATGGAGCTGCGGCGCGAGAAGGACGCGCTGCTGGCCGAGCAGGACGAGCTGCACAAGCTGCTCGACAGCCCGGCCCGCCAGCGCACCCGGCTCAAGCGCGACCTCACCGCCCTGCGCAAGGAATATGGCGAGGACACCGCCCTCGGCCGCCGCCGCACCACCATCGCCGAAGCCGCCCCGACGGTCGAGTTCAGCATGGATGCGATGATCGAGAAGGCGCCGGTGACGGTGATCCTGTCGCACAAGGGCTGGATCCGGGGGGCGAGCGGGCACGAGCCATTGGACCGGGAGTACAAGTTCAAGGAAGGCGATGGGCCGGCTTTCGCGCTCCACGCCCAGACCACCGACAAGCTGCTGATCGCGGCGGACGACGGGCGGTTCTACACCCTCGGCTGCGACAAGCTGCCCGGCGCGCGCGGGTTCGGCGAGCCGATCCGGACCATGCTCGACATCGATGCCGAGGCGCAGATCGTCGCCGTTCTCGTCCACCGGCCGAAAACGCAGCTGCTGCTCGCCGCGACCAGCGGCAAGGGTTTTGCCGCAGTGACCGACGAAATCCTCGCCGAAACGCGCAAGGGGCGGCAGGTGGTCAACCTCAAGGAAAAGGTGCGCCTGCGCGTCGTGCGCGAGATCGCCGAGGCGCACGATCACGTCGCGGTGGTCGGCGACAACCGCAAGCTGGTGGTGTTCAACCTGGAGGAACTCCCCGTGATGGCGCGAGGGCAGGGGGTCACGCTGCAACGCTATCGCGACGGGGGCCTCGCCGATGCGATTACCTTCCGGCTGGAGGACGGGCTCAGCTGGCAGATGGGCGGCAAGGGCGACCGCACCCGCACCGAAAGCGAGATCTGGCAATGGAAGGTCGCGCGCGGCGCCGCCGGCCGGATGCCGCCGCAGGGCTTCCCGCGCGACAACCGGTTCTGACCGGCGCGCAAATCAGCAAAGGGCCGGCGGCACTCTTGCCCCCGGCCCTTCCTGATCGTTCAGGGCGGATGATCAGCCGCCGGTTGCCGCTTCGGCCTGCGCCTTGTTCCAGGCTTCTTCCAGCTGCGCCTTGGTGAACAGCGCCATCAGGCTGCCGTCGGCGAGCGCGAAGTGCTCGCGCATCAGGGCGACCTTCTTGTCGTCCATTGCCAGGACGATGTTGTCGTCGGTGATCGATTCGATCGTGCCGACCGGCTGCTTGTCGGCCGAGAAGACCGTCGTTCCGGCGACCAGCATGGCGTCGCGCTGCGCTGCGACCTCGGCCAGCTGCTGGTCCATCATCGCGTCGAGCTGTTCGCGGGTGACGGTGATCGTCGGCCCGGTTTCGCCTTCACCGAACGCGTCCACGCCCAGCGGCACCTTGTGCTTGCCGGTGTTGACGATGACGGTCTGGGCGTCGACCTGTTCGATCGTGCCCACCTGGTTGCCCTGCGGGCCATAGACCGTCGCGCCCACCGTCGGTGCTGCGCTGGCCGCCACGGGGGCAAACAGCAGGGCTGCGGGAAGGAGGGCAAGTCTTGCGATCTTCATTCTTGTTTCTCCAAACGAGTCGTCCGCGACGATCCGGCGAACGCGCAAGCGCCCGGGGTTCATCATCGGTGTGCTGAGGGGCAGGAGCATTGCCGGAGCGGCGCTGAACATCCCATGACCGGGTGGTCATCCCCCGTGGTGCGCTGCGGCACCGGGCCCATGCCGAAGGACGGGCTTGTGAGTCACCTTGGCCACGCGCGCGCGCGCGGCCAAGGCAAAAGGGGGTGGATCGGGCGTCAGGCGGGACGAGCCGAGCCTGTGCGGCTAGCGAGCACCTCGTCGAGAATCGTCTCCACCCGCGCGCGCGCAGGGAACCCCTCGGCCACCCAGCGCCGTTCGACTTCGCGCAGTGTGCGGGCGACTTCCGGACCGGCGCCAACGCCGCGCGCGACGATCTCGCCGCCCTTCAGCGGCAGCTCCGGCACCTGCCAGCCGAGCAGGGGCGCCGGGTCAGCCCCGGCCAGCAGCAGCCGGTCGATGGCGCAATCGAGCCCTCCGGCATAGGCGAGCGCACGCGGATCATCGCGATCCTCCTCCACCCGGCCGGCCGCGCAGACCAGCCGTGCGCGCTGGGCCTTGGACAAGCGCAGCCGCGCGGCCACCGTTTCCGCGACCGGCGGCGAGGCAGGCAGCAGGGCGGCGAGGCGACGCAGCGGATCAGGGGCGAGGCGGGCCGCATCCTCGCACCGGGCAAGCTCGCGCAGAGAGGCAAGCCCGGAGCCTGGCACTTCGGGCAGGACGACCTCCAGCACGCCCAGTTCGGCCATCCGGCCGATCGTCGGGCAGGGGTCGGGCAGGGCGAGCAGGGCGAGCAGCTCCATCGCCACCCGCTCGCGGCTCAGCCCCTTGAGCGTGTGCGCCAGATCGCGGCAGGCCTGTTCGGACGGGCTGTCGACCCCGGCTCCGAAACGCGCCTGAAAGCGGAAATAGCGCAGGATCCGCAGATGGTCCTCGCGGATACGCTGCTGCGGGTCGCCGATGAAGCGGACCCGGCGGGCGGCAAGGTCGTCCAGGCCGCCGAACCAGTCGGCGATCTCCAGCGTCGCCGGATCGGCATAGAGCGCATTGATGGTGAAGTCGCGCCGCGCGGCATCGTCGCGCCAGTCGCTGGCGAAGGCGACGGTGGCGCGGCGGCCGTCGGTCGAGACGTCGTGCCGCAGCGTCGTCACTTCGACCGGGCCGCCCGCGAGCAGCGCGGTGACGGTGCCATGCTCGATCCCCGTCGGCACCGTGCGGATGCCGGCGGCGGCGAGCCGCGCGATGACCTCGTCAGGTACCAGGGGCGTGGCCGCGTCGACATCCTTCACCGGCAGGCCGAGCAGCGTGTCGCGCACCGCCCCCCCGACCCAGCGCGCATTGCCTGCGCCCAGCGCGGCGACCAGCGCAGCCAAGTCCGCACGCTGCGTCCACGGGGCGCGGGGGAGGCACTCAGCCATCGAGCAGTTCCCTGATCTCAAGCCGCCGGGCGAGGTTGGCAATGATCGCCGCCGTCACCCCCCAGATGCGGTAGCCCTGCCAGTCGAGCTGGAGGTAGCGGCGGTTAGCCCCCTGCCAGAACACCTCGTGCTCGCTCCAGTGCTCGCGCTCGAGCAGCACGCGCAGGGGCGCTTCGAACCAGGCCTCCACTTCGTGCGGATTGGGCACGATCGGCAGGTCGGGCGGAACCAGGCCCAGCACCGGAGTCACGTCGAACCCGGTGCCGGTCTGATAGCGGTCGGTCGTGCCGATGACCCGGACGTGCGCCGGGTCGATCGCCAGTTCCTCGTGCGCCTCGCGCAGGGCAGCCTCGACCGCGCTTTCGCCCGGATCGAGCTTGCCGCCGGGGAAGGCGACCTGACCTGGGTGGTCGCGCATCCCCTGCGGGCGGCGGGTCAGGATCACTCCGGGATCGCGCCGTTCGGTCACTGCGATCAGCACAGCGGCGTCGGCGGTCCGGCCCGCCCGGGCAAACCGCTCGTCGCTCAGCAGGCCTTCGACCGGCGACCGGTGGCCGCGCTCGAACATTTCGGCCAGCCGCTCGAACAGCGCGCTCATGCAGGGACCAGCGCGAACCGGGCGCCCATGCTGCTGACCGTGAAGCCATCGCCTTCGGACAGCGCGATTTCCGCCAGCTGCTGCCAGGTGCTGCGGTTGAGCCGCGCCTCGCAGCCGCGGCGCACCGCGAGGTAGATTGCCGGGGTATCGGCATCGCCGGCGGCGCGGAGCGGGTGGTCGGGGCCGGCAATGACCAGCTCGTCGGTATTGAGGCGGAACACCAGTGCCCCGTCCTCGCGCTTGACGTCGGTGGCGATGAAGGCGGCGTCCTCGACTGCGATCGCCAGCTTCTCGAACGGCGAGACCAGCCAGTGCTGCCCGCGCTCGTCGCGTTTCAGCAGGCCCGAAAAGGCGCGCACCATGCCGTCGCGGGCGATCCGCCCGCCCTGGTGCCACCAGCTGCCGTCGGCGGCGATCCGCATCTCGCTGTCGCCGCTCTTCTGCGGTGCCCAGCCTTCCACCGGCGGCAGCTTGCGCGCGGCGACCTGCGCGGCGATCTCGGCCAGCGTCAGTTCGGCAAGGTAAGGGGGCGGCTCGTAGGGCATGGCCGGTCAGCGTTGCCAGAACCTGTCAGCCATTCCAAGGGCCGAGCATTCCCCGCTCCGGCAGCACGGCCGGATTGTCGCACCGCACCAGCAGGCGCGCCGGGTCCCACGGGCCCGGGCAGCGCCAGCCGGCGGTGGGAACCGCGGCAAAGCCCCAGCGGCCGTAGTAGGGCTCGTCACCGATCATCACCTGCGGCAGCGCGTGGCCGGCGGGGCTGGTATCGGCCACCGCCTGGAGCGCGGCCAGCATCAGCGCCTTGCCATAGCCTTCGCCCTGGTGCTCCGGCACCACCGCCACCGGGCCGACCATCAGCATGGGATGGCTGCGCCCCTCAGGGTCGGTCAGCGCGACCGGCCAGAGCTGGATCGTGCCGACCAGCCAGTCGTCATCGTCGAGCGCGGCGAAGCTGAGCGCGGGCAGCCAGTCCATCCCCGTCCGCATCCGGTAGGCCGTGCGGGCGTGGCGGCCCTCGCCGAACGCGCGATCGAGCAGTTGCTCGATCAGCTCGGGCTCGACCTGGGAAAGGGGGATGAGAGTGGCCATGGGCCGCGCCGCTTAGGTGCGCGGTGCGGCCCTGTCGATCAATTTCGCCTTGCGCCGGGGCGCGTTCAGCTTGCCGGGACCAGCTTGAGCAGGCGCCCGCCTTCGCCGTCCTCCAGCACCCACAGCGCCCCGTCCGGCCCCTCGATCACCGAGCGCAGCCGCTGCCCGAAGGTGTAGCGGGCTTCCTCGCGCGCGGTCTCGCCGTCGAGCGAGACGCGCACCAGCGCGCCTTCGGTCAGGCTGGAGACCAGCGCCTGGCCGCGCCACTGCGCGAAACGGTCGCCGCGAAGGATGATCATGTTGCCCGGCGCAATGGCCGTCTCCCAGTGGAGAGCAGGGGCTGCAATGTCGGGCCGGGTGGCATGATCGGGGATCGGCCGGCCGTCGTAGTGATCGCCTTCTGACACCACCGGCCAGCCGTAGTTCGCGCCGGGCTTGACCAGGTTGAGCTCGTCGCCTCCTCTGGGGCCATGCTCGACGTCCCAGAGTCTGCCCTGCGCGTCGAACGCCATGCCCAGGATGTTGCGGTGGCCATAGGACCAGATCTCCGGGTTCTGCGGGATCGGATTGCCTGCGGCCGGCGTGCCGTCGAGGTTGAGGCGCACGATCGTGCCGAGCGTGTTCGAATTGTCCTGCGCCGGCTCCAGCTTCTGCCGGTCGCCGCTGGCGACGAACATGTGCTTCCCGTCAGGGCTGAAGGCGATGCGGTGCGAATAGTGACCGCGCCCGGTGACTTTGGGGGTCTGGCGCCAGATGACCTCGAGGCCGTCGATCCGGCAGGCGGTGGTTGCGGTGCAGGCGAGCGTGCCGCGCCCGACCACCGCGCCGCGGGTGTCGTTCGCCCCGGCCTCGGCCCAGCTGAGGTAGACCGCCTTGCTGCGGGGGTAGTCGGGGGCGAAGGCCACTTCGCCGAGCCCGCCCTGGCCGCCGAAGTCGACCTGCGGCACGCCTTCGACGGTGCCGGTGGCACCGGTCGCCGGGTCGATCACCCGCAGGGTGCCGGGCCGCTCGGTCAGGAACAGGCGGCCGGTGCCCGGTTCGAACGCGGCAGCCCAGGGGCGGTTGAAGGTGCCGTGCTCGGTCACGCGGAACGGGCCGACCACCTCCCCCTGCGGCGGGGCGGGAGTGGAGACGGCGTCGCGGCCGCCATCCCCGGCTGTCTCGTAGCCACAGCTTGCGAGAGCGAGGGCGGATGTGGAAAGGACGAGGGCGAACGCAGAACGTGTCGGGGTCATCATGGTACGCGCAACTCCTGGCTGCCGGGGGAATTACCGTCTTCCGGACACCGCACCCGTGATCGGGGTGGACGAGGCCGGTCGCGGGCCTTTGGCAGGCCCGGTGGTGGCGGCTGCGGTCGTCCTTTGCAAGAGCCCACCGGAAGGGCTCGACGATTCCAAGAAGCTGCCCGCGCGCCGGCGGGGCGAGCTCGACGGGCAGATCCGCGCCACCTGCGCCTGGGCGGTGGGGGTGGTCGAACCGGACGAGATCGACCGGCTCAACGTGTTCGGCGCGACCATGCGGGCGATGACCCTGGCGGTCGAACGGCTCTGCGCGGAGCTCACCGGGCATCCCGCCGAAGTGCTGATCGACGGGAACCTGACGCCCAGCGGGCGCGACGCGCGCTGGTGCTGGCCGGCCCGGGCGATCGTCGGCGGGGACGGGCTCGAGCCGGCGATCTCGGCCGCCTCGATCGTGGCCAAGGAATGGCGCGACCGGATCATGCGCGATGCGGCCGAGCGCTATCCGCATTACAGCTGGGAACGCAACAAGGGCTATCCGACACCGGACCACCTGGCCGCGCTGCGCCGTCACGGACCCTCGCCGCTGCACCGCCGCAGCTTTGCCCCGGTGGCGCAGCTCGTGCTGATCTAGGCCAGCATCTCGCCCGCTTCGGCCGCGACCACTTCGGCGATCGCGCGGTAGGCGTCGGCATAGGCCGCGTCCTCGCGCCAGGCGGCGGCGATCCGCCGTTCCGCCTTCCAGCCGGCGATCTCGAAGCGGCGGACCATTTCCTCGCCCCCCGCCTCCGAGCGCAGGTAGAGCTCCGGCAGGATCGCCAGGCCGAGGCCCGAGCCCGCCATCTGCCGCAGGCTGTCGAGGCTCGTGCCCTCGTAGTCGCGCAGCAGTTCCGCCTCCAGGTCGGCGCAGATCGCCTCGGCCTGGCGGTGGAAGTGGTGCCGCCGGTCGAGCGAGAGCACCGGCGCGCCGGCGAAGTCCGCCCGGCGCTGCGGCCGGCTTGCCAGAAGCGGGTGATCGGGCGCGCCGATCAGCTGGAGCGGCTCGGTGAACAGCGGCAGGACCTCGAGCCCGGTCCTGGCGAAAGGCAGCGGGGCGAGCACCATGTCGAGCTCGCCGCGCCTGAGCTGCGCCAGCTGCTCGTCGGGGATGCCTTCGCGGATGTAGAGGTGGAGCGCCGGATGGTCCCGGTGCAGGCGGACGATGGCCGACGGCATCAGGTAGGGGCCGAGCGTCGGCGAGACCCCGAGGCTGATCGTGCCGGCCAGCCCGGTGCGGCTCCGCTCCGCCGCCTTGCGGATCTCGCGCACCTCGGCCAGCACGCGCCGGGCGCGGCGCACGATCTCGCGCCCCGCAGGGGTCAGCCGCACCGGCCGGCCGCGCTCCACCAGCGCCACCTTCAGCCGCGCCTCCAGCTCCTTGAGCTGCTGGCTCAGCGTCGGCTGGGTCACGTTCACCTGCGCCGCCGCCTCGCCGAAGTGGCGGGTGTCGGCGAGCGCGACGAGATACTCGAGCTGGCGGAGGCTGGGCATGATAGATTCTGTCTATCGAAATGCTGCCTGACTTCCAATTGGATTTATCGCCGGGCCTGCGCCAGATTGTCCGGGACAGGGGATGAACCCGATCGCAGGAGACAACGCCATGCAGGCACGGCTCGAGCGTCTGATCCAGCGGCACCGGCGGCTCGATCGCCTGATCGACACCACCCGGTCGGCTGGCCGGCAGGAGCAGGTCAAGGCGCTGAAGCGCCTGCGCCTGCACCTGAAGGACAGGATCGCAGAACTCCGGAGGCGCGCCCTTCCCGTAACGCGCTGACGGCCTGCGGCGCGCGGGGGCTTCCCTCCCCCCATACCCACCCCGCGCGCCGCACAAACATAACCAACCCTTCCTCGCCTCGGGCGGGCCGACCCCATCCCGGCCCGCCCTTCTTTTTCCTGCCCGCCGTGCAGGCACGTGGCTCCCGCAGCGAGTCTTTTGCGCCACACCGCACCATGTCGAGTCCCTGAAACCGGCGCAGACTCAACATCTTGTGGCGGACACCTTTCGTTCTCTCAAGCTTAGGGCGGCGTTAACCATACCCCGCCAGATTCGCGCTTGACGCGGAGTCCGCGAGGACTCACCCTGTGGATAACTTGCAGAACGGGGATCAGGGATGGGGGTCATCGAGACCACGAGAACACGCGCGCGCCACACCGCCGAGGTGCCGGGTGCCTGCGCGGAGCTGCCCACCGGGCAGATCCTGGCGGGCGACTGCGTGGAGGCGATGCGGCGTCTGCCGGCGGCCAGCGTGGACCTGGTGTTCGCCGATCCGCCCTACAACCTGCAACTGGGCGGCGAGCTCAACCGGCCCGACGGCAGCCATGTCGATGCCGTGACCGACCACTGGGACCGGTTCGACAGCTTCGCCGCTTATGACGCCTTTACAAGGGCCTGGCTGGCGGAGGCGAAACGGGTTCTGAAGCCGGACGGCGCGCTGTGGGTGATCGGCAGCTACCACAACATCTTCCGCGTCGGCGCGATCCTGCAGGACCTCGGCTTCTGGATCCTCAACGACGTGGTCTGGCGCAAGTCCAACCCGATGCCCAACTTCAAGGGCACGCGCTTCACCAACGCGCACGAAACGCTGATCTGGGCTTCGACCGGCGAGAAGGCGAAGTACCATTTCAACTACCGGGCGATGAAGACGCTGAACGACGAACTGCAGATGCGCAGCGACTGGGTTCTGCCGATCTGCAACGGGGCGGAACGGCTCAAGGAAGGCGGGCACAAGGTGCATCCGACGCAGAAGCCGGAAAGCCTGCTCTACCGCGTGCTGCTCGCCACCACCGAACAGGGCGACGTGGTGCTCGACCCGTTCTTCGGCACCGGCACCACCGGCGCGGTCGCCAAGCGGCTGGGCCGGCGCTGGATCGGCTGCGAGCGCGAAGGCGTGTACCGCGAGGCCGCGTTCAGGCGGATCGCCCGCGAACTGCCGCTCGACGAGAGCGCGCTCACCACCATGCAGAGCCCGCGCGCCGCGCCCAAGGTCGCGTTCGGCGCGCTGGTGGAGGCCGGCCTGATCGCGCCGGGCACCGAAGTGTTCGACCGGAAGCGTCGCTGGACCGCGCTCGTGCGGGCCGACGGCTCGCTCGCGCAGCGCGATGCCAACGGCAGCGGCCGGACCGGCTCGATCCACGCCCTCGGCAAGGACCTCCAGGGCGCGCCCAGCTGCAACGGCTGGACCTTCTGGCACTACCAGACGGCAGACGGGGTGCAGCCGATCGATGCCGCCCGGCAGCTCTACCTGCTCGGGGTCGAGGACTAAGGGACGTCAAAGCGGGCGGTCCGTCGGGCGCTGCTTGACCCCGCCGGCGATTGCGCCTAAGCGCGCCCTCATCCGGTGCCGGATTCGCCCAGCGGGTCGTTCATCGGTCAGATAGAGCTGAACATTGCCGGTCAGTCCCGGGGGCCAGTCGCCGAAGCGTGAAGCGGGTGCGATGTGGCTCTTTTCTATTGAGCGCAATCCCGCGGGAAAGGCGCGTCGGGGCAGCCGTCAAAGTAACCCGGCGTCCGTGCCGGGTGGAGTGTTTCAGGCTCGCTTTGCGTGATCCTCCGCGCAGGCGGAGGTCTCGGGAGGCAGGCATCGTGCTTGCCGACTGCGGTTCCCGCCTTCGCGGGAACTCACCAAGGGCGGCTCCCGATTCCCTCCATCCGACATCGTGTCGCCTCCACACGGTGAAGAGAGAACTCATGCCGACGATCAACCAGCTGGTCCGCAAGGGCCGCGTTCCGCAGAAGGCCAAGAGCAAGGTCCCTGCGATGGAGCAGAACCCGCAGAAGCGCGGCGTCTGCACCCGCGTCTACACGACGACCCCGAAGAAGCCGAACTCGGCGCTGCGCAAGGTCGCCAAGGTCCGCCTGACCAACCAGCGCGAAGTCATCTCCTACATCCCGGGCGAGGGCCACAACCTGCAGGAGCACTCTGTCGTGCTGATCCGCGGCGGGCGTGTGCGCGACCTTCCGGGCGTGCGCTACCACGTGCTGCGCGGCGTGCTCGACACGCAGGGTGTGAAGGACCGCAAGCAGAGCCGCTCGAAGTACGGCGCCAAGCGTCCGAAGTGACCTGTCCCGGGGACAGGTCATCCTGAATAGCCCGCCATAGGCGGCGTAGTTCAGGATCCATGGTTCCGCCAGCGCAGGTCTAGGAAATCAAAGGGCTGAGCCCGCCTCCCGATGGATGCTGAAACGAGTTCAGCATGACGGAAAGGAGAAGGGCGGGAGCCGCACTCCGAAGGAGTTGAGTAGATGTCACGTCGTCGTCGTCCCGAAAAGCGGGTCATCCTGCCCGATCCCAAGTTCGGTGATCAGGTGCTGTCGAAGTTCATGAACAACCTCATGCTCGACGGGAAGAAGTCCACTGCCGAGCGGATCGTCTACGGTGCGCTCGAAACCGTCGAGACCCGGGCCAAGGCCGATCCGATCCAGCTGTTCCACGATGCGCTGAACAACGTGAAGCCGCAGGTCGAGGTCCGCAGCCGCCGCGTCGGCGGTGCGACCTACCAGGTGCCGGTCGAGGTCCGCCCCGAGCGTGCCCAGGCGCTGGCCATCCGCTGGCTCATCACCGCCGCGCGCGGCCGGGCCGAGACCACCATGGCCGCCCGCCTGTCGGGCGAGCTGATGGATGCCGCCAACAACCGCGGCAACGCGGTCAAGAAGCGCGAAGACACCCACCGCATGGCCGACGCCAACCGCGCGTTCAGCCACTACCGCTGGTAAGGCGCGGGGCCGGCTTGAAAGGGCCGGGGGCGCGCCAGCCCCCGGTCTTCAAGCGGTCACTATCGTTCCCATATGGGGGCCGGCACCTGCCACCCCCGACCTGACGAGGAATTCACCATGGCACGCAGCCATCCAATCGAGCGCTACCGCAACTTCGGCATCATGGCGCACATCGACGCCGGCAAGACCACCACGACCGAGCGGATCCTCTACTACACCGGCAAGTCCTACAAGATCGGCGAAGTCCATGACGGCGCCGCCACCATGGACTGGATGGAGCAGGAGCAGGAGCGCGGGATCACCATCACCTCGGCTGCGACGACCACCTTCTGGAAGGCGGAAGACGGCCAGGGCCCCGAGCACCGGCTGAACATCATCGACACCCCCGGCCACGTCGACTTCACCATCGAGGTGGAGCGCTCGCTGCGCGTGCTCGACGGCGCGGTCGCCGCGTTCGACGGCGTCGCCGGGGTGGAGCCGCAGTCGGAAACCGTGTGGCGCCAGGCCGAGAAGTACGGCGTGCCGCGGATGTGCTACATCAACAAGCTCGACCGCACCGGGGCCGATTTCTACTACTGCGTGCAGACCATCATCGACCGGCTCGGTGCGGTGCCGGCCGTGCTCTATCTGCCGATCGGCACGGAAAGCGATTTCAAGGGCCTGGTCGACCTGGTCAACAACCGCGCGATCATCTGGCAGGACGAGAGCCTGGGCGCGAAGTTCGACTATGTCGCCATTCCCGACGACATGGCCGACAAGGCGGCCGAATATCGCCAGCAGCTGATCGAACTGGCGGTCGAGCAGGACGACGAGGCCATGGAGGCCTACCTCGAAGGCACCGAGCCCGACGTCGCCACGCTGAAGGCGCTGATCCGCAAGGGCACGCTGGGCCAGGCCTTCGTTCCGGTGATGTGCGGTTCCTCGTTCAAGAACAAGGGCGTGCAGCCGCTGCTCGACGCGGTGGTCGATTACCTGCCGTCGCCGATCGACATTCCCGACGTCCAGGGCATCAACCCCGACACCGAGGCCGAAGACAGCCGCGCGACGTCCGACGATGCCCCGTTCTCGGCGCTGGCGTTCAAGATCATGAACGACCCGTTCGTCGGCTCGCTCACCTTCACCCGCATCTATTCGGGCAAGCTGTCCAAGGGTTCGGTCCTGAACTCGGTCAAGGACAAGAAGGAAAAGATCGGCCGCATGCTGCTGATGCACTCGAACAACCGCGAGGACATCGACGAGGCCTATGCCGGCGACATCGTGGCGCTGGCCGGACTCAAGGAGACCACCACCGGCGACACGCTGTGCTCCGAGAAGGCGCCGATCATCCTCGAGCGGATGGAGTTCCCCGAGCCGGTGATCGAGCTGTCGGTGGAGCCCAAGACCAAGGCCGACCAGGAGAAGATGGGCGTCGCGCTCAACCGCCTGGCCGCCGAGGATCCCTCGTTCCGCGTCTCGACCGACCACGAGTCGGGCCAGACGATCATCAAGGGCATGGGCGAACTGCACCTCGACATCCTGGTCGACCGCATGAAGCGCGAGTTCAAGGTCGAGGCCAATGTCGGCGCGCCGCAGGTGGCCTACCGTGAATACCTGTCGAAGCCGGTCGATGTCGACTACACCCACAAGAAGCAGTCGGGCGGCTCGGGCCAGTTCGGCCGCGTGAAGGTGAAGGTCGAGCCGGGCGAGCGCGGCCAGGGCTTCGTCTTCCAGGACGAGATCAAGGGCGGCAACATTCCCAAGGAATACATCCCCGCGATCGAGAAGGGCTTCCGCGAACAGGCCGAAAGCGGGCACCTGATCGGCTTCCCGATCATCGACTTCACCGTCACGCTCTATGACGGTGCATACCACGATGTCGACTCGAGCGCGATCGCGTTCGAGATCGCCGGTCGCGGCGCGATGCGCGAAGTGGCGCAGAAGTCGGGCATCAAGCTGCTCGAACCGATCATGAAGGTCGAGGTCGTCACCCCTGACGATTACCTCGGCGACGTGATCGGCGACCTCAACAGCCGGCGCGGACAGATCCAGGGCACCGATACTCGCGGCAATGCCCAGGCGGTCGAGGCCATGGTCCCGCTCGCCAACATGTTCGGCTACGTCAACGAACTGCGCTCGTTCACGCAAGGGCGCGCCCAGTACACGATGCAGTTCAGCCACTACGACGAAGTTCCCGCGAATGTGGCGGCCGAGGTCAAGGAGAAGCTTGCCTAAGGCGGGCTATGCGTCTAGGGGCGGCGCCTGATTCAGCGGGCGGCGTCCTGTTTCCCTGAATTCAATCAGACAGACAGAGGTTACGAGTAAAATGGCAAAGGCAAAATTCGAGCGGAACAAGCCGCACTGCAACATCGGCACCATCGGTCACGTCGACCATGGCAAGACCACGCTGACCGCCGCCATCACCAAGGTGCAGGGCGCCCCGGTCGACTTCTCGAACATCGACAAGGCGCCGGAAGAGCGCGAGCGCGGCATCACCATCTCGACCGCGCACGTCGAGTATGAGACCGACGCCCGCCACTACGCGCACGTCGACTGCCCGGGTCACGCCGACTACGTGAAGAACATGATCACCGGCGCGGCGCAGATGGACGGCGCGATCCTGGTGGTGAATGCCGCCGACGGCCCGATGCCGCAGACCCGCGAGCACATCCTGCTCGCCCGCCAGGTCGGCGTGCCGGCGCTGGTCGTGTACATGAACAAGGTCGACCAGGTCGACGACGAGGAAATCCTCGAGCTGGTCGAGCTGGAAGTGCGCGAGCTGCTGAGCGCCTACGACTTCCCGGGTGACGACATTCCGATCGTCAAGGGTTCGGCTCTGGCCGCGCTCGAAGGCCGCGATCCGGAAATCGGCGAGAACTCGATCAAGGAACTGATGAAGGCTGTCGACGAGTACATCCCGCAGCCCGACCGCCCGATCGACAAGCCGTTCCTGATGCCGATCGAAGACGTGTTCTCGATCTCGGGCCGCGGCACCGTCGTCACCGGTCGTATCGAAACCGGCGTGGTCAACGTGGGCGACGAAGTCGAGATCGTCGGCATCAAGGACACCAAGAAGACCACCGTCACCGGTGTCGAGATGTTCCGCAAGCTGCTCGACCGCGGTGAAGCCGGCGACAACATCGGTGCGCTCATCCGCGGCGTCGGCCGCGAGGAAGTGGAGCGTGGCCAGGTTCTCGCCAAGCCCGGTTCGGTCACGCCGCACACCGAGTTCAGCGCCGAAGTCTACGTGCTGTCGAAGGACGAAGGCGGCCGCCACACGCCGTTCTTCGCCAACTACCGCCCGCAGTTCTACTTCCGCACCACCGACGTGACCGGTGAAGTGATCCTCCCCGAGGGTACCGAAATGGTCATGCCGGGCGACAACGTGACCATCTCGGTCAAGCTGATCGCGCCGATCGCGATGGACGAAGGCCTGCGCTTCGCGATCCGCGAAGGCGGCCGGACCGTCGGTTCGGGGGTTGTCAGCAAGATCACGAAGTAATATAGGCCCGCGCAAGCGAGGGGATTCGTCCCCTCCTTGCCGGACCAGCTTCGGACAGGATTTTCGATCAGCAGCCCCGCTCTCCCTGGAGACGGGAGGGGGCGGGGCGGCTGATTTTTGTTTGCTCTTTCTCATCGGTACACGGACATGGAAGCCCAGAACATTCGCATTCGCCTCAAGGCGTTCGACCACCGCGTTCTCGACCAGGCCACTGGTGAGATCGCCGATACGGCCCGCCGCACTGGCGCACTTATTCGCGGCCCCATTCCCCTGCCGACGCGTATCGAGAAGTTCACCGTGAACCGCGGCCCGCACATCGACAAGAAGTCGCGCGAGCAGTTCGAGGTGCGTACCTACAAGCGGCTGCTCGACATCGTGCAGCCCAACGCCCAGACCGTCGACGCGCTGATGAAGCTCGACCTGGCGGCCGGCGTGAACGTCGAGATCAAACTCGCCTGATCGGGCGAGCCCCCGCGCAGGCGGGGGTCTCGGTCCTCCTGGCCGGACGTGAAATGGCCCAGGCACTCTTCGCAGGTCGTCCGTGACGACCTGAGGTCTTCGCCTTCGCGGGGACTCGCAAGAAAGGGATACCGCCGGACCTGGTCCGGGCTGCGTCCCCCGTCTCGCTTCCTTCGGGAGGCATTCAGCCCGGGCGGGGCGCAGTATCATACAACCGGGCTGAGCAAGCACGCGGGGATGGGCCTCGTGTGCCTCTGTAGGAGTATGACGATGCGCACTGGCGTTATCGCAAAGAAAGTCGGGATGACCCGCCTGTTCCAGGAGGATGGACGTCACGTTCCGGTGACCGTCCTCGCCCTGGAGGATTGCCAGGTCGTGTCCCACCGCACCGCGGACCGTGACGGTTACGTCGCGCTCCAGGTCGGCTCGGGCGTGGCCAAGCAGAAGAATGTCAACAAGCCGCAGCGCGAGCACTTCGCCAAGGCCGAAGTCGGTCTGAAGCAGAAGGTCGCCGAGTTCCGGCTCGACAGCGAAGAGGCGCTGCTGCCGGTCGGCTCGACCATCAGCGCGGACCACTTCGTCGCCGGCCAGATGGTCGACGTGACCGGCCACACGCAGGGCAAGGGCTTTGCCGGGGCGATGAAGCGCTGGGGCTTCGGCGGTATGCGCGCCACCCACGGCGTCTCGATCAGCCACCGCGCCCACGGCTCTACCGGCAACCGCCAGGATCCGGGCCGGGTGTTCAAGGGCAAGAAGATGGCCGGCCACATGGGCGACCGTCAGCGCACCCAGCAGAACCTCGAGATCGTCCGCACCGACGCCGAGCGCGGCCTGCTGTTCGTCAAGGGCTCGGTCCCGGGCGCGAAGAACAGCTGGATGCTGGTGCGCGACGCGGTCAAGTTCTCGCTGCCCGAAGGCGTGCCGTTCCCGGGCATGGTGCTCGACCGCAACGCCCCGCGTCCGGAAGCCGACGAGCCGAGGCTCGCCGACCAGGCCGACGCAGGCGAAGCCGTCGCTGAAGAAACCGCTGCTGCCGAGGCCGAAGCGCCCGCCAGCGATGACAACAAGGAGGGCTGATCCGTGAAGGTGAAGGTCCAGAAGATCGACGGAAAAGCGTCGGGCGACATCGAGCTGAGCGATGCCGTGTTCGGGGTCGAACCCCGGGCCGACATCCTCCACCGGGTTGTCACCTGGCAGCTGGAAAACCGTCGCGGCACCGCCCGGCCGACGCGCGAGCGTTCGGACGTGGCCCGTACCGGCAAGAAGTTCGGCCGCCAGAAGGGTGGCGGCACCGCCCGCCACGGCGATCGTGCGGCCCCGATCTTCATCGGCGGCGGCAAGGCCCACGGTGCGCGCAAGCGCGACTTCCACCAGTCGCTCAACAAGAAGGTTCGCGCCCTCGGCCTGCGCATGGCGCTGTCGAGCAAGGCGCAGAGCGGCCTGATCGTGGTCGACAGCCTGGAACTGACCGACGCCAAGACCAAGGCGCTGGCCGAGGCGTTCGGCAGGAACGGCTGGAGCGGCAAGGTCCTGGTGATCGACGGCGAGACCGTCAACGAGGGCTTCCGCCGCGCCGCCGGCAATCTGCCGGGCGTGAACGTGCTGCCGGCAGTGGGTGCCAACGTCTACGACATCCTGAAGCATGACACGCTCGTCCTGACCAAGGACGCGGTCGCCAAGCTGGAGGCGCGCTTCGCCCTCCCGGGAGGGGCTAACTAATGGCTAAGGCGAAAGAAATCGACGCGCGTCACTACGACGTGATCCTCGCGCCGCACATCACGGAAAAGAGCACGCTGCTCGCGGAGAACAACGCGACCGTGTTCAAGGTGGCGGGCGAGGCGACCAAGTCGCAGATCAAGGAAGCCGTCGAGGCGCTGTTCGACCGCAAGGTCAAGAGCGTCAACACGCTGGTTTCCAAGGGCAAGACGAAGCGGTGGAAGGGCAAGGCCTATCGCCGCAGCGACGTCAAGAAAGCGATCGTCACCCTGGTCGATGGCCAGGACCCGATCGACATCACCGAAGGCGTGAGCTGATCCCATGGCACTCAAGAACTATAACCCGACCAGCCCCGCGCGCCGCGGCCTGATCCTCGTCGACAAGTCGGCGCTCTACAAGGGCAAGCCGGTCAAGGCGCTGACCGAAGGCAAGCGCAAGACCGGTGGCCGCAACAACAAGGGCCACGTCACCTCGCGCGGGATCGCCGGGGGCCACAAGCAGAAGTACCGCTTCATCGACTTCAAGCGTCGCAAGTGGGACATGCCGGCCACCGTCGAGCGTCTGGAATATGACCCGAACCGCACCGCCTTCATCGCGCTGGTGAAGTACGAGGACGGCGAGCAGGCCTACATCATCGCGCCGCAGCGTCTCGCTGTCGGTGACCAGGTCGTGGCCGGCGAGAAGACCGACACCAAGCCGGGCAACGCCATGCTGCTCGGCCAGATGCCGGTCGGCACGATCTGCCACAACGTCGAGATGAAGCCGGGCAAGGGCGGCCAGATCGCCCGTTCGGCCGGGACTTACGTGCAGCTGGTCGGTCGTGATCGCGGCATGGTGATCGTCCGGCTCAACAGCGGCGAGCAACGCTACCTGCGGGCCGACTGCATGGGCACGGTGGGCGCGGTGTCGAACCCCGACAACGCCAACCAGAACTTCGCCAAGGCCGGCCGCAAGCGCTGGATGGGTGTCAAGCCGCTGACCCGCGGTGTCGCCAAGAACCCGGTCGACCACCCGCACGGCGGTGGTGAAGGCCGCACTTCGGGTGGCCGCCATCCGGTCACGCCGTGGGGCAAGCCGACCAAGGGCGCGCGCACCCGCCACAACAAGGCGACCGACAAGATGATCATCCGTTCGCGCCACGCGAAGAAGAAGAGGTAATCGGACATGGCACGTTCCGTATGGAAAGGTCCGTTCGTCGAACTCAGCCTTCTCAAGAAGGCCGAGGAGGCACAGGACAAGGGCGCGCGCGCTCCGATCAAGACCTGGTCGCGCCGCAGCACGATCCTTCCGCAGTTCGTGGGCCTGACGTTCAACGTCTACAACGGCCACAAGTTCATCCCCGTGTCCGTTTCGGAAGAAATGGTCGGCCACAAGCTCGGCGAGTTCGCGCCCACGCGCACGTTCCCGGGCCATGCCGCCGACAAGAAGGGTAAGCGCTGATGAGCAAGCAGAAGGCTCCCCGCCGCGTCGCGGACAACGAGGCGCTGGCCGTCGGCACCACCATCCGTGGTTCCGCGCAGAAGCTCAACCTCGTCGCCGCGCTGATCCGCGGCAAGCGGGCGGAAGACGCGATGAATATCCTCGCTTTCTCGAAGCGGGCGATGGCGGTCGACGCGCGCAAGGTGCTGGCCTCGGCCATCGCCAATGCCGAGAACAACCACAACCTCGATGTCGACTCGCTGGTCGTCGCCGAGGCGAGCGTGGGCAAGTCGATCACGATGAAGCGGTTCCACACCCGTGGCCGCGGCAAGTCGACGCGCATTCTCAAGCCGTTCAGCCGGCTGCGCATCGTGGTCCGCGAGCAGGAAGAGGCGTAAGATGGGTCAGAAGAGCAATCCGATCGGTCTGCGCCTGCAGATCAACCGCACCTGGGACAGCCGGTGGTACGCCGAAGGGCGCGACTACTCCAAGCTGCTCAAGGAAGACATCGAGATCCGCAAGTACATCATGGGAAGCCTGCCCCAGGCGGCGATTTCCAAGGTGGTGATCGAGCGTCCGGCCAAGCTGTGCCGGGTCTCGATCTATGCCGCGCGCCCCGGCGTGATCATCGGCAAGAAGGGCGCGGACATCGAGAAGCTGCGCGCCAAGCTGGCGACCTTCACCGACAGCGACGTGAAGCTGAACATCGTCGAGATCCGCAAGCCGGAAATCGATGCCAAGCTCGTCGCCCAGGGCATCGCCGACCAGCTGGTCCGCCGCGTGGCGTTCCGCCGGGCGATGAAGCGGGCGGTGCAGTCGGCGCTGCGTCTCGGCGCCGAAGGGATCAGGATCACCTGCGGCGGCCGTCTCGGCGGGGCGGAAATCGCCCGGACCGAATGGTACCGCGAAGGCCGCGTGCCGCTGCACACCCTGCGTGCCAATGTCGACTATGCCGAAGCCGAGGCGCTGACCGCCTACGGGATCATCGGCATCAAGTGCTGGATCTTCAAGGGCGAGATTCTCGCTCACGATCCCACCGCGCAGGACCGCCTGATGATGGAAGCCCAGACGTCCGGCGTCCGGCCCGCGCGTTGAGGTGAGTAGGTAATATGCTGCAACCGAAGAAAACCAAGTTTCGCAAGGCCTTCAAGGGCCGGATCAAGGGCGATGCCAAGGGTGGCACCGACCTGAACTTCGGCTCCTATGGCCTGAAGGCGCTCGAGCCGGAGCGGATCACCGCCCGCCAGATCGAGGCCGCCCGCCGCGCGATCACGCGCCACATCAAGCGCCAGGGGCGCCTGTGGATCCGCGTGTTCCCCGACGTGCCGGTGTCGAAGAAGCCGGCCGAGGTCCGCCAGGGCAAGGGCAAGGGTTCGGTCGAATACTGGGCCGCCCGCGTGAAGCCGGGCCGGATCCTGTTCGAGCTGGACGGCGTCGCCGGCCCGCTCGCCGCCGAGGCCTTCAGCCGCGCCGCGATGAAGCTGCCCATCAAGACCAAGGTCGTTGCCCGCCTCGGCGACACCTCGCACCTGGAGGGTTGATCCATGGCCAAGATGAAGAACACCGTCGAGGACCTGCGGACCAAGTCCGATGACCAGCTCAACGCCCGGCTCACCGAGCTCAAGCGCGAGCAGTTCAACCTGCGCTTCCAGGCGGCGACCAACCAGCTGGAAGCCCCCTCGCGGGTCCGCGAGGTCCGCCGCACGATCGCGCAGATCAAGACGCTGCAGACCGAGCGCGCCGCAGCTGCGGCAGCCAAGGCTTAAGGAGTAGACCATGCCCAAGCGTATCCTGATCGGGACCGTCACCTCCGACAAGACCGACAAGACTGTGACCGTGCTGGTCGAGCGCAAGGTGAAGCACCCGCTCTACGGGAAGATCATCCGTCGCTCGAAGAAGTACCACGCCCACGACGAGGCCAACGCGTACAAGACCGGCGACACCGTCCGGATCGAGGAGACCCGGCCGATGTCCAAGACCAAGACCTGGCAGGTGATCGAGCGCGTCGTCGCCGGCGGCACCCAGGCGGTCGAGGCCAATCTCGACGTGGCCGAGGCGGGGAACTGATGGAATAGCGCCGTCACCGTTCACCCTGGGGAGGTCGAGGATGCAGTCCGGGACCGTCTGAAGGGACAGGTGCTTCGAGACGCCTTTCGGCCCTGCGGCTTCAAGGCTCCTCAGCACGAACGGGGATGGATCGGATTTGACGTAGGAACTGCCGGACTGGTTCCGGCAAGCCAGTGAGAAGGAAGACGGATCGATGATCCAGATGCAATCCAATCTCGACGTCGCGGACAACAGCGGCGCCAAGCGCGTCCAGTGCATCAAGGTGCTGGGCGGCTCGAAGCGTCGGACTGCGTCCGTGGGCGACGTGATCGTGGTTTCCGTAAAGGAGGCCCAGCCGCGCACCAAGGTCAAGAAGGGCGATGTCCACCGCGCGGTGATCGTGCGGACCAAGAAGGACGTGCGCCGCGCCGACGGCACCGTGATCCGGTTCGACAGCAACGCTGCCGTGCTGGTCAACAAGAACGAGGAGCCGATCGGCACGCGTATCTTCGGGCCGGTGGTGCGCGAACTGCGCGGCCGCGGGTTCATGAAGATCATCAGCCTTGCTCCGGAGGTGCTGTGATGGCCGCCGCCAAGATCAAGAAGGGCGACAGCGTCGTCGTGCTCTCGGGCAAGGACAAGGGCCGCACCGGCACCGTGTCGCGCGTCATGCCGAAGGAAGGCAAGGTCGTGGTCGAGGGCGTCAACGTGGCTGCCCGCCACCGCAAGCCGAACCAGGCCAATCCGCAGGGCGGCATCGACCGCTTCGAGGCGCCGATGGCGATCTCGAAGGTGGCGCTGGCCGATCCCAAGTCGGGCAAGCCGACCCGCGTCCGGTTCGAAACCAAGGACGGCAAGAAGGTCCGCGTGGCCGTGAAGTCCGGGGAGACCATCGATGGCTGACAAGTACACCGCGCGCCAGAAGCAGCGCTACGACGACCTGATCGTCAAGGCGATGACCGAGAAGTTCGGCTACAAGAACCGGCTCGAAGTCCCCAAGCTCGAGAAGATCACGCTCAACATGGGCGTGGGCGAGGCGAGCCAGGACAAGAAGAAGGTCCAGACCGCTGCCGAGGAAATGGCGCTGATCGCCGGCCAGAAGCCGGTCATCACCAAGGCCAAGAAGTCGATCGCGCAGTTCAAGCTGCGCGAGGGAATGCCGATCGGCTGCAAGGTCACGCTGCGCCGCGAGCGGATGTACGAGTTCCTCGACCGGCTCGTGACCGTGGCGATGCCCCGCATCCGCGACTTCCGCGGTCTCAACCCGAAGAGCTTCGACGGCCGTGGCAACTACGCCATGGGCCTGAAGGAGCAGATCGTCTTCCCGGAAATCTCCTACGACAAGATCGAGAAGATCCGCGGCATGGACATCATCGTCACCACCACGGCGAAGACCGACGACGAGGCGCGCGAGCTGCTGCGCCTGTTCGGCTTCCCGTTCCCGGCGGAAACGTCGGAAGAGAAGGAGGCGGCGTGAGCCGCTAGCAGAGGAACTTAAGTCCAATGGCGAAACTGAGTTCGATCAACAAGAACGAGCGGCGCAAGAAGCTCGTGAAGAAGTATGCCGGCAAGTACGCGAAGCTGAAGGCGGTCGCGGACGATGAGTCGCTCGACGAAGGCGAGCGCCTGATCGCGCGGCTCAAGCTGGCGGAAATCCCGCGCAACGCGAACCCGACCCGGGTCCGCAACCGCTGCAACACCACCGGCCGCCCGCGCGGCTATTACCGCAAGTTCGGCCTGTGCCGCGTTGAACTGCGCGACCTCGGCAACAAGGGCCTGATTCCCGGCCTGACCAAGTCGAGCTGGTGAGGACTGACAGATGGCTATGACCGATCCCCTGGGTGATATGCTCACCCGCATCCGCAACGGCCAGCAGGCGAAGAAGGACAGCGTCCTCTCCCCCGCCAGCAAGCTGCGCGCGAACGTGCTCGAAGTGCTCCAGCGCGAAGGCTACATCCGTGGCTACAGCGAGGACGCCACGGGCAAGCACCCCGCGCTGCGGATCGAACTGAAGTATTTCGAGGGCGAGCCTGCGATCAAGCACGTGGCGCGCGTCTCGAAGCCGGGCCGCCGGGTCTATTCGGGTTCCAAGGAACTGCCGGTGATCCGCAACGGCCTGGGCATCACCATCGTCTCGACCCCGCGTGGCGTGCTCTCGGATGCCGAGGCCCGCGCGCAGAACGTCGGCGGCGAAGTGCTGGCGGAGGTGTTCTGATGAGCCGCATCGGCAAGAAACCGGTCGCGATCCCGGGCGGTGTGACCGCCTCGATCGACAACGGCACGCTCAGCGTGAAGGGGCCCAAGGGCACCCTGACCCTGGGGCTGTCGGACCTCGTCGAGTACAAGCTGGAAGACGGCCAGATCTCGGTCACGCCGGCCAACGACACCAAGGCTGCCCGCAGCCACTGGGGGATGCAGCGCACGCTGGTCTCGAACCTGGTCGAAGGCGTCACCGACGGCTTCACCAGAATCCTCGACATCAAGGGCGTCGGCTACCGCGCCAATGCCCAGGGCAAGACGCTCAAGCTGCAGCTCGGCTACAGCCACGACGTCGATCTCGCGGTGCCGGAAGGCCTCGAGGTGAAGACCCCGGACCAGACCACAGTGGAGATTTCCGGCATCGACAAGCAGGCCGTGGGCCAGTTTGCCGCCGAAGTCCGCCGCTGGCGCAAGCCGGAGCCCTACAAGGGCAAGGGCATCGCCTATCGCGGCGAATACATCTTCCGCAAGGAAGGGAAGAAGAAGTAAGATGGCCAAGCTCTCCCTCTTCGAACGTCGCCGGCGCCGTGTGCGCACCGCGCTCCGCAACCGTGCGGGCGGCCGTCCGCGCCTGTCGGTGCACCGCACCGGCAAGCACATCTACGCGCAGATCATCGACGATGCCGCCGGCAAGACCCTTGCCGCCGCCTCGACCCTCGGGGCCACTGCCTCGGGTGCCAACGTCGCTGCTGCTACGCAGGTGGGCAAGGACATCGCCGAAGCCGGCAAGAAGGTCGGCGTCACCACCGTCGTGTTCGATCGCGGCGGCTTCCTGTTCCATGGCCGCGTCAAGGCGCTGGCCGACGCCGCCCGCGAAGGCGGGCTGGAGTTCTGAT